>JACCDG011863056.1_pt1 | contig 19620 bp, 15 predicted proteins | sample 7442471 | NCBI WGS metagenome assembly JACCDG01 (sample SAMN15323444, study PRJNA562643) | freshwater metagenome | isolation source: river surface water | place: USA:Blue River Watershed | collected 2017-08-17 | reverse complement strand
CTTCGGAAGTGGAACTCCTGACAGGTTGCCCGGCAGATTCTTTGGCCTTTTTGAAAAACTGCTCGTATCCGTTTGCCAACTTACCAACCCCTCTTCAAACGAAAACGCATGAGATTCATGTCGTCGATCTCAGCCGCTTCCTTTTTTCGAACCTCTTTATCAAAATCCCTTTTTCTTCGAACTCTTAGCTCTTTTACTATTTTAGTATCAATCGCCTTCACACACACCCGTGTGGTTCCACGGGGCCGACTGACGTGAATGACGGACTTGCGACCCCTGCCCCGGAAACAAGACGCAATGGTACGATAGCCCCGATCGCCACAATCCTCCCGATCGTCGGTATGGTACGATACCGCAGCCACGAACGCTGGGCGAGCGTTTCGAGCGCGCCGTGAAAACCCTAGGGTAGGGCATGCACCCCACGTCAGTGACCCCCAGATCGCACCCCCGCGAAGCCCCCGCCGCCGCCGCCCCCATGCCGCGCATGCCCGACGCCAACGACCCCATCGCCATCGCCTCGCTGCGCGAGCGCGCCGCGCGCGCCCACGCCGCGGTGCTCACGCTGCAGGCCGAGCGCGCCACGGAGGCCGCCGACCGCATCGCGAGCAAGATGGCCCCCGCGCGCGCCGCACAGCGCTACGCGGAGTCCGCCGCGCCCGCCATCGCGCCGCCCCGCCCGCCCCCGACGCCGCTGGAGGTGGCGCGCCTGGAGGTGGCAGCCGAGGTGGCGCAGCTGCGGCTCAACTTCGCGCGGGCCGCCGAGGAGACGCAGCGCCTGCAAGAGCTCAACAACAACCTGGTGGTGCGCAACAGCGAGCTGCACAGGCAGGCCGAGCGCGACGTGGAGGAGATCGGCCGCCTCCACCGCCTCATCGAGGTCATGCGCGAGCGGCGCCGCATGGAGAAGTCGAGCGATGGCAACGCCGAGATCCCCAGCGAGTCGGAGGAGGAGGAGGAGGAGGAGGAGGAGGAGGAGGAGGTCGTGGTGGTCGGCAAGCGCCGCGCCCCCTCCCCGCCGGCGTCGCCCCGCTCGCAGGACCTGCTGGCGCAGCCCGAGACGGTGCCCGACACCCCGCCGCGCGCCCGCCCCCGCCTGCACCCCGTGGCCATCCCCACGGTGACGCTGCGCGGCGACCCCAACGAGGACGGCGAGCGCGTGGACTACGAGCAGCCGGCGATGGGGGAGTGGCTGGAGCGCATCGCGGCGCCGGCCCCGGAGCCCACGCTGGAGGCGGCGAAGGCCGACGGCCTCGACTAGTGAGTGTGCGTTGAGTGAGAACGAAAACTCAGGCGGCGCGTCTGACTTAGTCCGCGCCAGAAAAACCGAGCGCCCCTCCACGCCCATGGCGTTCGCACCGAGCCAGCCCGGGATCGTCAGCGAACGCGAGTTCAGCATTATCGCCGATGGCCTGTTCAACGGGGAGCTGGACGAGCGCGCCGCCCGCCTGGCCGAGAGGGAGCGCGAGTTCGACCTGCTGGCCGACGAGGTGGAGCGCTTGCGCCTGTTCAACGAGGAGCTGGACCTGCGCGCTGAGCGCATGGACCGCCGCGGCCGCGACCTGGCCCACGCCATTGAGATGCGGGCGGCGGAGCTCGACATCCGGGAGCAGCAGCTGTGGGACGAGCAGGAGGCCCTACGCGGCGAGGTCGAGAGGAGTCGCGCGTTGTTGCTCTCTGAGCGGCGGGAGTACAATGAGTACGTCGAGGACACGGGGAAGGCACACAGGGAGGCCGAGCGTCGGCTCTGGGATGACTACGAGCTACGCTGCGCCGCCTTGAACCAGCGGGAGGCGGCCGTCACGGCGCGCGAGCTGCTACAGCGCGGGCGCGAGGCGGAGCTGGGCCACTGGCAGTCGCAGCTGGAGGCGCGGGAGGACGAGCTCGCCACGCGGGAGGTCGACCAGGAGACCCGGGAGGTCTACGCGCACCAGTTCCGCCGCCGCGGCACAGCCCCCGAGGTCGAGGCGGTTGAGGACCCCGCCGACACTTGAAGCCCCGCGGGTGAGTGCCACTCAGGAGGGTAGGGGATTCAGCGCCGCTCAGAATCGAACCCCTCCCATGATCTACGAGCCCCTCCAGCACTTCCCGCGCACCGGAGAGGTCGATGCCCAGGGCCTCCCCTGCGACGCCGGAGTCCTCGAGGAGTTCCACGACCGCTACTTCTACGCGCTCTACTGCGCTGGGGGGGCCCTCGTGGCGCCCCGCATCTGGCAGAAGGGCCGCGTGGTGTGGTTCACCTGGTACGAGCATGAAGGCCCGGAGGTGCTGCGGGACCGCGAGAACGAGGTGCGCGTGCTCCTGGCGGAGTATCGCGTGAAGCACGACGTCCGCTACCTTCCGCCGCACGGGGAGATTCATGTCGCGGTGATGGTCGCTAGGGTGGTGGACTAGGGTGCACCGAGTGAGGTGAGTGACCCACAATCGTGACCCACCGAATGGCTTCCTCGCTGCGCCACCGCCGCGTGCACACCGTGATGCAGTCCGTGCTGCGCGATCTCCAGGAGGACCGGGAGGCTCGCACGCCGGCGGGGCGCGCCCGCATCGCGCTCGCGCAGTCCTACATGGGCATGGAGGTGGTGGGCTTCATCGTGAAGCACCACTACGAGGCGGCGCGCGACGAGCACGGCTCCGACGAGGCCCGGCGCATGACCTTGCGCTGGTACTGGCGCATCATCTTCGAGCGCGGCGGCTTCCAGTGGCTGAAGAAGCGTAAGGAAGGTAAGACGAGCGAGTGAGACCGCCCGTTTCGACCGTAACCGCAAAATCGTACACCGATTCGAATCGCACCCACACTTCGACACCCCGATGGCTGACGATGGAAAGCCCACTCCCGCTGAGCGCCGCGCCGCGGTTGGAGCCCTCGCCCAGGCGGCGGGTGAGCGCCCGTGTGCTGAGGTCAACCTCGTCGGCCCACACCACTGCCCCGGCTTCCTCGTGCGCGGCAGCTGGAGCCTCATCTACAACGGGCACGGAGATGGCGTCGTGGTGTTCGTGCCGGGGAATGGCGGCACCAAGCTCGGACTTGCTTGGATTCTGCATGCGAAAGCGGTTAGGTCCGTGATGTGCCTGGTGCGCGACTCGGCGGGCCTGCACGACTACGTGGGCTTCGGCTGGAAGCACGCCGAGTACGCCGCCCGGCTGGCGTTCAGCCCCGAGGCCGTGGGCGAGGGCCGCGAGCGCCTCACGCTGCGCAAGGTGCTCAAGATCGCGCTCTCCGCGATGTCACTGCTGCAGGACGACTCCAACGACTCCTACTACCTCGACGAGCAGGTGGCGTGGGTGCTGGGCTTCTTCCTCCGCACGCTCGAGTTGCTGCGCCCCGACGTGATCGACGTGCGCGCGTGGATCGACGAGCAGTGCGAGTCCACCGCCGGGCGCCGCGCGCCGAAGATCGAGAGCATGGCGGAGCTGGACCTGCCGCCCGCCATGGAGCACATGCTCGAGACGGGCGACCTCGGCCACACGCTGCTGCCCAAGAAGCCTAGCCGTCAAGCTCCTCCACGGCCGGCGTCGTCGCTGCTGCAGGCCCCGCCGCCTTCGCCCCGCGGCCCCGCCCCCGGCCCCGCCCTCCCCTAGCCTCGCGGGCGTTGGCGCGCGCCGCCAGCCGCGCCGCCTCGCGCTCCGCCTCCGCGTGCTCGCGGCGCCACTTCTCCAACTCCGTGGTGGAGCCGAGCTTGCGCGCCTGCTTGATGCTCTGCAGTGAGCGGTACTGAAGCGCGAGCAGCACCTCCGCGTTCTCGGCCTTGTCGTCCGAGTTGATCTGCAGCATGACGGGGTTGTCGCGCCCGCGGTCCTCGCCCTCCGCGCGCGGCGCCTTGGTCAGCGTGATGCGCACGGGGACGGGGCACTCGTTGAGCAGGCCGGCCGTGAGCATGAGGATGCCCTGCAGGTCCTGGCACACCTCGCGCGCCAGCGCGTGCACGTCGTCGGGGCTCGGGGCGAGGGCGGCGGAGGCGGCGGCGGCCATGGTGGACGAGAATTGTGCGGTACGACGACCCGCCCGTTTTGCGGTTACGTTTCACCCTAGGTTGAGTTCCACTCAGGTGCCGCCACACTATCACCTCCCCCGATGGCCCCTCGCCTCCGCGTAACCTTCGGCCCCGCCCCTACCATCGTCGAGCACGCCGTCGCCGCCGCCGGCGCGGGGCCTGCCGCGGGCATGGTGCTCCCCGCCGGAGCTGGCGCGGGCGCTGACGACGCGGAGCCCGACGACTTCAACGAGCTGCTGGATGCCGCCGTGGAGTACGACGTGGCTGCAGGGCGCGCGTTCGGCGGCGATGGCGTGATCGAGGATCGCGGGCGCGAGATGATGGCCGGCGGCGGCGGCACGCCCTACCGCCGCATCCGCGTGCACATGCCGGAAGGTGGCGCTGGTGGCGGCGGTGGCGGCGACTTCCGCGACATGCTCATGCACGAGGACGCGTTCCGCCTGCGCCGCGCCGTCGCGCGCCTCACGCCAGGCACGGCGGCGATGGCGCTCGGCGGCCACAATGTCGCGGCGGCGCTGCGCCCGGAGGCGCAGGCTACGCTGCGCCGCGCGCTGGCCACGGGCAGCCTGGCGGCGTTCGACCGCGCGCTGGTGAACATCTCCGCCGTCGACAGCCGCGCCAAGATCGCCGGCGCGCAGAACCGGCTCTTCATCGCGCGCAACAACCGCGGTGCGCGCATGATGAACGCCATCCGCGCCAACCTCGAGGGTGCCGGCGTGATCGGCCTGCGCGACACGGCGCGTGCCATCGGCCGCGTGGCGCGCATCGAGGCCCCCATCCCCGGAGCCGCGGAGCTGAACCCTGACAGCCTCTACGGCCTCACGGCGCCGGAGTACCAGCAGCTGACGGAGGGCGCGGAGGAGGGTCTGGCGGCGTACGCGGGCGGCTTCACGGACCAGCCGCTCTGGGCGATCGGGCAAGAGGTGCCGGACCCCCTGCTGGCGGAGGATGACACCGCCTACGACGACGGCATGGGCGGCGTCCTGGGGGCCTACGGCGCGCCCCGCACGGCGGTGCTCACGGAGGCGCGCCAGGCGGCGACGCAGCCGGCCATCGGCGCCGTGCAGAACGTGCTGACGCAGCGCGCCATGTTCCAGGCCATCGGCTTGTCGCTGGCCATGCCCGACCCCGCGGCGCGCGGCATCGCAGAGCGGCGCGGCCTGGCGGGGCAGGTGGCGGCGTTCACGCCCCTGAACGGCGGCGGCACGCGCGTGGGCACGCACGGGCGCGTGGCGCAGATGGGCTACCGCGTGGACCCCTACGCGATGGCGGGCAACGTGGCGAGCCGCCTGCAGGCCTTCGTGCTGCAGCTCACGCGCGCCATCCGCACCATGCGCACGGAGATCCGGCGGCGCCTGCAGCCCCGCAACCCGCTGCGGCCCCACCGCTACATCCTGATGGTGCACTACATCGATGGCGAGGGCCAGCCGCGCTACGCGTCGACGGGCTACCACGACTCGATGGAGAACGCGATCCGCGACCTGCTGGCGATCTTCGCGGCCGGCCGGGTCAGCGCGGGCGGCAACACCGCCGCCATCCTCACCAACGTGCGCCAGATCGAGCTGGGCATCGGGCAGGAGGGCGGCTGGAACGACACCGACGGCAACCCCGTGGCGAACCACCTGCTGCTGGGCGCGACGGCTGTGCGCCAGCGCTACGGCGGCGCCGGCCCGCGCGTGCGCTACCCGGGCCTGGTGAGCGGGCAGGGCCCCATCCACACGACGGGCATGGATGGGCGGCGCGAGGACGACGGCTGGCTGCAAGCGACGCGTCTGAACAACTGGGCCATGCACTCGGAGGCGCTGGTGCTGGTGCCCTCGGAGATCATCTTCCCGCCGGAGCTCATGCTGCAGCTCAACCCGCTGCAGCCGCAGATCGTGGACACCGACGCCGCCGCCATGCCGCGCTACAAGCACCTGTGCGTGTGCATGGCCATCCTCGTGAGCAAGGTGTTCTTCACGGACTCGAAGAACGGCGCGGCGATGGAGAGCGGCAAGTTCCCGTCGGTGGCGCTGGACGCGCTGGAGGGCGCCTCGGCCATGACGCAGTGGACGACGCAGGAGTCGCAGCGCCTGCTGCTGAGCAAGAGCGGCGTCTACGGCTTCACGTGGCTGGAGGAGGCGCACCGCCTGCACATCGAGGCGGGGCTGGCCGAGGGCGAGGGCGTGGACGCGGGCGCCGGCCTGCAGAAGCTGGCGGACCACCTGGGCCTGTTCATCCACCTGATCACCCGCGAGGCTGGCAACCAGATCACGCGCGTGGCGGTGCCGCGCGGCGCGCTGAAGGATCGCAACGCCGCCACGCCGCCGCACGGCCACGTGTACCTCTACATGGTGGGCAAGGGCGGCTGGGGCCACACGCACGGCGTCGCGCGCCCGCTGGCCCTTCTGCGTGGCGACCGGGCCACGGAGCCCCGCTTCCTGTGCCACTACTGTGGCTTCGACACCTACGACGGCGGCGTGATGCGGCGCCACCTGGCGCACTGCCCCGTGCTCACGGACGACGACGAGAACCCATCCTCCACGGGCAAGGTGTTCAAGTCGCTGGCGGCGCGCTACCTCAAGGACGACTTCCGCCAGCCCGGCAACGGCGAGGTGTACTTCGGGCACTTCTGCCGCACGTGCGTGAAGCTGCTGCCGGAGATCCGGCCCGACGGCAAGGAGCAGTCGAAGCGGGCCCGGCGCGGCCGCAACGCCACGGACCTGGCGCAGCCCAATCAGGAGACGCCCCTGCTCATGATGGAGCGGCAGTTCGACTCCGTGGCACGCAAGCGGCGCGTGGCCGTGGCCGCCAACGCCGAGGACGTCGACCTCACGGAGGAGGGCCGCGAGTGCATCCGCGCCGGCCACTCGGTGCTGCGCACGGCCCTGCTGATCTGCACGCACTGCCACGCCTACTTCCCCGACGGCGACGAGAAGCGCCACCGCTGCTTCTGCTCGCCGCCCGACAAGCTGAAGGTGGGCGGGGTGGAGGAGTACTGGTTCTTCGACTTCGAGAGCATGGAGATGGACGCGTCGCGCCACGACTGGGAGGTGTCGCGCCGGCACAAGGTGATCTTCGTGCACCTGCAGAACCACGACGGCAGCAAGGCCTACGACTACAACGACCTGGACGCCTTCTGCGCCGACGTCTTCGGCAAGAAGGAGTTCTCGGGCTGCACCTTCATCGCGCACAACGGCGGCCGCTACGACGTGCAGTTCATCCTGGGCTGGCTGCTGAAGCACGGCATGATGCCGGAGTTCCAGACGCTGACGGGCTCCACGTCGAGCATTCTGCAGCTCACGAGCATGGGGCGCCGCTTCATCGACAGCTACCGGTTCCTGACCATGGCGCTGGCGTCGCTGAGCAAGACCTTCAAGCTGCCCGTGGTCAAGGGCCACTTCCCGCACGAGTTCGCCACGGAGCTGCGCTGGTCCGAGAACGGCGGCGCCGGCTACTTCGGCCCCATGCCCGACGTGGGCTTCTACGGCATGAGCACCATGCGCGGCGACGGGCCGGCCGACATCGCGCGCAAGCAGCAGGAGTTGCTGCAGTGGCACGCCGAGGAGAGCATCAAGTACATGCCGTTCACGGCCCAGCCGTGGGTGATGCGCCAGCAGATGCAGGACTACTGCAAGGACGACGTGCGCGTGCTGCGCCTGGCGTGCCTGGCCTTCCGCCAGCTCTTCCTCGCCATGGCGGGCTCCGTGGATGCGACGGAGGCGGGCGCGGCCTGGAAGGCGACGGCCGTGGACCCGCTGCAGTACATGACGCTGCCGCAGGTGGGCCTGCAGGTGTTCCTGTCCGGCCTGCAGGTGCGCGTGGCGCACTTCCCGCACCGCATCGACTGGCGCCTGGACAAAGAGGCGTACATGTGGATGGAGAGCCTCGCCGAGGAGCACGGCACGGGCCGCACGGACCTGGTGGTGCGCCACCGCGGGCACAGCTCCGACCGGCTGCGCTTCACGGTGCGCGGCGCCGAGGGGCAGGACGTGCACGGCTGGCTCCGGCGCGAGGCCGGCGCGCCGCCCGAGGAGGACGTGGCCCTGGTGTACCTGGAGTGCCGCGACCACGGCTGCCCCGACTGCCTGACGGACCGCGAGGCCGTGCACCCCATCCTGAACCAGACCTACGAGGAGGTGCGGGCCTGGAGCCAGCGCTGGCTGGCGCGCCTACGCGAGGAGCTCGGCGGCGCCCACCGCGTGATGACCATGCGCTCGTGCGACTGGGCGCGGCGCTGCGAGGACGAGCGCGAGGCTGGCAACTACGGCCTGGTGCGGCGCTGGCAGGACGCCGGCGTGCCGCTCTCGTGGAACGACTACTTCATGGGCGGCGAGGTGGACGTGAAGGCCGCCTACTGCAAGGCGCCGCCCGGCTGGCACATCGAGCACGTGGACGTGACCTCCATGTACCCGTGGGTCTGCGTGGCCAAGATGCTGCCCACGGGCCACCCCACCGTGCTGTGGGACCACGCCGTGGACCTCGCCCGCCTGCGGCCCGACCACCCCGACGCCTACTTCGGCATCGTGCGCTGCCGGGTGATGCCGCCCGACAACCTCGTCGTGCCGGTGCTGCCCTCGAAGAACCGCGTGTACACGGACGGCGACGTGCCCGACCCGCTGGAGCTGGAGGTGAGCCACGAGGAGGCGGCCGACGGCACGCGCCTGGTGCTGGACCTGCACCAGCGCATCGGCTGCTGGACCACGGTGGAGCTGCACCAGGCGCTGGACCGCGGTTACACCATTGAGCGCGTCTACGAGGTGCACCACTTCCCGCCCAGCGAGCGCCGCGTGGGCCTGTTCCGCGGCTACGTGGACTACTTCCTGCGCCTGAAGATTGAGGCGGAGGGCTGGCCGGCGAGCATCGCCGGAGCCAGCCCCGAGGAGAAGGAGGCGTGGTGCGACGAGGTGGCGCGCCAGAACGGCGGCATCGGCCGGCCGCGCCCGGACTCCATCGCGAAGAACCCCGGCCTGCGCACCTTCGCGAAGCTGATGCTCAACTCGCTGTGGGGCAAGTTCGCGCAGAGCCCGCGCAGCGACGGCCGCGCCTACATCAACACGGGCGGCGACTTCGACGCCCTCTTCATGAACCCGATGATCCGCAAGGACAACCTGGCGCTGCTGCCGGTGACGGAGCACAGCTACATCGCGCAGTTCAAGCTGGCGGAGAAGTACGAGCAGGCGCCGGCGCGCTCCAACTTCTACCTGGCGGCGTTCGTCACGGCCCACGCGCGCGTGCGCCTGCACGAGCTCATGCGGGGCGTGGGCGAGCGCAGCGTGCTCTACTGCGACACGGACTCGGTGGTCTACGTGTGCCCCGACGGGCGGCAGGGCCTGGCCACGGCGCCGGGCCTGGGCAACCTCAGCGACGAGCTCGACGACGGCGTGAAGTGCGTGGAGTTCATCAGCACGGGCAACAAGAGCTACTGCAAGGTGTTCGACCGGCCGGACGGCGCCGGCAACACCTTCGAGATGAAGCAGAAGGGCCTGACGCTGCACGCGTCGAACCAGGAGATCCTCACGCCCGACCTCATGCGCGACACGGTGCTGGGCATCTACGCCGGCCGCATCAGCGAGGGCGACGCCGTGGCGGAGCTGGACTCCTTCTCCATCCGCTCGCTGCTGCGCCGCGCCGAGGGGCCGGGCGACGCCGCCAACGCCGGCACGGACACGCAGGTCTACAGCGACAGCCGCTCGAAGAAGTTCGCGGCCCAGTGGACCAAGCGGCGCATGCTGCGGCAGGCGGAGACCGGCGTGGAGGACCCCGTCATCATCCCGACGGTGCCGCACGGCCTGCGCGCGCAGCTCAACTACCCCAAGATGGTGACGCTGGCGTACTTGGAGGAGGCGTGGGCGGATCAAGGGCTCGGTTGCGCTGGCAAGTACCCCGAGCGGGAGGGAGTGGTGCTGCCGCCTGACACGGTGCTGGAATTGTGAGCTCAGAACTCGAGCGTCGTGCTGAGGCGCGCCTCCATCTCGGCGAGCGCGGCCTTGCCCTCCTCGCCGCGGGGCAGGCGGCCGACGGCCGAGGCGGCCGGGCGGGAGGAGTCGAAGGAGCGCAGCACGGTGAGGTCGGGGATCTCCAGGCGGAAGTTGGTGCGCGTGCGGCCGGTGTCGTTCTCGTTGTAGGTCGAGATGTAGGCCAGGCGCACCACCCACAGGGCGTCGCGCAGGCTGGCGCGGTCGTTCATCACCTTGCGCTTGTTCTGGGGCGCGCGCAGCGTCACCTCCACGAGGCCCGGCACCTGCGTGGGCTGGGCGATGGAGGCGAAGTAGTACGGCTCGCCGAGGCTCTCGGCGTGCTTCTCGCCGATGTTGTTCACGAACGCGATGAAGGCGGCGTGCTCCGCGTTCTCGGTGTCCAGCACCAGCTTGACGTCCAGCGAGTTCGGGTCGTACTCGCACGTCGCCACCGTGACGTTGCGCGGGCGCACGGCGCCGAACACGGCGCGCTCCATGCGGGCGCCCTCCTCGCCCTTGTTGGAGACGCGCACGTTGAAGTACGGGTTCTTGCCCATCGCCAGCTTGAAGTGGAAGCGCTTGCCGCCGATGGTGGTCGGGGTGATCATGACGTCGGGGTCGGCGGGCACGCGGGCACGCTTGGCGGGCTGGGCGTCCTCGGTGGCGGGCGCGGGCGGGATCTCGGCGGGGGCGGCCATGGTCGTGACGGTGGGGACTTGGAGTCTGCCCCGCCCAACTCACACCGGACCTAGGGTGCGCGCCGCCGCGCGACTTGAGTGCTCGTACAGCCTTCGTAGGAATTCAGCCGTTACGACACCGGCACGGCGACGCCGCCCGCCTGGATGTTGACGCGGAGGTCGTGCATGCCGAAGAAGTCCACGCGCATGGAACGCGCGCCGAACATGCCCGCCGTCGCGGAGCCGTTGGCCAGGTTCAGCGTGATCTGGTCGCCCGTGGTGTTGCGGCCGGAGCGCGAGGTGCTCGACGAGCCCGAGAACACGTCCAGGTCCAGCGCCAGGAAGTAGCCGCAGTTCTGCAGCAGCTGGGACGGCTTGTCGCAGCTGACCGTGTTGCCGCCCGCGTCGGCGTAGGCCGCGTAGAAGCCGCCCACCGGGTTGTACACGGTGACGCCCTGCCCGTTCACGTAGGTGGCGCCTGCGATCGGCTGCGCGTCGCGCAGCGGCATGAGGGCCGTGCAGAAGTTCAGCTCCTTGTCCATCCACTCGTGCAGGTTGCGCAGCACCTCCACGTAGAACTCCACCGACTGCTGGTACGGGTACTCGCGGATCAGCTCGTTGCCGAAACGCCACTGGGCCGTGAAGGTCTCGGCCAGGCAGCCCGTCGGCGCGATGCGGCTGAGGAAGCCGCCGTAGGCGGCGTTGCCGCCCGACGCCGTCTCGCGGTTCGGGTCGCGGAACGTGACGAAGATGGAGTTCAGCGACAGCTTGCGCAGCGGCACGATGATGTTGGCTGCGGAGCTCGACGCCGCCAGCGACGCGTACACGTTGGTGAAGCTCTTGGTGTTGAGGTCCAGCTGGCCGGAGGCGGCCGCGGACAGGATCGTCGCCGCCACGCCCGACTGCAGCGTCACGGCGCCGGAGACGAAGTAGAAGTTGTCGATGGTCCAGGCGTCGGCCGCAGCGTAGGTGGTGAACGTGAAGCCGCTGTAGATGCCCGTCGTGGCGGCCCACGTCACGCGCGTGCCAGGCGCGGCCGGCTGCGCCAGCTTGATCTGCCAGAACAGCGAGCCGGGCGCGAACACCAGCGCCGGGAAGGCCTTGGCCGCCAGCGTGCCCAGCAGGCCCGACAGGATCGGCACTGCGAACCAGCGGTAGGGGCTGACGGCCGTGCCGGGGCAGATGGCGTTCGGGCTCACCGCGCGCGGGCTCGGCGTGTTCGGCGTGCCGGCCGTGACGACTGCCGTGCCGGAGTCGACGGCCGCCGTGGCGCCCGCGATCACACCGCCGGCGCCGCCCGTCGTACGGGTCACGCCCCACGACATGTTGCCGCGGGTCACGATGGCCACCGTGCCGGCGACGCTGGTGGCCGTGCACAGCTGTTCCTCGCGCGCGCAGCCCTCCACGTCGGCGCACACGTCGGCGCGGCCCAGCCCGTAGTACTGGTCACGGATCAGCTGCATGAGGCAGTTGTACTGCTGGATCTGTTCCAGCGGCTGGCCGTTCAGCCACAGCTCCACGCTCTCGAAGAAGGCGTGGCCGCCGACACGCTCCAGCATGAGCCCGTTCGCCGTCTCCATCTCCACGCGGAACATGAAGTAGCAGCGCTGCGGGTCGTAGAACTGGCCGATGCGGCCCGTCACGATGGGCAGCTGGATCCACTGCCCGGCCTGGAACTCAGTGCCGTTGGAGGGCGGCTGCTTCGACTGCGAGTAGTAGCCGCCCACCGCGGCGGGGATCGGCTGGTAGTTGAAGACGGCCGGGACGGCGGCCTGGTCCATGGCTTGACGGAGCGGGCGGGGTGTGTGCGCGCGGCGAGGCCAGAACGGGGCGAACCGTCACTCCGCGCTTGACTCACCCCCTCACGTGGATATCAGGAGGCTTCGGCGCCGAGAAGGGCCCGTTGCCGTCGCGGTCGTGATTGCGCCGCATGATCCGCTGGATGTTGCGGCCGGTTGGCTTCTTGGTCTCTTCGTGGTCGGCGGGCTTCGTGCTGTCCTCACGCGGCCCGTCGGGCGTGGACCCCTTGAGGACCAGCGCCGCGACGGACGCCCGCGAACTCAGTTTCCCGCCGGTGCCTCCGCGGCCGGGGCGGCCGCCGCCTTCTTCTTGCCCTTGCCGCCCGCGACCCGCGCGTGCATCTTCTTGCCGGCGGCGTCACGCTCGGCGCCCGTCTTCTTCAGGCTGGACTGGATGCCAGCCTTGGCGATGTTGTAGGTGCGCCCCATGCCGGCCTTCTTGGCGGCGGCGCTCGCCGTGAGGTCGATGTGCTTCGCGGCGGCGGCGCCGGCCGTGGTGTGCACCGCCTTGCGCAGGCCGCGCTCGATCTTGCCGCTGGCCTTGAGGGCCGACTTGCGGATGGACTTGAGCGTTCCCTTCGACATCGCTGCTTCTAGCGTGCTGAGGGTCTGAACGCTCGGATCGCTCCGAGCGCTACAACGGTCCTCGCAGGTTCATCTTGCCCGCGATGCGCATGGGGGCCGCGCCGCTGCGCTTGCCGCCGATGAGCTGGCGCATGCGCCCCATTTGCTGCTTGCCGCCGATGGCCATGCCCTTCATGTTGCTGGTTAGGATGCTTTCGCACACTGCCGGCGGGGCTGGCGCTTAGCCGACGAACTGTCCCTCCGGCGCCACCGCCACGCCGCCGTACTGCACAGCGCGGATGGGCGTCAGCCGCAGGGTCACCCGCCACGCGGGCCAGCCGAGGGCTGTCACGGTTGTTCTCACCTCGAACACGATGGGCGTTGTCTCCGCGCCGTCGGAGTAGGCCTCCACGGTGTCGAACGTTGTTGCGCTCAGCACAGTGTCGACCGTGAAGGTGCGGTCGTTGCCATCGATGATCCCGCTGAAGACTGTGCCGGATGCAGGCGTGGCACCGCTGGTCACAGTGAACACACCAGGCGCCGTGATGGTGGCGGAAAACTCCACCGTGTTGGACGACCCAGGGAGACTCGGCATGGCATTGCTCGCCAGGAGCCGCTGCTCGAAACGGATCGTGCCTCCCGAGGGGTTGGAGATCTGCACAACAGGCGCCGTCATGGAGGGGTCAGAGTAGACAGCCGGTGCCGTGTCGTTCCCTGTGGTAAGCGGCCAGCCGCCCAGCGACACGTAGTCGTCCCGCAGGGAGCTAAGGTAGTGTGGCAGGGCACGGCCAGCGCCTCGCACTGTCATGGCCAGGTAGCAGCCGGAGTCCATGTAGCTCACCTGCGGCGACAGCATGCTCACCGAACCAGAGCGGGCGTAGATGGGCAGGAAGGAAGGGTTGGCTGCGGGGTTGTTGGCCACCGCCGACGCGTAGGTGGGCGTCCTTGCGTCGTAGGCCCAGGGCAAGTACGGTGAGAACGTGATGTCAGCTGCCCGGAAGGGCGTCACGGTAAGGTCCGCCACGGTCACCGCCAGATTACCAATCTCGGCAGGGATCCAGCCAAACGGGATGTCGATCTCGTACCAGGCGTTGTCGCTGTAGGTGCCATCGCGTGCGTCGCACCGCCGCGTGTTCGCGCCGTCGGCCCGCAGGCTGTCGACCTGCAGGGTCCAGAACTCTGACTCTTGGGCCAGGGAGGGCGTCTCGCCCAAGGCCCGCGTGGCGGTGCCGCCGCCCAGGTACTGAGGGGGCCGCATGCGCTTGAACGCCTGCTCCGCCATGCGTGAGTGTGCGGGGGCGTGAACGAGCTACAGGGGGCAACCGTCGGTGGCGCAGCGCGGCGGCGGGGCCCTGACGTCGTGCGGGCGGCGCACCGCCTTGGCGGCGCGGGGGTCCAAGCCCGCCGCCTCCATCTGCAGCTCCAGCTGGAGGATGCGGTTGAGCAGGCGCTCCACCTGGGCTTCGAGTTCCTGCACGCTGGGCATGGTGAGACTGAGACCGTGTCATGCTCACGCCTGCGTGACTGTCCGTGCCGAGGTGCGTCTAGGGGCCTGCCTGAACCGCAGCAGCAATGGGGGTCGTGCCCATGAAATCTGTCCGCCCCGTGATGTCGGCATCGATGGCGAACTCGCAGTCGGACAGGTTGGAGATGAGGTTGAAGGTGTACTTGTTCTCGATGGCGTACTGTGACCCGCCGATGGGGGTGATGGTGGTCGTTGTTGCCGTGATGACGGGCCCGCCCCCGCCCGTCGTGAGTGTCTGCCCCGAGCTAACGGCGAGGAGGGTGTTGCCATCGATCGTGAAGGCCACGGTAGAGCAGGAGACCCCACTTGCAACTGCCGCCAGCGTGGAGTAGTTGGCGCTCGAGATGGTGTCACAGAGTAGGAACGTGCGGCGTTGACCTGCGGCTGTTGCTGTCAGACTGAGAGTCCACTGCACCGTTAGGCTCTGCGTGGCGCTGGTCGGGTTGTCCTTGGAGCAAACCTGGCTGTAGCGCCAAGTCTTTGACTGGTGTAGGCCCACAGCGCTAATGGTCTCCGGTGCCATGCCCTGGGTCCCGCACAGTAGGGAAACGCTGTAGCCGCCTGCCACCACGGGCGCCACAAAGGTCACAGTGTCGCCGGAGCTATTGCCTAGCGTCGTGTTGCCCGTGCAAGTGAGGTTTGTACAGGTGATGTTGGCGGCCGTGGTGGCGCCCGTCACACCAAGCGTGCCACCCACCGTCGCATTGCCACTCACCGCCAAGCTGGCACAGGAGACGGCAGCAAAAGTGACGGCGCCCGTCACGCTGAGGGTGCCGCCCACCGTCACGTTGCCGCTGGTCGTGAGCGTCGTGCAGGTCACGGCCGCCAGGGTCGTGGCGCCCGTGACTCCCAGCGTACCGCCCACGGTGGTGTTGCCACTGGCGGCGAGCGTGGTGCAGGTCAGTGCCTGAAGCACCGTGGCGCCCAGCACGTCAAGCGCGTTGGCGGTGGGCGACTTGCCGATGCCCAGGTTGCTCCAGATGGCTGTGCCCGCCGAACTGACAATGACACGGTCGTTGCTCACACCGCCCGTGCGCTGGCGCACTCGCCAATTCGAGCCAAAGGAGCTGTTGGCGCTCAGGAGCCGCCACTGTGTCTCGCCGGCGGCGTCCTGCCCCAACCAAATCTCCTGGGTGTCTGTTGTCGTGCCGGCGCCAGGCAGGTAGAGTTGCTGGGCCGTCCCGGAGAGGGTGAGGCGGCCCAGCGTGGCATCCTGGGCCTTGTCCGTGTAGAGCACCTCGCGGTCAGCGGAGCCCGGGTCGATGAAGGTGATGCGCCGGTTCACGCCGCCCGCCGGGCCGTCTACGCGAATGAATGTGCTGGCGGCGGTGCCCGGCGTGAACACCATCTGACTCGCGGCCGCGTAGTTGCTGTAGATGCGGTCGGAGGCCGTCAGCGTGGTGGCGGAGACGGCCGCCATGGTGGACGCGCCCAGCACCGACAGGGTGCTGTTGAAGGAGGCCGTGCCGCGCACCAGGACGTTGCCGTTCATCTCGCTGTGTGTGCTTGTGGAGCCCGACGGGCCCACGCCAAACTTGTAGCCCGTGGTAGGGGCCACCTGCGACAGCATCGACACCCAGCCCGTGCTGGTGTTGGGGCTGAAGAAGCAGTACTGGTTGCCACTCATCATGCTGGTGCGCATGGTGTAGCTGACCATGCCCGTGTCGCGGCCTGTCACGGCCAGAGCCACCTCGCCCGTTGCCGCCGTCGTGCGCACCGCCTGCAGGTCGAGGATGGGACGGTCGAGCAGGCCGCCTGCACGCTGTTCCATGCGGATCTGCGTGAACTGGTTGACGGCTGTGCTAGAGGAGTTGTTACCCAGCTTGATGCCGAGGTCGAAGCTGTCGGTGTTCAAGCCCCAAGCCACGGTGCTGGAGTAGAATGCGTTGAGGGCACTGGCGGCGAAGTAGGAGTTGGACACGCCGTTGGCCGTAAAGGTCGCCCTGCCCAGGCTGAAGATCGCCGTGCCCGAGGACGTAGCCACCGCGTGGACGGCTGTGTTGCTGCTCGCCGCCGTGACGCCCAGCACGCGCAGAGTGTTGGCCGCCATGTTGATGCCCACGGGCGTGGCCAGCGTCGTGGCTCCTGTGACGCCCAACGTGCCGCCCACCGTCACGGCGCCGCTCGCTGCCAGCGTCGTGCAGGACAGGGCCGCCAGCGTGGAGGCACCCGTGACCCCCAGCGTGCTACCCACCGTCACCGCCCCGCTGGTGGCGAGAGTCGTGCACGTGATTGCTGCCATGGTTGCGGCGCCGGCGACGCTAAACGTGGACCCCACTGCCGTGAAGTTGGTCACCCTGGTGACGGCTAGGTTAGAGTTGTTGCCCACGTCCAAGTCGTCGGCGTAGACGCTGAGGAAAGTGCCATGGCAGTTGCCGCCGATGGTGCCCGTGAGAAGCACGTCGTTGTTGATCGTCATGAAGCCATTGAACGTGGACGCGCCGCTGCAGGTCATGGAGGTGCAGGTCATGGCTGCCAGCGTCGTGGCGCCCGCCACGCTCAGGGTGCCACTCAGCGCCAGGCTGGCGGTGCTCAGCGTGCCGATCGTGGCCGTGCCCGTCACTGTGAGGCTCCCCACCGTCTCACTCGCGGCCGTGAGGTCACCGATAACCACCAGGCTCGGAAACGTTGTTGGGCGGAGCGTCGTTGGGACTTGATCAGCATCAATCTCCGACACACCCACCACCGTGCCATCCGCCTGCACCACCAGCACCGTGTTGGGGTAGTCTGGGTAGCTAAGGGTTCCGCCGTCGCTGATAACCAGGACGTCCGCATCCACCTCCGTGATTCCATTGATCGTGGGCGGCCCGGCGTACGCGGCGGACGCGGTTGAACCGGACATCGCGATTCTGTTCACCCCTCATTTACTCGGCGAGGGGAACCGTCTTCTCAGTTTCCGCCAGCCGCAGCCGCGGCTCCGGCGGCGGCCGCTGCGCCAGCAGCGGGCCGGGCGGGGCGGTCGCCTCGCATGGTCATCTGGTCCACGAAGGCGCGTCCGATGGCCTGCTCGATGCCCCGCACGCGCGCCGCCTGCCGCTCGTAGTCGCTGGACGGGCGTCCGTGCACGTCGGTGGTCTCGTCGCCGCCGCCCAGCGCGCGCCAGCCCTCCACGTTCTTCGCCCACACCGTGCGGTTGGCCGCCGGCGAGTCGAACTGCGATTCCGCGTCGTACTGGCCGAACTGCCCGTCCATGCCGCGCAGCACCTGCATCATGCCGGTTGCATCGGACTGCACCTCGGCGCGGACCTTGTCGGCGCGGGCCGACTGCTGGAAGGCCGGGTCCAAGGCCCCGTTGATGTCGGCGAACGCCGCGTTGTGGCCCTGCAGCTCCAGGTCCGACACCACAGAGAGTGACGCCTGCATGCGGGTGTCGCCGGCCCACTGCGCCGCCACCGTGCGCGCGTGGGTGTCGAGGATCGCCACCTGGTCGGAGCCCGACTCCATGGACCGGCCCGTGAACTTGTTGCGCCACTCGAAGGTCGCAGGCGGCGCCATGGGGTCCTCGTGCGCCAAGCGCAGGTGGGCGGCGCGGGCTGCGTACACCGCCAGCCGGGCGTTCTCGGGGTCGCCGCCCGTGGCCAGCGCGCGCACCATCGCCTGGTTCTTGCTGATGAAGGGCTCTCCGTACGCCTCCTCGCCGCGGGCGCCGTAGCGGATACCCTGCTGCTCGAGGAAGAGCCGGTTGGCCGCGTCGACAGTGAGGCCTGAGCGTGCCATGGTGAAGTGTGGGAGGGCCCCTCACCTTCACTACGACAACGGTCACTTCTCCCTCTTTGCCCTGGCCATCCGCATCCTCGCCACAGCGGCCGACGCAGCATGCGCGGCTCGGTCGGACTTCGCGGCAGCATGCAGCTGGCGCCCACGCTTCTCCTCCTGCCCCGGCGAGTATTGCTCTGGCTCCTTGCGGATACGCTTCGAGCGGCGGAACGGGCTTGTGTAGCCAGGCTGCCCGGACTCCGCGGCGATCTGGGTGCGCACGATCTGCTCGAAACGCGCCCCGGCTGCGGCGGGGAGGCCCTTGGCCAGCCCCACCACCTTCTGGCCAGCAGCTGCGCCTGCATCGAGAACTCCCGCCACAGCAGCGCCAAGTGCAGCCTCCGGCACGCTGTCCAGCGCAGTCTCCGCGGCAGCGAAGGCAGCTGCCAGGACCTGCAAGTCCCGGCGCTCCACGAGGTCCTCCTCGCTCGCCTCCGCCACGGACTCCTTCAAGCCTGCGAGGTAGATGGACATCCGGTTGACCGCTTCCTCGGTAGGTGGCTGCATGACGTCCACGCCAGACCTCGAGTGGATCAGGGCTCGCGCCGCCTCGCCCACCTTGTTCAAGGATGACGCCACCTTGGTAGCCGTGGCCGTGGACATGACGCCCGCGCTGCGTAGGGCGTCCTTGCCGAGCGTGCCCAATGCGACTGCCGAGCCCGGCGTTGCGGCAATGGCAGCCCGCACGCCACCCGCCAACATCTTGGAGAGGTTGATCGAGGAGGCAACCAGTTCGTCGTCGCCCAGCTCTGGGTCCAGCTCCCCATTCAGAATGTCCACCAGCTCAATGACATTGCGAGTCTTGTTGCTCGGTGTGAAGAACTCCCGCCGCGTCTCGCCCTGCTGACGAGTCAGCGCCACGGACCCCACCGAGGAGTCAGAGCTTGCGCTGGCTGAGTAGGACGAGTCGAGCGCGCTGTCAAGCGCGTTCTCGTCGCTGTCAAGGTTGATGCCCAAGATCGTGTTGCGGTAGTCATCCACCGCCGCGGCTGCGGCTGCTCCGGACGTGCTGGGCGTCTGGCCCTGCACGACGCGGCCGGAGGCGTTGGTAGAAGCGCCCGGGACGCCGTCGCCCAAGACGGCGCCCGCCGCGGCGGCCGCCCGGCTGATCTTCGTGCCCGCACGCCGCCTGGGCGTGTCTGCCACGAGAGCCTCGCTGGTGGCATTGGCAACGTTGCCCGGCGCGCCCGTCGAGGAGCCTTGGCCCGTAGAGAGCTTGTCGTCGGCATCCATGGCGCTGGGCACAGGGGGCGCCGGCGTCGTCGTGAGTGGCGCGTTCCCCATGATGATCGCGGCTGGCGCGGGGGCCGGAGCCGGGGCTGGGGCAGGCGCAGGGGCGGGTGCACGGGTCATCGCGGGGGCGGGGGCCGG
>JACCDG011297035.1_pt1 | contig 19623 bp, 15 predicted proteins | sample 7442471 | NCBI WGS metagenome assembly JACCDG01 (sample SAMN15323444, study PRJNA562643) | freshwater metagenome | isolation source: river surface water | place: USA:Blue River Watershed | collected 2017-08-17 | reverse complement strand
TCCAACCTCGGTTTGAATCAAAATATAGGCCTGTACAGACATGGAAGTTCCTTTCGCTTCGCGCTAACGCTATCTCATGTCATAGGATAATGGCTATGGGGTTTCCGCAAAATGGGCTTTAGCGAAGCAGATGTAATTTCGGCGCTAAAGAAAGTTTTTTCAACCTCCGATCCCCGAGTTCTTGTTGGAATCGGCGATGATGCAGCCGTTGTTAAGGGCGATGCGCAACAGGTAGTTACAACTGACATGGCAGTTGCCGATGTTCACTTCAAGACCGAATGGAGTTCTGCCTTCGATATTGGTAGAAAAATCACGGCGGCAAATATTGCAGATGTTTTATCTATGGGTGCCACTTGTGATTATCTTGTCGCAGCCGTCTCCTTGACCGGCACTGAAGAAGTCTCCTGGATTGAAAATCTGGCACGTGGAATGAAAGATGAAGCAGATCGAGCTGGTGCCGCAATCGTCGGGGGAGATATCGCCCGTTCGTCCGTAGTCACAATTGCGATGACTGCCATTGGTCACACGGTTAAGCCAATTCTCAGAAGTGGGGCACGTGTAGGAGATGGCATTTTCATATCATCTCTGTCCGGATGGTCTGCCGCAGGTTTAGAACTTCTCACGAAAGAGATTTCTCTCAACTCATCTACTGCAGATAAAGCGCTCTCTGAGTTCTCAGCGCCTTCACTGGATTACAAAGTAGATTTTCTTAAGGCATCTTCTATGGCAGATATCAGTGATTCATTATTGATTCAGGCCCAGCAAGTTGCAGAGCAATCAGGGGTTTGCTTCCATCTCGATACTGAGCTCATTTCGCAGTGCGAAGAATTCAAAGAACTCAGCGACCTAGCTCAGGAAATTAATTCAGATATCTGGGGCTGGATTCTTGCAGGCGGGGAAGATCACGTCTTTCTTGCCACAGGCAAAGATCTTCCTGGAATCCGAATCGGGACTGTCGTTGAAGGCTCAGGAATTTCAGGAGTGGAAATAAAAAAGGCCCCAGTTTCCTGGAGCCATTTTTAATCTATCTTAAAAAATTAACGAGTAACTTTTCCAGCCTTAAGGCATGAAGTACATACGTTCTGGCGCTTTGATGCCCCAGCGACAATTGTCTTAACGCGCTGAATATTTGGATTCCAGCGACGACGTGTCTTCACCTGTGAGTGTGAAACGTTATTGCCAAAGCTTGGTCCCTTGCCACAGATGTCGCATGAAGATGCCATGGGTGGTTCTCCTTCTAGATTTATCTCAGTTTGAACCGCCAAACTGAACAGGGCGAAAGGGTATCAAGAGGGGGCGCTTTAGCGCGAATCCACAAGAGATGAGTGCTAACCCTCTCATTTTCACGCGTAAAAAAAGCGTTGTGAGGCGGGAGACAGCAAATTCAAACATACCGGGCCAGAAGTGCGCGCAGACTTAGAAATGAGTTAGTAGAGCAACTCAGAAACGGAGAGTCGCATTCATGAATGCGCTTGATCTTGCCAGATGGCAATTCGCCATCACAACTGTTTATCACTTTCTTTTTGTTCCGATCACAATAGGAATGGGATTCCTCGTAGCAGGCCTTCAAACCGCTTGGTATCGAACAAATAAATTGAAGTATCTACGAGCTACCAAATTCTTTGGGAAACTCTTTCTCATTAATTTCGCTATTGGCGTTGTCACAGGAATTGTTCAGGAGTTCCAATTTGGAATGAACTGGTCTTCCTACAGCCGATTTGTAGGAGATATTTTCGGTGCTCCGCTCGCGATGGAAGGGCTGCTTGCCTTCTTCCTAGAAAGTACATTCCTAGGGCTTTGGATCTTTGGATGGGATCGACTTCCGAAGAAGCTTCACTTGGCAACAATTTGGCTTGCATCTCTTGGCACGCTTCTCTCTGCGTACTTCATCTTGGCTGCAAATGCCTGGATGCAGCACCCGGTCGCATTCATCATCAATGCCGAGAAGAATCGTGCGGAGCTGACAAATATTTTCACAGTTCTGACACAGAAGACTGCCGTTGTTACCTTCCTGCACACAATCCCATCTGCAGCATTTACTGCTGGTGCATTTGTCGCAGGAATCTCTGCATGGTTAATTCTTAAGAAGAAGGATGTAGAAATGGCTCGCCCAACTCTCAAAATGGGTTTGATTACATTGATTGTGAGTTTCGTAGCCATTGGTGCAACGGGAGATGTAATTGGTAAAGTCATGACCGAGCAGCAGCCTATGAAGATGGCGGCAGCAGAGGCGCTCTATGAAACAACCGACTCTGCGCCATTCTCACTGCTTACCATCGGAACTCTCGACGGTTCTCGCTCTGTATTCCAAATTGATGTGCCTTCTGTGCTCTCATTCTTGGCCACAGGAGATTTCAAGGGGACTGTCGAAGGTGTCAATAATTTAGAGGCCAAATACGATGCAGAATTTGGTGAAGGAAATTACACACCAAATATTCCTCTCGCTTATTGGTCATTTAGGTTGATGATTGGCTTTGGAGGAATAGCTTTCCTCTTGGCATTATTTACTCTTTGGCGCACACGTAAGGGCAGAGACCTTCCAAAGGCTCGCTGGTTCTTGCCTGCAATGATCTCACTACCGTTTATGCCACTACTTGCTAACTCATTTGGTTGGATCTTTACAGAGACAGCTCGTCAACCTTGGGCTGTATTTGGATTGATTAAGACCGAAGATGGTGTTAGCGCTGTCGTTTCAGCCGGAAGCGTTCTCTTCACAATGATTGTATTTACGCTGCTCTACGGTGTACTCGCATTTATTGAAGTAGGTCTCACTCTTAAGGTTATTAAGAATGGACCTGCAACCGAATTGGATTATGAAGATCCACAACTCGGCGGAAGTTCCGACAAGCCACTCGTGATGTCTTACTAAGGGGGAATCAAAATGACATTTCAAACAACGTGGTTCCTTCTCATCGCAGTTCTATGGGTTGGATACTTTATTTTGGAAGGTTTCGACTTCGGAGTCGGAATGTTGCTTCCTTTCGTTTCTCGTAATGAAGCCGATCGTCGCGCAGTCTTAACTACTCTCGGACCCGTGTGGGATGGAAATGAAGTCTGGTTGCTCGTCGCAGGCGGTGCCACCTTTGCAGCATTCCCTGAGTGGTATGCAACGCTTTTCAGCGGTTTTTATTTACCGTTGTTCCTCATCCTCGTCTCACTTATCGTTCGAGGCGTGGCTTTTGAGTATCGAAGCAAGTACGGCAAAGCTCAATGGAGACAACGTTGGGATGTCGCGATTGTAATCAGTAGCGCAATCCCAGCTCTTCTATGGGGCGTAGCCTTTGCAAATATTGTCCGCGGTGTTCCTATCGAGGAATCTGCACAAGGAAGCCTTGAGTATGTTGGGGGATTCTTCAATCTTCTCAATCCATACGCACTTCTCGGTGGAGTTGTCACGCTGACAGTCTTTCTTACACATGGGGCTGTATTTCTATCTCTCAAGACCGCGGGTGGGATTCGCGAGAAAGCGAGAAACTTTGCACTCAAGATTGGCCTAGTTGCAGCTGTCGCTGCAGTCGCCTTCTTGGCCTGGACAAACTTGATGCTTCCAGAACTTGATCTAACTGTCTTGGGTCTATCAACAGTAGTTGCTCTTGCATGGGTGGCTAGCTTAGTAGCGACCCTCAAGGTGCGAGAAGGATGGGCATTCATTTTCACAGCCGTAGCAATTGCTACTTTTGTGTCGAATCTATTCTTCGCACTCTATCCACGAGTGATGCCAAGTTCATTGGGGGCACAATTTGATCTCACAATCACTAATGCCTCCAGTACCGAATATACGTTGAAAGTAATGACAGTAGTTGCGGTGATCATGACGCCCCTCGTTCTTATTTATCAAGGTTGGACATACTGGGTCTTTAGAAAGCGTGTAAGTGCGAGCCAGATTGTTAATCCAGAACGTGGTGTATTAGATACAGCGTCACATATCCTGCATCAATGAAATCTAAAGACCTGCGGCTGTTGCTCTCATTGAGCGGCAGCCGCAGACTTTTTATAGGCGCCTTATTAGGAGCTTTACTTTCAGCCTTCATTGTAATTACGAATGCTCTTCTGATTGGAGCGCTCATTGTCGGAATCATCTATAGCCATCCGAGCAATGGGAAATACACAGTCGCGCTTGCCATGCTGTGGCTATTTCGAGCTACCTTTACTTCGAATTTTGAATACTGGTGCAGCTACGAAGCCGCACGTTTAAAGCGTCAATTAAGAGCATCAATAACCAAGGATCCAATAGGAAACATGTCTATCGGATCAGCAGAACTCACTGGCGTGCTAATTAAAGGTTCAAATTCGCTCGATATCTACCTTGGCAGATTCCTGCCACAGATGCTCGGAGCTAGTTTCGTTCCCTTTGCTGTAATTTTCACGATATTTCTATTTGACCCACTCTCTGCAATTATCACCATAGTTACTTTGCCGCTAATCCCGATATTCGGCGCCCTCATAGGCAAATACACAAATGATGCAGTGAGCAAGAAGTGGAAATCGCTTGGCACGCTTTCAAAGTACTTCGAAGATTCCCTGCAAGGTTTTCTCACTCTCAAGATCTTCGGCCGAGATAAGTCCCAAGGGGAGCGCATTCGATTGATGGGCGATAAGTACACGGATGAGACGATGAAAGTACTCAAGGTTTCATTCCTTTCAGCGCTGGTTTTAGAACTTGCTGCGACCATTTCGGTTGCGCTGATTGCAGTTGAAATTGGCCTACGACTAGTGGAGGGAAACATCCCATTCATAACTGGGCTAACCGTCCTCATTCTCGCCCCTGAGGTCTACTTCCCACTCAGAAACGCTGCATCCTTATTCCATGCTTCTGCGGATGGCACAGAGATTCTTGCAAGAATTTTGTCGCTGCAAAGAGCTGAGATGCCGGCAAAGCCAAGCCATGAAGTTACATTCTCAGCCTTTGATTCACTTTCATGGAATGACTGGGATCTTAATATTCCCGGAGTTATCCATACTTCGATAGCTGCCGGCAGAATTTCTCGGGGAGAGTGCCTCTTCATCATTGGCGATTCGGGCGCCGGAAAGAGTACCTTCGCTGAGAATCTATTAGGAATACACAGTGACATCGAAATCAAAATCGATGAAAAGACACTTTTGGCTTCCGAAGTCCACTCGTTCCAGAAGTATGTAGGTTGGATTCCACAGCTGCCTCAGCTTGCTCCGGGAACAATTCGCGATCAATTCAATTTAGTAGCCCCGGGAATTTCAGATAGAGAAATCGAAGAAATTTGTGAAGCAGTCTCATTGCAACTCAGGGATCTTCCTTATGGATTGTCGACCTATTTAGGGGGAGCCAATGAAAAGAGCGCGCAGCTCTCAGGAGGGCAAACTCGCAAAGTCGCGGTTGCGCGTGCGTTGATTCGTAAACCTTCTCTCATTATTGCTGACGAACCTACAGCTGACTTAGATGGAGAAAGTTCTCTAGCAATCATGACCGCCCTGAGAAGTGCTGTCGCTGAAGGTGCAGCCTTGATCTGTATTACTCATGAACGTGATTCAATTATAAGTACAGATCGCACCTTAGAAGTTGAGAGGGTGAAGCCATGAAAAACCATAGATTCAGAATGGCGCTTTCAACAATTCTCGGTAGCTCCGCCCTAATCGGTGGCATCGGATTAACAGTATCGAGCGCTTGGCTTATTACGATGGCTTCATCGCACCCACCGATTCTCGTGCTCTCGGTCTCAATAGTCATGGTGCGCTTCTTTGGAATCTTTCGATCTGTAGCTCGATATGCAGAAAGAGTTATAAGTCATGAAACGGTTTTTCGAGCCTTAACATCAATAAGAACAAAACTATTTGAGAAAATAAGTGCGCGAAGCATCGCACAAGTAAGTGATTCCCGATCTGGTGGTTACGTTAAATCTATAGTTGACGACGTTGAACGAGCCCAAGAGTTTGCACTTCGTATTACCCTTCCGCGCTACTCAGCAATTATTTCGATACTTTTCTCACTCTTGTTGAGTTGGTGGATTTATACTCCCACATTGATGATGCTTATTCCAGTATCTCTAACTTTGCTTTTCGTGATACCTACTCTAGTTTCAAAAACTGCTCTCTTGCTTTCTCACAAAATTGAAATCTCCGAGAATGAATATGCAAAGGCAATTGAAAGTGCTTCGTATGGCGCGGTGGAAGCGCAGGTGTACGGGTATTCTCATTTAATTTCTCGGGAGATTCACACCATAGAAGATCAAATACTTATTCAAGAGAAGGCTCTTCATGGACTCATCAGAAAGTTGCAGGCTATAACTTTAATTGCCCTTGGATTTGCGATAACTGGAACAGTTCAACTTCTGGCATCCGTTCGGGATTCGGCCGATTTACCTGCAGTCAAAATCGCGATGGCGATATTCCTTCCCCTTGTGGCCTTCGAAGGAGTGACAACGTGGTACCCAAACCTCTTCGTTTCGGGAAAACTATTGCGAGCACAAAGAACTGTCTCGGAAATTATGGAATTACCCACTGCTGCCCACGAAAGTGCGCAAGTGAGATTAACGGGACAGGATGTACTTTTACAGAGTGCGAGCGTTGCATGGGATAAACCATTTATGGCTCCGGTTTCTACACGCGTCTCTCAAGGGGAGCTCCTGGTTATTCGAGGACGAAGCGGCAGTGGCAAATCAACCCTTGCCCTTGCGTTATGTGGCGTACTCCCTTACTCAGGAAGTATCAAAGTGGGTGGAATCGAACTATCGAAAATTGGTAATCTCAGTGAAATCCTTGTCTCATCGCTTCAGCGGACACATATTTTTAATACAACCCTTCGCGAGAATCTCAAGATTGCCAATTCGACAGCGACTGATCTCGAACTGAGTAAAACCCTTGCTATTCTCGAACTTAGCGACATTTCTCTCGACACCGTCTTGGGCGAATTTGGTCGCCCGCTTTCAGGCGGTGAAGGAAAGCGTCTTGCTGTCGCAAGGGCCCTGCTTTCATCTGCGCCAATCTTGGTTCTGGATGAACCCACTGAGCATTTAGATGCAGATCTGGCTCGTCGTGTAGAGGCCAGTATCAGGGCGGAATGCAGGGAGAGAACTTTGATAGTGATCACTCATTCCGGATGGCTTAAATCCGATAGAACAGTGGAGATCACGAGAGAATAGAGTCATGGCTACCCTCGATTCCAAGCTAGTCGGAATTCTGGGGGATAGGACCACGAAAGTTCTCAAGGATTTGTATGGCTATCACACGGTCGGCGATCTGCTGCATCACTTTCCGCGACGCTATCTAGTTCGGGGTGAATTATCAGATATCTCGGAACTCAACGAGGGCGATGAAGTTACGATTCTTGCAGAAGTTTTTAGCGCAAGCAGCAGACGTTTACAGGGCCGCAAGGGAAATATTTTTGAAGTAATCGTTACCGATGGAACTGCGAAGTTATCTCTAACTTTCTTTAATCAAGCTTGGCGCGAGAAAGAACTTAAAGTCGGAAAGCAAGGACTCTTCGCAGGAAAAATAGGAGTCTTTAACGGCAAGCGTCAATTAGCTCATCCTGATTACGAACTCATCGCTGATGGCAATGATGTCGATGCTGCAGTTGAAAGTTTTGCTGGCAAGTATCTACCCATGTACCCGGCGAGCTCCAAGATGCCATCATGGAAGATTGCTCAGTGCATCGGGCTTGCACTTGCCGCCCTCGATGAAGTTCCAGACTATCTGCCAGAGAGCATTCGCCAGAAATATGGCTACCCAACTCTGCATCAGGCCCTTGCGCAACTACATAATCCTGCTGATTTAGATTCAGCAGAGAAATCTCGAGAACGACTTACCTACGATGAGGCTTTCTTATTGCAACTCTTACTTCTCACTCGCCGCAAGGAACTCAAGGGTTTAGATGCGGTTGCACGTCCCACCATTGATGGTGGACTTCTATCCGAATTTGATAAGACCCTACCCTTTGAATTAACTGCGGGCCAGAAATCTGTAGCCGCTGAAATCGAGAACGATTTAGCTCAGCCACATCCCATGAATCGCTTACTTCAAGGTGAAGTTGGGTCCGGTAAGACGATTGTTGCTCTCCGAGCGATGCTCACCGTTATCGATAATGGCGGACAAGCCGCACTCCTTGCACCAACTGAAGTTCTCGCAGCGCAACATCTTCGTACAATGCAAAAATTACTTGGAGATTTAGCCCAAGGTGGCATGCTCGGCGGCAGAGAAATTGCAACGCAAGTCACGTTGATCACCGGTTCTCAAAACGCAGCATCTCGCAAAGAGGCGCTTGCCATGGCGGCGTCCGGTGCTGCAGGAATCGTCATTGGCACCCATGCTTTATTGGGCGAGAGCGTTGACTTTAAAGATTTGGGTCTCATCGTTGTCGATGAACAACATCGCTTTGGTGTTGAACAGAGAGATGCGCTCAAGAGTAAAGCGGTAACGCCGCCACATTTACTTGTCATGACAGCAACTCCGATTCCAAGAACTGTTGCGATGACAGTCTTCGGCGATCTCGATGTTTCAACGTTGCGCGAACTCCCTCTTGGTAGACAGCCGATTACTACACACGTTATTCCGGTTGTTGAGAAGCCAGCATTCTTAGAGCGAGCTTGGCAGCGCATTCGCGAGGAAGTTGCACTGGGTCATCAGGCATATGTTGTTGCGCCACGAATCGCCGCTGGTACATCAGAAGATGCAGATATCGATTTCTTGATGGGCGAGACCACAACTGTTCTCGCATCAGTGGAAGAGCTTGGCCCGCAATTACAAAGTGGTGAACTCAAAGGGCTCCGCGTTGCCCCTCTTCATGGCAGGCAATCTGCCGAGGTGAAGGATGCAACGATGAAGGCCTTCGCCGACAAAGAGATTGATGTTCTGATTTCTACCACCGTCATTGAAGTCGGCGTGGATATTCCCAACGCCACAGTTATGGTCATCATGGATGCAGATCGCTTTGGTGTATCTCAACTTCATCAATTGCGTGGTCGTGTAGGTCGTGGAACATCTCCTGGTTTATGTCTTTTAGTGACATCTGCTCTTCCTGAATCCAGCGCTCGAGAGCGTCTTGATGCAGTTGCTGGAACAGTCGATGGATTTGAGCTTTCCCGAATTGATCTAGAACAACGCCGTGAAGGTGATGTGTTAGGTGCAAGCCAATCAGGATCTCGCTCCCATTTAAGGCTGCTTCGTGTGCTTCGAGATGAATCGATGATTGAGCAGGCCCGCGAGGATGCCTCTACAATTCTTGAAGGAGATATCAAGCAGTATTCATTATTGGAAGCCGAACTTTCACAGATTCAAAGTGATGCAGCGGCGGAATATATAGATAAGTCATAAGGAAGGCGTTAATTGATGAGAATCATTGCAGGGCGCGCAAAAGGACGAAGCATTGATGCAGTAGCTAGTGCTACACGTCCAACTTCAGACCGCGCCCGTGAAGCGCTCTTCTCAACCTTAACCTCTGAGTTCGGCGAATTTGATGGGCTGCATGTGCTCGATCTTTATGCTGGCACTGGTGCCATCGCGCTAGAAGCGCTCTCTCGTGGCGCAAGTCTTGTCCATGCCGTGGAGAAAGATGAGAGCGCAGCCAAGGCAATCGAGAGTAATTACGAGAATCTAAAGTCTGCGCAATGTCCTGGAATTTTTCATCTCTACACGATGGGCGTTCATCGTTTTCTGCAAGATAAAGCACAAGTTCAGTATCACTTTATTTATATTGATCCTCCTTACGATGTCGATGATATAGATGTAACAGAGACTCTCATTCAACTCGTCTCAGGTGGATTCCTGCACCCACAAGCGCTCATTGCCGTTGAGAGAAATAGCAGAGTGCGCGAGCTCTTGTGGCCTGATGGATTAGAGCGTGTGCGAGAAAAGAATTATGGGCAAGCAACTATTTTCTACGGCTCACCCACGCTTAATGATGGTCAAAATGGATAACAACTCGAATCATTGCTAGCGTTTGCACCATGAAGCGCGCGGTTTGTCCTGGATCCTTTGATCCAATCACTTTTGGACACCTGGACATTATCGAGCGCGCCAGCAACCAATTTGATGAAGTAATCGTCGCGGTCTTCGTCAATCGCAAGAAATCCGGCCTCTTCACGATTCAAGAGCGTATGGAGATGATTCAGGAGAATGTCGAAAAGTTTAAGAATGTCAGAGTTGATACCGGTGATGGGCTTCTTGTCGAATATTGCAAGAAGAATTCGGTTCAGGCGATCGTCAAAGGCCTCCGAGCAGTGACAGACTTTGATTACGAACTCCAAATGGCCCAGGTCCATATTCAAGCGTCCGGTGTCGAGACGATGTTCATGGCAACATCTCCAACACATTCATTCTTATCTTCATCTATTGTGAAGGAACTTGCTCACTTTGGCGGAGATGTTTCGTCAATGGTTCCAGCAAATGTAAATAAGGCACTGATGGCACGAGTAGGAGTATCAGAATGACGATGGATTCAATCGAGAAGCTCAATACAGCAATCGCCGTAGTAGAAGAAGCTCGCGGAGTTCCACTTTCTGCATCATGTGTTGTTCACCGTGGCGAAATGCTCGAAATTCTCGAAGGTGCTCGCGAACTTCTGCCTCAGGATTTATTTAAAGCAGAAGCAATCATTGGTGAGAAAGAAAGAATTATCGATGAAGGCCGCGTTAGCGCTGAAGCAATGATCGCAACAGCCCGCGAAGATGTGGCACGCATGGTTGAGCAGACTGCGATTGTTCAGGCAGCTCGTGATGAGGCCCAGCGAATTCTTGATGAAGCTCGCGATGTCGCCGAGGATGAACGCCGCGAAGTTGAGGCCTATATCGATGGACGTCTAGCAACTCTTGAGGTCATTCTGAACAAGACGATGGATGCAGTTGCACGCGGTCGTGAGCGCCTAGAAGGTGCAAACGATAAAGATGTTCTATCTCAACTTAATTCAGATAAGTAACCAAAGCAGATGGCCAAGAGCACTAATCCTTTTATCCTCAATACCCACGACCTTCCGCGTCGCGCTGGCGAGATGAAGGAGTATCAATTAGATATTCCAGCCCATGCCAGAATCGGTGTTCCGCTGATTGCCGTCCCTGAAGGAGACCTCGTTGAGCTCGATGTGCGTCTTGAATCAGTTACCGAGGGAGTTCTCGCAAGTGCAGATATTTACGCGATCGCCCACGGAGAATGCATTCGTTGCTTAGATCCGGTTGAAGTTGTCATTGATCGAAAGATTCAAGAGCTTTATCGCTACGAACCCACCAAGGAGAAAGGTCGAAAGAAGCGTCGCGAAGATGAAGATGTCGACCTCGATGGCGAAGAAGAGCTTCAGATGGAGGGCGATTTGATGGATCTTGAAATTCCCGTCATCGATGCAATCATCTTGACCTTGCCGGTGAACCCTCTCTGTTCAGAGGAGTGCCTTGGCCTCTGCCCTGATTGCGGGGAGAAGTGGGAGAACCTGCCAGAGGGACACGTCCATGAAGTAATCGATGCCCGCTGGTCAGGCCTGGATGGGCTGGATTTTGGCAATTCTGAGAAATAGGCGATACTTAGGCCTCTAATATTTAAGATTAAGGACGATTACCGTGCCAGTACCAAAGCGAAAAATGTCTCGTTCGAAGACACGTTCACGCCGAAGCATGTGGAAGACAACTGCTGCAGCGCTCTCAACTTGCCCACAGTGCCAGCAACCAAAACTCAACCATGTTGCCTGCCCAACATGCGGTACCTATAACCGCCGTCAGGTTCTAGAGGTCTGATCTGTACTCAAAACTTCTTGAGCAACTAGGAGTCCAACTTTCTCCAGAACTGCTTGAGTTAGCTTTTACCCATCGCTCGTTTGCTTACGAGACTGGAATTACCACCACTAACGAGCGCCTGGAATTTCTCGGCGATTCAGTTCTTGGTCTCATTGTGACCGAAGAGCTTTATATAAAGTATCCAGATCTCGATGAAAGTCGCTTATCTCCGCTGCGTTCGGGGATTGTCAATATGAGGGCGCTCGCAGATATAGCTCGAACACTCGACCTTGGAAAATATATTCGACTTGGAAAAGGCGAAGAAGTTACTAATGGGCGCGATAAGAACTCACTCCTTGCTGATGCGCTAGAAGCCTTGATTGGCGCTATCTATCTTGATTGCGGTTTTGAGAAATCGACAGAGGTTGTTCGAAATCTGATTAAAGAGACTCTTGATGGCGCAATTGCAAAAGGTGCAGGACTAGATGGCAAAACAGCCTTACAAGAACTTCTTGCATCACTTGCTAAGGGTTCACCTGAGTATCAGGTAACGGAAACAGGTCCTGATCACGATAAGAGTTTTACCGCTGTTGCGTTGGTCTCTGGTGAGGCTATCGCCACCGGAAGTGGAAAGAGCAAGCGAGAGGCAGAACAATCTGCTGCTCGAAGTGCGCTAGAGAAGTTAACTTCCTAATACTTCGCAAACCCTCAAGTTGAACTTGAACTGAGTCGCTTTTATACCTATGGCGCGCTGAACGGTAGGTTTACCGCGTGTATTTGAAGAGCCTGACCCTCAAAGGATTTAAATCCTTTGCATCGGCGACCACTCTTCGCCTTGAACCTGGCATCACCTGCGTGGTCGGTCCTAACGGTTCTGGAAAATCAAATGTTGTTGATGCCCTCACCTGGGTTATGGGTGAGCAAGGCGCGAAATCTTTACGTGGCGGAAAGATGGAAGACGTTATCTTCGCCGGAACTTCTGGTCGCGCACCTCTTGGCCGCGCCGAAGTTGCAGTAACTATTGATAATACAGATGGTGCGCTCCCAATTGATTACACAGAAGTAACCATCTCTCGCATTCTCTTCCGTAACGGACAGAGTGAATATCAGATCAACGGCGAAGCATCTCGCTTGCTTGATATCCAAGAGCTACTAAGCGACTCTGGTATCGGTCGCGAAATGCATGTGATTGTCGGCCAAGGCCAGCTCGATGCAATCTTGATGGCAACCCCAGAAGAGCGACGCGGGTTTATTGAAGAAGCAGCGGGTGTTCTCAAGCACCGAAAGCGTAAAGAGAAGGCAATTCGCAAATTAGATTCAATGCAAGCAAACCTTGCGCGAGTCAATGACCTCACCGTCGAACTTCGTCGCCAGCTTCGCCCGCTCGGAAAGCAAGCCGAAGTTGCTAAGAAGGCTGCAACAATCCAAGCAGATCTACGTGATGCGAGACTTCGACTCCTTGCAGATGATTACATCAGCCTTTCAAAGACTCTCGATGCCGAGGTTGCCGATGAAAATGCGCTCCGCGAACGACGCTCTCAGGTAGAAGCAGAGCTCGACAAGGTTCGACGTCGTGAAGAAGAACTCGATGCAACATCTGCAATTGAAAGCCCGCTCCTTATTAAGTCACAAGAGAATTTCTACTCACTCAACGCGCTACGTGAAAAGTTCCGCGGAACACAATCACTTGCTCAAGAGCGCTCACGCTTCTTGGCAGAAGAGGCTGAGGAAGCGCGAAGTGCGGGGCGCGATCCAGAAGCCCTCGATCAAGAAGCAGCAGCGTTGCGTGCGGAAGAGTCACAACTTCGTTCAGATGTTCAGAGCGCACAGAGCGCACTCGTTAATGCAACAAATGCTTTAGCGGCCGCAGAAGCTGCACTCAAGGCGGAAGAAGACACCATTGCTGCAGCGATGCGTGCAATTGCAGATCAGCGAGAAGGAACAGCTCGCCAAGAAGGTCACATTAAATCTCTCGCTGCGCGAATCGAAGCAATCACTGAAGAGATTTCGCGACTTGAACTCGCTCGCTCTGAAGCGCAATCACGAGTAGATAGCGCAAAAGGTAACTATGCCCAGTTTGAGATGGAGATCGGAAATGCCGATGCTGGTGAACAGGGACTAGATTCACAGTTCGAACAGATCAAGAGTGCGCTCGAAACGTCAAAGAAAACTCTCGCTGATTTAGTTGAATCAGAGAGAGCGGCAGATCGTGAACGAAATGCAACTGAATCTAAGTTAGAAGCGATGAAGTTAACTTCGGATTCACGAGATGGCGCAGCTGCCCTCATTCGCGATTCTCGTGGAGTACAAATCCTTGGAAGTATCGCCTCATTAATTGAGATTGATAATGGATGGGAAGCAGCAACTGCTGCAGCGCTCGGGTCTCTTGCAGATGCTGTCGTCGTAAAAGATCTTTCGGCAGCTGTCAGTGCGTTGACGACGCTTCGTCGCGAGAATTTAGGACAAGCGGATGTTCTTGTTTATGAACCAGGACAGCAACTAGCCGCATCAGCACCTAGTGGCCTAAAGACGCTCTTAAACCATGTGAGATCGCGTGAGATCTCTGAGCTCTTAGCTTCATTACTTTCATCGACCGTTGTTGCTGAGAATGCAAGTGAAGCAGAAGCGATTCTGCGTCAGCATAGAAATGTCACCGTAGTTACTCGTGATGGCGATGTCATTACCTCACACCGAGCTCGCGGTGGATCTGCCTCTTCATCATCACTTATCGAAATTCAAGCTCTTGTCGCAGATTTGGGCAAGAAGTTAGAAGAGCTCAACCACACTTGTGACCGCCTCAAATTTGAAATTGCGACTGCAACCACTGATGTAGAAGGAAAGCAGAGCGCTTTTGATCAAACTCTTGCCAAGCTCAATGAGTCAGATGCACGAATTGCAGCGCTCACCGAACAACTGGCAGTTTCGGGACAGAACATTAAATCGGCAACAGCAGAAGTTGAGCGATTGACTGTGGCTATCACCGAAGCATCTGCTGCCAAAGCTCGCGATGAGAATGAACTTTCTATTGCACGAAATCAGATGCAGCATCACGGCGATATCGCAGAACCAGATCACAGCCGTGCCGAAGCGATTCGAAATACCGTTTCACAAGCCCGAACCACAGAAGTTGAGGCGCGCCTTGCCGTTCGTACCTCTGAAGAACGCGTTGCATCCGTTGCAGCACGTGCACAGGCGTTAGAAGAATCTGCGCAAGCAGAACGTGATGCGTCAGAGCGCGCTGTATCTCGCCGTGGAGCACGAGCACGTGGCGCTGTTATTTCTCAGGCGATTGCAGAAGCAGCTTATGAAGTACTGATCAATATTGAACGCTCTATTGCTAAGGCGCAGACGGAGCGCGCTCGATTAGAGGCTAACCGCGCAGACCGCGAGGGCGAGACTTTGACAGTGCGTGCAAGAAATCGTGAACTTACAACTGAACTCGATCAACTCACTTCAAGTGTTCATCGTGATGAGATTGCCCGTGCTGAACAACGAATGCGCGTTGAAGCTCTTCAAACAAAGGCTGTCGAAGAACTTGGAATCGATATTCCAACCCTGATCTCTGAATACGGTCCAGATAAAGATGTGCCTACCTTTATCGAAACTGAATCTGGTGAAATTGTCGCGACAGAACTTATTCCTTATCGCCGCGATCAACAGGAGAAGCGCCTAGCTGCAACCGAGCGATCACTTACCCTTCTTGGAAAGATCAATCCTTTGGCTCTCGAGGAGTACAACGCACTTGAGGAGCGCCTGAAGTTCCTTGCAGAACAGTTAGAGGATCTAAAGAACACGAAGAAGGATCTTCTCGACATCATCAAGGAAGTCGATGACCGCGTTCAAGAGATTTTCATGCAGGCTTACGAAGAAGTCGCAGAGCACTTCAAAGATATCTTCGCTCGCTTATTCCCAGGTGGAGATGGCCGTCTCTTCCTAACGAATCCTGATGATCTTCTCAATACAGGTGTTGATGTTGAAGCGCGTCCGCCAGGAAAGCGCGTCAAACGACTCTCACTCCTTTCAGGCGGAGAGAAGTCACTGACTGCTGTTGCGATGCTCGTTGCAATCTTTAAGTCACGTCCAAGTCCGTTCTACGTGCTCGATGAAGTTGAAGCTGCTCTCGATGATGTAAACCTTGGCCGCCTACTTACGATTCTGGAAGAGCTTCGCGAGAGTTCACAGCTGATCATCATTACTCACCAGAAGCGAACCATGGAGATTGCTGATGCACTCTATGGAGTAACTATGCGCGGAGATGGTGTCACAGAAGTTATCTCGCAGCGTTTGCGTGAATCTGAAACTGCTTCTTAATAGTTAGAACCGTCCATGGGTCTCTTCAATCGTTTACTTTCAAAGGTACGCGGTGTCTCCTCTGCATCAACACTTGATTGGGCTGAGATTGAGACTGAACTCCTCGCCTCTGATTTAGGCCCAACGCTGGTTGCTGAAATCCTTGAAGCAGCGAAGAAAGTTCGCGGAGATGATGCCGAGAGCGCGATCAAAGAGATTCTCGCGTCAAAACTCTCGAAAAAAAGTAGAGCGCTATCAACTGGCAATGGTTTACAGGTCGTTCTCATCGTTGGAGTTAACGGAACGGGAAAGACAACATCCGTTGCAAAGTTAGCCAATAAGTTGCTGGGAGATAAATTCACTGTTGTGTTGGGCGCTGCAGATACCTTTCGTGCGGCAGCGGTTGAGCAACTATCAACCTGGGGTAATCGAATCGGAATTGAAACAATTCACGGTGCAGCGGCTTCAGAACCTGCATCTGTTGCATTTGATAGTGCAAAGCGCGCTCTGGAGATAAATTCGCAGTACCTATTGATTGATACAGCGGGCAGATTGCACAATAAGAGCGATTTAATGGCAGAGCTTGGCAAGGTAAAGCGCGTCATTGAAAAAGTTACTCCTGTTAGTGAAGTCCTCTTAGTTATTGATGGGACTACAGGACAGAATGGACTTTCACAGGCGAAGATTTTTAGCGAAGCCGTTGAAGTCACCGGTTTGATCATCACCAAACTCGATGGTTCGGCCCGTGGGGGAGTCGCGCTAGCAATTGAGAGCGCCTTGGATATCCCTATCAAGTTCATTGGCACAGGTGAAGGACTTGCTGATTTCACCACCTTTGAGGCAGATTCCTACCTAGATGGGCTGCTCTCGTAACCCACTTGTAACAAAGGGCGCCATTTTGTGACCCCTTCTTAACCTGTAAATCCATCAGATGTAACTCGAGAAGGACATCTTTACCCCATCTCAACGACGAGAAACCCTCCTCTCGAACGGAATTTGATTATGGATCAAGTAGTTTTAAATGGCGGTGATACCGCATGGATGTTGGCAAGTACAGCCCTAGTACTTCTCATGACTCCAGGATTGGCATTCTTCTACGGCGGAATGGTTCGTACAAAGAGCGCACTCAACATGATGATGATGTCGATGATAACTATCGGAATCGTCAGTGTTCTTTGGGTTATCTACGGTTTTGAATTAGCTTTCGGACACTCAGCAGATTCTCCTTGGTACGGTGGAATTGGATTTAGCGGTTTTGGCGGAATGGTGGAAGAGCTCACCAATAATGGTGGCGTTTATCCAATTCCAGTTCTCGTCTTTGCTGCATTCCAGTTGATGTTTGCAATTATCACTCCCGCGCTTATTTCTGGTGCGATTGCTGATCGAGCAAAGTTCACCTCTTGGGCGATCTTCGTCGGAATCTGGTCAACAGTTGTTTATTTCCCAGTGGCGCACTGGGTATTCGCATTTGGAAATAAGGTTGGCGATGTCGTCACAAGCACTGGCTACCTTGCAGGTAAAGGCGTACAAGATTTTGCCGGCGGCACAGCGGTACATATCAATGCAGGTGCTGCAGGGCTTGCGCTAGCAATTGTTCTTGGAAAGCGAATCGGATGGCGTAAAGAATCAATGCGACCACACTCATTGCCACTGGTGATGCTCGGTGCAGGACTTCTCTGGTTCGGTTGGTTTGGTTTTAACGCCGGATCTTCACTTGCTGCAAATGGAATCGCCGGACTCGCATTCTTGAATACTCAAGTTGCAGCAGCCGGTGCAGTTCTTGGCTGGTTGCTCGTCGAGAAGGTTCGCAATGGACATGCAACCTCACTCGGAGCTGCTTCCGGTGCGGTAGCTGGACTTGTTGCCATCACTCCGGCATGTGCATTCGTAGCTCCTTGGGCGGCAGTAGTTATTGGAGTTATCTCCGGAATCCTCTGCTCACTCGCTGTGAGTATCAAGTACAAGCTTGGTTTCGATGATTCACTCGATGTCGTTGGTGTTCACCTTGTCGGTGGAATCTGGGGTTCACTCTCCATCGGATTCTTCGGAACAAGCGTTGTTAACAGCATTGGCCTCGATGGATTGCTCTATGGCGGAGGATCAGATCTGCTCATGAAGCAAGCGCTGGGTGTTGGCCTAGTCGCTGGCTATTCATTCATTGCAACTCTGATTATCGGATATGCAATTGAAAAAACTATCGGCTTCCGAGTCTCTCGCGAAGTTGAAATCGAAGGCATCGACCTCAAGGAACATGCTGAATCTGCTTATGAACTAGCTAGCTCATCACGTGGAGGTGCATCACTATGAAGTTGATTACCGCAATTCTCAAGCCATTTAAGTTAGATGAAGTTAAAGAAGCACTACAGGCTGCAGGCATCAATGGCATGACAGTCTCTGAAGCGAGTGGATTTGGTCGTCAACGCGGCCATACCGAGGTTTATCGGGGTGCCGAATACACCGTTGATCTCGTTCCGAAGGTACGTCTGGAAGTTCTTGTTGATGATAAAGATGCGGCATCAGCCGTGGATGTCATCGTCAAAGCAGCATCAACAGGATCAATTGGAGATGGAAAGGTTTGGACGACTCCAGTAGAACAGGTCGTGCGCGTTCGAACAGGAGAGCGTGGACCTGACGCTATCTAAAACTCCAAACTAGAATAAGCGCTATGGGAACACGTGAACGACGTATTAGATCCAACGAGGGGGATCTAATACTTTCGAAGTTGTTCCAATCAACACTTCTTGAAGTTGATAGCGCGAATTCGGAAGATGTAGCAATCGCCGCGGTCGGAGGTTTCGGCCGCGGCGAGCTATCTCCAGGTTCAGATTTAGATATTCTCATTCTTCATCGAGGAACCCTCTCCGAAGAAGATCTCGCCTCGTTTGTAAATAAAATTCTCTATCCGCTTTGGGATCAGAAGATTAAAGTTGATCATTCAGTCCGTACCCGATCAGAAGTTCGCGAGGCGGCTGAGGCAGACTTAAAAGTAATTCTTGGCCTTCTTGATATACGTCTGGTCTGTGGAAGTGCCGCACTCGTCGCCGATGTTCAAATTGATGCTCTTGATGAATGGCGAAAGAATTCCAAGCGACGTCTTCCTGAACTTGAGCGCTCTCTTCTTGAACGTCACCAGCGTGCGGGAGAGCTGGCATATTTGCTTGAACCAGATCTCAAAGAAGCCCGCGGCGGATTAAGAGATATCACAGCGATAAGAGCCCTGGAAAAATCGGGTGCAATCGCAATTCCTATGGAGCGCATTAGCGTTGCAGAGTCTCTGTTATCAAATGTACGAGAGGCGCTGCACATCGTAAGTGGGCGCGATAAAGATAAGTTGCTCTTTCAGGAGCAGGATAAAGTTGCAGCTCACCTTGGATTTGCAGATGCAGATGTTCTCATGAGCGAGGTCGCACAAGCTGCGCGCTCAGTTGATTACCTCTTGGATTCAACCTGGTACCGACTTGCTCATAAAGGTAAAGATAGCGCTGGTCGTTTTTTGCGAAAGGTGCGAAGCACTACTCTCTCTCGCGATATCAGTATTGCAAATAAAGAAGTCACTATCGATGTTGATGCCGATTTTTCATTGGATCCAACAATTGGACTCCGAGCATGTGCTGCTGCAGCTCAACTCGGCCTACCTATCTCGATGGATTCCCTAGAGCGACTTTCT
>JACCDG010953605.1_pt1 | contig 19635 bp, 19 predicted proteins | sample 7442471 | NCBI WGS metagenome assembly JACCDG01 (sample SAMN15323444, study PRJNA562643) | freshwater metagenome | isolation source: river surface water | place: USA:Blue River Watershed | collected 2017-08-17 | reverse complement strand
CGGCGGTTGACGTAGCCCTCGTTGTGCATGCGGTGGCACGCGAGCATCGAGATGCCGCTGCAGCCGTGTTTGCGAGCCGCGTCGCGGTGCTCCTGCGTCATGCGCGAAGAGCACAGGTCGTACAGGCGGGCCGCTAGTGCACTGCGTATCTCGGTGCTGTCGCCAAACGCAGGCAGCCTGATGGCAGAGGGCTCCACAGGGGCCAGAAAGATCGCGGGGTCCTTGGCCGCCTTGTGCTTGACGGTGGCGAGCGAACGCGTCGACGGGATAAAGTTGTACATCTCGAGCAACGACTGAAGGGCCCACGCGCGCACGTGGTCCCCGGCTGTGGTGCCGGCGGGACGTTTCAGGGACAGCTCGGGCTCGAGCACCTCTTCGCGCACACTGTTCTCGGTACTGAATGGCACCGGAAAGACGACGGACGCGTTGCGTCCGTTCTTCTTGAGACTTCCACGTGCAGGGAGGACGGGCAGGACCACGGGCTCTTGAGATGGCTGGCAAGGCTTGTCCATCTGGGCAGGCTGGCTGGGAGTTTGAGCGAATGTGGCCACTTGGCACAGAAGACCACGTGGACAGGCGGTGAAGCCCTTCGCGGAAATTTCTTCTATGATACAGGGGGGTCCAGCCCAATGTGCATCCCTCAGAAGGACCCAGCACGCGGGTAGATCGGCGTGGCTGGTCCACGTGGACCTATCACGCATCAAGCACGCAAACCTCCAAACACCATGTCCAGCACGTCTCCCATTGCTGCCGCGGCTTCTGCGACCTTTGAACCCGCCGTGTTCCCAGACACGGACCCACCGCTGCCAGCCCCCTCTTTTGAGACTCCATTGCGCGCCCCCACCCGCGGCCTCTCTGACCCTAGCGCCGGCCCCGCCGAGGTCCCATTGCGCGTCTCACCAGCCGCGGTCCACGGCCTCTCCGACATGAACCTGGAGCTTCGCGCGATGAAGGCCCGTGTCTTGCACCATCTCAAGTCGATGGCTCCACTCACGGTGATGCTCCGGGACGACCTCGTGATTCTTGTTCACGAGTTCTCTTATTGTTACTCGGCCAGGCTTGAAGCGGGGGTCGAAGTCCTCATACCGCGCTTCCGTGCCTACAGGCGTCACAACGGCCGCACGTGGTCTGTGTCATTGAAAGTCAAGACTTCCATAGGCCGTCTCGTGGGCAGTTACGACTACGTCAGGTGGTGCACAAAGCCCGCGCTTAGAGCAAGCATTCCTGGGCTCGATGTTGACATGCCGCTGTCGCCCGTGGCCACGACGGACGCATTTCTGGCCCCGGGCGCCGAGCTTCTTGTTGCATCATGGATGGCCAAGTGTCACCTCGGACCGGCTGCACTTGCCGTCAACCGCGCCGCGTTTGACAATCCACCCATACCCGTCCCCCTACAGCGGCTAGACCTCGTCCGACCGAACAAACCAATGCAACCTGTGCCCGCCCCCCTAAGGCTTCTGCCACGGTTCGACCTTGTCCAAGCCAGCAAGCCAGTGGCTACCACGAGGGATACGCGACTGCCCAGCCTCGCAGTGAGTCTCTGCAGCGAAGTTATCGCGCACCTCGAGCCAATGCTTCCTCTTGTGCTCCGCACGCGGGACGGCAGCCTGCTCTATGTCCACCAGTTCCGGTACTACTTGCTTGCCAAGGGCGGCTACTTTCTCGTTCCGATACTTATCGAGGGCTACGTCGCCGAGACGGGACGGGTGGGCAAACACAACTTTAGCTACATGGTCGGCACCAGGTCCAACTACGTCACCTGGGGTGTCAGCGAAGACCTTGGCCTGCGGGTCGAAGGCCTTGACGCGGACCTGCCATTTGCATCCGTGTACTGCGAGACAGCCCTTCTTGTAAGCACGGGCGAGTCCACCGCGCGCAAGCGTCTCGACCACTGGAAGGCCACGTTTTCGATTGCGCCCGAACGCCTACAGCAGGCCCGCGACGACTATGAACACACAGTGGCTCCGTTCAAACCGACCATCCTCCGCAGGAAGCGTGCCGCCCCAGAGGCTCCAGGCCGCCGTCTCCGTCCGCGGGTGGTCGAAGAATGTCCTCTGTCGGGCACCAGTATCGAGGACTCGAAGGAACCCGTGCCTCTTTCCCCGTCTGCGCCCTTACCATCCGCGTCGATTGTGGTGCAGCCGTCCGTCGTGGTGCCATCGAAGGAACCCGCGCTACCATCCGCGCCCTCGCCACCACCATCCACACCAATTGTGGTACAGCCGTCCGCCGTGGCACCAGTAGTCCCGCCACAGTCGGCTACCAGGCTCGGTGCCGCCATCGATCACATACTTGCGGACGCCGACCGCCTGAAGGACCGGTTGGAAAAGTATGTCGCTGACGCGTCACTGGTGAACGGCCTCGTTTCCGCCACCGTGTCCGAGGCCCTGGCCAGCGTGGCTACACAAATCAAGCGTGCGTAGAGAAGAGACGGACTGGCGAGAGTGAGATATGTTTATATACAAGACATTGGATCGTAGCCATGGGTCAGTCGCGGTCTGGACTGGGGCTATCGCGGATCGAGGAGGCGTCCAGGTCTGGGCGTGTCGACCTAGAGCGAGTGCTCTCCGAGACGCGAACCGAGATGGCGGGCATGCGCGTGGGCATGGAACAGGCGCGCCTCAACCGCAACCGGGGTCGGTATGAGTACTTTGCGCGCGAGTACGTGCACCTATCCAAGCGGGAGCGGCAGTACCTCCAGGCCCTGTCGCGGGTCAAGAGCACGTTCTCCAGCATCGAGTCGGCCGCCATCGCCAACCACAGCCTCCAGCTGCAAAAGCATGCCATCGGTATCGCCAAGGACCTGACCAGCTCCACCAGGCGCACCGTCAAGAACACACTCGAGGGCGTCAAGACGTTCGACGAGCTCGGCCAGGTGACCAGCCTGGCCGACGATGCCACTGCCGACGTCGCCGATGCGGCGCGAGACACGACCCGTGACGTCCTGGTCGACACGGGCGCAAACGAAGAGGACGCAGAAGTGCGACACCTGATGCAAGAGTTTGACGGCGTGCCCATCGAGGACCTGCCGCATGTGCCCACAGACCCCCCGCTCGACCTAGAGACCAGACTCGAAAACCTCAAAGCACAGCCATAAAGTGATTTTACTGCGCACTCCGAATCGCCTTGACTGCGTTGTCAAAGCACATGTCTTCCTCCTTCACGCGCACGCGCTTGTCGTCTTCCCCGTCCTCGTGGCCTGCCAGCACCCACGCGGCATTCGGGTCCTCGGCTCCGGCGACCAGGTGACCCAGGCGGAAGGAGCAACCCAGGCAGTCGCGGTCGTAGGCGCCCACTCGCGAGGGCACAATGATGGCGCCCCAGTAGAGCGCCCACGCGGCAGGGCCATCGGTCGGACTGATGTCGTGGTCGGCCTTGGGCATCAGGAAGGTGCATGCAAACGCCTCGGCCACCGCACGCTGCACCTCAAAGCCAGAGGACGGAGGATCGGTGCCGCTGCGCTTGCCAAAGAAGACGCGCTCCCACAGGATGACAAGCGCTGCGGCATCTGCCTTGCTGACGCAGATGTTCTGCATCACGACGCGAATCAAGCGCTGCATGTAGCAGTCGGAATGGGCATAGCCTGGCAGACGGGTGAGCTCGACTAGGAGGTGCAGAACACTGCCGTCAGGGGACAGGTGCTTGGCGACGGCTGGGGCCAGGTCGCCAAAGTAGGACTTGAAGGCCGCGACCTCGAGACGCGCCTTCTCTATTTCGGCGGTGGCGCCTTGCTCGGGCTGCACGAGACACTGGAGGGCCGTCCAGTGGTCAAACAGAAAGTAGCGGCCCAGTTGCCCGCCGGCGCGAAGGCACTCGGCTGCCCGTGTCTGGAAATTCCAGTGGGTGGTTCCCATCCGCATGATGAGAGCCGCAACAGTCTCCGGAGTGGCGCAGTCCGGCAGAGGGGGCAGCTTGAGTGGCCTGATGGGTTTGCCGGCCTTGATTGCCGCGGAAAAGTCCAGGAGTTGTCGATGGACTGCTTCGGTCCATTCCAGGATCTCGAGTTCGGCAGGGGATTCCGCAGCAGGGCGCTTCTTGGGGTTGGTGTTCATCTTCTTGGCTTGGCTTGTCGGAGCTTGGCTGGGCGCTGACTAAGTGAGGACCACCTAGAAACGCTGCCCAGGTGGACAGTGACCAGACCCCTCTGTACAACAGGGAGATGGGCTTCTCCTTGTCCAGACCCCCCTGCACAACAGGGAGAAGGGCTTCCCTCATGACCAGACCCCTCTGTCCGTCAGGAGTAACCATTCCAGCAATTAGTACCATGTGATGGACGAATAACCGGAGTTGGTTTTAAAACAGAGCTTCAGCCACACGAGGTGCAATGGTCGCATCGTCCTCGGGCCCCCAAGGCTGGAGCCTAAAGGTCATGCTAGAGTCCATCGGAAGGAAACGGGCCGACGTGTCGCTCATGAATATCATTGCGCGGTCCCACTCGAGATGGACAATCCCATCGTGCGGGAATAGGCGAGGCGGCTCCGTGTCCGGCCTGTGTGTGTACAGGTATCCCATGAATGCTCTGAGTCGGCCAAAGGGGATACGGCTCGTGTCGTCGAAGCGTCCTTCCAGCTCCTTGACATAGTCTAGCATAGACGCTAGCATTCGCGCGTTCCTCTGCGCGACATCTGGGTGGGACGGGACATCGCCGCTCATAGAGTGTTGGCACAGTGAAACCCACTGCAAGACAGCCCCCTTGTAATATAATTCATTCAGCCGAGTGGATTGCATTATGCACTCCGCGAGCGTTTGGGCAGGGGCAGGGCGGGGTTGGTGGCAGCAGCAGCGGTGATGCGCGGGCGGATGGCTTGGAGTGTGCGTACGTGCGTGTGCACCTCGCGCGCCACGCGCAGGATTCGCTCGGCGTGTTCGTGTGCTAGGAAGCCGTCGTTCAGCAGGGTCATGCGCGTGTTGCGCTCAAAGTCGGGCGCGTCGAGTGCGTCGACCCCGGCACGCGCGCACATAATGTCGGCCAGCGTCCGCAGCCGCTCCAGCGCCGCGGTGATCAGTTCGGTGCACTCGGTCTCGCCCGAGCTGTCGTCGTCCTCGCGCACCAGGATGCGTCGGCGCCGCGCGCGCTTGGCCTGCTGCTGGGCGGGCACGACCTCGCGCGGCACCGCGCAGCGCACCAGCACGCCGCGCCCGTCGCCGCGGTCGGCGGTCGTGACGAGCCGCGCCAGGCGACCCTCGGTGCACGCGCACTGCACGTCGGCCACCGTGACGCCCAGGTGCCCGACGCGCCGATGAATGTCGCCGCGCTCGACCGCCCGCCCCGCCGCCAGCAGCAGCGCCAGGATGCTCTCGTGCAGCGGCGCCAGCGCGCCGTCCGAAAACGCATAGGCCACGGCGCGCGCCGCTCGCCGCCACCGCTCGTCGTTCGTGTGCGCGGCCATGGGCTGGGGCTTGGACATGTGGACGTGCTACTCAAGGCCCGCAATGTGTGCGCTCAGGTCGGTGCGGCACAGCGGGCAGGTGGGCTTGTACCGCAACGCCTCGTCGAGCGCCGTGCGCGTAAACAGGTTGCCGCAGCACGGCACCGACACCGGGTCGACCAGGGCGCACTGCGTGATCGGGCACCGGGTCTGCCTGTCTGCGCTCGCGTCCGACACGGTCGGGGTCAGCGGTGGTGGTGAGTCGGATGTAGGTGACGAGTCGGTGGGCAGGGTGTCGCGGATGCGGCGCGACCCGGCGGCCTCGAGCACGCGGCAGTGGTGGTTGACCAGGTCGACGCACCAGTCCTCGTAGACCAGGTGCGGCCGCGCCGACCCGCCCGTGCAGCGCACCACAAAGACCGCCAGGCGCCCGGCAAAGCGCGCCATGAGGTGCGCGTAGCGCGGGTCGCGCTTGAGCATGGCCAGGCCCATCATGGCCTGCACGCGCGCGCGGTTGAGCGGCGTGTCGGCGACGTGGTCGAACGGCGCCGCAAAGCGCGCCCCCCGGCCGTGCTCGAACGCGCGCCGGCTGGCGCCCTCGACGCCGTTCTTGATCTCGACCACCACCAGGCGGCCGGTGCGGCGGCAGTACAGGAGCGCGTCGATCTTGGTGGCCAGGCACCAGGGGCGCACGAGGACCGGAACCTCGGCCACGCGCTGCTCGGCCTCGGGCACGTCGGGCACGGGCTCCCACTTCCACGACCGAAAGGCAGAGAGGATGGTGCGCGCGTGCGCTCCGCGCTTGCCCTCCAGCTTGGGCGGCTGCTCGGTGGCCACGCCCGCCGCATATTTGAGGTGTGCCGACACCTGGTTGGCCACCCGGATGCCCATGCGCATGGCCGGCGTCATCGATGACCACCGGCTCGAGCCGCCTCCACCCTCAGAGGGAGGTGGTGCAGGTCGGCCGGCCACGTGCACCTCGATGAAATCGTGCATGCCCTGGTGGTGCGTGCGCGGCATGGCGGCGGTTGGTCACCAGTGCCCACAACGGACGTGCAACATACAGACGCGTTTACTTCTGAGGCTTCGCAGGTGCCTTTGGTCGGTTAAAGTAGATCACTTGCGTGCCCGCTAGCTTGAAATCGACCCTCTTCAGAACATCGGGCAAAAAGGTGCCCTTGAGGCCATTGAACAGAGCCTCGGCTGGCGGGAGGTCGACGGGCTGCTTGTGCTTGGTGGCCAGGTAGGTGGCCAAAAGCCCGTTGGGCCCGAGGTCGATGACGGTGCCATGGCGCAGGCAGGGTACATGTGTCCAGTAAAAGTCGTCCCATGCGTCCTTCACGTCGTCCACTGTGATGGCGCGTCGTTCGGTTGTCATGAGGTGGGAGTTTGGGTGAATGACCTGTTGGTGACAGACACGGCGGAAGGCCTTCTGGCTGGGAAGGGCTGACCAGTGGGCGACGTGTCACCCGTTTACTCGGACTTGATAAAAATCATGGGAAACACGTGATGTGCGTGTTCGAGTGGGATGCGGCACATGCGCATGAGCACGTAGAGGAACTCCTGGACTGTGGTGTACCAGAGGCCGACGCGTTTCGACCGGGCAGAGCGTCGCATGGTGCAGGCGCCATGGTCGATCAGAAAGTCGATGGAATGTCCCTTGGCTGAAGCAGCTGGGATATCCCGCAAGATGCGGGAGCACGATCCGTCGTCGCCAATCCAGAAGAAAGGGCCACGGAACTGGTGTGGATTAAGTGCGACGAGACCGAGAAGACGAAAGACGCCACGTTCAGGATCGGTGAGGGCAGCGACGTTTTTGGTCTCTGAAGCCGCGGCGTACGCGATCTCGATCTCACGTGCAGCAATCTCTACCTCCCGTGCACGCGTGCGAGACCGGATGTCCTCTGCCTCCCGGAGCAGTGCGGCTATCTCTCTTTCTAGAGAGGGCAGCCTCCGCGCGTCGCTTCGGTTGCTTTGTCGCATCTCCTCGAGAGACAAGTGGCTCTGTGGACGCTTGCAGGCAGACTCAAACCAGCTGACGGCGCGCTTCTTGGACATGGGCCTGGGCGATGACTGAATGACGCGTTATCAAGCCTTGTCGGTACACATGTCACGCCAAAGTATGGAGGGAAGGGCTGGCACAGCGTAGGTGTTTACTCGGGCTTGATAAAAATCATGGGGAATAGGTGGTGTGCGTGCTTCAGTGGGATGTGACACATGCGCATGACCTCACGGAGAAACTCTTGGACGGTTTGATACAAGAGGTTGATGGGTTTCGTCCTGGCAGAGCACTGCATGGTGCACGCCTCTCGATCGATGGTAAACCTAACTTGGTGTTGCTTCAAGCTGGCCGACGCCGAGGGGTGCCATTCACAAGCCACGCCATCCTTCCCGACCCAGACCAGAGGACCAACGAAGTTGTCTGGTTCCCCTTTCCTGAAGGCAGAGAGGATCCGGAGGCGTTCGAATAGTCCGCCTTCGGCAGTGAGCGTGGTGATGTCCTTTTCCGCCGAGGCCTTGGCATACGCTGTCTCGATCTCGCGCGCGTTCATCTCGGCTCGGAATTTCTGTGCTCGGTTGCGCGCGGCAGAGGCCAGTTTCTGGAGCTCCTCGACTTGCTTGGCGATGCTGTCGGCGTGCTCCGTTTCCTTGGATTCAGACGCCTTCATGTCCTCCAGCAACAGGTCCTGGTATGGACGCTTGGGGGCAGGGGTGGGTTCGGTGGAGGAGCGCTTCTTGGACATCTGTCTGGGCGATGACTGAATGATGCACTTCCGGGCAATCAAGCGCCACCAGCCTAGAGCGAAGGGCTTCTCCTAATGTACAGGGGGGTCTGGTCAAGCTAGGGGAAGGGCTTCTCCTAGTGTGCAAAGGAGGTCTGGTCGAGCTGCCTGGGAGGGCTTCCCCTTGTGGACAGAGGGGGACTAGACAGAGAACAAAAGGCAGGGCTGGTACGATGTAGGAGTGTTTACTCCGAATTGACAAAAATCACGGGAAACATGAGGTGTGCGTGCTTGAGTGGGATGCGGCAGACGCGCAGGATTTCGTAAAGAAAACTCTGGACATCCGGGTGCCAGAGGTCGTGCTTCTTCGACCCCTTGCCGCGTTTCATGGATTGACCATCGTTGCTGATGGTGTACCGGACGTCGTAAAACTTGTGCTTCACGTCGCGGTTGAAAATGTCCACCAGGAGTGATCCGTCTTCCTTGACATGAGCACGTGGCCCGGTGACCTTGCGGTTGATGTGGGACATGCCGAGTTTCTGGAGGACGTCCATGAGGAGGTCCATGTCCTTGGCCGCAGACGCCTTCTTGTACAGAGCCTCGATCCCGCGCGCCTTGATCTCCCATTCAAGATACAAAACCAGGAAACGTGTGGATAGGGCTTCCTTGCGAAGTTCTTCTGCTTTCTTCACCATGGCGTCGGCGCGTTCTGTCTCCCTCGCCACGGATGCCCGGATGTCTTCCAGCGGCATGTCCCTGTGCGGACGCTTGGGTCCAGGGGCTGACTCGGAAGAGGAGGAGGAGCGCTTCTTGGACATCTGTCTGGGCGATGACTGAATGACGCATTGCCGGTTAGTCAGACCTGCCACGTCACCTGAGGACGAAGGGCTTCTCCTAATGTACGGATGGGGTCTTGTCAAGCTTCCGGGAAGGGCTTCTCCTGGTGTACAGGGGGGTCTGACCAGGTCTGGCCACGTGTCCAAGGTCTGGGTCTGGAGGTCATACTCTCAAGTTCCCTCCACCCAACAAGATGTCCTCCGACGACCAGCAGACCAAGCAGCCTCAGCAGCCAGAGGCCAAGAAGACCCCGGTGTGCACCCTGTGCAGCAAGGCGCATGTGTGGAGCAAGTGCACCCGCCTCTCCGACATCAAGCGGTTCTGGACGGGCGCCGTGCCCACCGCCCTGGGGAAGAAGCCTCTGCCCGATCCGGAGCAGAAGGCGTTGCACTGCACGCTCTGCAACTCGATTGCCCACAACGGCGGCAAGTGCCCCCTGTTTGCCTACTCACGCGACAACTATGCGACTTTGATCAAGCCCGGCGCCGACCTGCGCGCCGCCCTGGAGGCCGACAAGGCACTGCATGCCGTCCTCGACGGGCACCTCGATACCATCACCGGGCCACACATCCGCAAGCTGGCTGTAATCAAGGCCAGCGCCGAGGAAGGCGACGACGACAAGACCAGGGACGAGGAAGAAGAAAAGGAGCGACCCAAGAAGACCAAGAAGCGCAAGCCCGACGGCGAGGGCGACAAGGACGCCAAGAAGAAGAAGAAACAGAAGGCCGTGGCTGAACGCGACGATGCGCCACGTCCACAGCAACCGCCTGTGGCGCCGGCCGACGACGACGCGACCGTCTACGTGCCACCGCGGCGGTCTCCAATCCGGCTGCCCTGCATGGTAGCGCCAGCTCGCGACGCCTCGGGTGCCGTGGTGGGCACACAAACCCTGGTCCACGTGACGGACCTTGTCTGCCTCGACGAGCTAGACTGCAAAAAGCCCAGCGAACAAGTCGAACGGACAGCCTCTTGGCTGACCACCGTGGCGGCCCGCGCGCCCAGAGACGAACGTGTCCGCATGGACATCAACCTGGCGCGCAGCCGCCTCACCCTGAGGCGCGCAGACGGGGAGACCAAGGTGTACGACATCAGGCTCGTACCGGTCGAGCGCAACAACCAGTGAAGTTTAATGAAGCGTCTTTGTGTGACTAGACACTGTCTTGGGTCTTGGTGTCAGCCTTGGCCGGCGCCCTGGAATACTCGATCCAGAGGCGGCCCGACTGACGAGCGTCAAAGAGGGGATGGTGGGCCGGCGTCTCGTCCGGCAGGCGGTCGTAGGTGGCAATCGGGTCTTGGCCGTGATCAAAGAGCCGCGTGCCGAGCTCGTGCAGCGGGTAGGGTCCCTCCCAGTTGCGCGCTGCCAGGTCGTCTTGCACGCACAGACGGAACAAATGGGCCTCGACTGGGACGCCATAGTCAGCCACGAACACTGCCTTCCGCGCCCACCACTTGCTGTAGAAGGCCCAGAACGCGTCACGCAGCTCGCGTGGTGTTTGGTGCGTAGGAGCGGTGCCGAGGTAGGGAAGCACGTTCTCGTGCAGCCACTTTGTGTCACGTGTGTCTTCGGCGTAGCCCTCGACGGCCGTCAGTGGGTGCCACGCGAAGAACGAGTCGACCTCCTTGTTGGTTGCAAGGTCACGCACCGAGACGCCAATAGCAAACGGGTTGCCATAGAGGCCATAAGACTCGACGTCGACCGAGAAGACGAACTGCTCGGTGGACATCCGAACTTTTACTCTGCTTCCGAGGAGCCCGCATGGACCTTGGTCATGTGTACACATACCGCGACTACGCGCGCTTGGAGATCCAGAGGCGGCTGGTGCGTCGGGCCTCGCACAGGGGGTGACCCTCGGGACGCTCGTCGGCGCGGCGGTCGGGCTTGACAAAGACGCCGTGGTCGACGATCGGTGTGCCAAACAGAGAGAACTCGTACGGGCGCCAGGCCACGCCGGCCTCGGTGGCGCACATGTGGAAGAGACGGTCCACGACACCGACGCCGCCCGTGATCACGGTGGCGCGGCGCCACTTGACGTAGAAGGCCCAGAAGCGGGCGCGCATCTCGCGCGGCGTGGCGCACACTGGGCTGGCGAGCAGGAGCGGCACCACGCGCGCCCGGAGCTCGGGCACGTCCCGCCAGCGGAGCCGGTCGTAGCCGACCGTGGCCTCGAGCGGATGCCACGCGAGCAGTGCATCGAGCTCGCGGTCGCCCTCGCGCACCGACGCGCCCACCGCGAACGCGTCACCCCACGGCCCACACGTCTCCACCACAACCGAAAACACGGGCGTGGACATGGACACGGGCACTGGATATATGAGTCACAGCTTGCATCTTTATGCGCCATTCACAGGAACAATGCTAAAGTTCCGGATCGATGATGTCGTTGACTTCCTGGCCAAGCACGGGTGAATAACTCCTGGTCCGTCGAACGGATTGCTGTCCCGGTGCACGCGCGGTCCTGGACCCCGACCGGTCCGTGTGTGTAGGACTCGGTGGCTCCCCGGCCGCAGACGGTGTTCGTGGACGCACCGGGGGCTCCAAGACCAGGCGGGGCCGAGCCGAGAGGGCGTCATGCGCTCCATTCGCGATCCTCCAGTCCATTACAGCCAGTCGTCGTCTTTGCTCCTCGTACCGACGTGCCTGTTCCTCTCCTCTCCGACGTTCGATCCAGTTTTTTTGTTCCTGGGTGTATGGTCCGGTTGCGAATCTGTGCCGTTGCCGCTGTGTGTTTACCACGCCAACCGCTCCTTCTTGCCGCTCCTTGTATTCGGCATGTACGTGGCGGGGTCCGTCAGTAAACCGGCTGTACTCGGAGCTCCGTGCAGGAGACTGGTGCCCTTGAGAGGGCACGGAAAGGTCGGACGCGCCGTGACGGACCGTCCCTCCGATCATCACTGCGTCCGAGGCGCGTGCATGACTCAGTACATAACGCAGGTCATCCCACTGCTGGGTGCGTGTGAGCCGTGGAAACCTTGTGCGCACTTCCTCGACGCTGCGCAGCAGGTGGCCCGTGGGTAACCGGAGCTGGGTCATTGACTGGTACAGGTCGTGGATGGCAGTGTATGCATCCTGGACGATTCGCTCCTGGATGGTGTAAGAGACGATGCCACTAGTAGAGGAAGAAGCGCTCTCGGAGCTGGAGAAGGGTATCCCATCGGTGTCGAGCGACGTCCCTCCTGAGCTAGGCAAGGAGTCCTCCTGTGAGTATCTCGACATGTCACGCAAGATGCATGGTGCCTCTAACATACAAGTCCGATCCGTCTGTCCACTGCAAACATGCGTGTTGTATTGGAGTCACAGCGCAGACACAAATAGGCCACCACAACAACGCGCGGGGCCCTGGTCACGGAAGGACGGCCTCAGCCCTTATGTGTACTGTCGGCGACGAGACTGTGTATAGTCATTCTTCCAAACACAAAGCGATGGAGAAGAAGCAGAGAACGGAGGAGCAGGCGCAGCGACAGGCCAAGATGGTTGGTCTGCTCGTCGAGATGGGCTCGGCCGCCAACAAGGACAAGTTGTCGAGCACGTGCTCATTCCTTGCAGAACTCGAGGCTGTACTGAATGCACGGGCATTGCTTTCCTCTGATAGGAAGCTGCCACCGGATGTCAACGCCAAGGCTCTGGAGCTCGTATCCCTTATGACGGAAGATGAAGTGGGTGCTTTTCAAAGGCACTTTCCCGGTGTCACTGGCGACGCACGACTCGACGCCGCACGTGCGTACACCCGTCTGCTGGAAGACCTGCGACACTACATCTCAAGCCCGCTCGGCTTTGGACGCTGTGCCGAAGGAGTCGTTGGCTACTGGGACAAGGGTGCCACCCTTCCTGAACCCTACCGTGCCGATTTAGCCCTGCGCCTCCTTCACCCTCAGAAGTGGGGCCGCTGCCGCGATCAGTGCTTCCACGCAGTGATGATGATTGAGGCGCGCGGAGGCGACCTAGCGTTTACCGACGCACACTACAAGGCCCTGGAGGACTCGATCGCCAAGTCGGGCTACTACCTTCCTATCGGCCACTACCCTGTCATGAAGGTTGGCCACAACAGCCGGTTCCTTCAGATCGTGTGCAAGCCGGCCATGAACTCGCAGAATGCCGGGGAGGCGCTCCAAGCGTTCATTGTGTGTGGACAGGACCCGCTGTCGATCCCAGGCACAAACCCGATCTTGCGCATGGCCGCAAAGATGTTTCAGTCCATGTACACTGGAAAGTGACAATACACAGTGTCATCGCACCATGGCAAGTGAGGGCTTTGTGGAGCTCAAGTTCGACATTTGGGACGGAAAGGAGGGCAAATCACAGACCGTTGAAGCGTTCGGGAACACGTTCACTGTCGGGATGGCGCAGATCAAGGGCCCGTTCATGTCGAATGGCGTGTACGACTTTACCTGCATCCAGGTCCGCTGGGACCCAAAGACGGCCAAGTTTGGCATGTACTCGGTCTTTGCCTCGGCCGGCGGCTGGATTCAGTCCTTCCGCGGCATCTTTTACACAGACGAGAAGGGCGGCTCCGACCATCCCACAGAGGCGCGCTGGACCAAGGACACGCTGTGCGTACGTCTGTACAAGGGCTACCCCTCCAAAGCAGACATTGCCTTTGGGAAGCGACCGCGTAGGGCGGATGACCCTCCCACTCCTCGCTCTGCCACTTGATACAAAATACAGTGACCAGCGGGTAAAGGTCGCGGCCTAGGTTCATTACACTGGCATTACGGGTGTCAATCCGTCTGGTACAGACGAGGGTCCGAAGAGTGTGTCGTCGGTGCCGTTGGCGCGGAGGGTGATGGTGTTGTTGGCGTACGCGCTCCCGGCCAGCAGTGTACCGGACAGGTCTGTGAAGGGTCCGCGCCCAAGCGGCGTCAGTGCATACGTCACTCCGCTGCAGTTCAAGCCGCTCGTCGTGTCGGTGCTGTTGACCGAGCTGCAGAGCGTGTCGGTGGCGGCGCACGTCACGCCATTGTCGAGCGAGCCCGTGCTGAAAAGCACACTGCCCTCGGCGCGCAGGTGCGCGCCACAGAAGCCGAGTCCACTGCCTGCCACCGCCATCTCAAACACGCCCTCGGCGGGCTGCGCCAGCAGGTGCACGACGCCATGAGAAAAGTTCGAGCTCGACAGTCCGACCGAGTACCAGAGCTCGACGCGGTCCACGGTCAGGTTGGCGATCTCGCGCGTGGTCTCGTTGATGAGCACGGCGTGGTAGGAGGAGCGCGCCGCGATCGCCGTCTCGGGCCCGCGCTCGTAAATGTCGAAAACGTAGTGCGTGTCGTTCGTGGCGGTGCGCGAGAAGATGATAAAGCCCGTAAAGTTGTTCAGGCTGGCCCACTGATCGGCGCACGAGGCCTTGAGCACCACGCCGCCCGTCCAGTTGGCCAGCGTGACGTTGACGTGTGTGGTGGAGTTGATGCACGAGGCAAAGAGAGACCAGCGCGTGTTGACCTCGCGGATGCGGCCGTCCACGTTGTCCAGCAAGTCGTACAGGTTGGCGGGCCCGCCCGCTGGATTGAAGAAGCGATCGATGATTTCGCTCACGTTCAGCGCCAAAAGGTGCCCGCGTCGCTTGGTCTTGGTGGCGTCAAGTGCGCGCGGGGCCGATGCCTGGACGGGCGGTTTGACGGGCGGCAACGAGTTGAGTGTCGCGGTGTTGTCAGACGCGGAGGACGACGAGGGTGTCAGCACGCCGCCCGCCCCAAGACCAGCAAACAGTGCCGCGACGACAACCAGGGCGACGCATTCAAGACAGCGCGCGGAACACCAGCCCGAGCCCTTGGTAGCCGGCTCTACGGGCGCATACGACGCAGTACGCATGGTGGGTGTACAAAAACCACGTGGTTCCTTTACATAGAGTAAACATGGATTTGTTAATCCTCTTCCTCGGTTTAGGTCGACAGGAAGGTGTCGTCGCCACATTCCATTTCCTCGTCGCCGTGTCGAGCCTGCATGGCGCAGACGAACGAATACAGCCATTCTCCGGAGGACGAAGGTAGGGCAATGTGCGCACGTGTGCACCTCGTCTGTAGATGCCCGCGACCGCTGGGAGACACTGCCGGTGGGCGAGCCAATCCGGACCGCCGAGGAGCTTCTGGCAATGATGCCCCTCGCCGGAATCGAGCCGCTATCCGTGCTCGCTGCACAGACCCAGCGGCTATTCGGACACGGGGAGCACAAGAGTAGCAGAGGAGGAACGGCTCCGAACGGACACATTGTGTGCCGACGATGCAGGGAGATGCGGTCACCTGATCTGTTCCGTGCGAGCCACCAGCGGGTGATCGAGGCCGGCCGTCTGCCCGTCTGCACAGTCTGCATGGAGGCGAAGAAGCAGCACGTCAGGGCGTCCAAGACTGGACTCTGTGCTCTATGCGGAAACGTCAGGCGTCTGACACGCGAACATCTCATCCCTCGCTGCCGAGGAGGGACTCTCTGTGTGATGGCGTGTACATGGTGCAACGCGAGCAAGGGGAACAAGAGTCTCGCGGCATGGCTCCGCGAGCTGCCGCCATGGGCACCGCAGCATCGGGTCTGCAGCGGTCTGCTCGCCCTTGCGTCAGAGGATGACGCATGACGTGTTCGAGAGGAGTTCTCGCATTGTGTTTAATAATGCTCATTCTCTCCGCTCAGGACGTTCGTGGTCGGTAGCTTGCACTTCTTAGTCCACGCCATTCCCGCGTGCGAGCTTCGTTCCTCCGATGTCTTCACGACTCAGTGAGGTCTATGATATCGTGGGGTCGATGGGGACTAGCCGGTGGAGGGGAACGGACTGACGGGGTTCGTCGTTGCGGGGATTGTCTGGATTGCGACAGCACAGGGGTGGGTGGCGATGCCGGGATTGGGGAGCGTCCGGCGGGGGCTGCGGCACCGGCGCGCCGGTGCGGAGTAACCGTCAGGAGCATGTCCATTCCGTCCCCCACGCGCCGCTCCACGCCCACGTCCACCGAATCGGCATAGTAGCCCAGGCGTTCTACAATGACTTTGCGCACGGCGTCGGGGTCGCCCACCAGGCGCGCCGAGACCTGGACATTAAAGTTCTCGATCTGGGTTCTGGCCAGTGCACGGGACACGAATTCGGCAAACTCCTCCACCAAAGTCGATTGCTCGTTCTCAGGACGCACTCGTTTGGGATCACTGGCCCGAGCAGGCAAACCCTGTGGTATTTCCGCGTCGCGCTTCTTCGACTCGGCCTCCCGTAGTGCCCGTTCACTGCGTCCGCGTTCTTCCTCCAGAGCCCGTCTGTTTTCCGACTCTTCGCGGGCCCGCCTCGCCGCCTCTGCCGCATGCGTGGCCTCCTGGCGCCTTGCTTTTTCCTCGTCGGACTTGCGCTTTGCCTCTTGTTCCTGCTTCTTCTTTGCCTCCTCCTCGCGTCTTGCTTTTGCCTCTTCAGACGCACGCTTTGCCTCTTGTTCCTGCTTCTTCCTTGCCTCCTCCTCCTCTTCCTTCCTTCGCTTTGCCTCCAAGAGTTTGGCCTCATTGGCTCTGGCGGCATTTTCCATCGCCTTTGCGCGTCTTTCCTTTTCTTTTTTCTTCTCCTCGTCGGATGATGGTTTTCCGAGATCGCGCACGAAAACGCCGCGTTCAATGGCAAAAGCCTCTGCGCGCTGTTGCAGGGACGCCCATGCGTTCTTCTCCTCCTCTGTCCTGTTCAAGATGCGGCTCCCACGCACAGTGTCTCGGATCGTCTGCAGGAGCAACTCGGGCTTGCCTTTCGCATCCTTTCCACTTTGCATGTCGCTCAGCTTCCGTTCGTATTCGACTAGTCTCTTGGCGAGATCTTCCGCCATCTGCCGTTCCACTGCTGTGCGACTGGACTTCCTCCTCTCATCCTCCCTTTCCACGCTTTCCACGTAGGCCTGCATGTCGCTGCTTTTCAAAGACACCGTCCTTTTGCCGACGCTGCGATGGTGCTCAAAAATGGCACTTGTCCACGCGTTAATGTCCTCGGGGGCACCACCCGGAAATGCGGCCTTTTCCATTTCCTTCTTGTCGCTGACGTACTTCAGGAACTGGGACATCCGCACAACACATTCGCGGCTGCGAATTCCATCCTTCTCTTCAGCCTCGCGCTCAAGATAGTACTCGCGTTCAAGGTACTCTCTGGTTTTTTTGGCCGCTTCGGGGTTTGTCAGGCCTTCCCCGCGAGGCACTCTTTGGGAAAATGGATAATCCGCTCTTCGAATGTCTTCGAGGGTGCCGACAAAGACGGGACTTATTTTGAGCCAGTTGACGGGGATGGGGGCCCCACGGCGAACCGGGTTCTCGTCCCAAGGCTTGCGTCCTGTCTGGAGCATGGGCGAGTGGGAGCGGGGTTCATGGGACACCAACACGCCGTGTCCCACATACGAGGCATACATGTTTACTGGTCTGTGCTGCGGGCTGGTGTGACCCCGAGGTAGTCGCATATCAGGTTGACGATGCCAACCTCGACGCCCTCCTCGAGTCCGTGGAAGAGAACACTGGAGATTGGATCTGCGTACGCGTCGCGCAGCCCAAACCAGGCCACCTCCATGACAGTTTCCTTCGAGTTCATGCTCATGGGGACCAGGGCGTGTAGTCTGGGGCTGAGTGCCAGCGCATGGTACAGCAGGTCGCGGAGGGGGCGCTCGTAGTCAAAGTAGATGACGCACGTCCGCACACAAAGAATGAGCGATTCCGTGTCCACGGCAGTTACGGAGACACGATCCACGAAATGGGCCGGTGCGTCTGCGTCCAAGAACAGGTACATGCCTTGCACGACTCGGTGTGCCCGCGCGCGCTGCCACTGAGACATGAAGCATGGTACCTTACGCAGGCAAGCATGCGTTTCGTATGGGGCGGGCTCTCCGGAACCCGCCCTGATACCATTCAGCCACGAATGGAGTCGAGGGGGGCATGTGCCATGGCATTTGGTTTCGGTCCGCCAGACCAGCACGTACAGAATGGGCGCAAATGGGATCTTGACGCGGCACAGACGCAGCGTCTCTACGACCCGCGGGGACATGCCCGCAGCGCAGAGGGCGCGTCGTAGTGACACCATGACCCCCTCGTGCCACGAGACGAAGAGGAGGTGGCGCAACTCGACGTGGTGCACCTCGAGTCCCGCCGCGTCGAGACGGACAATGTCGGAGACGATCGGCATGTAAAAGTCGGGGCGCGTCGTTGGCCATGGGGCAACGTAGAGTGAGTAGGGCGGCTCGTCGCCTCTTCTGTAGTTGTGTCCAACTGCCACGAGCGGATTGTGCTTGGCTCGGGTCTTCGCGGAAATGAGGCGCCGGTCCACGAGTGGCCAGTCTACGTCGGGATTGATGCAGGCCTCAGAGACGTCCAGTTCGATGTTCATCGCCAGCGCCGTGTTTGTCGTCTTTTCGTGTGCCAGGGAGACAAAGTGCTCCACGTGCTGTGTGAGCGCTTGGGCATCCCATCCGCTTTCCCGCTTCCTCGAAGTCTTGGACATTGGAAAGTTTAATTACTCGTGGCTGTTGCCTCCTTCTTTTGGCGCAGGGCCTCTCGCACGTACATGCACGGGTGCCAGGCCGTCCGCAGGGCACCATCGGCACGAGGCGCCTTGGCGTAGCGAAGCGGCACGAGGAGCTGGTCGGCGCACTGTTGGTGCGCGTCCTCGATGTCGCGCGCCTGGTAGCACTGGAAGCCGAGCTCGCGCATCGATTCGCAGCCGTACACGTGCATGTCGCGCGACGGCCTCTTGTACACGTCGTTGACCACCAGCGCGTCCTCCTTGAGCTTGGCGGGCGGACGGCCGGACGCGAGTGCGGCCGCCTTGAGGTGCGCCAGCCACGTGGCCTTGTCCACGCCCGCGGCACGCATGAAGAAGGTCAGCGCCACGGTGCGGTGGTGGCCGATGGATGCCTTGGTCCACAGCATCTCCAGGCCGCTGCGTACACACAGAGGCGCCAGCTCCTTCGCCTCCACGACCGTCATGCCCTTCTTGAGCACCCCGTTCTCGGCCGTGCCGTCGCGCAGCGCCTTGAGCACTTGCCTGCGCAGCGCAAGGATGCGCGGGTCAATGTCGCAGGCCCCGTTATCGCCCCGGCAGGCGCCCATGCCGCGGTGCGCGCGGCACTCGAGGCCGCTGCGGGCGCGCGCGAGTGCATTGGCCACGCGCGTGTGGTGCAGGAAGGCGACGGCGCGTGCGCGGGCTGCGCCGCGGTAGACCACGTGGCCGTCGATGAGCTGCGGCCGGTCGGCCGACGCGGCGCTGTGTGCCAGGCTGGCGAGGTCGCCGAGGCAGTGCTCGAACGGGACACGGACCTCGCCCGTCGCGCCGTCCACCTCGATGCCGTGGGCGTTGGGCTGGCCGATCGACTCGAGGTAGGCGAGTGGGTCGATCTCGCCGGTGCGTATGCGGAGCGCAAACAGAGACGCCTCGGCGTCGCGTATCCAGGCCGCGTCCGCGGGCGCAAAGAAGCACGGCAGCAGGTGAAAGGCCGCGGCCTCCTCGGCGGCGGAGAACGGGAGCAGTGCGCATAGCCCGCGCTCGCGGCCCGTGTGCATCAGGACGCGCGCTAGCATGGCGTGCCCCACCTCGGGCCAGCGCACGTCCGTGTCGGCGAGGGCGCGTGTGCTCGAGTACAGACGGGGGTCCAGCTTGCGCACCGTCACCACCTCTTCGACCTCCACCTTGATGGGCTCAGCCTTGGGCGCCGGTGCACTGATCGGGTGGTAGGGGGCGGCTTGAGGGGTGGGGGGGGGGCGGGACGGTGGGCATGGCAAGCCAGACGGG
>JACCDG011944939.1_pt1 | contig 19636 bp, 20 predicted proteins | sample 7442471 | NCBI WGS metagenome assembly JACCDG01 (sample SAMN15323444, study PRJNA562643) | freshwater metagenome | isolation source: river surface water | place: USA:Blue River Watershed | collected 2017-08-17 | reverse complement strand
TTGAAGTGCAAATTGCGCCGTAAATAGCCCCGATGGAAACGGCATCCTTTTATAGTTGCTATAAGCACTATAAAAGATACAGTGGACAGCGGGAAAATAAGTGATACGAAAAGAAAATTGGGGCTTCTAATACAGCTTTTCCTTCCAATGCTTGTTGAGCTGATCTATATTGATGGGCTTTGCAGCCTCTTGTTTGGACAGTTGGCCTTGCCGAAAAGCCGTAAACAAAATTGCCTCTATATTATAATCTTCAATATTGACAAAAGGCTGATAAACAGCATGTAAATTTATACTAAACATTCTTGCCGTGGAATTGGCCCAAAATGCTTTCCAACCGCTTTTATGGTATTTGATCAAATCGAAGGTAGTTTCCCCCGTTTGACGATGAATTAATTTCACCAAAATTTTTCCGTCGTTTCGGGACAGTTTTTTAAGACGGGGTGAAAATTCTTCTTCTAAATATTGCTCCACTATTTTAAAGTACTTTTTCTTTTCTTTAGCGGTCTTGAGTTTACCCATTGTTTCGTTGAGTTGTGTTAACTTATCGGCGGTCAATTTTGCATAAGGGTACACACGAAAAATTCTACGTTTAAGAATGAGTAAGGCTTTTTTATCTTCACCAAGAGTGTAGGTTTTGTCTTTATTGATCGTAATTTCATTTAATTCGGTCGAAAAAACAATGGCCGAATCTTGCGAAGTCATCTTTAAAGTGTCTTGTTCTGTTTGTGAATAAACGGAAGCAGAGAAAAGAATAAGGGCTAAAACTAATTTGTTCATCATGATTAGAATTTTGATACTTTCATTAAATATCAAAAAGTAAACCAAAATTATTGAAATTATATGTAACTCTAAAGACTTATTCCTATTTTAGCAAAAAATTATTGTAAAATGAGCACAAAATCAATATTAAATAAGTCGTCCATGACTTTTTTGGAACGTTATTTAAACAATGCCTCTCCAACCGGATATGAAGCAGAAGGACAAAAAATTTGGATGGAATATCTGAAACCCTATGTAGATACGTTTATTACAGATACCTACGGAAGTGCAGTGGGTGTTATCAATCCAGAGGCACCTTTTAAAGTAGTTATTGAGGGGCATGCCGATGAAATTTCGTGGTATGTCAATTACATTACAGACGACGGTTTGATCTATGTGATACGAAACGGAGGCTCTGACCACCAAATCGCACCATCTAAGCGTGTAAATATACATACCAAAAAAGGCATTGTACGTGGTGTATTTGGATGGCCTGCCATTCATACTCGCGGCAGAAGCGGTAAAGAAGAAATGGCAAAAATTGAAACCATATTCATTGATTGCGGCTGCAGCACTAAGGCGGAAGTAGAAGCTTTAGGCGTTCATGTAGGCTGTGTTATCACCTATCCCGATCAATTTGAAATCTTAAACAACGATAAATTTGTCTGCAGAGCCATTGACAACCGTATGGGTGGTTTTATGATTGCCGAAGTGGCTCGCTTATTGAAAGAAAATAAAAAGAAATTGCCGTTTGGCTTGTACATCGTGAATTCGGTGCAAGAAGAAATTGGTTTACGAGGGGCAGAAATGATTACGCAGCGCATCAAACCCGATGTGGCCATAGTAACCGATGTTTGCCACGATACAACCACCCCTATGATCGATAAAAAAATTGAGGGTGATTTAAAAATGGGGAAAGGGCCTGTTATTGCCTATGCTCCTGCTACTCAAAACGTTTTAAGAGAATTGATTGTTGAAACTGCCGAAGCACATCAAATTCCGTTTCAACGCCATGCTACTTCGCGGGTTACTGGTACAGATACCGATGCCTTTGCATATAGCAATGGTGGCGTAGCCTCCGCATTGATTTCATTGCCTTTACGATACATGCACACCACGGTAGAAATGGTGCACAAACAAGATGTTGAGCATGTGATTACATTGATTTATGAAACATTATTGCAATTAGAAAACAACCATAATTTTTCTTATTTTAAATCATAATTTAACCGACAAAAAATCCGAATTTCATTCGGATTTTTTTTTTATCCAACAAACGTATCGGCTTGAATTTTGTATATTTGAATAAATAATAATAAACTTTTCAATGCGCATCACCTTATTACTTATTCAGAGCTGCTTGTGTTTAACTTTGTTCACTCGTTGCAGCGAAGAAACAACCACTCGGCCTTCGCTTCAAGAAACATATACATTACGCAATGTAAGCGGAGGATTTGCCGGTGTCGATGTCGACTATGAAATTGGCGCGGTAACTTGGGCGTTTGATGCCGACCAACACGAATTGGTTGTTAGCAGTTTAATCATCAATAACGGCCCGCAAAGCGTTTATTTACCGCTACAATCGGGCACTTATCAGTATTCCACCACGCAATCGAACGGAAAAACCTACCTCCAAATTGAAGGTCACCAAATTTATGACAATGGCGATTATGGTCGTTATATTTTGAATGCAGATGGTTCGCTAGTAATCGATCAAGGGGAAGGCAGTGCTGGAATGGCAGCAGATTTATTTACACTTTACTTTGAATAAATGCTAAACGTTGGCACTCGCTTTAAATAGCCAATTACCGTTTCATTAAAAATAGTGGGTTGCTCCACATTTACAACATGACCACAGTTCTGAATCACAAATAATTCAGCAGTTCGGCTATGACTTGCCACTACTTGTCGCACCGATGGCAAAAACATATAATCTTCTTCTCCCATAACATAAAGTGTGGGAATATCCAATTCAACTTGTCGAAACCAACGCAATACTGGATTAATCTCAGCCGTAAGTTTGAACCACTTGATGAATTCTTTTTGGTACAACTTTTTAGCCTCGTTTATGAACAGCAACCTAGAATTCTTGTGATTTTTTTTAGGCATAATCACAAAGGCAAAAAACTTATACAACACCAAATACGGCAACACATACTTAAACATATTGCCCACTCGCATTAAAATTTGCGAACGGAAATTCATTTTTAAAATGGCACCACCCAAAATCATACTTTTCACTCTTGTGGGATGCATTTCTGCCAATTGTCGGATGACAATAGATCCTAAAGAAATACCTACAAAATGCGAATTTTTAATTTTAAGATGATCAATTACTTCTAGGATATCGTTGGCGATTGACTGAAAGGTGTATTTTTGTTTGAATGCCGTTTTAATAGGCTCATTCGAATTGCCGTGACCTCGCAAATCAAGCAACAATACATTGAAATGCTTTTGAAAATCACGAATTTGTTTAAACCAAATAGACGAGCTCCCTCCTGCTCCATGAACAAAGGTTACCCATTCCGAACTTTTTTCGTTGGTATATAGTGTGTACGAAATCAATTGGTTTAATTTTATTCAAATGTACCTTTTTTTGATGGAAAAAAAAAGCGCTAGATTTTTGATTGCAATTGCTTGAAGTATTCCAAGGCTTTGAACAATCGGGTGCCGTGCCAAGAAAAGTATTCGCCATCGACAAAAACCGTTTTGGCATGGTGGGTATACCGGCCAATTTCAAAAGCATGTTCGTCTTTAAAGGGGAAAGGTTCAGAGGACAAAAATACATAATCAGGATCGCCGTCTAAACGTATTTTTTTCAATTCAACTTCTGGATAACGACCCTCCTTATTAGAATAGATATTCTCCAATTGATTCAATTGCAATAAGGTATTGATGTAGGTCGAATTACCTGCCACCATATAGGGATTAGCCCAAATAAAATAAGCTACTTTTTTTACCGGTTTATCTGCAATGAATTTCCTGAAATCGTCTAGTCTAAAATTAATTTTATCAATCCACTTTTGGGCTTCGGTACGTTTATTGAATAGCTGTCCCAAATCGTGTAGGGTTTGCATATTATCTTCTAGGGTTTGTATGTGGGTTACCCAAACCGGACAAATTGCGTTCAATTGCGCCACAATTTCTGGAGTATTTTCTTCTTTATTGCAAATAATGATATCCGGTTGCAATGCAGCGATTGCTTCCACCTTTATCTGCTTCGTTCCTCCTACAATCGTTTTGGTGGATTTAAAATGAACAGGATGCACACAAAATTTCGTAATTCCTACGATCTGTTCTTCCAAGCCCAAGTCATACAACAACTCGGTTTGAGAAGGGACTAATGAAACAATCCGTTTTGGAGCAATTTCAAAAGTATGTTCTGTTCCAATAGAATCTATGAATCGAGTTGGTTTCAAGTTGACGTAAAAATTGACTTAATTACCCTTTAGGAGAATTGCTTGCATCTCTTGTTGCAACTTCAACGCTTCTTCTCTCGCCTTTTCGGCAAAATCAGTTCCATTTGAAGCATAAATAATTCCTCTTGATGAATTAATTAACAGACCAACATTTTCATTCATGCCGTATTTACACACTTCTGACAAACTGCCGCCTTGTGCACCCACACCTGGAACTAATAAAAAGCTATCCGGTACAATTTTTCTAATTTCCGAAAAATATTCTGCTTTAGTAGCACCTACCACATACATTAAATTTTCGGAATTATTCCATGATTTTGAAGTTTCCAAAACCACTTTATATAATTCCCTTCCCGCTACGTTTTGTGTTTGAAAATCAAAAGCACCTTCATTAGAAGTTAAAGCCAGCATTATGGTATGTTTGTTTTCAAACGCTAAAAATGGCTCTACTGAATCTTTGCCCATGTACGGAGCCACAGTCACCGAATCAAAATTCAAGTCTTCAAAAAAGGCTTTCGCATACATGGATGAAGTATTGCCAATATCGCCGCGTTTGGCATCGGCAATCGTAAAAATTTCTGGGTGTTTGGCATTGATATACGCAATGGTTTTTTGCAGTGCTTGCCAACCTTTTATTCCATAGGCTTCATAAAAAGCTGTATTGGGTTTATAAGACACACAAAGGTCATGCGTTGCATCAACAATTGCTTTGTTAAATTCAAATATTGGATCTTCAAGTGCCAATAAATGCTTTGGAATTTTAGTCAAATCAACATCCAAGCCAATACAAAGAAATGATTTTTTTGATGCAATCTGGGCAATAAGTTGTGTAGTTGTCATGATTAGTTTACTGGGTCTGCAAATTTATGGACAAAGTTGATAAAGTTTAAAAAAAGCCAAACAAATTAATGGCTGGCATTAAGTAATATTACGCTAAACCATTAAAAAACTTCACTTTCTTTCAGTTTCTCCGTATTGGCTACCAATTGCAGTTCTTCTATCATTTTGTGCAAATTCCCGTTCATGAATCCGTCCAAGTCAAAAATACTCAACCCAATACGATGATCCGTGATCCTTCCTTGTGCATAATTATAGGTTCTAATTTTTGCCGAACGGTCACCACTACTCACTTGTGAATTACGTTTTTTAGCATCTTCATCTTGTTTTTTGGCTAATTCCATTTCATACAAACGCGAGCGTAAAACGGTTAACGCTTTATCTTTGTTTTTATGTTGTGATTTTTCATCCTGACATTGTGCCACCAAACCGGTCGGAATGTGTGTCATACGAACCGCAGATTTCGTTGTATTTACGGATTGCCCACCCGGACCTGATGAACAGAAAAAGTCGATTCGCACATCGTTCATGTCGATTTGTACATCAAATTCTTCGGCTTCAGGCAACACCATTACAGTAGCTGCCGAGGTATGCACCCGACCCTGAGTTTCCGTTTGCGGCACACGTTGTACACGATGTACCCCCGCTTCATATTTAAGTGTGCCGTATACATCTTCACCGGTAACTTCAAAAATAACTTCTTTAAATCCACCAGAGGTTCCTTCATTTACATCCACAACAGATGTTCTCCATCCTTTTGCGTCGCAGTATTTGGTATACATACGGTATAAATCACCCGCAAAAATGGACGCTTCATCACCTCCGGTTCCTGCACGAATTTCAACCATCACATTTTTTGCATCTTCAGGATCTTTCGGAATCAACATAAATTTAATTTCTTCTTCCAATTGAGGCAAACGCTCTTTGGCTTCCTCCAACTGCATTTTGGCCATTTCTACCATTTCAGCATCGGAACCATCCGCTATAATTTCATTGGCTTCATTGATGTTACCCACAACATTGATGTATTCTTCCCGCTTGTCAACCAAAGCTTTTAAATCTTTGTATTCCTTATTCAATTGCACATAACGCTTCTGGTCGGCAATTACATCCGGCTGAATGATCAAATCCGAAATTTCGTCGAAACGCTGCTTTACATATTGTAATCTATCTAACATGGTACTCCTTTTTTATCGGCAACAAAGTTACAATATTAGTTGAAAGAAAGAAAATTTAAGACTTCAAAAGTTTTTGAAATTGAAAACCAATCGACTATAAATTTTATTTAAAATAAGTCTAAATAAATTTTGAAAATAAAAATCCACCTATTACTTTTGTGCTGTTATTTTAATTAAATCTAAATAAGATGTACAAAATCATCCTTCCTATTGCAGTGCTATTATGCAATCTTCCATCGTTTGGACAAGACAAAATGGAAACCGACTATGACCAATATTTCATTCAGCTCGATACCGTAAAAAGATTAAATGAAGTAGTTATCGAAGGAAAACATACGCCTCAAAATTCTTCTGTAAATCGTGCTGGCATCAAGGAAAAAGACTTACCCCAAGCTATTCAAGTAATTGGAAATGATGTGATGAAACAACAACAATCTATCCGTTTAAGCGATGTAGTTAAAAACGCTAACGGTGTTTATGTGGGTTCGGCTCGTGGTGGCGCTCAAGAATCGTTTTGGTCACGTGGTTATGATATGACAGCAAACAACATGTTTAAAAATGGATTCCGTTTTAATGGCGGTTCTATTCCAGAAGTTTCATCTTTAGAAAAAGTAGAAATTTTAAAAGGTAGCGCTGCTTTATTATATGGAAATGTCGCTCCTGGAGGAATTATGAATATGGCAACCAAAACTCCAAACTTTATAACTGGTGGCGAAATCAGCATGCAAACTGGAAGTTATAATTTCTACAAACCTTCGGCTGATGTTTATGGCGTATTTAGTAAATCTATAGCATATCGTTTTAATGGCTCGTACGAGAATTCAGAGAGTTTTAGAGATTATGTAACTAAGAATCGCTACTACGTTAACCCTTCCCTACTTTTTAAAGTAAGTACTAAAACAGAAATTACACTTCAAGCCGATTATTTAAGCGACGATTGGACGCCTGATTTCGGAACTGGTTCTATCGGAAAAGAAATCGCCGATGTGCCAAGAAACGCATATTTAGGTGCCAAATGGTCAAACGGAAACACAAAACAAGCAACTGCTTCGGTATTGGTGAATCATGAATTCAATAAAAATTGGAAACTGAACTTTAATGCTTCTTTCCAAGATTACGATAGAGAATCTATTGGAACAGAACGTATTCAACCCTTAGCTAACGGCAATTGGAATCGTCCTTACGGAAGAAATAAAGCAGTAGAACAAATTTTAGCCAATCAGATGAGTTTAAACGGAAACTTTACCACTGGAAAAATAAAACACCAACTATTCACAGGAATTGATACCGAAATTTCTAATGCTGATACTTATACCTTTAGATTTTTCAATCCAACAACTGGAGCAACTGTAACCACTTATGATAGTGTAAATATTTTTGATCCTAACGTATATAATGCTTCTTTAGATGGTCCTGTTTTACCTTCAGAAGTTACCAGAATCGTTAAAACCCAAACCAACCGATTTGGAATATATGCGCAAGATTTGATTTCGTTTGGCGAAAAATTTAAAGCGTTAATAGGCTTGCGTTACTCGTACCAAGAAGCAAAACCCGAAACCCATAATATTACCGCCAATACCATTACAGAGGAAACCATTAGAAACGACAGGGCTTTTTCTCCTAAAGTAGGATTGATTTACCAACCTACTAAATACACTACTTTGTTTTCGAGTTACTCTAATTCGTTTACGCCAAATACAGGTGTTGACATTTACAACAAGGCTATTGAACCTTCTATTAATGACCAATACGAAGCGGGAATTAAAAATGAATTTTGGAAAGGGAAATTAACTACAAACGTTACTTTATATCATATTGTGAATAGTAATTTAGCGCAAACTGCCGAATTTGATGCCAATGGAAACGTTAACACGAACACCAATGTAAAAGCGTTAAGTGGTGAAACTACAAGTAAAGGAATTGAATTTGATATTACGTATTTCCCTATTGACGATTTTAAAGTATTGGCAGGTTATAGCTACAACGACATGCGATACACAAAAACCACTGGAGCCCCTGGCAGTTTTATCGAAGGAGATCGTTTGGTAAGAACACCGCAACACACAGCAAACTTAAGTTTCTTTTACACGGTACCTGCTGGTACTTTAAAAAATGTATCTTTTGGAGCCATAGGAAATTACATTGGCAATCGTGTGGGCGGATGGAACAACCAAGTTGACCCCACCAAACCCAATGGTATTTGGGACAGAGAATTACCAATTGACGGCTACACAACCGTAGATGTTTCGATAGGATATACTTGGGAACAGTTTTCATTGTTGTGCAAACTATCCAATATTACTAACGAATTAAATTATACCGTACATGAAAATTACAGTATAAACCCCATTGCACCTAGACAAATTCTAACTTCTTTACGATACAAATTTTAACCCATGAAACAAAAATTAGTGAGAGACCTGCACCGCGATTTGGGCTATTTCTATGTAGGATTGATTATTTCGTTTGCCTTTTCAGGCATATTGATGAACCACCGCGAGCAATGGCACCCCGAAAAATACACGGTAGAAACTAAAAACATTAGCGTTAAATTGCCTGAAGAAAGTGCAATTACCGAAGCGTACGCCGAAAATTTAGGAAAGCAATTGGGCATCGAGGATAAAATGCGACGCCACAACGTAAAAAAAGGAACGTTTAAAATTTCGTTTGAAAAACACGATGTGGAAATTGACATGAAAACGGGTAAGGGTGAAATTGTGGCGTTTCACAAAACACCCATTATTAGCCAAACGATGAAGCTACACAAAAACACCTCGAACTGGTGGATTTACTACTCCGATATTTTTGGCATTTCGTTAATACTAATTGCCGTTACCGGAACAGTAATGATTACCCACGGCAAAAACACCTTTAAACAACGGGGTTGGAAACTAGCCCTTGCCGGAATTGTATTTCCCATCTTAGTATTGATTTTACTAAGTTAATTGACTAAGGTTCACGAAAGTGGGCCTTTGTTGTTTTAGAAAGTTGTAACTATTTTATTATATTTGTTATCGTTTAATAAAGCGAAATAAAAACTAATAAAACTTTCGCAAATCTTGCCAAAATGGTAAGATACTAGTTCGGAAGTTTCGCATATAAATAAGTTATAGCCAATTTTAGAACATCTAGAATGAAATAGACAATAATAGAATTGCTATTTATTTAGTAAAAAAATTCGAAGAAAAGTTTAAAAAATGTAATCAAGTATGTCTGTGTATTCACTGATGAATTAAATTTTCATCATACATCAATTTTTGAAATTAAAATTTTTCGTTTTTCCGACTTGGGAAAAGGACTAAAAGATAATGCGTTTACCTGTTGAACAATAAAAATAATAATTAAAATATGAGAATAATGTTACATCAATTGTTAATTTGTTGGTTGTTATTTTCTTGCAACAATATTAATAGAGATAAAATTGTTGAAAAATCTGAGTTAACATATGGAGATTATCGACTTTTTCAAAATACACCGGCTTGGAATTTAGCGAAGGCTGTCCAAGATGAAAATGAAGAAGTAATAAGTAAGATTTTGTCTATAGATAAAAAACTAGTAAATTATCAAGACCCAAAATATGGGAATACATTGCTAACATTAACAATAATAAATCAGCAAATGAAACCCTTCAGAGTATTATTAAAAAATAACGCAGAAGTTAATATACATAATTCTTATGATGGCACTTCACCATTAATTCAATCCTGTAAGTTTAAGAGCTATGATAGTGAATTCGCAAAAATTCTTATTGAATACAAAGCTAATGTTAACGATGTAGAAGTTGGTAAAAGAAGGGACGGTAATTCTACAAGATTTACGCCATTAATTGCTGCAAGTCAACAAGGAAAATTGGATTTAATAAAAGACTTGATAAAAAATGGTGCTGATATAAACTATGAAAATGAATTCCATCAATCAGCTTTAAGTAGTTGTGTAATGCATGATAGATATGATGTAGCAATTTATTTATTAAAATCTGGAGCGAACTATTTGAAACCTATATTTTATCGACCTAGCGAAAAAGCTGATTATAATCCCAATGAAAGTACGCCAATATATTTGGTTGATATATTAAGAGAAGACTTTTTTGAATTAGATAGCAAAGAGTACAAATCTAAATTAGAGATTGTTGAATTTTTAAAGGATAAAGGTATTGATTACAATAAAGCTTCAATACCTGATTATATTAAAAAGAAAGCTATGGATACTTATCCAAGTAATTGGCAAGAATATTTAGAGAAATACTAACATAACAAACAAAAAATAGTATAAATCCAATAAGATTGATTTCAATGTTCTATAAATTGCATAAAAACTGGCTATAACAGCGGTTTAGCGCAATGGCTGGTTTATTTTTCTAAGTCGGAAATGTGCCAAATAGAAATTTTAATATCTTTACATTAAACAATTTAACGACCCGCCACTGCGCCAAGCCGCGGAACGTTAGCGGTAATTCAAACAAATATGCTCAAAATTAAATAATAATGATATGAATAAAGCCATCTTCATTTTCCTATTTTATTTTTTGACATTAAATACAGCTTATTGTCAAAATGATTCAAACATCGGATATCTATTTATTGAAGGTATTAATACAAAATCAGTTGAAAAACAAAAGGAAATAGTTACAAAGGTGTTCTCAGAAAAATTAATCAATGAGAAAGGTATTGATGGAATGATAAATCTCTTTAATACACTTCAAACATCTTATGCTCCTTTGGAGTATCATCATACAGACATCAATAAATTTGATAAGCCTTCGGGTACTGTTTATGTAATGCACGTTTATGCAAAGAGAAAGGGAGATGTAATGTGGCAGGATTTTCAGTTTTATGTGGACACCCCCCCAACTCAAAAAATAAATAAATTGGCTTTTATTGCCGAAGTTGCTGAGCCAATCAACTTACCCAACGGAGCAATTGATAATAAAGAGACAATTAAATGGTTAGACAATTATATCTCAAAATTGCAATCTGAAAATGATTTATCTGGCAGTATTCTGATTGCAAAGGGTAATAATGTACTATATGAGAGGTATTTTGGTGATGCTGACGTGGTAAAAAAAATGCCAATTGACAAAAACTCATTGTTTGGTATAGCTTCGGGTGGCAAAATGTTTACAGCTCTTTGCATCGCAAAATTGGTAGAAGAGAAGAAAATAAATTACAATGATAAAATTACGAAGTATGTTAATGGCTTTTTGGACAAAGAAAAAGCCGAAAAAATAACTATTCATCATTTACTCTCACACACCTCGGGGATAGCTCAATACTGGTGGGGACAAAAAAGTGAGGCATTCGAAAAAGCTATTTCCATAGAAGACCATCTAAAAATGGTTTTAGAGGTTGGACTAAAAGAAGACGCTGGTAAAGAGTACGAATACAACAATTCAAACTATATCATTCTTGGTGCAATAATAGAAAAGGTTTCCGGAATGGATTTTTTCACTTTTGTTAAGAAAAATATTTTAGAAAAAGCTAATATGGTAAATAGTGGATATTTCAATCATAATAATACAAACATTGTTATACCTTATACCAAGACGAAACAAAGCGCTGAATGGGTTCAAGTAGAAAGAGGAATGGGTAAAGGAAGTTCGGCAGGTGGGGCATATTCAAATGTACACGATATGCTAAATTTTTCGCTTGCCCTTGTTAATAACCAATTGGTTTCTTCTGAAACATTTAATAATATGATTTCAATCAAGAACAAAGGTTTAGATGTTACAGAAGACTATGGATATGGGTTTATAATTCAAAAGTCTGCCCAAGAAACAACTTATGGACATGGAGGTACTGCAAAAGGGGTTAATTTCGAATTCAGATATTTTCCTAATGAAAGAATAACGCTTATAGTGTTTTGCAATCAGGATAATGGAGCTTTTGACGACTTGAAACGAAACGCCATAAAATTGATATCAGGTGAAAGATAGAAATGAACTACCGCTAACACACAATATAGCAAATGGCGGATGAAGTAGTAAATTCAAGCATTTTAGCCTGCATCGGGCTTTTTTTCCGTGGATAGGAACGTGCTCCGCAAACCGCCACTTCGCCGATCTGCAAAACGTTAGCAACAAGCTTAACACATAACACTAATGAAAAAACAGCAATTACTTCATCTATTTTTCGTTTCCGCTTTATTATGCTCAGTTGCTGTTTCAGCACAGAAAAAAAAGAAATCAAGTGTTACTGAAAAGGAAATATATTATTCTGAAAATTATAAGTCACCAAAAAAAATTGATTTTGTTTTTTCTGGAAATCTACAATACCGTGACTATTTTTTTTCAGACCTTGAAGAAAAAATTAAGCTAAAATTTTCTAAAGAGTATATTCAAATTTCTATCCGATATTCGAATAAGCTTCCACATTATGTTGCAATTGGTAAAACAGATGACAATACGATGGTATTTCATTTAAATATTGATAACCCAATAACTTTAAGTGAACGAAATGGCTACGACAGAGTTGTGAAATTTAATTTAAGTGGCGAATTATCACAACCAAATAGTACTATTCCTGAGATGATTTTCAAATCATATATAATATGTACACACGATATTACGACTGAAAATGATGCAATTGTGCTTTATCTATTATCAAAAATCTATAAAGAGTAAAATATTACTTCACCTTAATAATACTGAAAGTGCAGTATGCATTCCGTGCCACCAACATAAAAAAATCCCGAGCCAACTCGGGATTTTTTTTGTACTGTATTGCTTATTTTTTTACCGGAATATTCGCTAAAATTTCAATTACAAAGTTCCAAAATTTTTGAGACGATTGAATCGATGCTCTTTCATCGGGGCTGTGTGCACCGTGAATGGTTGGTCCAAAAGAAATCATGTCCATATTTGGATAGTTCGTTCCTAAAATACCGCATTCTAATCCGGCATGGCACGCTACTACTTTGGGTTTTGTTCCGTTTTGTTTTTCATAAATTGACGTCAACACCTCTAAAATTTCAGAATTTACGTTGGGCGTCCAACCGGGGTAACTGCCCCCAAATTCTACTTCGCATCCAAACAATTCATACGCCGAACGCAAGGCATTGGCCAAGTCCATTTTAGACGTTTCTACAGACGAACGCGTTAAATTTTGAATGGAAATGTTTCCGTCTTTTACAATCACACGGGCAATATTATTGGACGTTTCTACCAAGTCTTCCATATCGGCCGACATTCTATACACGCCATTGTGCGCTGCATAAATGGCACGCAACAAACCTTCTTGTACGCCTAAATCCATTACTTTAGCTGAAACAGTATCGTTTTTAACAATTTCAATCGTTAAATTTGGTTCCATGGTTTTGTATTCGGCTTTGATGTCGCCAATTACTTCTTGCATGTCAAACACAAATGCTTCGTCATACATTTCAGCAATGATTACTGTTGCTACACTTTCTCTCGGAATGGCGTTGCGCAAACTTCCACCCGAAATTTCAACAATTTGCAATCCGAAATTCTCAAAACCATCAAACAACAAACGGTTCATGATTTTGTTGGCGTTACCCAATCCTTTGTTGATGTCCATACCTGAATGTCCGCCTTGTAACCCTTTCACTGTAATGGTATAACCAACAGATCCTTCAGGAGTTTCCTCTTCGTTATAACTTCGGGTTGCTGTTACATCAATACCACCCGCACACCCGATATCAATTTCATCATCTTCTTCGGTGTCCATGTTCAACAAAATTTCACCTTGCAATATGCCACCTTTCAAATTCAAGGCACCCGTCATTCCAGTTTCTTCATCAATGGTAAACAAAGCCTCAATGGCTGGATGTTGAATTGTTGTGGACTCTAAAATAGCCATGATCATGGCAACTCCCAAGCCGTTATCTGCACCTAAAGTGGTCCCTTTGGCACGCACCCAATCGCCATCGACATACATATCAATACCTTGGGTATCAAAATCAAAAACGGTATCATTATTTTTTTGATGCACCATGTCGAGATGTCCTTGCAACACAACGGGCTTGCGGTTTTCCATTCCTGGGGTTGCAGGTTTGCGTATGATAACATTTCTGATTTCATCTTCAAACGTTTCTAATCCTAACTGGGTTCCGAAGTTTTTCATGAATTCAATCACACGTTCTTCTTTTTTAGACGGACGTGGTACGGCATTTAAATCGGCAAATTTATTCCAAAGTGGTTTGGGTTCCAGGTTTCTAATTTCTTGGCTCATTATGTTGTTTTGTGTATTTTTTGTTTCAGAATTAAAGTTTCAGGTTCAAGAGAACAAAGTTACAAAGTTTAATTTCTTTACAAATTGATTTGTGATTATATTTACGTTTTAAAAAGTGCTGTGAAAAGAAAATTCATTCTTCCTTTATTCCTAATCCTACAAATCATCGTGGTAAAAACGATAGGTTTATTTCCAGATTTTGTGGAAACTTGGTACAGCAAAGGTTTTTATCCTAAGTTGGCCCATACGTTCCGAACGGTATGGGGTTGGTTGCCCTTTTCACTCGGAGATGTGCTCTATTTTATTTTAATACTATTCTTAATACGATGGATTTGGAAACACCGTATCGGATTTTTCAAAGAATGGAAAAATAACGGATTGGCAATTTTGAGTTGGATTTCGGTGTTTTACTTTTTCTTCCATTTGTTGTGGGGCATGAACTATTATCGCATTCCGCTACACGAAAAATTACAGCTGGATAAAGAATATTCAAAAGCACAATTACAGGTTTTTACCGAAATCATGTTGGCAAAAACCAACACCCTGCAATTGCAAATCACAAAAAATGATACCGTAGCCGTTGTACTGCCCTATTCGGAGGAAGAAATTTACAATTTGGCGTTGAACGGCTATGCACATTTACCAAAGGAATTAGAAGAATTTTGTTACAAAAACAAAAGCATCAAAAATTCGCTCTTCAGTTATCCCTTGAGCTACATGGGATTTGGCGGGTATTTGAATCCGTTTACCCACGAAGCCCAGGTTAATCATATGAAACCCAAATATACTGCGCCCCTCACTACGTGCCATGAAATGGCCCACCAAACGGGTATAGGCAGTGAAAGCGAATGCAATTTTATTGGGTTTATCACGGCGCGTAACAACGAAAACGTGTATTTTCAGTATTCGGCCTATAGCTTTGCCTTGCACTATGCCTTGACTAATCTAGAAGCGCTACAAGAAGGGAGTGCAAAACCGTATATTGCAAAAATTAATACCGGTGTTTTGAAAAATTTTGAAGAGAACAAACAATTTTGGACACACTACAACACTCCTATTTCTTCGATATTTGAATGGTGGTATGACCATTTTTTAAAAGCCAACCAACAACAAGACGGCATGGAAGGTTATAATAAATTTATAGGACTCGTAATTGGTTATGAAAAATTGTAACAAATTAAGCCATTCAACTACCAATCAGTTATGAAATCAGAATCGGAAGCGCTTTTTGTCAAACAACTCAAAGAACATCAGAATATCATCCACAAAATTTGTCGGTTGTATACTACTGATGCCGATGCGCATAAAGATTTATTTCAGGAAATAACCATACAATTGTGGAAAGCCTTTCCCAATTTTAGAGGCGAATCAAAATTTACTACATGGGCCTACCGCGTGGGCTTAAACACCGCCATAACCCTCTACCGAAAGAAGAAAAGAACAATTGACACCATTGAATTTGACAACACATTTCACAAAGTAACTCAAGAGGATTATAATTTTGAAGAAGAAGAACGATTAAAATTACTGTACAGCGCGATTAGCGAGCTAAATGACATTGAAAAAGCCTTGGTTTTCTTGTATTTGGAAGACAAAGATTATACCGAAATCTCAGAAACTTTAGGAATTACTGAAGTGAACGCACGGGTAAAAATGAACCGAGTGAAGGGCAAATTAAAAAAAATATTAAATCCGTAATTATGGATGTATTAGACCTATTAAAAAAAGACTGGAAGAAAAAGGAGCATGCCTTTAATCAAGTCTCAGAAAACGAAATTTACAGCATGTTGCACAAAAGATCTTCCTCGATTGTAAAGTGGATCTTGATCATCAGTATCCTTGAATTCATCATATTAAATGGTTTGGGCTTTTTAATTTCCGATAAAGAAATTGAAAGTTTTGAAAAGCTACACCCCTATTTAAACATAATTGAAAAAGCCAATTATTTTATCTTGTTGGGTTTCATCTATTTGTTTTACAAAAATTACAAAACCATCAGTGTTTTGGATTCGTCAAAAAAACTCATTCAAGACATCATCAAGACTCGAAAAACCGTTAATTTTTATATCTATTGGAATATTTTTATCAGTTGCTTTTTAGGGACTTTTGGTTTAATCGATGGAATAAACAAAGGAATGTCTGAAGGCAACGCAACACAACCCGACTTAACCACCTTTAATTATGTGTTGATATTAGGCTTCAGTCTGTTGCTGGTCTTTGGCTTGATCATAGGATTTTATAAATTACTCTACGGCATCTTATTAAACCGACTGAAGAAAAATTACAAAGAGCTTATAAAAATGGATTTTTAAAAAAAAGGGTATTGCAAATGCAATACCCTTTTTTTTTAACTTGAAATACGGTTAATAACGCCACATGCGTTCTTTATCTAATTTGGCTTTTTCTTCTAATTCCTCTGCCGGTAAAACCTTAAGCAATGATGGATGTTGCTCAATGGCAAATTCAATCATTTCAACCACTTCATCAATAGTTGCCGTTTCATAATCGATTTGCAACGGTTCTTTGATGACCATTGATTGCAAGATACCTTTCTTTTTGATCAACAATCCTTTGCGGTCAAACGAACGTCTAAAGCCATCAATAACAATAGGAACCACGATAGGTTTATGCTGTAGAATAATGTGCGCCGTTCCTTTTCTAACAGGTTTAAAAGATCGTGTGGTACCTTGTGGAAACGTAATGACCCAGCCGTCTTCTAAGGCTATTTTAATATTTTCAGTATCGTTTGGATTGACCTCTTTTTTTTCCGTGACATCTTTACCCTTTGCTCGCCAAGTACGCTCTACAGTAATGGCGCCAGCATACGCAAGAATACGGGGCAACCAACCCTCTTCCATAGTTTCTTTTGCGGCAACATAATATAAATTAAGCTTTGGATTCCATAAATAAAAAACATTCTTTATGTTATTTTCTCTTCCTTTTAAACTCGCATTGAACACATGAAACATGGCCACCACATCGGCAAAATAGGTTTGATGGTTGGAAATAAACAAAACATTAGTGTCGGGTAAATTCCGAATGATTTCAGAACCCTCAATATGCAATGTATTAAAACTCTTATAGCGTCGATGGGTTAAAAACCCAGCGATACGTATCAACCATGTTTTTAAAAATAATATATGTCCGAAAGGATTTCTTTTCAACAATCCCATAGTCTATTACAGTTATACAAAATAAGTAGGCAAATGTAGTAAAATCGAGCATTTTAAAAAGTAAAAATGAATAAAATCACAAATTAGCCGCTTCCTTTTAAATAATTACAAATGCTAATACGCAATAGCTTTCTTAATCACCTCTTTTAATTCGCTCATCATCATTGCAGTCGCCCCCCAAACAATGTAATTATCAACTTGAAAAGCGGGAACCTCTATATCCGTTGCGTAGGAAGTCGACATTGTTACTTTTGTTATGGTTTGCTCGTCTAAAAAATCGGCTACAGAAAATTCCAAAACTTTTTTTACTTCTTTTGGATCCGGAATAAAAGTCAACTCTTGATGAGCAACACCCATAAAAGGTGCTACTAAAAAATTACTGGGCGGAATATAAATTTCACTAAACGTTTTTATTATTTGGATTTGATGCGGTGCTATACCCACTTCTTCATGCGTTTCACGGAGGGCAGTTTCGGCCAAAGTAGCATCGCTTAACTCGACCTTCCCTCCTGGGAAACCAATTTGGGAAGAATGCACACCCGGATAGGTATTTCGAACAATCAACGCTAAATGAGTACTGTTATTTTTAGGATAAAACAACATTAATACCGCTGCTTTTTTAGGCTTTTTATCCAAATAATGGGCTTCATCCATATAAGAAATACGTTCTAATGGCGCCATTTTTATATGTGCGTCTCGAGAAAGCAGCGATTCTTTTTCTATCTTTGGCAGGTGTTTAACAAAATCAGTAAAAAGCATACTGTTGCGAATTAGTTCATTTAAAGATAATGAATTTTAGCAGAGTAAAACTACATAATTATATAATATGTTCAGTAAAGAAGAAGCGCTACAAATAAAAAAGGATTTTTGGATCGCATTTGCCGAAGCCTATCCCAGAAAATGGTTGCTCTACAACACCAAAATAAAAGATGTAACGTTTAAATTTTATGTCGATAATAAAAAAGCACAAGTGCTATTGGATATTGAACCCAAAGACGAAGAAAAACGAAAAATTTACTTTGAAAAAGTATTCTCGTTAAAAACTATTCTTTTGGAAGAATATATAGAAGAAGCCGTTTTCGAGCGCAATTATTATTTAGAAAGTGGGAAAATCATCAGCCGCGTTTGGGTTGAAAAAACAGGCATTAGCATCAACAACAAAAATACATGGGAGGCTATTTTTGAGTTTTTTAACGACAATATGGATGCTTTTGAGCGGTTTTTCTATGAAAATGAAGATTATATTAAAGATCTCGAAATTAACACTTAGAGGCCTTTTTTTATAGCTTGTTTAACCGAGGAATTATTTAACTTCGATTATATTTGAAAAAAATACCCCACATGAGAAATCTAGCTGTTATTATAGTAGTAAGTATTATGTACTCTTGTACAGGTCAAAACCAAAAACAAACACCCATGAACACTGCAGTTAAAAAAACCGAAGCCGAATGGAAAGCCCAACTTTCCGAAATGGAATTTGAAGTATTGCGCAACAAAGGTACAGAGCGACCTTTCACTGGTGCATATCACGATCACTTTGAAACTGGAAAATATGTATGTGCCGGTTGTGGCAATGATTTATTTACTTCCGATACAAAATTTGACTCGCATTGTGGTTGGCCTTCTTTTGATGAAGCCATTAAAGGTTCCGTTATTTATAAAAAAGATAGCAGTTATGGCATGGAGCGCATTGAAGTCATGTGTGCCAAATGCGAAGGACATTTGGGCCACGTTTTTGATGACGGTCCAACAGAAACTACAGGCCAGCGCTATTGCACCAATTCTATATCCATCAAATTTGTCCCCACAAAGAAATAACAAATACAACATACAAAATCCGACGCAATGAGTCGGATTTTTTTTTTGAAGCACGGCTACAGTAGATAAAAACGAGTCGTCGTGTGTTTCGTTATAGTCCCTTCGGGCGCTGCCACTCCACCCACGGCTATACCAGACGTGTTGTGTTTCAACCAGATAGCGCAGAAATTCTTTCCGTGCCTGCAAAGCGCATAAAAACAAAAAAGCCTGTCTAATAGACAGGCTTTTCAAAAGAAAGGCGGCGACATACTCTCCCACATAAC
>JACCDG011225114.1_pt1 | contig 19638 bp, 20 predicted proteins | sample 7442471 | NCBI WGS metagenome assembly JACCDG01 (sample SAMN15323444, study PRJNA562643) | freshwater metagenome | isolation source: river surface water | place: USA:Blue River Watershed | collected 2017-08-17 | reverse complement strand
TTTTTGACTGCCATGAGTTTCTCCTGTTAATAGGACTATTATACTATGATCTGGCGCAAAGTCAAGGCAGTTGCTCACTTTTGGCAAACCGGTAGCGAATCGGTTGTCCAGCCCAGCAGCCGGGCATCTGGTCCTAAGGCCAAATCCTATTTGCGTCCGATAACCATATATCTGGTATATTCTGTTTCGGGGTCACGCAATTGCATGCGACCATGATACAACACTTTGCTTAAAGGAAAACGATCCACTATGTCTTGAGTGTTGTTAAACTGTTGTCCGGGATCTTGATCTCTGGCCTGCATGGCAACAAGTGTGCCCTCTGGTATGTTCAGGAACCAACTACGTCCGGGCATGTCGGTGAGACTGGTGTTGATCACAAGTCCTCGATCGCCCAGTTGTCTATAATCTAATTTGTTGCTATCTGCCAACATGTATTCAACATTCTTTGCACCGGCCATGTCCAATAGTTGTTGACTGGTTGATAAAAACTCTTTGCGTTTTTCAACAAGTATAATCTTGTCTGCGGTTATTCTTGGTTGCAAGGTCATGTAAAGAGCAGTGTTGCCATACCATGATCCTAGCATGTAGATGGTCGTGTATTGACGTTGTATCTTTTCTAGTTCTGAAAGCAACCAAACCTTGCTGGCAGTGAGATCACGAGTCATTGACCCAGCCAAGCTGTAGCCACTGCTTTCGTCTAAGTTAGACTGGTGCGTAAGGAAGTCTTGGAGTATCACTGCCGTTGTCCTCGGGCCATACTGGGTAATCGTTCATTTGCCGTCCACGTATAATTGACTGCCTTTGTTGAAGCTGGGACTGAAAGGACTGGCAGCAACTTGACCGCCTTTGCTCTGACTCCAGGCATAACCTGCTCGGTGTCCCGAACAATCTTTGGTACAGGTACTGCCCAAAAAATTCAGCTCATCCAATTCTTTTTTTTTGTCAGTGACCGGACCACCTTCGACCCAGGCATCGCAAGTGCGCTTGGCTGCACACTTGAATTTGAGAAATTTGCAGTAGCCCAGATGACCAGCATCAATGGTGTCATGTGGATCACTTCCGGGTTCTGTGCCAATGCCTCGGGCGATACAGTCTTGCATTTTTTCTGTGATGTCAAAGGCCGCGCAATTACCGCAACGATTCTTTTTTACACTTTCGATGTCATTTGTGTTCCACTTGTCTGCCAACTCGGCCCAGTATTCTTCATTGGGTTCGTTGGGGTTAAGTGGACCATAGTGATACTCGTCTATGGCCTTTTGGCGATTTTTTAAATTAAGGTCAATGCTTTGAGTGGCTGGAGGGCAACCATTTTCTACCGCCTCTATTAGATTGATGAGATCTCTCACAGATTTACCTGTCTTAATTTACGCAGTGCTTCATGGAATGAATCAGCCAAGATATCAAGCCATTGTTTGGTTACGGGATGTTTTAGTTTATATGTTGCCATAGTATGCTCCTTATTTTTTTGATTTGTTGCCCCAGTTGGCGGCACCTTTTTTACGACATTGAACAAGGGCACCCGATGCATAAGCACTGGGCCAGACCTTGTAACGACTTTTTACCTTGCGGTAACAAGCATCCTGTTTTTCATCTAGTTGATTCTCACCAAGTTCCATGTCACGCCGTTCTTGCTCACGTCGTTTCTGATAATCAGTCTTGGGATTCTTGGGCAAAGGTCGCACAGGTTTACCCGCATCCACGTCACGCTCACGCTGTCTACGTTTCTGGTAATCTGTCATGGCCTCACCTATGCCTTGTGGGGGCATTTCAACACCGTCCTGCCACTCATAGTTAGGAATGTATTCGTCATTGACAAAAAGATTGATAGTAGCACGACGGTTGCGTGCCGCAACACTGTTGGCATCACTGAAGATACCTTTGAGATCCATGGGCATCTGGCGATGATAGATATGACTGCGACCTTTGCCTTCTGGATATTCAACTTCTATGCGGTGTCCTTTGAATACTTTATCCATTTTGCTGTCGTCTTCTCGGACCTTGGTTGCTACATTTTTAGCTGGCCCTCTGCGTTCAGGATTGGGATCTTCTCTGCGCTTCTTGGCCGCAGCACTCGCACGACCTTTTTTACCTAGAGCATGTGCTTTGCTCTGTGGTAGGCATTTTGGCTTGCCTTCGCTTTCACTGCCTCGGGCGCAGTCTCCACGGATCTTGCCGTCAGGTCCAAAACGCACCCATTTTTCCTTGAACCACTTGCGGAGGTCCTCTTCCATCTCTTGTTCGCTAACAGGCACACAGTTGGGCACCATCCTGTCGCCCTTTTTCTTCATGCCGGCTTGTCTATAACCAGTCCAGCATGCTTCAAGGATTTGTTTGTATCTCATGGACGAGCTCCTAGGATTGACTCAACCTGACCCACCCATTCGTTGATCTGTTCGTCGGTGATGTGTGCTATGTCGCCCACGTTGTAGGCTACTTCTTCAGCGGCCTGCGTGATCTTGTCGGGACCATATTCCATCATTAGATCTCTGTGTTTGACAAATATGCGTTTGAGTATGGCATCTTCTGCTGCCAATGCGGCTGTGTCTTCACGCACCATGCGTTGTTGAATGGCAATCCACCCTTCTTGCTCGGCACGACTTTCTAATTGTCTAATGGCCGACTTCAAAATTTGTTTGTTGGCTGGATCAGTCTCTAGACCAATCATTCGCAACAGTCTATCTCGTTCTTTGACAAAATCATCGCGTGTGGCAATTTCTTTGGCTTCTGTGGCAGGACGTTTTACAGGTTCGGCAGGCCCATATTCGGGTGCCTGTGGTTCGGGTTGAACTGGAGGTTGTCCCTTGATGCGTTTCCAAATTCGCAGAATATTACTGTGATTAAGCTCTTCGGGCCGGCTCATACCACGCATGACATTTTTGATTTCTTGGTTGACCTCGGCTTCTACACCGGCACGGGTGATCTTCTTGGCACTTTGCACGGTGCGACCGATGTCTTGACCTGTTTTGAGCACTTGTTGAGCTGTGGTCTGTTGTGGCGCAGTGGCACACCCTTGCAGACTACCGCCTGTGAGCAAACAAGCGATCACAGCCGTGGCACCGGCAGTGTCTTTGATGCCTTCTACTAGATGTTCGTCGCTTTCTGTGAACCGGTCCAGATATTGACGCCACTCTCTACCAATCAAGGCACGGTTGCGTTGCACCATCATACCTACTTGTCCCAACAGGCGTTGTTTGCTGGTCTTGCTGAGTTCAGGATTGTTGACTATCTGTCGAATGGCTGCACGTATGGCTTCCACATCGCTTTGGGCATTGATGTCAGGGAAGTAGTAGTTGATGGTGTCCATGGGTGGACGTCCGGTCTCACGCATGAGACTTTGCCAGTGCTGTCGGGGACCTATGCCACCGCCGTGTTCACCGACCAATCTAAAATCGTCTACATTTGCAGCCACGTTTTTGGGTCTTACTGCGCTCAATTTTGGATACTGTTTGGCAACTAGATCTTCATCGTCGCTGTCGGCTTGAGATGTTTTGTCTGGAATAACTTGATCTTTTTTGGTTGTGTCGGGCGGCGGCGCGAATCCTTGAATGGTTCTGGCCATGGCTCCTATGGCTGGAGAAATAGTTGCTTGAGGCTTGACCGCCTTGGTGGGTTTTGTGTCTGCCGGGGCATCAGGAATCAAATCAATAGCAGGAGTCTGTGTTGCTGTGGCAGGCTCGCCTTGTGGCTTGACGGATGACTTGCTTGCAGTTATTTGATCTATGGTCTGTTGCAGGCGATCATTGGTAGTCTGCACCCTGGCCAATTGTTGTTCCAGCGAATTGTTTTCTTGATCCAAGCTGTCAATTTCACGACCTTGTTCTTGATCCAGGGCCACCAACTGCTTGAGCAGAGTATCTTGTTTTTCATTGGCCCCACGTATGGCTGCTAATTGTTGTTGGCTGCGTTCACTGCTGTCAATTTCGGCACGTGCCACTGCTTCTACGTCACTGCGTGCGGCTGGATATTGTGCCCGCAGTTTTTGAAGCTCTCTGGCTACCTTGACGTCGCCAGCTTGTAGATCGTCTGTGTCTTTAGACTTTTTTTTTTCTGATAGAGGCAATTCGCCTTGGGTGGATATTCCAGGCAGTTCTTGTTGAACTTGAGGATTCCAACCTAGTTTTTTCATCAGTTTCAAAGTTTCTTCTGCACTGGGCAAAACTCTATAGATAAAATGATTTTTTAAACTGTCATTTTCAAGACCGTCGTAATAGTCACTGATAAGATCTATACCTTGCTTGTTGAGTTCAAAGTTGTCTTTTTGATTTGCAAATTCAAAAGTTGTTTTGGGATAACTGCCCATGTTGGCCTTGACCAGGCGCTGGAAGTTGGCTACTCCAAAGGCTCGTGGCCCTGGACTTTGTATTTGTTCATAGGTAGGACCAGAGTCAGGTTCACCTTTGACAAAACGCTTGATACCGCCTACCACATCTTTGACAGCACCAGCAACGCCGGGCTTGGCAGGTGTGGCGCCGGCCACACGCTGTTGTGGTGTGACCAAGTCTTTGCCTCGGAGCAGGCCCTTGGCCGGTGGTTGCTGTGATGGTTGAGCTTCGTGTACCGTGCGTCCGAGATGCAGATCAACACGTTCTTTATTATACACATCGATACGATCCTGTATGGCCTGCCGCTGTTCTACGTCCTTGATTTGTGCCTGAGCTTTTTTGAGCTCTTTGATGTAGTCTTCCAACTGCTCGATGCGACGTTGAGCCAAGGCGTCAATGGCCTTTTGATAAGGTTCACGTTGTTCAAATATGTCTAACAATATCATTTTTATTCTTCATCCAGATAATCTTGTGACTCATCGGCTTTTTTCATTCTAGCCATAAACATTTCCAAGGCCATTTCTGCCTGGGCCATGTTTTTAAATCGCGTAGGTAGGCTACGAGCACCACGGCGTATTTCAAACCCGTCACGCTCGTTGCCGTGTATTTCGCAGATCATGCCATCGTGTAGGGCCACACTTTTGACTGGAGCCGACTCGCCATAGGTGGGATTGGTAATGGGTGGTGATGTCATTGTTGTGCCTGGTAATTCCTGAGTGGTAGGGTCTTCAGCGACTGGCATGTCCTTGGCTTTGAGACCCCGATCCTTTGCATCTTTTTTCTTGAGATCTGTGTCTTCTTTCTTTTTGTCTTGAACTTCCTTGTCGATAGACTCTTCGGCCTGTTTGATAAAATCTGTGAATGAGCGTTTTACTTTCTCCAACACATCTTCAGCCATGTCAGCTTCCAACATGGTTTCATCGCGGTCTATACTTTCGTCACTGCCTACCAGTTTGCCTGCCATGGGATTCTTGGGATCTTTTTTGGCTGTAAGAACAGCCACAGTCTTGGGTTTAAATGTTGCTGAGAGTTGATTTACACTTCGTTGGTTTTTGTCCAGACCTTCTTCCAAGATACGGAGACGTTCTACAATACTGTAAATGTCGTTATGGTCGTGACTCATTGATCATGCCCTTGCGTCTTTCAAATAACTCTTTAACTGCCATAGATACTTGCCATGACTGCTTTGACGTTCAGCAGCAAAATTGGCAATGTCTTCACGTCCCACTTCACTGGCACTGTCAAACAGGCTCTTGCTTAAATCTTTCATGGTCTGTGTATCTGCGAGTAATTCTTCTAACATTAGTCGGGCACGGGGAACTTTTGTTTGTCCCTGTATAAGGCTCAATTCCTGAAAGCGTTCAAAACTGCCAGGTGCATATTCTTCTTCGGTTCTGACATATTCAGCAGTGATGTCAATGGCACTGTAAGCATCTTCATAAATTTCAGCAAAAAAAGCGTGTAGTTCTCCAAAATCTGGACCCTCAACATTCCAATGGAAATATTGTGCTTTCAAATAGTAAGCAAATGTTGAAGCAAGAAATTGTTTTAATGCATCACTTAGCACGGTTTTTACCTTTTAACTTTTTCATCCAAGCCGGTGTGTTCGGCGTGGAGCTGTTGGAGTATTTACCAGAAAAGAAACTTCCGCCAGATCTTGTGATCATGCCGCCCATGGGTGCATCTATTGTGGCTATGCTGCCCGAGCCGGTGGCTCCCACACTAGCATTTTCTGCGATAAACTCATTAGCTCTCATCATAGATCCTTAAAAGTTCATTGTTTTCTACTAGACCAGGTCCAAAATCCACACGCACATTTTCCACAGTTAGTTCGGCCAAATGCGGAGCTACCAGTTCCCAGCGTAGATGGTATTTTCCTGGTTGAGCTTCTATCTGCAACATTTCTTCCAGATAAGCATCGGTCCAGCGCCAGGTGCGCTCGGCAAACAACTCGTCGTTGACATACACACGATAAGCTGGATCTAATCCTTCCCAATCACAGTGAATATCAGCCAAAACACGCACAAACTTTTTATTCATGCTGTATTTAGCGACAAGTTATTTGACTTCTTTTACCGATCCTATTTGCCAGTCTGGCACGCCGTACTGGGCACGCATGAGCTTGCGAGCATCTTGCATATTTGGTGCTGTGACAGTCACTTCGATAAAGCCCACATAATTGGGTTGTTGAATTTTGACTGGCGCAGTCCAGAGCTTGTATTTGGGATAGATATCTTTGGCTTTCATTGTCCGGTCCACTGTGCTATCATGGTGCTGGGTGTGTCATAGCTGTAAAGTGCAACTCCACGCTGGGCACTGCGCATGCTGCGACTGCCGGCTGTGACTGGAAAAGTGTAAAAAACAAATTGTTTGTTTTTGCCAATGATTTTGTTGTGATCTTTGGGTCGATAATCTCGGTGCCGGGCCTTGGTCACACCACGTATTTCAACTCCAGGAATTTGATTCAGTTTTAACCACATGGCTTGTCCATGCCGTGTCTGTGTTTTGCCTGCTTTCAAGGTCAGTTTCAACTCACTGAGTGCTATGCCATACAGGGCCAGACCTAAATTTTGTCCGCGATATTCAGGATCTACCACTATGGCTTCTACTTCCCAGGTGTTGGGAGGATAGATACTGTCTACCAGATCTAGTTCTGCTATGAGTGTGCCCTGATCAAACATGGTTATTTCTTTGCGATTTGGAGAACTTTTTACATTGTAGGTGTAACCTGTGCCGCCAGGCAACTCCTGTGAGCGGGCAGGTTCACGCATGGGGATCAAAGTTTCTTTGTCACCAAAGTCGCCCACCGGTATTCTTGCTATTTCCATAAATTCCTGCGCTCTCATTTGTTTCTTCCGGACTTCATGTTGGCACACCAGTGATACATCTTGCCTTTTTCACCACCGTATTTTTTTGCACGAGCACGCAGATCAGTTACACTTCCTGCACAACTAGCACCTGCACGTTTTACACGACCTGGACGGCTCTTGCCTGAGATTTTTTTATCAGCAAAATTTTCATTGACATCATCGCCTAGTCGTCGTGCAGTCTGTATCTGGCGAGTCATGTGGTCAAGATTCACTTGATCTACTGCTTGCTTTATGGAGCTGGGCTTTTTGTTCAACATGCTGAATGGTTGCTTCTGTGCCAGATCCATCTTGGCAGTGGCCAGGTGCTGTATGGTCTTCATGGCAAATTCACTGCCACGTTGCTTGGCATCATTGAAATCACGGAAGTTCAACTCTCGGGCGGCTGCATCCATGATCTCCTGGGTTTGTTCTGGTGTGGGTTGATGAACACTTTCTGTGGTAGTTTGTCTGCGAGCACTTAAAAATCCCGGAGGCATGCCTTGAGTTTCTTGACGACGCAACCAATCTTGCACTTGACGTTCAGTTGCATCAATCAATGTATTGACGATTCGACTGGGGTCATCGCTTTGATATATTTCCCAGTTGCCAGGTTGTTGCGCTTGGGCTCTGATGGCGTCTATGCGCTCACTGTTGCGTTCATAGGCCGACGGATCAAAGTTCTGTGCCACATCTGTGTTGACATCCTGCACGCCCAATCTGCGCTGAATAGCTACCGAATCTCGCTGGTCATCTGCTGCTTGGCGACCTTTACGATAACCATAGCGATCAGTGTCTGCAGGCAGATCTTTGGATTTGAGCCAACGATCGAATGTTTCACTGGCATCCTTGTCACTGGTGGCATAGAATCTGTCAACCACACGCAGTTCCACGGTGCTACGATCAATGATATCATAGTTGTAGTCCACGGTCTTGGGCTTGGCGATACGTTTGGCCAACTTGGCACGTGGTGTGAGCTTGGCTGGATCTTCGTAGGGTCGCACATTGAAGCCAATGCCCTTGTCCGCATACTTGTCATACACAGCATCGGCCACTTCGCCCTTGCTCTTGCCTTTGACTATTTCCAGAGTTTGGCCAGTCTTGACATCATACACTTCCCACTCTTGCTCGCCCATGTTGACCAGCTGATATTCGCCGGTGTCTAAGGCTTCACGTCCATACTTTGACCACACAGCATTTTTGACTTGATCTTCAGTGTAGTTGTTCCACTCGGCACCAGGCACTGCGGTCCAGGTGCCATTGACCTTTTGATACAGTTTCCAACGCTGATTCATTTGCTTTTCTTTGCCAATGGTCTTTTCGGCCCACTGTTTTTTGAGTTGTTCTTTGTCTATGGTGCCTGCACTGAATTCGCTGAACAGGCGCAGTTGATCAGCATACTGCTCATTGTCGGCCGTGACCAACTTGTAGAGCTTTTTGGCATACTCTTGGCGTTCGGCGTTAGGGTCGCCGGCTATGGCCATGGCTCGGGCAAAACGCATCATGGTGTTTTCTAACACACCTATCTCTTCATCGGCCTTGGCCAACCAGTCACCACCGGGGCTACGAAACTCAATGTAGCCAGGCTGTATGTGTGCTGAAGTATACTTGCTGGTGCCCACACCTTTTTGCAGTTCCTTGTGGGCCAGTTCAGTGAGTCCATGTTTGAGTAGCGTGACCACTCCGGCTGGATCACTGCGTCCACCTTTGATATTTTGTCGTAACTTGTCTAATGCACTGGCCGTGTAGGTATTGGCTGTGCGACCAAATTGTTGTAACACATACTTGTCGCCCAGGAACAGGATCAGTTTCACATAGTCTATTCCTGTGTCATCGTCCTGTCCTTCGCTTTTCATAGTGGGCAGGCTCACGCCCATGTGTAGTCCAGTGCTGCTATTAGTATAGGCATTGCCACCCTGCGGATCATTGGCCCAGTCTACCACTGCCTTTAATTTTTCTATGGCTGTGAGCAAGGGCATGGGCGGACTAACAATTTCCAAACCAGCTTCTTCACTGGGGTCATCTGGACTCAAACTGCCATCTGGCTCAATGATCCAGGTGCCTTCTCTGCGTGTGGCACTGTGATAGCCTGAACTTACTTTGACTGGCATTCCTACCACATCGTTTAAGCTGCCACCAATGCTTTCCCAGTCTCTGCTGCCTTCGTTGCCACGGGCATCCATGTTCCACACAGGCCAATCCAGGTTGAACTCGTTGGCTATGTCGCTCATCCAACGCAGTCCTATATCACTGAAGAAACCGCTGTCGTCAGGACTGTAGCTGTCGCGGTATTCGTCTATGGCCTGATCATAGTAGCCGTCTTGTTTCTCTATACTTTGTTCTACTTCTTCGTCTAGTATGGCGTCAGCATCGTTCACAGCTTCCAAGTATGTTCTGTAGTCAGGATTTTGTTCAGCAAATGCTTCTTGTTCAGCCGAGGTCTTGAATCGGGGTGCGTCCGATCCCAGTCTAAATATTTTTTCGGCTTGATCGTCTGTGAGCTCCATGCCATCTGTGAGCACGGCCAATATGCGCTCGCCCATGGGCATTTCATCAAGATGCTGTTCACGCACTAGATCTTCGGCTTCGTTGCGGAAGTCTGACATCATCTGCTCGTCACGCCAGTTCATGTAGGTTTCGTCTAGCTGTTCTTCCAGTCTGTTGCGCTGGCGGTCGCTGATGCCATAACCGTATTCGTCGTTTTCAAAGAACTCTATGACCTGTTGTATGCTGTAGGCACGCTCGTCGGCATCGTAGTCGGGTTCAGGATCCATCTCATCCGACTCGCCCTGTGTGTCGCGGAATATGAGTTCTGCTTCAAAGCCAGCACGTATACCTTTTGCGGCATCCGACGTGGCGAACTTTTCCAAGGCACCAGGGCTCATCTTTACTTCATCCAGTTCCTCAACACTTTCGTTCATTCCTTCTGCACCATATTGAGAGATCTTACCTGCCTTGTGCATGGCTTGAACTTGTTTTAAGACTTTGTCCAAGTTGTCGGTGGTGCGAACTATCCAACCTTGATTGGCAATATACTGGAAAGGATCACCTATTTCAGTTTGTTTTATTGGCTGGCCCGGATTGTCACTGAAGTATTCACCAGTGGGCAGTTTCTTGAAGTTGGCGGCATTAAACACCGTGAGATAAGTCTTACGAGCACGCATCTTGGGCAAATCTTTTCGATCAAAGTATACAATGGGTTGACCATTTTGTGTAAATTCTACATAGCGTGTTTCGTGAGCATTTCCAGTGGCATACAGTGCTGTTCTATGAGGGTCTCCGGCATATAGACCTTTTGTGACCTTGGTCTTTATATTTCTTTTTTGCCAATATGAATCATCACCGGTGTCAATGCCACTTTGAGACCAATCGTCGGTGTGTTTGTATGATTTAAGATTAGAGGCAAAGTCTGTGATAGGTTTGGAATCTATTCTGGTCACTGTCTGTGTTTCATTTAATACGCTTTCAGCCACGGCCTGTTTTCTTGAACGCTGGAACTTCTTGCCATCAGCCGTGGTGTTTATAGCCGTCACAGGGCCGCCAACTGTTTTTTCTGCGAAATTCCACAGGGCCGTGCCAATGCCTTGGCGTTGATATTCAGGGTCAACCACCAGGTGTTCGCCAATCCAAGCACCGTCGTCCTCGGGATACACCACCATCATGCCAACGTGTTTATTATTGGGCAGGAATGCGTTGATTTGGAAACCGCCAGGATATCGTTCGGACCAGTCTCCGCCTTTTTTGACTACAAGTCCAGGTGGAGGAGCACCTTCAGCCAACTTCTGCTGACGATACATCTGATACATTTTTACATAGTCTTGTTCTTGACGTGTAAGAGGACGGCCCAGCCGGGCTTTGCCTATGATAAAGTCGTAGTATTGTTTGGCATCACGATCTTTGCCTACAGGTGCCTGTATGGTTTCATCTACGTTGTAGGTAGGATCAGTTTTGATTGTTCGACCAGGACGCTTTTTGGGATCCTTTGGATCAATGTCTGTGACATCCAAGCCTGTGGCTTCTATGTCGCCGATAAATTTGTGTTCAGTATCTTCGTCACCAAAGCTGATAATACTGCTGGGTGGTCCTTGTCCAAAGTCGTGCCGGCCCAAACCCTTCATATTACTAATGTGTTGACCCAGTTTGTACCAGTCATACACATCGCTGACATCAACTCTAAGAGTGCCAGAGGGCATGGTAGGTTTGAATTCTGGTCCTGGTGGTTCATCGGGGCTGTAGTCTTCGTCGGCCTTATACTTTTTATACTCTTTGTAAAGATTTTCAAACAGGCCATTGGCCTGGGCTATCTGTGGATGACCTTGCCGATTAGTTTTTAATTTAAGTTTGTTGGCCTCTTTGCCTACTTGACCAGGTTTGATATCTACTGTGAGAGCCATGCTATAGCGTGGGTCTTTGGCCTGTGCTCGTGTGGGAATGTATCCTGACGCTGATTCTTCTAAGTCATGTGCTTGTCCCACAGCAAAGTATTCTGGATGTAGTCGACCATAGTCACGCATGAGCACACCAGCTCGGGCATTGGCTTCGTTTTCGTATGGCGATCCAGTTTCGCCAGCATCTGGTCCCATCCTATGACCTTCACGCTCGTGTTGATGCTTGTGTGTGAGTTCATGTGCTACAGTGCGTAGCACGTCCATGATGTGACGTTGTCCCCAGGCCACTTCTAGTGTTTTGGTATCATCGCTGTAGCGACCAAATGTTTTATGCACTTGAGGCCATTGTGGATCTCTACGCAGTTTGACTCTGGGCATGTGTTCTATTTTTAGTTCTTTCACACAGAAATCAATAAAATCTTTTAGTATCTCTTCGTCTGTGGCGTCCTCAGTTTCAGTGGTAAACATGGCTGTGCTTGGATTTACACCATCCCAGGTCATGCCCGCATCTTCACGTACACTTTCGCCACCACCGTCGCCGCCACCACCGTCGCCGCCACCACCGCCTTCGGTGCCAGCCGGGTGATCCTGACCAGCATAGGCAGTACCTGGATACCAGTAGCCACCGTAGCCGTATCTTACTTTCTTTTTCTTCTTTTTACGGCGCTCGTCCAGGCTCAGTAATTCGTCTTTGGTTGCATTACGGGCATCATATAATTTCTTGATCAGGCCCTGTGTTCTTAGTATTTTAAATGCTAGATTTTCTGGTCCAAATTCACCGTGTGCATCCAGCCCAGCCTGGCGATAATCTTTGATCTTTTCAGCCATGGCCGAAATCTTTTCATAGTCACCACTGGCAATGGCCGCTTCGATCCTGTGGCCCAGATCTTCAAATTTGCTTTTTACTGAAATATCATCCACATCGGGTCTGCGTCTTTTTGGCACGCTGACCCAGTCATCGTTCATTATGGAATATATGCCCTGGCTGTGGTGTGGTTTATTGGCATCCTGCACATACAGTTCCACATCATAGCCGCCGATCTTTATATCATGCTGTTCGTTGTAGGCATATTTTTTAGCATCAAACAGTTCGCGATAAACTTGGTTGCGGTCGGCTTCAGGTAGGTCAACCACCAGGTGCAAGTCAATGTCGGAATGTGGAGTATAAGTGTAGGCCGCGTTGGAGCCTGAAACTGTGATATCTTTGACTTCAACGTCTATGCCCAGGAATTCGCGAAAATCATCAGCGATCCGCAACAGTTGTTCACGCACTTCGGGACGCATTTTTTCATCTGCGCCCCAGATACGTGGATTTAGTCGGTCGTTGAACTTGACAGCATCGCCAAGATCGTAAGAATCCAGTTCATGAATGTTCATAAACTGTATTTACCGTTATTTGGCTTTGGCTTGTTTCTTGTCTTTTTTGCTGGACGCAATGGTTTTTGCCACCACCGGGGCATCAGCTGGCGGAGGAGCCTGCACAGGATTCACCGGAGCTGCTACACCATTGGCCTGGGCCATGGCATGGAGATCACGGTAAAGTTGTTCCTGGGTTTGGAAGTCAAACACATAGGTTCCTGTGTGTTTGAGCAGGACACGCTTGTCTACCCAGACCTTGCCACCTAGATCACGCCAGTTTTCACAAAAGGTCCAGTCTTCACTATAGTAACGATTTTCACGCACGGCTGTGTCAAAGTAGGTCTTCATGTAAGGATTTAACTCAGCCGGCAGGCCAATGTCATTGGCAAAAGGACGGGTGGCTGGATGGGCATCCAGTTTTTCAAACACATGACGCTTGATCAACATAAAGCCAGTGCCAGTTTTTGACACTTCTTGGAGGCCATCTGGACCTTCTTCTGCGCCTTCAAAACCGTTGACACACCATTTGACTGGCAGGCTTTTCATTGGATACAGGCCACCGATGACATCCACGTCACGATTCAGCATGACCAGGAGATGCCAGGGTTCCCAACCAATGTCAGCATCAATAAACATTAGATGCGTTGACTCTTTGTTGTGCAAGAACTTGGCTGTGAGTGTGTTACGGGCACGGCTGATCAGGCTCTCATTGGTCATGGTTTCCATGGTCCAGTCGATGCCCAACTGACGGCAGGTATTGGCCCATTTGATGTAGCTCATGAACGTTGATTCTGTGAGCATGCCACCATAACAGGGCATGCAGATATGCACACGTGTGGTGCGTAGGTAATCAATGTTTACTTGGATTTGATTCTGACCTGCTGGTGCGGGTGTTTGGGTGGTGGGTTGTGCTTGATTTTCAGCCATGTGTTCCTCTAGTAAAGTATGGAATATTTACTAGCAATTATACAGGCTGTTATTTTTTCTTGCGACCAGCACAGTGAGCACGCTGGCTAAAACCTCGAGGTCTAGCACAGTTGATGCTGCGTTTGTATTTGCGACTCCATTTTTCGTCAATGTAGTCCATGCCGTCGCGCAGTTGACGGATTCGATCTTGCAGCATCTGGATATTTTCTTGGATCTTTTTGATGCGTGATTCACGCATGACTGACACAGGCTGATCGCCGGCATAAATGCGTTCTTGACCGTAGATGATGCCTTCGGCTGGTCGATTTACACCCAGAGCTTGATCAAAAATAGCCCGCAGTTCTGGATCTGACACCCCATAAAGATCTGCTATGATTTGATCACGGTCATTGTCATTGCCGGCCACATACATTTTTCTTATGTCGCTGGCGTTTTGTATGGCTCGGCCCATGACATTGAACGTGGCCGTGGGCACCACTTCAACATAGGCATGCTTGCCTACAGGATCTAGTTTTTTGGTCTGGCTCAACAATTGTAAAGCAGCTTCGGGTTTGTAGTCAAAGCGTTGGGCATCTTTGGCGCCCAGCGCATAGATCAAACGATCCTGTTCAGGATCAAGTTCTAGTTTTTTTACAAATTCTTTGATGTTGTAGGGATTGACCACTTCAATTATGCGTCCTGGAGGCACACCAATCTTGGTCATCATGGTGATTTTGTCAGTGTAACTGAAGGGACTGTCTTTTTTGGGATCTTGTTTGGCACTGGTGGCTATGTAGACATTTTCTGGTCCATATTGCTTGACCAGGTGATCATACACAGCTTGATGGCCACGATGAAAAACATGGAATCTTCCAGGATATACAGCTACAGTGCGCATGACTGTATTTATGGGTCAAAGGTTTTCAAGCAACCACAGATACATGGGAGTGGAAAATTTCAAGGATACTGTGCCATTGCATCCCATGGCACCAAAAAATTTGTCTTGTATGAGTTGGCCTGTGCCATTGAAATCGTGTGTGTAGGTGCTTAATTCAGTGAACAAGTTGCCCAGTGCGATTTCATCAAAGGCCATGTTGTCTATGGTCAAACAAGCATCACTGACAATATTGCCGCTTTCATCAATAGTGGTATGAGTGGCCAATTTGTTTTTGAGCACAAATCTCAGTTCATGCTCGGCTTCTGTGTCAGGCAATTCATGCTGGAATTTACAAGATTGTGACACATGATCAAGATCCATCAGCTTGGTGTGGTCCAGCCAAATTTCAAGACCCAATGGCACTACACCATTGGTGGTGCCTATGTCACAACTGATCTTAATGTTTGATTGCATCTAGTAACTAACGGAAACCAATGTAATTGTGCCGGCATCAAAGCCTTCGACCTTGGCTCGGATCCAGCTGAAATTGCCTGTGACAGTGGCTGTGGTTACACCCGAATCAGAAGTGACTCCATCGCCTCGCTGGCTGATGTCAACCCATTTTGCCTGATCTGGCAAATCATTCAGCGTGGCCTGCACGGTGATTTGTCCTACAAATCCTGTAAATTCATAGCGTATGGTCTGTATGCTGCCATAGCCCGCATAGTAGTTAGCAGCAGGCACAGCGTTGCTGTAGAACAGTTGGCTGCTGCCGTCATAGTTGCCGGATGCAGATCCATATTCCACGTTGTCCAACATGGTCACTGTGCTGAAAGTGCTCATGCCTGTTTGATCTCTACCAAGGTTCCTGCGCCGGCCAATTCGGCCACAACAGCTTCCAATTGCACAACAACATCTTGGCTGAGCAAAGCCTGTGTGGGTGCATCGTCTTTGACCAATTGGCTCACAGTAATAACCAAAGTTTGTTCGTTGATTTTTGCCATAGTGTTTTATTTAGCAGGAATAATGTGCATAGTTTTTCTTACTATGCCGGGCCGCACCAGATTCAGCATGGTAAGCCAGCTTTCGGTGTCATGATCCACAAAAAAATAATCTTGAGTGCGATTGAACGGCTGATCAATCCAGCGTTGCAGGGCTGGACTCACCCGCACATGATCTTGTTGTGCTACCAAAAAATCTCCCAAAGCGTCTTTTTCTTGCCAGGTCAATCGACACATGGCAAAATAAGTGCGGAATTGATGTCGGGCTTTTTTGAGCTGTATGGTGTTTATTGGCCTGACCACCTGGGCTTGACTGTAGGATTTGTAATTCAGCACAGACAAGGCATCCAGTTTTTTCAGCAAGGGCATGTCATTGGTATACACATGCCCTTGATTTATGCTGACCACCAGTTTGAAATCTGCATCAGAATCCAACAACACCTGGGCCAGGGTATGCAAATCAGCTGTGGTTTTTTCAGTGATTTCGGTCCAGCGCCGACCCATGATGGTGCCAAAACTACGTCCACCATTTGACCAGCGTTGTTGGGCTATCTCACGCCATTGTTGTCGTCGGGCAATCATGTCATCGATGTGTTCATGACTCAGCACCCGCAAGCAATTTACTTCTTGTAGATAGAACCCCAGATGATATTGGAATTGGTTGTAGAACAGGCGGTCCTTGCGGACTGGATTAAACTTGAGGTTTGTCAAGAACAATATATCCTTGCTCGTCAACCATGGGCACAGTGTTGTGTTCCACCCGGAAATCAACCTGTTCATTGATCATGTCTGCATGTATCACACAGTTTTCCAGTCTTTCAAACAGAATCCGTTTGCTGAGTGGCACACGTATCAGCTCATCAATCTTGCGATTCAGTGGTCTTGCTCCCATCTTGGCATCATAGCCTTTGTCAGCCAACATGTCGATCACAGCTTCTGTGAGATTCAAGCGTATGTTTTTGGAGGTCAAGCTAGTCTTGAGTTCATCCACAAACTTGACCACAATCTTCTTGATGGCCAAGGTATCCAGTTTTGTGAATTTGCATATCTGATCTATACGATTGCGCAGTTCGGGACGGAAAAAGTCTTTCATGGCTCGGTCTTCTGAACCTGTGCGTTCGAGACTCTGTGCAAAACCAATGTTGTTGTTTTCATTGTCTCTGGCACCCAGATTACTGGTCATGATAATGATGGTGTTCTTGAGGTTCACAGTTTTGCCATTGGCCGAAGTGATACGTGCTTCATCCAGGATCTGCAACATGATGTTGATCACATCTGGATGGGCCTTTTCAATTTCGTCAAATAATAGCACAGCATAGGGATTCTTTGAAACATCTGAAATCAATTTTCCACCACCCACATTGCCATCTTCGAAACCTACATAGCCCGGAGGAGCACCAATCAGGCTCGACACAGTGTGGCGTTCCTGATACTCACTCATGTCATATTTCAGCAACTTCATGTCTAGATTTTCAGCCAACAACCGGGCCAATTCTGTTTTACCTGTGCCTGTGGGTCCCAAGAACAGGAAGCTGGCAATGGGTCGCTTGTCACTGCCAATGCCGGAAAAGTTGATGTATACACGATCCAACACAGCATCTACCGCTGCGTCTTGACCATACAGTTTTTGTTTTATATTTGATTCAAGTTCTAGGATCTTGGCGCTGCGTTCATTTTGCAAACGATCCACCGGGACATCTGTGGTCTTGCTCAACTGGGTCATGATCATGTCACGGGTAACTGTTACTAGGCCTGCATCCTTTACACGTTCCTTGGCACAGGCACCATCCAAGAGATCAATGCTCTTGTCGGGATTTTTGCGGTCATGTATGTAGCGACCTGATAGTTCCACAGCCGCTGTGATGGCATCTGTGTCAATCAACACATTGTGAAACTGTTCCAATCTAGGGCTGAGTCCAATCAAGATCTGTTCGGTGGTGGCAGCATCAGGTTCGTCAATGGCTACACGATGGAATCGGCGCATGAGAGCACGATCTTTTTCAAAACTCTCGTAGTATTCTTCCCAGGTGGTATTGGCAATGACCTTTAACACACCCTTGGTTATGGCCGGCTTGATCATGTTGGCCATGTCCAAGGTGCTTTGGCTGCTGGCGCCAGCACCTTTCATGGTATGTGCTTCGTCGATAAACAGAATACATTTTTTCTTGGCACTCAGTGCGGCTATGACCTGCTTGAACTTTTCTTCAAACTCACCACGATATTTGGAGCCTGCCAACAAGCTACCAACTTCCAACGACCATAGCTCGTGATCCTTTAAGAACGCGGGCACCCGTCCGGCTACCATTTCCTGTGCCAGGCCTTCTACGATGGCTGTCTTGCCCACGCCCGGGTCGCCGACCATGAGCACATTGGCCTTGAACTTGCGTGCCAACACAGTGATCATTTCGTCTAACTCCTGGGTGCGGCCTATCATGGGTTCCAATCTATCTTCGCGGGCCATTTGTGTGAGATTCACACAGTGTTCGGTCAATATTTCTGTGGCCTGTTGATCTGTCAGCACCACATCACTTTGTTTGTAGTTGGCCTGCCAGTGTTCAACAAATTCTGCTTTCTTGACTCCGTATTTGAGCAAGAAGTAGTGAGCATGGCTGTTGTTTTCGGCCATCATGGCCAAGTAAAGATCAAGGGTGCTGACACTTCTACGTCCAGTAAACAGCACCTGGGTGAGTGCTCGATTGAACACCCGTTCCAAGGCATTGGTCTTTTTGGGTTGAATATCTTTGTCTGTGATCAGGCTGGCACAACTTTCCAAGTAGGCATCCAACTCCTGATCAAATAGATTGACGTCTGTGCCAAATTTTTCTAGCACTCGTCGAAATGGTTCATGTCGAATCAGGCTCAACAACACATGCTCAGTCATGACATACTCGTGTCGTCGATCTCTGGCCAGTTTAACTGCTGCGTCAATGATTTGTTCAATTTCGGGATTGTTTTGCATATGGTCCTTTTTGTTTGCCCAACTACAAGTATATACTAATTTACTGCAAATCACAATCTACTTGGATATTTATTTTGAGGTTTTTTCAATCTGAGACAAGAGTTCTGGGTCAATGTGATCAGGGATTCTGGCCTGCAATTTTACCAATAGATCACCACTGGACCCTGATCGATTGGTCAACCCTCGGCCACGCAGCCTTACCGTGGTTCCAGGTTGTGTGCGTGCAGGTATGGTCATTTCCAAAGTATTTCCCAGTATGTCCGTGACCTGTGTGTTACCACCTGTGATCAATTGCCATACCGAAACAGTTTGTTCAATATAGAGATTGAGATCTTGTCTTACAAATCTTGCGTCAGGATGTATGCGGTATGAAATCACCAAGTCCATGCCACCGGGACCAACGCCGGGATATTGCACAGTGTCACCGTCGTTGATGGCTCTGGGTATTTCAATTTCCACGGCCTGTGTACCAGTTTGTGTGCCCACGCTGATGGTTCTACGACCTCCTTCGGCCACATCACGTAGAGTCACCCATAGGCTCATGCGTGCCTGTTGACGTCGTTGTTGTTGTTGCTGACCTGGATGTTGAAAACGTGTGCCAAATATATCAAATATGGTTTGGAAATCAAAAGGTGCGTCTGCCCGGAATCCAAAACCTTGATTGAATCCACCAAAGCCAGGGTTGTCATATGCCGCACGTTTGTTGGTATCACTCAATGTATCATAGGCTGCTTGTATGTCTTGAAAACGTGTTTTATCGCCACCTTTGTCAGGATGGTGCTGACTGGCCAGCTTACGGTAGGCCCGTTTGATTTCGTCGGCAGTGGCGTCTCTGTTGACACCCAAGGTCTGGTAGGGATTTTGCATAAAAAGAAAAAGCAGACAGCATTGTAATTATACTGTCTGCTTGTGCTTGATGCAATTACTTTTTGGCAGGCGGAACTGGGGTGCCTTCTAATTTTTTGTGCACCTTGATGTCT
>JACCDG011556102.1_pt1 | contig 19640 bp, 19 predicted proteins | sample 7442471 | NCBI WGS metagenome assembly JACCDG01 (sample SAMN15323444, study PRJNA562643) | freshwater metagenome | isolation source: river surface water | place: USA:Blue River Watershed | collected 2017-08-17 | reverse complement strand
GGGGACGGCGAGGTACAGCGCCCCGCGTCGCGGTGCCGACGTGCCGGCGCCCGGAGGGTGCCGGGTGGCGTGGAGGGGGGCGTGGTCTCCCGTTAGCTTCCTCGATGTGACGACACGCCATCTCGTGACCCTGATTCCCGGTGACGGCATCGGTCCCGCCATCACCGATGCGACTGTCCGCCTCCTCGAGGCCGCCGGCGCCCCCCTCGACTTCGAGCGCCACCTCGCCGGGATGGCCGCCGTCGAGGCGTACGGTGACCCGCTGCCCGAGGCGACCCTCGCCTCCGTCCGCCGCACGCGCCTCGCGCTCAAGGGGCCGCTCGAGACCCCGGTGGGGAAGGGGTTCCGCTCCATCAACGTCGCGCTCCGCAAGGAGTTCGATCTCTACGCGAACGTCCGGCCCGCCCGGTCGGTCCTCCCGGCGGGACGGTTCCCTGACGTGGACCTCGTCCTCGTCCGCGAGAACACGGAAGGGCTCTATATCGGGATCGAGAACTACGTGAAGGTCGGTGACGACCCGCACGCGCTCGCGCAGTCGGTGGCGGTCGTGACGCGGGCCGGCGCGGAGCGCGTCATCCGCTACGCCTTCGAGTACGCGCTGCGCCACGGGCGCCGGCGCGTGACGATCGTCCACAAGGCGAACATCCTGAAGTGCTCGCAGGGGCTCTTCCTCGAGACGGGGCGGCACGTGGCCGCGGAGTACGCGGGCCGCGTCGAGAGCGACGACCGCATCGTCGACGCCTGCGCGATGGAGCTGGTGATGCGCCCCGAGCGCTACGACGTGATCGTCACGACGAATCTCTTCGGCGACATCCTCTCCGACCTCACCTCGGGGCTCGTCGGCGGGCTCGGTCTCACGCCGGGCGCGAACATCGGCGTCGACTGCGGGATCTTCGAGGCGGTGCACGGCACGGCGCCCGACATCGCCGGCCGCGGCGTGGCGAACCCCACGGCTGTGATGCTCGCCGCCTGCCAGCTCCTCGACCACATCGGCGACGACGCGCGGGCTACGCGGATCCGCGCCGCCATCGAGGCGACGCTCCGCGAGGGGCGTATCGTCACGCGCGATGTGGGCGGCGACGCCGGGACCGACGCCTACACCGACGCGGTCATCGCCCGTCTGGCGTGAGACTCCTCCAGGTCTCTGACGTCCACTTCGGGCGGCACGCCGTCGCCGCGCACATCACCGCCGTCACCCGGCGCGTGGTCGAGGGCCGGTACGATGCCGCCGTGGTCTGCGGGGACCTGACGCAACGCAACTTCCGCAGCCAGTTCCGCACCGCGCGCGCCTGGCTCGACGCCCTGCGGCTGCGGATTCCGGTACTCGTCGTGCCGGGGAACCACGACGTCGCCTGGTGGTGGCAGCCCATCGGGCTCGGTCTGCGCTGGCCGCTGCTGCGCGGCTACCGCCGCTGGATCGAGGCCGACGAGGAGCCGACACTGCGGCTCCCCGGCGTGACGGTCGTCGGCCTCAACTCCTGTCACGGGGTGCAGCCCTACACCCTCACGAGTCGGCTGCGCGACCTGAGCGTGGTGGGGGCGCTGCGCCCTGCGCAGTGGGCGAAGGCGCGCGCGGCGTTTGCGGCGGCGCCGGCGGGGGCCCTCAAGGTCCTCGTCTTCCATCACAACCTGCTGCGCGGCGATCTCTCGCGGCGCTGGGGGCTCACCGACCGCGCGGACGGAATCGCGCACGCCCTCGACACGGGGGCGGACCTCGTCCTCAACGGCCACGACCACCAGACGCGCATCGAGGCGGTCGACGCGCCGGGCGCACGCCGGATGGTCGTCTCGCAGGTCACCACGCTCTGTGATCGCCGGCGCGGTGGGCTCCCTGCGGCGATCCAGGAGATCGAGGTCGAGGCCGCCGCGCTGACGGTACGCGCCTGTGCCTGGGACGACGCGGTGGGCGACTTCGTGCCGCGCGGCGACCGGGTCTTCCCACGATGAGCGACGCCCCGGAACTGCAGCTCGGGTTCGGGTTCACCGAGTCCCCTCCCGCGACCGAGGCGCTCGACGCCGAGGACGCGGCGTGGGAGGCGGAGGAGGCGGCCCGCGCGGCTGACGCCTTCCTCGGCAAGCTGCAGTCCCTCGGCCTGCAGCACGTCCGGCGCCTCGTCCTCACCCGGAACCGGTCGGTGCTCATCACGCTCAAGGGGTTCGACCTCCGCGTGCACGAGGGGTATGCGTCCGCACCGACGGAGATCCATCTGCAGATCGTGCGCTTCGTGATGGCGCGGCGCGACTGGGAGCGGCAGGCGGCGCGCGAGGCGATCGTCGCGTACCCGCTGCCGCGGCACACGACCCCGCCCCGCGCGCCGGAGCGCACGCATCCGGAGGACGAGGCGCTCGCGGAGCAGTTGGCCGAGTGGCACACGCGCTTCAACGGCGAGCGCTTCGCCGCCCGGCTGCGGCCCGTGCCCATCCGCGTCTCGCGGCGGATGGTGCGTCGGCTCGGGCACTACGCCCCCGGTGTGGAGGGGGGCGGGGCGGAGATCGCGATCTCCGCGCGGCACCTTCGGCGCGACGGTCTCGCCTCGGCGCTGGAGACGCTGCTGCACGAGATGGTGCACCAGTGGCAGCACGAGAGCGGGTTGCCGATCGACCACGGGGCGGAGTTCCGGCGGAAGTGCCGTGAGGTGGGGGCCGTGCCGAGCGCGAAGCGCGCGGTCTGCTGAGGGCGGGGCCCGGTCCGAGGCCTCCGCGTCGCGTGTCGACGTGAGCCCGACGCGCCGTCGCGGTCCGATTCTCGTCCAGCAAGAGCGGGTGTCCCTGGCGTTAGATTTCCCGCGTCTCCTGACCGGACTGTCTGATGTCATCCATGACCGATACCCCGACCTTCCTCGCCTCCCCCGACCTCCGGCCGCGCGAGGGGGACCTCTTCAATAACGACGCCGCGCTGACCGAAGAGGAGCGTGCGATCCGCGACTCCGTCCGCGCCTTCGTCGACGAGAAGGTCCTCCCGATCATCGGCTCGTGCTACGTCGACGGCCGCTTCCCGAAGGAGCTGATCGCCGAGATGGGGGCGAACGGCTACTTCGGCGCAAACCTCCCCGAGGAATACGGCTGCGCCGGCCTCAGCAACGTCGCGTACGGGCTGATCATGCAGGAGCTCGAGCGCGGCGACTCAGGGATCCGGTCGCTCGCCTCCGTGCAGGGGGCGCTCGTGATGTATCCGATCTACGCCTTCGGCTCTGAGGCGCAGAAGCGGCACTACCTCCCGAAGATGGCGACGGGCGACATCATCGGTTGCTTCGGGCTCACCGAGCCTGACTACGGCTCCAACCCGGCCGGGATGATCACCCGGGCGCGGCAGCAGGCGGACGGCACCTGGATCCTGAACGGTGCGAAGATGTGGATCACGAACGGCTCCACCGCGCAGGTGGCGGTCGTCTGGGCGAAGACGGAGGACGGCGACGAGAGCGGGAAGTCGATCCGCGGCTTCCTCGTACCGACCGATGCCAAGGGGTTCACCGCCAAGGGGCAGAAGGGGAAGCTCTCCCTCCGCGCCTCCGACACGAGCGAGCTCGTCTTCGACAACGTGCATCTCCCCGCCGACGCGATCCTGCCGAACTCCGGCGGCCTGAAGAGCCCGCTGATGTGCCTCACGCAGGCGCGCTACGGGATCTCGTGGGGCGCCCTAGGCGCCGCCATCGCCTGCTACGAGGAGGCGCTCTCGTACAGCAAGGAGCGCGTGATGTTCGGGCGGCCGATCGGCGGCTTCCAGATCCAGCAGGTGCGGCTCGCCGATATGCTCACCGAGCTCGTGAAGGGGCAGCTCGTCTCGTTGCACCTCGGCCGGATGAAGGACGCCGGCACCTTCACGCCGCAGCAGGTCTCGTTCGCCAAGCGCAACAACGTGAACATCGCGACCGACATCGCACGTGAGGCGCGTCGTCTCCTTGGCGGCAACGGCATCATGGCCGAGTACGCGAGCATGCGGCACATGGCGAACCTTGAGAGTGTGTACACCTACGAGGGGACGCACGACATCCACAGCCTCATCCTCGGGCAGGCCGTGACGGGGATGAACGCCTTCGGCGGCTAATCGCCGGGCGCCTCGTGAGCATCCCGCCGACCACGTCGCGCGGGAAAGACGCTCCCAGGTCCGGGTGATCCCCGGATTGGGAGCGTCGGTCGTTCGCGCCATCGTGCGGGGCGCACTCACCCACGACAGGATTTCTCATGCCCGTGCTCCCCGTCCGTACGCTCGCCGCTCTTGGCGCGGCGATCGCCCTCTTCACCGTCGTCGCCTGCGATGACGACGGGATTACCCCGCTCGCCCCGCAGCGCGGCGCGCTGACGCTGCTCCTCACCGACGCCCCCGGCGACATCCGCAAGGCGGTGGTGACGATCGAGAAGATCTACCTCCAGCCGGATTCGAACTACGACGCGGCCGCCGACCGCGTCGTGCTGATGGACGACCCCATCACGGTCGACCTGCTCACGCTCGCCGACACGACGCAGGCAATCGTCGATTCGCTCGCGATCCCCGCGGCGAACTACGCGCAGCTCCGCTTCGTCATCAGCGGGGCGTACATCGCGGTGGAGGGGGCGGACACCGCATCACGCCTGATTTACGCCACCTCGACCACGTATGCCGGGCTCCCCGCCGGGACGACGCCGGACGGGCAGTTGCTCACGCCGAGCTGGGGCTCGTCGGGGTTGAAGGTGCAGCTGCCGGGGAATGCCCTCACGATCGTGGACGACAGCACCACCACGCTGCTGATCGACTTCGACGTCTCGCAGAGCTTCGGCAAGGCCGCGGGGCAGTCGGGGAACTGGATCATGAGCCCGATCATCCAGGCGACGCGTCCGCCCACCCCCTGAGCGCACGGGCCCTCGCGCGATGCCGCGCGAGGGCCCGTCGTCGTGCGCGCGCCGACCCCGTCGTGCGGGCTACGTGCGGGCCTTTCCGTACCGCTGCTGCAGGGTGCGCCGCACCCACTGGGGCATATACCGCAACGCGAGGACGATCGCTTGATAGCGTTTGCCGGGGACGACGACGACGGGGCCGCCGGCGTGCGCGGCCTCGAGCGACTCGCGGACCACACGGTCCGCCTCCATCCATGCCCAGGCCGGGATCCCGACCGTCTTGTCGATGCTGGCCCGGTCATGGAACTCGGTGTGCGTGAACCCGGGGCAGAGCGCCTGTACGGTGACGCCGGTCCCCTCGAGCTCCATCGCGAGGGCCTCGCACATCACGCGCTCGTAGGCCTTGGTGGCGCAGTAGTTGACGTTCCCGGGGCTCGCGGTGAATGACGCGACCGAGGCGACGTTGATGATCATCCCGCGCTTCCGCGTGACCATCCCCGGGAGGACGGCGCGTGCGAGGCGCATCGGGGCCATCACGTGGAGCTCGAGCATCGCCCGCTGCTCGGGCTCGGGCCGGGTGACGAGCCGGCCCTTCGTGCCGAAGCCAGCGTTGTTGACGAGCATCGCGACGCGGGTGTCCTCGGCGAGCCGCGCGGCGAGCGGGGTGACGCCGGCCTCGCTGGCGAGGTCGGCGGCCCACGGTTCGGCGGTGATCCCGTGCCGGCCGGCGAGTTCGTCGGCCAGGGCGCGGAGCCGGGCGCCGTCGCGGGCCACGAGGAGGAGGTCGTAGCCGCGGGCGGCGAGCTGCGCGGCGAACTCACGGCCGAGGCCGGCGGAGGCGCCGGTGACGACGGCGAGGGGGCGGGCGGGGGCGGAGGCGGAGGCGTGCATACGTCAATCTACCGAACTGCGCCGACCTCGTGCCTACGCTGATCGTCGGGCGGGCCGTAGATTCCGCGCATGGGTGTCATCCAGGCCGCGATCCCGATCTTCTTCGTCTGCATCGCGCTCGAGCTCCTCTGGAGCCAGCGCGCCGGGCGGCGCATCTCGCGCCTGAACGACGCGCTCTCCGACCTGAGCTGCGGGGTGCTGAGTCAGCTCGCCGGCGTCTTCGACAAGGTGCTGACGCTTGGCGTCTTCATCTGGGTGGCCGAGCACCTGCGCCTCCAGCGCGTGCTCCCCGGCATTCCTGAGTGGCCGCACCGCCCCGTCTTCCTCGGTGGGGACGCGGCCGCGCCGTGGGGCGTCGATACGGCGGCGCTCGTGGCGTGGGTGTCAGCCTTCGTGCTCGTCGACTTCTGCTATTACTGGTCGCACCGGCTCTCCCACGAGGTGAACCTCCTCTGGGCCGGCCACGTGGTGCACCATCAGAGCGAGGAGTACAACCTCTCGGTCGCGCTCCGGCAGGCCTCGATCGGGAAGGCGATGACCTGGGTCTTCTATCTCCCGCTCGCGCTCATCGGGATGCCGTGGCAGCTCTTCGTCGTGAGTCAGGGGCTCAACCTGATCTACCAGTTCCTCATCCACACGCGGGCGGTGGGGACGATGGGTCGGCTCACGGAGTGGGTGCTGAACACGCCGAGCCATCATCGCGTGCACCACGGGGTGAACCCGAAGTATCAGGACAAGAACTACGGCGGCGTCTTCATCCTCTTCGATCGGTGGTTCGGCACCTTCCAAGGCGAAGAGGAGGAGCCGGTCTACGGGATCACGAAGCCACTGCGGAGCTGGAACCCGCTCTGGGCGAACCTGCACGTCTTCGTGCAGATGGCCCGTGACATCCGGCAGGCCCCGGCATGGCGCGACCGCCTGCGGATCGTCTTCGGTCGGCCTGGGTGGCGGCCGGCCGCCCTCGGCGGCCCGGAGCGCCCGCCGGAGGTGTCGACGGCGACGTTCGAGAAGTTCGACCCGCCGGTTCCCGGCGCGCTGGCCGCGTACGGATTCGTTCAGTTCACGGTTGCGCTCGTGGCGGCCTTCCTCATCCTCCGGCAGGCGACGCAGGGGCTCGACGCCGGGCTCGCCGCCGCCTCGTTCTTCGTGGTGGTCGCGCTGGCCGGGGTCGCGGGGGTGTTCGAACGGGCCCAGTGGGCGCGTCCCCTCGAGACGGCGCGGTTGGTGGCGTTGGGGGGTGTCTGCCTCGCCCTCGGGCTGACGGCGGCGGCGCCGGTCGCGGTCGCGTGGGGGGGCGTCACGTTCGCGGTGGTCTCCCTCGTCGTCCTCTGGCGGTACCGGCGGGTCCTCACCGAGGTCGAGCTCGCGCCGATCATGTGAGCGGGCGGGGGGTGGCGTGCCCGAGTCACTCCCATCGCCCAAGACCGCTCGGTAGCTTTCGCGGGTCGCTCACCTGGACCCCTTCGTGAAGATCGCCGTCTGCCTCAAGCGCGTCCCCGACATGGACGTCCGCTTCAAGATCGCCCCCTCCGGCACCGCCGTGGATGAATCAGGGCTCAAGTTCGACATCTCCGACTTCGACGGGTATGCCGTCGAGGCGGCGCTCCAAATCAAGGAGAAGCTGAACGCCGGCGAGGTCGTCGTGATCTCGCTCGGCGGCGACGTCGTGCAGGAGACGCTGCGCAAGGCGATGTCGATGGGCGCCGACCGCGCGGTCCAGCTCAAGCACGACGCACCGGTGGTCGACTCGTTCGCCATCGCGTCCGCGCTCGCCGCCGAGCTCCGGGACGGCGGGTATGACCTGATCATGTTCGGCCGGATGTCGATTGACACCGCGCACGGCGCCACCGGTGCGATCGTCGCGGAGCAGCTCGGCCTCCCCTGCGTGAACGCGATCTCGAAGCTCGAGTTCGATGGGCGCACGGCGAAGATGCGCCGCGAGCTCGAGGGGGCGTACGAGCTCGTGGAGTGCGCCCTCCCCGCCGTCGTGACGATCGACGAGGGGATCGCCCGGCCACGGTACCCCTCGCTGAAGGGGATTATGGCCGCCAAGAAGAAGCCGCTCGAGACCAAGCCGGCGCAGCTCCCCGCCGCGCGACTCACGCTCGACGCCCTCGCCCTGCCGCCGGAGCGCGCCGCCGGCCGCATCATCGGCGAGGGGCCCGCCGCCGTCCCCGAACTCGTCCGTCTCCTCAAGGAAGAGGCGAAGGTTCTCTGATGTCCACCAACGTCCTCGCATTCGCCGAGACCCGCGGCGGCGATCTCCGCCGCGCCGCCCTCGAAGCTGTCACCGCCGCCCGCGCCATCGCGGACGCCCGGGGCGGGCAGGTCCACGCCGTTCTCTTCGGCGCGCCGGGAATCGGTGCGCACGCCGCCGCCCTCGGGGCGCACGGCGCCGACGCGGTGCTCGTGGTCGAGCACGCGGCCTTCGCGCAGAACAACCCCGAGGCGGTGAGCGCGACGCTCGCCGCCCGGATGGGCACGGGGTATGGCGCCTTCGTCTGCGCCGCGTCCGCCACCGGTAAGGACCTCGCGCCGCGCGTCGCCGCGAAGCTCGGGGTGCCGCTCGCCTCGGACGTCACCGCGCTGACGGTGCAGGGCGAGGCGATCACCGTGACCCACCCCGGCTACACGGGGAAGATCCTGCAGACGATGACCCTCACCGCGTCGCCTGCCGTGGTGAGCGTGCGGCCCGGTGCCTATCTCCCCGCGGCGAACGCGAAGGCCGGCGCGGTCGAGTCGCTCGCCCCGGCAGGGGATCCGGCGGCCGCCCGCGTGCGTGTGACGGAGACCGCCGCCGGGAACGCCGCGAAGCTCGACCTCGGTGAGGCGCCGGTGATCATCTCCGGCGGGCGTGGCCTCAAGGAGGCCGCGAACTTCGCCCTCGTGGAATCGCTCGCCGCCGCCTTCGGGAACGCGGCGGTGGGCGCGACCCGCGCCGTCACGGACGACGGCTGGCGCCCGCACGCCGATCAGATCGGCCAGACGGGGCGCCTCGTGAGCCCGGACCTCTACGTGGCCTGCGGCATCTCCGGTGCGATCCAGCACCTCGCGGGGATGCGCACCTCGAAGTGCATCGTGGCGATCAACAAGGACAAGGACGCGCCGATCTTCAAGGCGGCGGACTACGGCATCGTCGGGGATGTGCTCGAGATCCTCCCGGTGCTGACCGACGCGGTGAAGCAGGCCAAGGCGGCGGGGTGACCGAGATGACGGCGGCGAACGGACTCTTCCTCTTCATCCTCGTCGCCGCGCTCGGGTTCTTCTCGGCGAACGTCCAGCGCCTCGTGGGCGAGCTGCGGCTCGGCCGGCTCGACGACTCGCGCTGGGGCGACCTCCCCACGCGCCTCGGGAACCTCCTCACGGTCGGGATCTTCCAGTCGAAGATCTTCCGCGACTCAGTCGCGGGACCGATGCACGCCCTGATCTTCTGGGGCTTCCTCATCCTCGGCGCCGGCACGACGGAGATGCTCATCGAGGGCGTCGTCCCCGGGTTCGGCTACGAGCGCGTCCTCCCCGCGCCGCTCTATCGCGGCTACGTGCTGAGTCAGGAGACCTTCGCGGCGATCGTCCTCGCGATGGTCGCGATGGCGCTCTGGCGCCGCCTCACCAAGCGCGTGAAGCGCCTCGAGGGGGCCGAGACGCACCCGAACGACCCGCTGCTCATCCTCTCGTGGATCGGCGCGCTGATGGTCACGATGTTCCTGACGGAAGCCTTCGCGATCGCCGCGGAGCCGCTGCATCTCGCCGGGATGCGGCCGGTGAGCTACCCGCTCGCGATCCTCCTCGTGAAGCTCGGGGCAGGGCCGGGGATGCCGGCGCCGATGCTGCTGCACGACCTCTCCTGGTGGGCCCACGCGCTGCTGGTCCTGGGCTTCCTGAACTACCTGCCGTACTCCAAGCACCTGCACGTCGTCGCGTCGCTCCCGAACACCTACCTCTCCAACACGAGTGGTCCGGGGGTGATCGGTGCGATGCGTCCGATGGACTTCGAGGGCGCGGACGCCGAGCAGTTCGGTGCCAAGGACGTCGAGCACCTGAGCTGGAAGTCGCTCCTCGACGGGTTCGCGTGCACCGAGTGCGGACGGTGCACCGCGGTCTGTCCGGCCAACACGACGGGGAAGCTCCTCTCCCCGCGGAAGATCATGATCAACGTGCGCGAGCGGCTGGAGGAGAAGGCCCCGTGGACGGTGTCGGCCGCCGGCGGCGTCGCGATGCTCGCGCCGGATGCCCCCGCTGCGGTCGCCGAGCGTACCCTCCTCGACGGCTACATCACCGAGGAGGAGCTCTGGGCCTGTACCTCGTGCCGCGCCTGCGTCTACGAGTGTCCCGTCTCCATCGATCAGCTCTCCGTCATCAACGAGCTCCGGCGCAACCTTGTCCTCAGCGAGTCGCGCTTCCCCGAGGAGCTGATGCCCGCCTTCGAGGCGATGGAGACGAGCGGCTCCCCGTGGGCCTTCGACCCGGGCGACCGCGGCAAGTGGGCCGAGGGGATGGAGATCCCGACGATGGCCGAGCTGGCCGCGCGGGGAGAGTCACCCGAGGTCCTGTATTGGGTCGGGTGCATGGGCTCGTTCGACGATCGCGCGAAGAAGACCACCGTGGCCTTCGCGCGCATCCTCCAGGCCGCCGGGGTCCGCTTCGCGATCCTCGGCCAGGAGGAGAAGTGCAACGGCGACCCGGCGCGCCGGATGGGGAACGAGTACCTCTACCAGATGCTCGCGAAGGACAACGTCGAGACGCTCGCGAAGTACGGGGTGCGGACGGTCGTGACGGCCTGCCCCCACTGCTTCCATCAGCTCGGGAACGAATACCCGCAGTTCGGCGGCGAGTACGACGTGATCCACCACTCGACGTACATCGAGCACCTGATGGCGCAGGGGCGTGTGCCCATCCGCGAGGAGCTGCACGGCCCGGTGCGGACCTTCACTTACCACGATTCCTGCTACCTCGGCCGCTACAACGACGTCTATGAGGCGCCGCGCGAGACGCTCAAGCGCGCGCTCCCCGTGGTCCTCGTCGAGATGCCGCGGAGCAAGGACAAGGGGCTCTGCTGCGGGGCAGGCGGCGGCCGCATGTGGATGGAGGAGACGGTCGGCACGCGCATCAACGTCGAGCGGGCCGGTGAGGCGCTGGCGACGCAGGCGGATGAGATCGCGGTGGCCTGCCCCTTCTGCATGACGATGATGGCCGACGGCGTGAAGGCGCAGGGGGCGGAGGTCCCGGTGCGCGACATCGCCGAGGTGGTGGCCGACCGGTTGGCGTGACGGCCGGGTCGGGCTGACGGGCCGCCTGGCCTGGCCTTCCTTCAGTCGCGCCGGTCGTCCCGCTGTCGTCGCGAGTCAGTGATCTGCCGGCGCAGGTCACGACCCGCGCGATGGATCAACCAGACCGCGACGGCGACGACGCCGGAGAATCCGATCCAGGACACGGGTTATCCCCCGGTGCGGCGGAGTTCGTAGATCGTGATGACATGGTGGGGCGTCGAGCCATCGGGCGCCGCCGGGACCACGGCGCGCCGCTCGCGGTGCACGATCTGCGGCGACAGGCCGCGGGCCTGGGCCTCCACGAGGAAATCCGCGAGCGCGACGCGCCCCTGATCGGAGATGAGGGCGCGCCCCGTTGGCGTCAGTGCCCTTGCGATCGCCTCGGCCACCAACGCCGCATAGGGCCGCTCGTAGAGCACGTCCGCCGCGAGCACGAGATCGAAGGTCCCGAGGTCATCGGGGAGCGCCCGCCAGTCGACGAGGCGCGCCGCCGGTCGCTCTCCGGTGTGCCGCAGCGTGTTGCGCGCGGCGAAGCGCAGGGCATCCTCGTAATAGTCGGTCGCCGTCACGGTGTACCCAGCCCGCTGCGCCGCGAGCGTCACCAGCCCGAGCCCGCACCCCAGCTCAAGCGCGCGCGGCCGCGCCCCGTCCGGCACCACCCCGAGGAGCGCGCGCTCACGGAGCAGATGCTCGGCGAGCACGACCGCCGCGGGCCAGAGATCCGCCCAGTACGGCAGGCGCTCGTCGCGCACGAAGTCCGCTTCGCTGATCAGGTCGTCGGCGTTCCGCGGCTTCTCGAGATGCAGGGTCGTGCCCCCGATCGTCACGTCCACCGTCGCGAGGACGAACTGGTCGTCGAGCGCGGCGAGATCGGCGGGGAGCGCGCTCACAGCGCGAACGCCTCAGCGGTGCCCGCGTCCTCGGTGAGCAGGAGCGCGTGCAGCGTCTCGCCCGCCGACACCTCGCCCCGGTCCTCGGGCACCACCAGCAGCGCGTTGGCGAGCGACATCGAGGTCAGGATCCCCGAGCCCTGCGGGCCGGTGAGACGCGCCGACAGCGACCCGTCGGGGCGCGTGGAGACGACGGCTCGGAGGAAATGCGTGAGCCGCGCGCTGATCCGCACCGGTTCCTCGAGCGTCACGCGCACGGGTCGCCGATGCAACCGCGTGTGGCCGAGCATCCGCCGCAACGTGGGGCGGACGAAGAGCTCGAAGGTCACCATCACACTCACCGGGTTCCCGGGGAGGCCGATCCACGGAATGCCGCGCACGTGGCCGAAGCCGATCGGCGCGCCGGGCCGCATCCGCACACGGCTGACGAGCATCTCGGCGCCGAGCGCCTCGAGCGCGGTCCGCGTGTGATCGAACTCGCCGACGGAGACGCCGGCGGAGGTGACGATTAGGTCGGGGGCCGCATCGATGGCGCGCTGCAGGAGCGACCGCATCGCCTCCTGCGTGTCCGCGGCGTGACCGAGCCCGATGGGAATCCCGCCGTTGAGGCGCACGAGCGCGTCGAGGGTGTACGCATTGGAGCTGACGATCTTTCGGCCGGCGCGGACCTCATCGAAGCGATCGAGGTCGACGAGCTCGTCGCCGGAGCCGAGGATCGCGACGCGCGGGCGCCGATGCGTGGGGACGATGGCCTGTCCAATCGACGCGAGGATGCCGAGCTGTGCGGCGCCGAGGGGGATCCCGGCGGGGAGCGCGATGCCGCCCTCGACGAGATCCTCGCCGCGCAGGCGGAAGTTCTTGCCGACGTCGCGGTCCTTTCGGACGGCAACCTGTCCGAGGCCGGCGTCGGTGTCCTCCACGCGGATGACGGTGTCGGCGCCCTCGGGGAGTGGGGCGCCCGTCATGATCCGCGTCGCCTCGCCGGCTCCGACCGCCCGCGTGGGGAAGGCACCCGCGGCAACGGTCTCCAGCACCCGCAGCGTCACGGGGGCGCTCTCGCTCGCCCCCGCGACATCGCTCCCCCGCACGGCGTAGCCATCCATCGCAGAGTTGGTCCAGTGCGGGAGCGTGATCGGCGAGCAAAGGTCCGTCGCGAGGACGCGGCCGAGGGCGTCGCCAAGCGTGGTCGGCTCCGCGGGGAGCGGCGACGCGGCGGCGGTGATGAGCGCGACGGCCTCGGGGACGCTGTGCATCAGGGCGTGGTCGGCGGCAGGACCATCGTGCCGGACGTGGGCTCGGGTGGCGGCAGCGGCGTCCCGGCGAGCCAGGCGGCGAGGGCGTCCGTCACGCGATCGGTCTCTCGATTGGAGGCGACGTGGTTGTTCGTGAGGAACGAGAACAGCAGCAGTCGGCCGTCCGGCGTCCGGACGTAGCCCGAGAGCGAGCGTGCCTTGTCGAGGGTTCCCGTCTTCGCAAAGACGCGCCCCTCGGCGCTCGTGCCGCGCATCCGCGACCGGATCGTCCCGTCGACACCGGCGACGGGGAGGCTCGCGCGGAAGGTCTCGAACTCGGGGTGCTCCCGCATCGCCGCGAGCACCTTCACAATCGTCTCAGGAGAGACGTAATCGTGTCGTGAGAGGCCGCTGCCGTCGCGCACCGCGAAGCCGAGTGAGTCCGCACCCCACGCGAGGAGCTGGCGTTCGAGGACGGCGCGTCCGCTGTCGGCGGAGCCCACGCCGGTGCGGGCGCGAGCGGTGGCCTTGAGGAGGAGCTCGCCGATCTGGTTCTGTGACGGCTTCTCGAAGCGCGGAAGAATCTCGCGGAGTGGCGGTGAACGACGCGTGGCGAGCGTGACCATCCCCGTGGTGTCCGCGGTCGCATCGGGGTCCACCCCGCCGCGAATCGTGATGCCGCGGCGTCGGAGGGCCTCGGCGAGCGCGTCGAGGTAGGCCGCGGTCGGATGCCGGAGCGCGACCTCGAGACGCACCGTGTCATTCGGCGCGACGGTGCCGGTGAGGCGCACCTGCGGGCGCGAACCCCGGACGTCGCCGGCGATCGTCACGTCTGACCGTCCGGCCGCGGTCGTCACCGTCACGCGACCGAGGCGTGGCACGGTCGTCGCGGGCTTCGTGCGGACCGTCACGCGTCCGCCGGGGCGGTGGGCGCCGATGAGGATCACCTCGGCGTAGCCCTCGTTGAAGGTCAGGGCATCCACTGGAGCCGAGTAGCCGTAGTCGAGGTCGTCCCACGCCCACCCGAAGCCGAGGGTGGAGTCGGGGAAGACCGTCGCGGCGCGGAGAAGTCGTCCCCCGATCCGGCGGACGCCGCGCGCGCGGAGCGAATCAGCGAAGGCGAGGAGGGGCGCCATCGCATCGCCGCCCGCGAGCGAATCGCTCACCGATGGGTCGCCGTCACCCAGCACGGCGAGGTCACCGGTCAACGTGCCGTTCACCACGCGTCCCGTGCCGAGGAGGCGCGTCTCGAAGCGGTGGTCGGCGCCGAGCTGCGGGAGCGCGAGGGCGCCGGTGAGGAGTTTCTGATTGGAGGCGGGCATGAAGAGCTTGCCCGCGTTGCGCGAGACGATCGTGTCGCCGGTGAGCGGGTCGACGACGAGCACGCCCCAATGCGCGCTGCGGAAGCGCGGGTCGCCGGTGAGCGAGTCGACGAGGGCGGTGAAGGCGATGCGGTAGCCGGCCCACGCGGCCCGTCGCATCTCCTCGTCCGAGGGGACGATCGCGCACGGCTGGTTCGACGGCACGCGACGGGGTGCGACGTCGGCCGCGCTGGTGTCGGCGACGGGGGTGAGCGCCGACGGGGCTGGCGCCGGGGTGGGCGTCGTCGGCCGGCAGGCCGCGGTACAGGCGAGCGCGATGGCGAGCAGCGGGCGGATGGACATCAGCGCGGGCGGAGGAAGTGGGTCTCGGTCCAGTCGGCGAGCGCATCGAGCCAGCGCGCGTCGGTCAGTGGGAAGATGACACCGGGAAAGCCTGCGGGGGGTGCATCGGTCACGATCCCGCGCCACGTGGACGCGTCACCGACGCCGTCGGCCCACAGCGAGGTGGGGAAGACCTCGCGCCGGCTGATCTCGACCTTGGGGAGCACGGAGCGCTTGAACCCTTCGCAGAGCACGAGGTCGGCGTCGGCGAGGTACCGCGCCGCGATCGCCTCCGGGGTGAGTTCCTCGTCCCATCGGCTCACGAGGGCGAACTTGTCTGGCGACGCCATTGCGACGCGCGCGGCCTGCCCCTCGTGGTAGTGGCGGTACGTGTCGGTCGCGGCGGGGTCGAGGTTGAACGTGTGCGAGCCGTGCTTGAGCACCATGATGCGGTGTCCGCGACGCGTGAGCTCCGCGCAGAGGCGCGCCACGAGCGTCGTCTTGCCGACGTGCTTCTTGCCGACGATGGCGAGCATCGGGGGCGTCGGGAGGCGATCAGGCATCGGCACGGTCTGGCGCGGACGATGTGTGCGTGGCGTGCGTGGCGTGCGGCGCGCTCGCCGCTCCACCCGACGCGCGCAGCCCCGCGAGGTCCTCCGGCGTGTTCACGTTGCCGAAGAGCCGCGCCGGGTCGCCGAACGCGGCGACGCGGTCGACGGGGAGTCGGTGCACGCGCACCGCCTCGTGGAAGCCGACCACCCGGTGGTCACCGCGGTCGAGTGCCGCGCTCACGGCATCGAGGCAGCGCGTCGCGTACCAGGCGCAGAGCGGCTCGACCCCGCGTCGCGACGAATCGCTCTCGGGGAGGACGGCATCGACCTGTTCCGATGCGCCCGTCGCGCGGAGGAGCCCGAGGAGCGCGCCGGAGACGAAGGGCATGTCCCAGGCGACGATGAGGATGTCGGTCCGTGTCTCCAGCAACGCGGTCTCGATCCCCGCGAGTGCGCCTGCGCCGGGACGCCGGTCGGCGACGGTCCGCACGCCGGGGAGCCACGTCGCCGCGTCCGGGGCGTTCGCCACGAGGAGCAGGTCGTCCGTCACGAGGCGCAGCGCGCGCGCGACGCGGTCGATGATCCGGAGGCCATCCACCGATTCGAGCCCTTTGGGTCGCCCGCCGAAGCGTCGCGCCGCGCCGCCGGCGAGGATCACGCCGGTGCAGCGCGAACCGGGGTCGCTCACGGCGTCCAGACCTGCGGCTGCCCCGAGACGGCGCGCCCGATCAGCACCATCCCCGCCGCGCGCGCGATCTCCACCGCGATGGTGCTCGGCACCGAGGGGGTCGCGACGACCGCGATGCGGGCCCGCGCCGCCTTGAAGGCGAGCTCCCCGCTGATGCGCCCTGTCACGAGGAGGATGAGGTCGTCGGGACGCTCCCCCGCGAGGAGGCGCTGGCCCATCACCTTGTCGACCGCGTTGTGGCGCCCGATATCCTCGGCGTGCGCGAGGAGGGTCGTGCCGTCGGTGAGCGCCGCCGCGTGGATGCCCCCGGTGCTCTGATAGCGCTCCCCCTTGGCGAAGAGCGCCTTGAAGAGGGCGCGCGTTCGCTCGAGGTCGGGGATTGGCGGGGTCGTCGGACGACGCGGCACGCGGCTGAGCGAGCCGAGGATCGTCGTGACGGCCCCGCACCCGGAGGCGAGCACCCGGCGGCGCTCCTGCCCCTCGACGGTCTGATAGCGATCGTCGGGCACCGTGACCCAGAAGCCGGGCTCCTTGGCGCAGGGGCGCATCGAGAGGAGGTCGCTGCGCGCGTCGATGTACCCCTCGCCGTAGCACCAGCCGACGACGAGTTCGGGGAGCTGGTCCGGTGTGCACATCCAGGTGACGGCGGGCTCGCCGTTCACCTCGAGCCACACGGGGACCTCGTCGACGGCGTCGAGCCCCGCGGCGCCCGTCGCCGGCGTGCTCACGCGGGGACGATCTCCACCCAGAGCCCCGGCATCTCCGACAGTCGCACCCGTTCGATGCGCGTGGACGGGCCGAGCGCAGCCTGCACCTCGCGCGCGATCCACCACGCGACGTTCTCCCCCGTCGGGATCAGCGCGCCCTCGGCGAACGCGGGGACGTCGAGCACGAGATTGCGGTGGTCGAGCGCCGCGACCACCCGTTCCGCGAGGGCGCGATCGAGCGCGCCGAGGTCGGCGCAGAAACCGGTGACCGGATCGACCTCGCCGCCGACCGTGACCTCACAGGTGTACGTATGCCCGTGCCAGTTCGGGTGCGCGCAGGCGCCGAAGACCTCACGGTTCCGCGCATCGTCCCACTCGGGCCGCCGGTAGCGATGGGCGGCGGAGAAGGTGACGGCGCGGGTCAGCGTGGCGCGCATCGTGGGGTCAGCGGAAGAAGAAGCGGCTGACGCCGATCTGGAACACGGTGCTCCCGGTCCATCCGGAGCGCTCGCGGGCGCCGAGGATGCTCGAGTCGGAGGGGGCACCGCTGCCGCCGTAGCTGTCGGGATAGCGGTACTTCCAGAGTGCGCGCGAGAGGTCGAGGTGGATCTCGTGTCGGCCACCGGTGGTGATGCGGAGGCTCGCGCCGTAATCGAGGGAGAACTTCGTGCCGAAGCGGTAGCCGCCGAGGTCGAATTGCGTCGAGGCGTCCGTCACGAAGCCGAGGCCGCCGTGCAGCTGCGGCACGAGGCGGCGCCACGACTTGTTCCCCGTGAGATTGAGGCCGAGCCCCGAGTGCCACATCACGAGCGGGCGCGTCTCGGTCCCGGCGATGCGGGCATCGCCGGTGAGGAGCGGGTCCTTCACCGTGCGCGGGAGGCCGGGGGCGATTGCCAGGCGGGTCTGGAGCCAGAGGGGCGCGGCGATCTGCACCTCATAGCGGCCGGAGAGGAGCAGTCCGCTGCCGGGGCCGACGCCCGCGGGATCCGCATCGGGAGTGAGGCGGCCGATGCCGACGGTGAGCGCCTGTCGACCTCGGAGGTCCTCGTACGGGCTGTTCTCCGGGCGGTGGCCCACCTGGGCGGCGAGGGGGGCCGTGACCATCGCGCGGAGCAGCAGGACGCGGGCGAGGGGACGCAGAGGGACGAGAGGGGTCACGCGGGCACTCCAGGGAGCCGCAGGTCGCGGCCGGTCATCTCGCGTGGGCGGTCGACGCCGAGCATCGCGAGCACGGTGGGTCCGACATCGCAGAGCGCGCCACCGGCGCGCAGCGGGGTCGGGGCCCCGTCGTCGACGAGGACGAGGGGCACAGGATTGGTCGTGTGGGCGGTGTGGGCCCCGCCGGTCGCGGGGTCGATCATCATTTCGCAGTTGCCATGGTCGGCGGTGATCAGGAGCCGGGTCCCCGTGCGTTCGGCGGCGGCGACGATCCGCGCGAGCTGCTCGTCGACGACCTCGCAGGCGCGGATGGTGGCGGCGAGGTTGCCGCTGTGACCGACCATATCGCCGTTCGCGTAGTTACAGAGCGTGAATTCGTGCGACCGGGCCTCCATCTGCCGCACGAGCACGTCGGTGATCCCCGGCGCGCTCATCTCCGGCATCAGGTCGTAGGTCGCGACCTGCTGGCTGGGGACGAGGATGCGCTCCTCGCCGCGGTACGGGACTTCGTTCCCGCCGTTGAAGAAGTAGGTGACGTGCGGGTACTTCTCCGTCTCCGCGGTGCGAAGGGTGCTCATCCCCGCGTCCTCGAGCACCTCGGCGACGATCTTCGCCATCGAAAAGGGCTCGAACGCCACGGGGAGGCCGAAGGTCTGGTCGTACTGCGTCATCGTCGCGACGTGCAGTCGCGGCCGGTCGGCGACATCGAAGCCGTCGAAGCCGGGGACCGCGAGCGCGCGCACGATCTGCCGCATCCGGTCGGAGCGGTAGTTCCAGGTGATCACCGCGTCACCATCACGCATCGGCGCGACGGGCGCGCCGTCGCGGACGACGACGGCCGCGGGCTGGAACTCGTCACTGACGCCGGCCTCGTACTGCGCGCGGATGTAGGCGAGCGGGTCCGTGGTGGTGGGGCCGACGCCGCGGACGGCGGCGTCGTACCACTGCTGCGTGCGCGGCCAGCGATGGTCGCGGTCCATGCCGAAGTAGCGGCCGCCGAGGCTCGCGACGACGGCGCGCCCGGCGGTCTTCGCGAGGAGCGCCTCGACATAGCCGGCCGCCGAGCGGGGCAGTGTGTCGCGGCCGTCGAGGAGGAGGTGGAGCGCGAGGCGCGGCACCCGCTCGCGCGTCGCGAGCTCGACGAGGGCGAGGAGATGGTCGTCGTGCGCGTGGACGCCCCCATCACCGACGAGCCCCATCAGGTGGAGCGTCCCACCGGAGGCGCGCACGTGCGCGCAGGCGCCGCGGAGCGCGTCGAGCTGGTAGAACCCGCCGTCGCGGATCGCCTCGCCGATGCGGACGAGGTCCTGCATCACGACGCGCCCGGCCCCGAGGTTGAGGTGCCCGACCTCGCTGTTTCCCATCTGCCCGTCGGGAAGCCCGACCGCGCGGCCGCTCGCGTCGAGCAGCGTGCGCGGGGCACGGGCCCAGAGGCGGTCCCAGGTGGGGGTCCGCGCCATCGCGATGGCGTTGCCGTCGGTGGACTCGCGGTAGCCCCAGCCATCGAGGACGACGAGTACGACGGGGCGGTCGACCTTCGAAACCATCTTGGCCCTGTCGGGGTGGAGAGGTAGTTTGACGAGGGGCGTCCCGCGTGGCGGGACGCCGCGCGCGCCGTGGCGCAATCTAGTCCCGCCCCAGCCTCCCCGACCAGCGATGCGCCGCTCCGCGATCCTCCTTTCCCCGCTCTTCCTCGCCGTCTCGCTCGCGGCGCAGACGGTGCAGGTCGCGCGTCCGTCCGATCTCCTCGTCGCACCGGGTGGCCGATCGATCGGCTCCGTGCAGGCTGGCGTGACGCTCC
>JACCDG011063298.1_pt1 | contig 19650 bp, 10 predicted proteins | sample 7442471 | NCBI WGS metagenome assembly JACCDG01 (sample SAMN15323444, study PRJNA562643) | freshwater metagenome | isolation source: river surface water | place: USA:Blue River Watershed | collected 2017-08-17 | reverse complement strand
TTGGTTTGCATTGGGCGCGGTCTATCAGTCGGGTGCCAAAACAACCCTGACGGGGCAGTATCAGATCCAAGCAGAGCCGATGTTGCCCAAGTTTGTTGAGGGCATGTACAAAAGCTTGTTTGGCCCTGTTTTGGCTGCCATGCTGGGCTTTCCAACCTACATTCCACCTGTGGCATCGGGCAACATGTCCATGCGCCTGCCTTTCCCTGAGCACTACCAACTTGGGGTGAAACTCAAGCCACATGAGCGCGTTCAGTTCAACATCGATGCCAACTACTCCAATTGGGCGCGTTGGAACAAGCTGACGGTGGAGTTCGATCAAGAAATCGCCTTGTTGAAGATGGCGCGCATGTTCGGCCAGGCTGACTCATCCAAGCTGGTGCTGCCGCGTGGCTACAAGAGTGTGGTTCACTTTGGCTTCGGAACCGAGATCACTTTGACGCCTGCTTTGAAGTTCCGCATGGGGTACGAGCCTCGCAAGTCATCGATTCCTAAATCAGCATTCGACCTGGTGGCGCCGTTACCGGACATGACTGTAAAAAGCATTGGCCTGGGTTTTCAAAAGAAAGACGGTTTGAAGCTCGATGCCACCTTCAGTTACGCAAAGGGTAAATACAATATTCCTGCTAACGGAAGTTGTAACTTGAACTGCGACAACTTCTTCAACGTGATTTACAACCCCTATGCGGGACTCGACGTCAGCGGAGAAACTGTTTTACGCTACTTCGGTGTTCTCATTACCAAACCTTTCTGATCATTGGTCCACTATGTTTTCTCGTTCCTCTAGCCGTGTTGTGATGGGTGCTTTGCTGGTGGCTTCGGCCATGACCGGTTTGGCTGGGCAGGCGCATGCTCAGGCTCAAGCCATCTCTGAAGAAAAGCAAAAACTGATTCAGAAGATTTTGACCTTGTGGCACCCAGAAGAAGTGCCCGTGATGATGGTGCAACGTCGTGCCACAGATGCCATGACCCAATCCCGTGTGGCATTGCAAGGCAAAGTGACTGCAGAAAAGCGCGATGCAACCTTGCGCGACATCGCCACTGACGTTCAAAAGTATGTGGACGATGTGACGCCTGTTGCCAAGGATTCTGCCAAGCGCCAAATGGGCTCTACGGTTGTGCCGATGATGGCGCAGAACTTCACTGAAGAAGAGCTCAAGCAGATCATCGGTTTGCTCGAAGCTCCCATCAAAAAGAAGTTCGAGCAATTCATTCCGCAGGCTGAAAAGGCCCTCGGCACCAAAGTCGCGGAGGACACTCACGTGATCGTGGATGACAAAGGCAAGGTCATGACTCAGGCTGTCGGCTTGAAGTTGCGCTCGGCCATCATGGTTGGACAGTAAACATGCGTAGATGGCTGACCGTTGCATTGACGTGCTTGCTACCCCTGGTCTTGCTGGGGTGCGGTGGCGGTAGTTCCGGTGGCTCTTCGGGGTCTACAGGCAATGGAACGGTCAGTGCGACCGGTAAGTTCACACTGACTTATACCGGCGGCGGCATCCCAGGTGTCAAGCATGCCTGGGTGACGGTGACCAAGGTTGTGCTCAATGAAGACATTGACAAAACCTGGGTTCAAGGTGACTCCAGTTGGAAAGTCGTGACGCTGAATATGCCCGTCACGATTGACTTGGCTGCGGCCAATGGCGACATCGTTGGGTCTTCCTCAAGTGGTGTTGGTGCATCTGTTCCGATTGGGACCTACCGCCAAATTCGGCTTATTTTGGCTGGGCACGATGAACGGTTGACGGCGAGTGCCGCTGCCCCTGCCGCCTCAGGTGTGGTGGACAGCGGTCGGCCATTGACTTACAACGCCCAGGTTGAATACGACAACGGTGCGATTGTGCCGATTGAACTTCCCAGTTTGCTGACGGGTTTCAGGCTTGATCGTGGTGTTCAGATCACCTCGTCCACGACTACTGAAGCAACGCTGGGTGCATTGGCGGCGCATATTGGGCTTGATCGCAATTTGGTCCGATTCGATGCTGGATATCAACACGCAGGATCCCCCGTTGATGCCATGACCCTGCGTATGCGGTCTTATTCGACGCGCGGCGGCGCGGATGCGGGGATCATCCTCGGGCAGGTTGATCCGAATTATTTGTGTAGCTCTGTCGTTGTCACGAATTGCGCTTCAGAGGTGACGGTGAGCTTGTATGGTCGATCAAAGGCACTGAGCGCTGGTGGGGCGGTCTTGTTCGATGACGAGCTGTTCCCTCGAATGATCAATCACTACACCGTCCGTGTTGAGCCGACAGTGCGTGCAGGTGCGGTCGTGCCGGAGTCTGGCTTGTTTGTCATCGGGCCGCTGCTTCCTGATGGCAGTGTCGGCAATACTTACGATTTGGTCATCCGCGGCAAGGGCATGCGCACCATGGTGATCCAGGATGTGCCGCTCAAGTCCTTGAGTGTTGACGATTTGATCACTGCCGCGGACGGGGTGAGTTTTCTGGGTACCTACATTGGCCGAACATGGGATGCCGGTGGGGGAACCTATCGTTCGTTCATTCGTCCTGTGTTGATCGGTTCAGACGTCGAGAGCGAAGTGTCGCTGTCAGCAGCGCAATCGCCCAAGAATTCTCGAGTCATTCTGGGTATGCGTTTGAACTCCCGTTCTGCTGAAGGTGCGCCATTGCCCTACGAGTTGATGGCAGGCAATACCGATCCATTCACCGGGTTGCTGCGTAAGTCCTTGCCTTTGCCTCGCGGGAATCCTGTGGTCGTGTCTTACCCAGCTATTGTTAGCGACAACCTCAGTGGTGTCGGCAATGCGCCTATTTCAAGTAGTCTATTTCAGTCTGAGCCGACCGTAGGGGGCGATGAAACTTATGTGCGCATGGCCCTTGGGCGCTACTACGATGAGGGCGTGGTCGATACGTCTTCTCCGGTGCTGGGCACGGATTCCGGTGCTGTCTTTGCTCCTTTGGCGCCGTTGGCATACAAGACCGGTGTTGTCGAAACATCCGTGACGGTTAAAGCGAAGGGCTTGCCGGATCCCACCACGCTGGAGAGCGCGTATCTGGTGGTCTCGGATGTCGGGGGGATTGTCCACACCGAAGATGTCAAATCCCGAATTGATGGCGGTTCACTCACTGTCAGCAACGTGAACCTGCCCGCCGGTGTGGTTTCAAACGGCTATGCGACGGGGGTTTACTCGTTCGCGATCAGAACCCGTGCCTTGAGTTCAACTACGCCAGCTGGGACCACCTGGTATCGCGGCACTACGCAACTGAATTTGCGCGCAGCTCCGACTACTGCAACTGCCACCATCCCTTGATGGTGGGGCGGGCGGATTACCGCTGAGGTGTGATGGGCAGCCCAAACAATGGCACACCCATCGCAGGTACGTAGTTGGTGGGTGCGGCAGTCGATGTCACGACGTTGGCCAATTGAATGCTGTTGACGACAGCATTGGCGGCGCCTGTTGCCAGCTTGACCTGCATTTGAATCGCTTGCTTCTCGGCTGATTCTGCTGCCTTGCCACCCTGGCCGGTTTGGGTTTGACCCGCTGAAGCCAGGTATTCAGCCAGCTTGCCTTGGCCTTGAAGCGCCTTGACCGCGCCCTCGTCAATGGAGCCGCGACCGGATACTTCCATCAAAGCGCTGTCGTCCAGTTGGGCGCTACCTTTGAAGGCGTTCGAGCCCCATTCGGCGCGCGTTTCTGCGTGGCTGGGTATGGCCATGGCGATCAGGCATGTTGCTGCACCAATTGATTTCCACAACGTGTTGTTCATTGCGAGGCTCCGGGGTAAGTTGGGCTGACAAGCCCATGATTGGCTTTCGGAGTTCGCTGTGGCGTCTTGAGTGATGGATCTCACGCCGATGGTGTTTGCGTGATGGATTGGCCGGATTGGCTGTGCTTTTCGCGCTTTAGCTTTGAGGCCTCTTGCCGAGCGATGCGTGCTGTGCTTGAGCCAATGAGAAAAGGGTCAGTAAGTAAACTTACTGACCCTTGTCTGTTGGTGCGGCTGGCAGGATTCGAACCCACGACCCCTTGGTTCTTAGCCACCCGAGAAGCACGCACCGTACACCAAATCAACGACTTAGCGGCGTCCACAAACCGCTTTGTGCAGAGAAAAGCAGGGGAGCGTGAACAGAACTCACGCAAAAGTCACGCGGCCGTCCGGTGGATGGTTCGATCCCATGGTCGCGACAGCGTGGGGAAAAGGCGGGGCAATGCCAAAAATTAACAAGCTCGGCGACTCGACCGCCGTCGATGCAACACTTTGTTGCGCCAGGCCTCAATTTTCTTGGGCAATGGCCGAATTTGTTGCATTCTTGACTCCCGCGATGTCTTGGGGTGACGTGATGACAGCGATCGATTCCGAACTCTTCATGGCGCTGGACGGCGCGCCGCGTAAGCCGAAGCTGCTGATCGTGGATGATCAGCCGCACAACATCCAGGTCCTTTACCAGATTTTCTCGGGTGATTACCAGGTGTTCATGGCGACTTCAGGCACTCAAGCGCTCGCTGTGTGCCGCGAACAGACGCCCGACCTCATGCTGGTCGACGTCGTCATGGATGGCATGGATGGTTACGAGGTATGCAGGCAGGTCAAGGACGACCCTCGGACCAGCGACATACCCGTGATCTTCGTCACGGCGCACAATGACCCGAAGGAGGAGACCACGGGTCTGTCGATTGGCGCGGTGGATTTCATTGCCAAGCCGATCAACCCGGACGTGGTCAAGGCGCGAGTCAAAACGCACGTCAAATTGAAGCTGCAATCAGAACTGCTGCGTCGAATGGTGTTCGTCGATGGTCTGACAGGTGTGTTCAACCGGCGCTATTTCGATCACTACCTGTCATCCGAATGGCTTCGTGCCAACCGTAACCATACTTCCATGGCCCTGCTGCTTTTGGATGTGGATCACTTCAAGCGCTTCAATGACCGCTACGGGCACCAAGCCGGCGACGATTGCCTTCGCCGAGTGGCCGGGGCCCTCAAGCGAGGGCTCAAGCGGCCGGCAGATGTCGCTGTCAGGTACGGCGGTGAAGAGTTTGCCTGCCTGCTGCCGGAAACCGACCTCGTTGGCGCCTTCAAGGTTGGGCAATACCTTGAGCAACAGATCCGTTCTCTTGCGATACCCCATGAGGCCTCGGATACCGCGCCTGTCGTGACGGTCAGCATGGGTGTGGCGGTCCGGACCGATCTGTCGCCTTCCACCTTCGATGAACTGATCGCGCAAGCCGACGAACAGCTCTACAGAGCCAAGGAAGAAGGCCGGGGCCGGGTCTGTGCGGCGGCCTTGTGAGGAGCATGACGTGCTTGTCGCGCAACCTCGGCCCAATGAAGCAGGCGACCTCCAGGCATTACGTGGCCTTCATGTGCTGGATACGTCCCGGGAGGCGCAGTTCGATGCCTTGGTGGATGCCGCTGCGCTTGCTTGCGAAACGCCCATCGCGGTCATCAGCCTGATCGACACAGACCGGCAGTGGTTCAAGGCCTGTCTCGGCTTGCCGGGGGTGAGCGAGACACCCCGGGACGTGGCGTTTTGCGCGCACGCCGTGCTAGAGGACGACCTGATGGAAGTGAGCGATGCCCACGCCGATGATCGCTTTCGAAACAACCCTCTGGTTACCGGAGATCCGTGCATCCGCTTTTATGCGGGCATGCCGTTGAAGCTCAAGAACGGCGCATGCGTGGGCACCCTTTGCGTCATTGACAGGGTTGCGAAGCAGTTGACCGAGCGGCAAAAGCAGATGCTGCGAAAGCTCGCCCTGGTCGCCGCACATGCATTGGAGAATCATGGAGCGGATCGACGTGTTGCGGAGCTCGAAGCCGTGAACCGGCGCTTGTATGACGCGTCGCCCGCCATGCTGTATTCCATCGATCCTCAAGGCGTGGTGCTGGCGGCCAGCGACATGCTGCTGGCCAAGCTGGGCTATAACCGGGATGAGGTTGTAGGCAAGCCGGGGGCGGATTTCCTGACGCCTGAATCCCGCGAGAAAGCACTTCTGCATACGCTGCCCGAGTTGGCCAGAACCGGCTACACCAACGATGTCGAGTACCGCATCGTGACGAAGTCGGGTGACGTGCGTGTGGTTGCGGTGTCCGCACGCATGGAGTTCGATCAGGCGGGGCGGGCCTTGCGGTCCTTGTCGGTGATGCAGGACATCACCGATGTCGTTGAAAGCCGAAACAAGATCGCTGCCGCACGTCGCCAGAACGATGCCTTGCTGGGCGTGCTGAACGAGCATGCCATTGTCTCCATCGCTGACAGGCGTGGCGTGATCACCCATGTCAACGACAACTTCTGCAAGGTGTCGGGGTACGAGCGCGACGAGCTGATCGGCCAGAACCATCGCATCGTCAAATCGGGCCACCATCCCGATGGCTTCTGGCCTGACATGTGGCGAACGTTGGCCGCCAAGCGAAGTTGGAAAGGGGAGGTCTGCAACCGCACCAAGACCGGCGAGCTGTATTGGGTGGACAGCATCATAGCGCCCATGCTTGATGGCGATGGCGATGGCGAGGTGGTTTACTACATCTCGATCCGGTACGACATCACTCAGCGCAAGCAAGCTGCCGCAGCGCTGGAGGCCAGTTACCATCGCCTGGACCTCGCATGCGAAGCGGCGGGCATCGGCGTCTGGACTTGCGTGCCCGCGACCGGTGCCATGCAATGGGATGGCCGAATGTGGCACCTTTTTGACTTTGAAGGTGATGCCAGGCCGCCCGCCGAGCATGCCTGGCACATGCGCGTCCACAAGGAGGACGGAGGTCGCGTGAGTGACTGGATGAGCAGCGTCCCCGCTTCGGCGCGAACAGCAGTCGACTTTCGGATCTTGGCGGCGGATGGCTCGGTGCGGTACATGCGCGCCTTTGCGGGCTTCGCTCACGGGGACACGAGTCGGCAACACGGCATATTCGGTATCTGCATGGATCAAACCGACGTTGTCGAGCAGGAGATGAAGCTCAAGGCGGCATTGGCCGATGCTGAACGTGCCGCTCGTGCAAGAAGCCAGTTCCTGGCCAACATGAGCCATGAAATCCGCACACCGATGAACGCGGTCATCGGGTTGGGTTATTTGCTGCGTAAGACACATTTGAATGCCGATCAAGCCGCACTGCTGGACAAGATCGACAAAGCCGGCAAGGCTTTGATGGCCGTCATCAACGACATCCTGGATGTCACAAGGATCGAGGCGGGCGAGTTGCCAATCGAAGCGCTGCCTTTCTTGCTCTCCGATGTCATGGGGGGCCTGGATGCGATCATCAGGCCGCTTGCCCAAGCCAAAGGTTTGGACATCCACATGGGTCGGGAGGCGTCGATTCAAGATTGTTGGGTGGGCGATGCGGCGAGACTGCGCCAGATTCTGATCAATCTGCTGTCGAATGCCGTCAAGTTCACACCAGCGGGGCGTGTGGCGATGGACGTGCGCGTTGTCAGTCGCTCGGCCGATGTGTGTCGCTTGCGCTTTGAGGTGCTTGACACAGGCGTTGGCATCGATGCCTCGGTTCTGCCCAGGCTGTTTCAGCCCTTTTCACAGGCTGATGCCTCCACCACGCGCCGCTACGGAGGATCAGGGCTGGGGCTTGCCATCGTCAAGCAGTTGGCCGCCCTGATGGGGGGTGACGTCGGCGTATCCACTGTGGCCCACCAGGGCAGCACGTTCTGGGTCGAGTTGCCATTCGGCTTGGGCAGCGACAGCGCGCACACGGCACTGGGTGACACAGCGCGCCATGAACCAGAAGGCGCGCTGCTCAAAGGGGTGCGGGTGCTGGCGGTGGATGACAGCGGCCTCAACCTTGAGGTGCTTCGCCGAACGCTGGAAGTCGAGGGAGCCACGGTCGCCACGGCCATGAATGGCCAGGAGGCGCTGGACGTGCTGGTCGCATTGCCTGATGGCTTCGACATCGTGCTCATGGATGCGCAGATGCCGGTACTGGATGGCTACGATGCGACGCGCCGGATCCGTGAAGGTTTGTGCCTGACCCGCCTTCCCATCATCGCCTTGACGGCGGGCAGCCTGTCCAGCGAGCAAGCACGAGCCCGCGAGGTGGGCATGAATGGTTTCATTCCCAAGCCGTTTGATCCGCGCCAGTTGGTCGATGGCATCCGGGGGTGGGTGGGGCTGGCGCCCGTTGGTGCGTTGGGCGATGACGCACTTGAGGGCGGGGTACAGCTGGCCATTGAGGGGTGGCCGAACGTTGACGGCATCGATTCGGCCGATGTGTGCCGACGCCTGGGAGGGCAAGTCGATTTGTTCATCGACATGGTGCAAAAGCTTCTGGACGATTTCCAGGATATCGAAAGCGAGGGTGCGTTCGCCGACGTCCACCCGGCAGAGGTGGCGGTGACATCCATGGCGAACCGCATGCACACCCTCAAAGGAAGCGCGGGCACGCTCGGTGCAAAGGCATTGGCACAAGCTGCGGCGCGGGCGGAGGCGTTGCTTCGATCCCACCTGGGTGACTTGCCGCAGCCTTTGGGCGATGTGATGGTGCCGGTCAGAGACGCGCTGTCCGCATTGCGGGCATCATTTGGTGCAGCCGACCCTCGTCGGTCTCGCGCCGAACCCGGCCTGGAAAGTGAAGCATTGGACCTGGCGCCAGTCATTCCGCCGCTCAAGGAGCTGATTGACTTGCTGGAGCAGGGCGATATGCAGGCCTGCGACCTGCACAAGCACCTCAAACCCGCGCTCCGCCAGATCATGACGACGGATGCCCAGGCCCGCTTGCAGCACAGCATGAACGAACTGAGGTTCGTGGACGCTGCGCGGCAATTGAAGGAGGTCGTTTCCCGGACGCCTCCTGCCGATCAAGGTTGAAGGGGAGCGAAGCGCGCCTGGATCAACTGCTCGGCGGTTGCAAAATCCAGCCTGTCCAATGCATCCGACAGATCCTGGGCCAAGGCAGCCTCGCCTTCAGATTCGAAAAAGCTCACGAAGGGTTTACCCAATTCGAGCGCAGACATGTCGCAGCGCTTGAGCTTTGCAACAAGCTGCGCGACCTGGTCCGTATCGATGCGCTCGGGCGCTGGTTGGGCAGATGCCGTGTCTTTCAAAGCGGCCTCCATGCCCCCCAAAGCGAGGTCGACATGGCCTGCAAGGATGCTGAGTTTGTCACCCAGTTCGACCAGTCCAGCGCGGATCAGATCCACGTCCTCCCCGTCACGCATCTGCTTTTCAATGGCCGATGCCAGAGACTGGATTTCTGTTGCGCCAAGAAGGCCCGCCGAGCCCTTGAGTTTGTGCAGCTTGTTGGCCCAGGTGGCGAGCGACGAGTTGGATATTTCTTGAGACTCCTTGTTCCACTTGGCGCCGTCGAACTCGTTCAACAGGCTGCGCAGCATCTTCAGGAACAAGGCGACATCGCCCGAGAGCCTGAGCGAGGCACCCTCCGCATCGATGCCATCGATGGAAGGCCACGTCACAGGGGTGTTTGCGGAATCGCCCCTCGTGGACCCAGCGGGAGTGGGGCGCGGCAAGCTCAGTGGCCTTCCCCTGCCTTGCTCGATGGCTTGCCGAACAGCGCGAATCAGGCTGGCAGGGTCCAGCGGTTTTGTCAGGAAAGCGTTCATGCCAGCCTCCTCGGCCTTTCGGCGTTCCTCGCTCAATGCGCCTGCGGTCAGTGCGAGGATGGGCAATTGGGTCAGGCCCAGCTCCCGCCGTATCACCTTCGTGGCCTCGAATCCATCCATCTCTGGCATCTGGATGTCCATCAAAACCACATCGAAGGAGGTGGCGTCGCCGCGCAGCATGGCCACGGCTTCTCCGCCATGCACGCAGGTTCGCACCCTGGCACCTTCCTTCTCCAGCAACCGCCTGCCCACATCCAGATTGATGTCGCTGTCATCCACCAGCAGAACGTGGACGTCCAGCAGCCAGTTGCCTTCCAGCGCCATCAACTTGGTGGAGCGAGTGACCCTGTCGAGGCTCCCGGTTCGCCTGGCGACGCTGCCATTGACAGCATTGAACAATTCCGATGGGGTCACGGGCTTGACGAGGACATGGTCTGCCAGTGCAGAGGCATCGGTGCCTTCGATTTCCTTGCGTTCGTGCGAGGTGACGAGGAGCGTGGCCGGCAGTCGCTCCGGACGCATGCGCTGCCACAGGCCGCGCAGGGTCTCCACGCCGTCCAGCTCGGGCATCCGCCAGTCCACCAGCACGGCGTCAGGCAGTTGCCCACCCGAGTTGGCCAGACGTTCGCAGAGATCGAGCAAGGACTGGCCATCAGGCAACTCCGTGGAGCGCCAGCCCAGTTTGCGGCACATGCCGCCGATGACCCGGCGGTCCGTGGGCGTGTCATCGACGACCACGACGCTCAATGCGCCTGTTTGGCTCTGCTCAAGGGCCGCTGCCTCGACAAACTCGAAAGGCAGCCTGACCCAGAATTCGCTGCCGCGACCCAAGGCGCTTTCCACGCCGACCTCGCCGCCCATCATTTCCGCCAACTGCTTGACGATGGACAGGCCGAGGCCGGTGCCGCCGTAGCGGCGCGTGGTCGACGAATCGGCTTGCGTGAACGGCCTGAACAGCTTCTCCAGCGCTTGCGGTGAGATGCCCGCGCCCGTGTCCCGCACGCTCCAGCGCAGCCACAAGGGCTGAGTGCCTACGCCCTCCTGCTGAACCCAGACCATCACGTTGCCGTCCTTGGTGAACTTCAACGCGTTGCTCACAAGATTGACCAGGATTTGCTTCAAGCGCAGTCCGTCACCCTTCAACTGCCAGGGCAGGCAGGCGCGCCCCACGATCTGGAATTCAACTCCTTTGCTGGATGCCTGCTCGGTAAAAAGCTGGTCGATGTCGTCGAGGATCTGGCCTGGCTCAAACAGAACCGATTCAATGTGCATTTCGCCAGCTTCGATCTTGGCCAGATCCAGGACGTCGTTGATGATGCCAAGCAAGGAGCTGCCCGCCACCTGTACCTTGCGCAGCAACTGGCGCTGATCGTCGTTCAAAGGTGTGGATTCGAGCAGATAGGACGCACCGATCACAGCGTTCATGGGTGTGCGGATTTCATGGCTCATGTTGGCCAGGAACATGCTTTTTGCCGCATTGGCTGCCTCCGCCGCAGCTTTGGCATCCAACAAGGCGGCCTCCTGCCGCAGACGCTCGGTGATGTCCTGCGCGATACCGAGGTAGCCGGCGATATGACCGTGCCGGTCGAGCACTGTGGTGACCGCCAGTTGCACCGTCAGCCGCGAGCCATCCTTGCGGATGTAGGTCCAATGCCTGGCTTCCGCGCCGTTCAACTCGGCGACATGGACCAAGGCGCGAAAGCCCTCGATGGGCTGCCCATGTTCAAGCGTCAACTGTCGCCCACGATCGGCCACTTCAGAAGGTTCGTGCAGAGGCGCTGGCGTCGTGTGGCCGATCATCTCAGAGGCTGTATAGCCCAGCATCTGCTCGGCCCCGGCATTGAAGACCGTGAAGGTGCCCGCCAGGTCCGTGGCGATGATGCCAACGGAGGTCGCTGCCCGCAACACGCTGTCGAGCAAGGCGCTGAAGCGCGTGGCCTTCTCCTGGGCTTCCTTCAGATCATCGATGTTCTGCCGTGTGCCGTACATGCGCTGTGGCTGGCCGTCATCTGTCCAGTTCAGCACCTGTCCACGGTCCAGCACCCAAACCCAGCGGCCATCCTGGTGCTGGACGCGAACCTCGCATTCGAAGTAGGGCAGTTCCCGGTTGAAGTGCCTGGACAGGGCTGCTTCCACCCGTGCCCTGTCTTCGGGATGAATGCGCGCGAACCATGCGCTGGCAGCCGTGGACGGGGGGTCCTGGTCGTTCATGCCGATGATGGCGGCCCACAGCGCATTGACGCTGAACCGATCCGTTCGCGGCTCCCATTCCCAGGTGCCGGTGCGCGTGCCTTCGATGATATTGGCCAGGCGTTCTTGTTCGCGTGCCAGGCGGATGCGGCTTTCGGTGATCTCGGTGACATCATGGACAACCACATAGAACCCGCGCACAACACCGTCTCGTTCATCTGGCAGGTAGTTGGCCAGCGAATGGCGAATGCCGTGGGGTGTGTCGAGCGAGCGTTCGAACTGCTGAGGCTCCCCGCGAAGCGCCGCTTCCATGTGGTGCCGATTGGCTTCGAAAACCGTGTCGCCCAGAAGGTCGCGTATGTGCATGCCCAGAATGTCTTCGGGCCTTTTGCCGAACCAGTCCAGATAAGCCTTGTTGGCGAAGCGGTTGAGGAGTTGGTCGTCCCAGTAGCCAACCATGGATGGCATGGCGTCGAGCACGTTGCGCAGATCGCGCCTGGCGGTTTCCAGCTCGTCGGTCCGGATGCGGATCTTCTCTTCCAGTGAGGCGTTGAACTCAAAAAGACGGCGTTCTGCGTCCTTGCGGTCACGGATGTCACGCAAGACCTTGGCCACGCCCATCATGCGCCCGCTTTCCGCGCGGACGAGGCTGGCTGAAATCGACACGTCGATGGGCTGGCCCGCCTGATCGATCCGAACGGCGTCAAATAGCGCAAGCGCGCCTTCTTCCTGCACTCTGCGCAGCAATGCGGCGTCTTCTTGCGCGTGTTCCGGGGCCAGGAGCACAGCGGCTAAAGGGCGCCCTACCACGTCCTGCGCGCGGTGCCCGAACAGACGTTCCGCCCCCCGGTTCCAGCTCAGTATCCGGCCGTCCAAGGATTCGCCAATGATCGCGTCCGCCGAATGCTCGACGATGGCGGCCAATTGCGCGCGTTGCTCATCGGCGACCTGTTTGCGCTCCCGCCCCATCAAGAAAAGCCCCGTGACCCCGGCGAGCAAGGCACTGGCGATCGACCCCAGCGCGAAGATCGTCGACGGAGCGATCAAATTGAGGCTTTTGACGAATGCCCCCTGTGCGCGAAGATCCAGCCTCCAACTGCGGCCGTAGTGATCGAATTGGCGCGAGTTCGCAAAACCCGTGCGCGTGTCCTTGAGGTCGCGGGCGTTGAAAAAGACTTCGCCTTCTGCCGTTTGCGTCAAGTCCCGCAGCGTGAGTTCCAGCCCCTGATTCACCAATGCGAAATCGGCCAACACCTCCCTCAGTGACAGTGGCGCAAAGGTCCAGCCGATGCAGGCTGCGATGCGTTCTTTCTCGGTTGCTGTCGGCCTGCCGGGCTCGTAAATCGGCAACAGGAACAGCAGGGAGCGTTGCGGCTCACCCAATTTTTGAACGAGTGTGATCGGGCCAGTGAGCGTGGCCAAACCCGTTCGCATGGCAGTGTCCGCTGCCTGACGTCGCGTGGCATCCGAGCCGATGTCCAATCCGACAGCGGGGCGGTTGCGCTCGACTGGCTCGATGTACTGGATGACGTAGCGTTCGGCATCGGAGGGAGCCAACTGGCGAATGGCGAAATCAGGTGCGCCATCGGCACGAGCCACTTCGAGGAACGCTTCAACCCTGTCGGCTGGCACACGGCGAATGAAGCCGACCCCGCGCGCACCTGGAAACTCCTTGTCGATATCCCGGCTCGCCGAGTAACGTCGGAACAATGCCCTGGTCGGGGCTGGCTGGGTGACCGTGATCACGCCTCGCGCGCCTAGTAGCCCGTACTCGTATATGCCAATGCGTTGGCGGAGCTTGGATTCGATCGCCCGTGCCTCGCTCACAAGGGCCGCCTGGATGTGCGTTTGATTCGCGTTCCGCTAGTGGAGTGCCAGTAGACCGCTCAACATCAGACCGGCTGCAAGCACGAGGCCCGTGCGTAGAGCTATCCTCATTTGGCCAACCTTTCCCAGGTGGGTCGCAACCCACACGTGCATGTACATTTTTCCACAGAGGGTGGTATCGGCTGTGCCGGTATATAACCACGCTGCGCGAGAAGTTATGGGCGGATCATAGGGAATCGGCGGCGTGCTGGCTTAATCTCCTCTTCCGCATAAGCAATGAATCAGGGGGTACCGTGACGACTCGGTCCGAAGTGTTGCTTGTCGATGACGACCTGGCGGTTCTGCATGCTTTAAACAAGTTGCTTGGAAGCCACGTTTCCGTGCGTTCGGCCACCTCGGGACTGGCTGCCATCGAGTTGCTGGAAGCGTCGCCAGTGGATCTGGTCATGCTCGATCTGGATATGCCGGGCCTGACCGGATTCGATGTCTTGAGCCGACTGAAGGCATCAAGGCAACTTGCCACATTGCCTGTGATCGTGTTGTCGGGTTCTGATGAGGCTGATGTGGAAGCCCGGGTGCTTGAATCAGGGGCTGCGGACTTCATCGCCAAGCCATTCGTGCCTGTCCACGTTTTGGCCCGGGTGCGAACGCTTTTGCAAATGCAGCGCATCAAGGCAAGGGCGCGGTGGCTGGATAACACGTCACGGAGCGATCCCCACGCATACAGCATCCTGATCGTCGATGACGATGTGCAATCCATTCACGCCTTGAGAGCCATGCTGTCGCCTCTGGGAGCGGAGATTCGCTTCGCAGGAGGTAAATTTGACGCGATGCGTGCGATCGAATCCGATTTGCCTGACCTGGTCGTCCTGGATATGCAACTGGCGGATGGCACGGGGTTCGAGTTGTGCTCGCAATTGCGAGCTGATCCATTGCTCGCCCGCTTGCCGGTGCTGATCGTCACGCGGTTCGACGACGAGGCAAACGAGGCCCACGCTTACGAGTTGGGCGCCATGGATTTTGTCTCCAAGCGTTGTGCCCCGGCTGTCTTGCAGGCCCGCATCCGCAAATTGCTCCGACACAAGTGGGAAACAGACGCCTTGTTCCTCGCTTTGGATCGGCACTGGCGGCAGGTGGGTCAGTCGCGACTGGCCATGGTGATCGAGGCTTCCTCGGATGGGATTCTCAGTGTGGACGAGCGCGGCAAGATCGTTCTGATCAATCAGGCTGCCTGCGCCTTGCTGGGCGTTTCTCGGGAGTCCGCGCTTCAAAGCCTGGTGGAGGATGTTCTGGCTGGGGGCGGGGAGGGGCCGCAAGCACTGCTGACACAGTTGCTGGATACCGTTGGCGCGACGCCTTCGGGCGCGTCGCTGATTACATTACCCGGCGCGGATGGGCAGATGAGGCTGGTGGAGCCCCGCTATTTCCAAATGACGGACGAAGGTTCGACCATGAGAGCCGTTGCTTTGCGCGATGTCACCGAACGCGAGGCGGCATCCGTGAAATTGAGAGAGCTTGGAAAGGCCCAGGCGGGCCGTGAGGCCAGGGCCATGATGCTGTCCTGCGTGGTTCACGAAGTTGGTAACCTTGTGGACATGGCCAACAAAGTGAAGGAATCGCGTGACCGGGCAACGGTGCTGCGTGTGGTGAATGGGTAACAGAGGCCCAAAAGTCACGCAAAGAGTCACGCAAAAAGACTAAAGGGTTAGCACGCGCTAACGTGCTAACCCTCGTCATTCATGGTGCGGCTGGCAGGATTCGAACCCACGACCCCTTGGTTCGTAGCCAAGTACTCTATCCAACTGAGCTACAGCCGCTAAAAATGTTCTCGGTTACCGCTTTCACAGAGAGAAGGTCGATTGTATCGACCTTCTCGCTTGAAACTGGTGCGGCTGGCAGGATTCGAACCCACGACCCCTTGGTTCGTAGCCAAGTACTCTATCCAACTGAGCTACAGCCGCCGAGAAGCGAGACTATATCATGGTTTTCACGGCGTTGTAAACATTGAGCAGATTGATTAGCGATCTGCGCTGTTGTTTTATTCTGCTTGCGCCAGCGCTGCAAGGCGGTAGAACCGTGCCGCTTCGTCTGTGCGGTGTTCGCGTTCGGCCAGTTGGCCCAGTTTGGCCCAGGCTTGGCGCCGGCGATCGAGGTCAAGGTCCAAATCGTTGGCGGCAGACAGCAGCATGCTGCGTGCTTTGCCCCACAGTTGACGTTCTGACAGTGCCAAACCCAAAGCCAAGGCCAGGCCAGGGTGGCGCAGGGCGGGCTGGGTTGCCGCGTCCAGGCGTGGGAGCCATTCAGGCTCCATGCCCAACAGGCTGTGGCTCAACGCTCTGGCCAAGGCGTCAATCGCATCTGGTGGCAGTTGGGCGATTCGGCTCCACAGGGGGGCTAACCATTGGCGAGCTTCTTGAGGGGCACCAAAGTCAGCGATGCGAGTGGCTGCTTGGGCCACGATCAGGGGGTCTTGCCGGTCAAGTGGATCAAGCTGGAGCCAGGTCTGGCGCAGCTGATCTGCATCGCGAGCGGTTTGCAGGGTTTCTGTCGCCAACGTGCGGATCAAGCCTTCGGCGGCGTTGTGGGTGAAGCCTTGATGCTTGGCCAGTAAGCGTGCTGTTTTGAGTGCTTCCAGCGGCTGGCGGGTGATGCGCGTGGCTTGCAGCTTCAAGCGCAAGGCTTGCGTGCGCCTTGCGACGCCGGGGGACAGTTCAGCCAAGTCCTTCAGTGCGCGTGAGGCATCGTTGTCACCCAGCGCACATTCGGCCATCAGCAAACGCGCACCTTCTTCGGTGACGCGGGGCTTGCGGGTGAGTTGGGAGATTTCGAGCGCGCGTTGCAGGTGCTCGTCGCGTTTGCTGCGGTCTTGCAATCGATGCAGGCTGCCTGCTGACAGCAAGTGGGCCAGTGCACTGAATTCAGCATCCAGCTCGATACCGGGCGTGTCTGCCTGTATGGCGACGGCCTTTTGCGCGGCTTTGTGTGAGCGGGTATAGCGGCCTGCCAGATACAGGGCCAGGGCTTCACGCAGTGCGGCTTGCGCGATACGGTCTCGGTTGGCCAAGCGCCAACGTTTGGCGCGTTCAGGCAGCGCCAGCAGTCTGTCCAAGCCTTGCACCAGTGAGTGAACGGCCAAGAAGGTCAGGGCCAGGCTGAGAAGGAAGAAATTCAGAGACAGGTCGGCTCGCCAGCCGAGCCAATAGATCGTGACCAGGCCGTCGTTGCTGCCCAATGCTGTGGCACTGACCACAGCGGCAACTGACAGCAACAGGAGCCAGATGATGGAGCGCATGTTATGTGCCCCTGTTTAGCGGCTGTTGCCGGAGATGGCGGCCAATGCTGCCAAGGTGTCGTCTGGGCGCGGGATCAAGGTCTGCGGGCTTTGCCCGGAGACATCTTTGAGCGTGTTTTGCAGCAACTGGGTTTTGCGGCTTTCGGTGTCGAAGTAGCGATCCAATGCGGCTTGCGCCATTTTGATGTCAGCGGTGGCCGATGCCGTTTGGCGGCTCAGCAGCGCCAATCGGGCATTGAGTAATCGCAGCTTGAGGTTTTCACGCAAAAAGAAGCTCTGGTCTGGTGAGATCAGCATGCCTTCGGGGCGTGCAATGCGTGTGATGCGAACGAGCGCCTTGGTTTCTGTCCAGATGCTGTGTGCCGTGCCTTCCAGCCAAGTCATCACGGTATGGGCCACGCCGGTTGGATTGGCTTCAGCTTCAGGCACCACAGGCGCCACTTCTTTGACTGCTTTGCCAGCCTGTTTGTTGCCGTTGACAGCGGGTACGGGTGTTGCCGGGGACGGTGCCTGATTGAGCATGGGGACTTCATCAACCAGACGAATGGCTTCGTCGAGTTTGATGGCCAATGAACTCAGGTCAGCCACGCGGGTGCTGCGAACGCGGTCCAAGTCTTTGGCGATGGCCCGCCGAATGGGGGCCAGACGGGGTTGATTGGCGCGCGCAATGCGTTCATCTGCGGACTGCAAAGCGTTCATCAGCGGGTCGGCGCTGCCCGTCAGTGCTGATTGCTGAATGGCCACGCGCAAGGTGGAGTCAATGTCGACGACCATGTTTTCGTCGCGTGATTGACTCAATGACTTGATCAGATCCTCAACCTGGGTGCGTTGCAGTGCGACTTCGGCCAGGCGTGTCTCTAGCAGCGTGGTACGAGCAGCTGCTTCACGAGATTGCTCCTGCGCTTGCTTGGCGAGGACGCGAGCCTCTGTAGACAAGCCTTGGCTGTCCTGTTGACGCCGGATCAGCTCTTGCTCGAGGCTTTTGACGCGCTGTTGGGCATTCCACGCCGTCCAGGCGGCACCGGCACAGACAACACTGAGGACCACGGCGGCCCAAAGGTGCCAGCCGGGTGACACCTCTTGCGGTTCAACCATGGAGATTGCCGCCACGACGGGGGCACGATTTTCTGAGGGGGGGGCGCTGATATCACTCACGGTGAAATCATTGTATAGACCCACCCGGGATTGCGGGGGCTTAGCGTAGTGCGCTCACCACTTCAGAGACGTCTGGACGGGTTTGACAGATGTGCTGGATGCCAAATTGACGGCATGTGTCTGCAATTCGGGGGTGTGTGACCAGTGCGCGCAGGTTCGACCAAGGTAGGGCGGGTGTGTCGGGTGAGGCGATGGCCGCCAGCTCCTTCAAAAACCCCAGTGCTTCTGAGCTGCTGAACAGCCAGGTGAACGCATGAGGGTGCGCCCAGGCTTGTTGGGCCAAGGCTTGTTGTTCGGGGCCCCAGTGGGAGGGGCCTCGTTGATAGGTCAGTAGCGTGTGGACTTGTGCGCCGTGACTTTGCCACTGTTGGGTCAGCCAGGTTCGGCCTTTGGCTTCTTGTGTGTCACCGCCGCTGATGATGCAGACGTGTTGATGTTGCCAATCCATGCCCGACAGCAGAGGCCACAGGGTTTCGGAGTCGAATTGGGCCGCATCGGCGCCGGGCGAGATCAACAGGCTTGGCGCCAGGCCACACGCTTGGCCTGCAGATAGCAGCTGACGGCCAGTGCCTGGTCCCGGTGCCGCGGCCAAGGTTTCGGGATGCCAAATCGCGCCAGCAGGTCGAAGTTGAAAGAACCAGTCGACTGCGGCGGGGCTGACAAACATCAGGGCGCGGTATTGGCTCAGATTCAGCCAGAGGTCGCTGACGGCCTGCGGGTTGGCGGGGCCGGATATGGCGATCAAAGGCAGGGGGCGGGCGTCTATGCCCGCGTCCCTCAGTGACTGCGCCCAAGCGCTGGCCTGGGGTTCTGGCCGGGTGACCAGTGCAATCATGCTGTCACAGTGCAGCAAGCCATTGGGGGCCGGCTTGTTGTTTGAGTTGGTCTGCAACAGCTTGGCCCATCGCCATGGCTTGCTCGGTCGTTGCGGGGCTGCCATTGATTTGGGTGACGACCAGTTGGCCGTGATCCGGGTGGCCGAGGCGTGCTTTGAGGGTCATGGTTTGGCCTTCCCACTGCGCGTAGGCCGCCAAAGGCATGGAGCAGCTGCCGCCCATGGCGCGTGAGACGGCACGTTCTGCCTGGGTGGCCAGCCAGGTTGGTTGATCAACCAGGGTGGACAGCGAGGCTGCCAATTCGGCGTCAGCGGTTCGGATTTCGATGCCAAGGGCGCCTTGACCAGCGGCTGGCAGCATGGTGTCGGTGTCGATGGCGTGGCGAATGCGATCAGCCAACTCCAGTCGTTTGAGGCCTGCTGCCGCCAAGATGATGGCGTCGTATTGGCCGTCGTCGAGTTTGCGCAAGCGGGTGTCGAGGTTGCCGCGCAAAGGTTCGATTTTCAGGTCCGGGCGCAATGCGCGCAACTGGCTCATGCGGCGCAGGCTGGATGTGCCGACGATGGCGCCCTGAGGCAGTTCTGAGAAGTGCGCGTATCGGTTGGAGACGAAGGCGTCGCGGGGGTCTTCTCGCTCCAGAATGGCGACCAGGGCAAAGCCTTCTGGCAGATCCATGGGGACGTCTTTGAGCGAATGCACGGCCAAGTCGGCGCGGCCTTCTTCCAGGGCCATTTCCAGTTCTTTGACGAAGAGGCCTTTGCCACCCACTTTGGACAGGGACCGATCCAGGATCTGGTCGCCTTTGGTGGTCCTGCCAAGCAGGTC
>JACCDG011718207.1_pt1 | contig 19659 bp, 17 predicted proteins | sample 7442471 | NCBI WGS metagenome assembly JACCDG01 (sample SAMN15323444, study PRJNA562643) | freshwater metagenome | isolation source: river surface water | place: USA:Blue River Watershed | collected 2017-08-17 | reverse complement strand
TTTCGTAGCTGCATTTCAAACAAACGCGCTCTCAATTCTTTAAGCGCCTTGGCCTTGTTTTTGTTTTGAGATCTTTCGTCTTGGCAAGTTACTACCAGGCCGGTTGGGATGTGTGTTACGCGGATAGCAGAGTCTGTTGTATTTACGTGCTGACCTCCAGCTCCGCTTGAGCGATAAGTGTCAATTCTGATATCGTTTGCATTGATTGCTACGTCTACTTCATCAGCTTCTGGAAGTACTGCTACGGTTACTGTAGATGTGTGAATGCGGCCAGCACCTTCTGTTGCAGGTACTCGTTGCACACGATGTACGCCAGATTCAAACTTCATCTCGCCGTAGGCACTTTTCCCTTTGACGTACAAAATAGCTTCACGGATTCCTTTGAGGTCTGTGTAGTTGATGGAGTGGATCTCTGGAGCCCAGCCTTTTTGCTGCGCATAGAGATTGTAGAGTTTTAATAACTCGCTAGCAAAAAGTGATGCTTCTGCGCCACCAGCTCCAGCTCTGATTTCCAAAAAGCAGGGTCTGTTAGCTTTTTCATCTGCAGGATACAAAATGTTTGATAGATTTTTTTCAAGCTCGCCAAGATCTTTTTTTATATTTTCGATCTCGTCGGCAACTAGCGGAGCAAACTCATCGCCAGCTTCTTGCAACTTAGATAGTTCTTGTTGATAACTTTCAAGTTCTGATTGCTTTGTCTGTATTTTATCTAACTCTACTAAGACCTGCTGTAAGATAGAAACTCTTTTTTGAACTTCTGCTCTTTTTGAACGATCGATGGCAGCATCAGTTAAGATTTCAACAAGTTTGTCGTACTCTGCTTTGAGTGCTTGAAAATCAATATTAAACACTATCTAGCTATTCCCTTGGTATAAAGTTTTAAGTTTTATTTTAAAAAAGATGTGCGAACTTCACAGAAAAATCCGCACATATAAATTTATTCAAAAGATTTACCAAAAAAGGCTTTTTAAAAAAGACAATTTGATGGTTGATAAAGTTATTATCTTTTTTTAGAATAGTCGGTGTTTTCACCAAATTTTGCTTTGAATTTCTCAATTCTACCAGCAGTATCAACAAATTTTTGCTGACCGGTATAAAATGGGTGGCAGTTGTAACAAATACCTAGTTGTACATCTTTTCCTGTTGATACGATTTGCATTGACATGCCGCAAACGCAGGATACTGTTACGTCTGATGTAGCTGGATGTGTATTCTTTTTCATTATAACCTCTTTTGTTGATCTGACTTTGCGTAAACAACTACAGTTCAGAGCCTGTCATTTAAATTACGCTGAGTCTATTAATAAGTCGTAATTGTAATTCCTAAATTCTTAACAATTTCAACAAGATCTTTTTGGCAAAATTTAGCGAAAGCTTCTTGTCCAATTATCGTGCTGATTTCTTTTTCTTGTTCGTTATTAATATTTGCAGAGCTTTTTACATCTTCAAGTTTGTAAAAAATTTTGCTTTCAGAATCAGCTTCTGTTTCTACTGACTCTATTTCATCAATATTTAGTTTGGACAAAAGCGCAAGTTCTGCTTTGTCAATATCACTAGCTTTAATACTCTTGTGACTTATCCACAACTTTTCAAGCTGAGCTTCTGTGCTGCTTTTTGGAGCGATACACTTTTTATAAGAGTATGTTACCAATGACTCCAAGCCCTCTTTTTGGCTAATGAAAGCCGCAACTTTTTGAGCCGTTGGTTGGCTAAGCGGTTTGATTTGCATTACATACATAATTGCAGATGATTTTGCATTTACAAATCTTTTAAAAAAGCTTTCTGTAAAACCATAAACCTCTTTTAATTTTTCGTTAAAAGATGCATTTTTGTCTACCATCATGCCTCTCATAGCATCCAAAATATTGCTAGCTCTGTCCTGCTCTTCAAAGCCTTTTCGCTCTTCCATCATTTTTTTAAACTGAATAGAAAGCGAAATAGTTGCGCCAAGTCCCATTGGGCAAGCTAAAAATCCTAGCTGCTCCTGGTGCGCATGCAGAAACGACTCTATGTTATCCACCATCTCAACTTCTTTTGAGGTGAAGGCCTGATTGCCTATCCTGACGGCGATTTTATCTATACTTGCAAAGTCGCCTTGACTAGTTGATGTTTTTGATTCTTCAATTAGCTCAGAGATGTCAATGCTTGTTGTTTCTGAAGAACTAGTGTTACAGCAAATTTCTGTCAATTGGCTTGACAGAAAAAGCAGGAAAAAATTCGAAAATTTTACTAATTTCATCATTAAAAAGCCCCATGGTTAGGCAAGAAAAAATCTTCTGCCCAACCATAAGTTTAATCGATTCTATAATTTGCTCAAGTTATTTTGCTTTATCAGATTCTTCTTCATCCTGAGCTTGTCTGATGAGCGCTTGAAGTTCTTCTGCAGAAAGTTGCTGATCATCAGCCATTTCATCATCTAGCAACTGGCCGTCTGAAGCTGCATCTATGCCGTCAGTCAGGTTGTCGTTAAATGCTGCTGATGTGATTGGCATTGTGTTTTGGTTTACAAGATTGTTGTATGCTTCGGTCATTTCTAGACCAAGTTTTTTCTTGTATTTTTCTGCATCAGCGCTGAATCTTTCTTCCGCTTTCTTTTGTTCAAGACCTCTTTTGATCCATTCTTTTCTTTCATCAAGACTGAAATAGGTATGAGGTTTTGAGTCAGCAAACAGGACAACCCATGCTTCTTTTTGAGAAACTGTGATCACTTCTGTTGTTGGGAAGCGCTTTGTGTCTAGTGCTTGAGCAACTATTGCTTCTGGTGCTCCACGAGTCACTTCCTTTGAAATTCTGTTGAAATCTCTTACGATGCCTTTGCCAAATGCTCTAGCTTCGTCATTAAATGCTGCTGTTGTAGATACGCCCTTGCCTGCTAACACTGCGGCAAACTCTTGAGCAGCGTCCTGGTCTTCAAACTTGCATGCGATAGTTGTTACTCCACCGATTTCTTTGACGTATCTAGCTTTGTTTTCGTTGTACTCAGCTTTGATTTCGTCATTGCTCACAGTAAGCTCTTCTCTTGTTGATTTTACGTATTCTTCAAATACAAATCCATCAATTACAAGCTGGATGCGTTTTGCAAGCGCTTCTTTTGCTTGTGCTGTTGAGAGAACTTTTTGCGCGTGTTCTGCAACGATAAGTTTTAGCTTTAGAATCTCATCAACCATGTTTTTTAATGTTTCTGGTGGAAGATTTGTTAAGCTAAAGTCTGCTGGGAGTTGGCCTCCTGCAAACATAGCAATTCTTGATTCTACTTCACCGGTTGAAAGATCTTTTGAGCCAAGGAGTTCTACTGTAAATCCGATATTTTTAGTTTCTTGAATTTTTGCTAATATTTCACCTTTTGAGCTTCCGGATGAAACAACTTTTCCAAGACAGATCCAATCTTTAGAATGATCGTGTGAGTCTTTTGCTGAAGCATCTTTTTTTGATGAGCATGCTGCAGCAGTACAGTTGCTAGAGCTGCAGCCAAACATTTTTTCTAAAAGAGAGCATTTGCTCATGCCAGAAAGTGCTACTAAAAAAGCAGCAAAAAAAGCGATTTGCGATATTTTTTTTAATGTTTTTAAATTCAACATCTTTAAATTTCCTAAAAAAGAATTAATGGCTATATATTTCTAAATCGTATTTATATAAATGACAACCCCAAATGCATTTTATTTTTTCAAAAATAAGCGCTCTGGGAGCTCTTGATTGCTAAAAAATATGAACTTAAATTTTTTGTTGCTGCTTGTGTATGAAATTTCTTTTTTCACAAAGCTTGCCGCTTTTGGATCTGCAGTAAACTCTTCTGTGCTCCAATAAACCAAAAACTTCTCTTTGAAGTTACAGTTTTGTCGAAACATCCTAATAATTTCTAAGTCATTAAATGCGGCTTTTGTGAAAAAGCAGTCTATGTCAAGGTTTGATTGTCTGTTAAAAGTTCTCCAGTCTTCGCCGATGATTGTAACATCCTCAAGCTCAAGCGTTTTGCAAACGTAGCTTAAAAACTCCTGTTTCTTTCTGTTTACCTCTATTAAAACGCATTTTTTTTCTGGATTTGTTATTTTTAGGACAAGCCCAGGGATCCCGGCCCCAGTTCCAACGTCGCAAAAAGTATTAATTTGTGAAAAATCTAAAAAATCGCAGATTTTTAAAGAATCAAAAAATAAATCTTTTATGATGGTAGAGGCGCGTGTTTTTGCGGTGAGGTTGAACTTTTCATTCCACTCCACAATTAGCCGGGCATACATTACTAATTTTTCACAGATATCACGATTATTCGATACTTTTTTCAATACTTCATCAATCAAACTGCTTTTAACATCTAGTCTTTGTTCGATGGTTTCAACGATTTTTGGTGGTTTGAAAAAAAAGTTGGTTTTGCTCATTTAATATTACTTTTTGATAATTGCCGGTATTGGATTTTGTTGTACTTTGGCTTTATACTAATTACAGAACGAAGCGATACGGCAAACAATACATATTTTATGCTAATGAAAAAGATAACTTTTGTAAATCAATACATGTTGCTGTTTTTTTTGCTTCTTTGCACAGGTTTAAAGGCTGAGCAGATTATAATTTCGCTTCAAGCCCTACCAAAAAAAGCTTATCCAGAGCAAGCAAGCAAGATAACTCCAATAAATCCACAAGCTTTGATTGGTCGCCTATTTTTATATGGTGGCAACTCAATCTATTCTGATGTTGATGGCAAAGTAAATTTGCCAAAGCAGCACAGCGACAAAAAAGTAGAGGTTGTTGTTTGCAACAACATTTCTTTCAGTAGAATAAAAAATACTATCACAAAGGTTCAATCTGCTTCTGAAGTTGACTCAAAGGCCAGCGAAGCGCAGGAAAAAACCACAGATACGATCGGATCTGATGGGAAATTGTTTATTTTTGAAAAAATTAAAGATGAAAACGATAAAACTTCTATTAAGATTAGCGCGAAAGATTTGAAACCAGGATCTGTCATATCGCAAGACCAATTGATTTTGTATGATGACCCCAAAGCTTTTTTTGTTACAGAAGGTTCTGCATTTGTCGCAGATTCAGGTGATTATCCTGTATCAATGTTTGTAGATACAACAATCGCTAACTCGCCAAAAATATTAGAAGATGTTTCTTGGCTTACATTTTTTACTAAATTAAACCAAGAAGTAAGTGTTTCTGGTAAGGTTGTTAGGCAGATTTCGCAGCTTTCTGGCAAGCGTGAAAATCAGCCAACTGCACCAGCAGGAAATGGTTTACAAGTAACACCTGAGTCTGTTGCAAAAAAGTAGGCTTATTATTTCAGATTGTTACATTAGGATCGATTTTAGATCATTTTTTGCTTTTTTCCCCACATAGTTTGATGCATGGTTTCATTTTTTTGCATAGTTGATAGAGTTTGACAGATGGGCTGATAGAGCTAAAAAATGACATTTTTAATTGCAATATACCTATTTTTGATTGGTTTTTCAGATTGCTATAGCGCAATCACGCCACAAAAAGGGTCTGACACCCCAAGATCCTTTTTTGATTATTTATCAAAAAAGCCTGAACCTAAAAAAAAACAGAATGACGGTCAACAGCCAAAATTATCAACTTCTGTGACGAAGGAAACTAGTCTTGCAAAACCTCAAGAATCACCGATTGCTAAAAAAGCTGTTTCCCCACAGATAGCAGGGTCTAAAAAAGTCCAACAAGCAGATTCAAAACTAAAGTCACCAGCTTCCAAATCTGATCAAGAGCTTCAAGCTCACAAATCTGCCGTGGTTAAACAATTTTTAGCAGTTGCAAAGAGAATGAGAGAAGAAAAAGAGGGTGCTTTGCCCAAAGATAATTCGGCTGCACTATCAGATCGCAAGGATATGTTTTCTCAGGCCGACTTGCTTGTACTCTTTCAAGAGCTTGAAAAAATGAATGAAAAAAAAATCAAAATGAATGAGCGAGCTATTTATAGCTATCTTGCAATGCTTGGCAAGATGCTGGCCACAGTGTCTATTTCTTATGCAACATTTAAAGCTCACGATATTCCTGAAGTAGATGGTATCTCGCAGGGGTTTCCTTTTAAAGCGCTAGGGCTAAGTATTGCATCCTCGCTTTTTGTGATGGCTGTTGGAGACGCTGTTTATTACAAGTTTATGGAGGAGCCTGATGAGCCAACATTTGTAACACTTGTTGACGGCTTCTTTAGCAAGTTTGGTAGAAACGTTCTTGTGCTTCCGCTAACAATTGTTTGCGCACTCTTTTCAAAGGGCGCCACGAGCTATCTGGGTAAGATTGCAAATAATTTTTCTGATGCAGTTATGGTCGGAAATCGAGCGTTGAGAAAAATTGATGACATAGAAGATACGATTGCAAATCTTTTGGCCAGTCAGAAGGTTCGTACCAGCCTTACAGGGCTTGTGCAAGATGCTTTAACGCAAGAGCAAACCAAACAAATTCTAGAAGGTTTATCTAAAGACCTTGTTATAATCTTGCAAAAAGAGCTTAAAAATGAAGCTACTAAAACGGCGTTGAAAGAGCTTATCGAAGATTCACTTAAAGATTTGTTTGAGCTTGATAAAGATATTAGGAAAAACCCTCTCTTTAAAACAAGCCTCAAAGATGATTTGCTAGACCTCCTTGTTGAATTGATAGTAGGAGAAGAAAAAGCTCTTGATGGCAAATTCAAACGGTTAGAAGCTAGGTTCGGAGTCATTAAAGAAGCATTGGATGCCGCGGAAATTTCGGATGACTATCAGCAAAAATGTAATAGATTACTCGAGGTTAATGATCAAGCATTCATAGCAAAACTTAAGAAAAGTATCTTGGCTGATAATAACAGTGAAGACTCTAATCCTGATAAGCTTAATGCATTCATCACAGCGCAGAAGGAATTCTATTCAGTCGATGCTATCCAAGAATTTCGTCAGCATGTTGATGCTAAAAAAGAAAAAATCCGCCAAATAAAACGGGAGCATCCTGGTGCCGAATTTAAGGGCTTAGCGCAAGATCCGGCTGTGAGAGAAGAGATTAAGGGAATTGGCCCAGCTGTGGCCGGTGGGTTGAAAGATCGGGCTTTTGGTGGCTTCAAAGGAGCGGCTAGTTGGGTCGGAGGACTTTTTAAAGGAAACGGTGCGGCTAATTTAAATGAAAGTCTTGAGACAGACACACATGAAAACGATGGTTCAGCTGAAAGCCCTAGTCCGTAAGTCTAAGTTAGCTGGGATGTTTTTCTGAATATTTGAATTTCGATGTTTTTAATCAAAAAAGCTTCAAAAGACGACAAAAAGATCGCCTGGTTTATTCTCGTTAGAAAAAATTACTAGTCCTGGTAACCTTAGATCATAGGGTTTTTGGGAGTGCTTTATGAGTAAGTTATCTGTTTTTTCGCTGTTTGCATCAGCTTTATACATATTTTCAATAATTTCTCCGATTGCAAGCGTAAGGCAGGCTGAAGTAGCTGCCAAAAAATCTATTACTACAGCATCTGTTACAAAAGCGCCTGCTTTACCTTCCGTAAGCACCCTTGCCCCCCCAAGCCCTTGCGCTGGTGCGGCATTACCTGCACAGCAACTAGCGTCTGTCGGGTTACTACAAGGGTCTCAATCATTTAGCTGGCTAAGCATGATGGCAAAGCTCGCCATGGCAAGTTTTGTTGGGTATAAGTACATAAATCAAGGTAGCGATGCTCCGCTCAACTGGAATACAATTTTGGTTGGTGGTGGCTTGGCAGCCGCTGCCGGTTATAGCGTTGACTGCGTTTTTAATAAACTAGCATTATCAGATGAGTCCGGGAATTCAATATCCTGGGAGGATTCAATGGCGACAGCAGCCGATGGCTGGTGGAAAAACGTTTTAGTTCTGCCACTAGCGCTTTGCGCAGCAAGTATGGCTAGCTGGTTTACAAAAAGGGTTGATAATGCATTGACGGTTACAACCAAAGCTGTAAACAACATGGCCGAGCTCAAAGAAATTCTTCCTACGACAGGATTTTTTTTTGAAAAGCCGCAGGACTTACCTGCAGATGAGACAGAAGCACAAAAACAAGAACATCAAAAACAGCTTGAAAATTGGCAAGCCTCTCAATATAAGAAGAAAAAGATTTTATTGTCGCTTCTCCAGTCTGGAAAAGAGCTATTTAAAGAGCCAGAAGTTCAGAATTTAATTTCGCAATTTACTGGTGCCGAAAAACTCGAAGAACCAGGTGAAAATGCTTCAGAAGAAGAAAAAAAGGCTTATCAAGAAAAATTGAATGAGCAGAAAGGAAAGGGTTCCTTTTGGAAAAAGTGTTCAAACTATAAAAATACGCTTGTTCAATTGTGGAAAGTTACTAAGAATACTTAAGATTTTATTAATAAAACGCCAACTCGATATAAGGATCTTGCGCTTGAGAAAAAATTTATGGCTCCAGCTGCTGTCATCCTTGTCTCTCTTTCTTGTTTTATCGGAGATTCTCGCATGCGCGTAACTGCGCCTAAGCTTACTCCTACGCGTAAAGCTACGGAGCACGCAGGCGTTCCGCTCGCAAATATGTGGAAACTTGTTTCCACACACGATGACAGCAATGGGTATTTTTAGCTAATTTGTAAAAAACATTCTTACGTCGAGTTGACGTTAATAAAGGGTTAGGCGATAAGCCTAACCCTTTTGTGTTTTTAGTTCGATTTGTTTTCTTGTGGTTTGTACAAAAATGCTCCAATGACGAGCATTACGCCAAACAATCCAAGGTTAAACATGCATTCTTTAACGTTGTTTCCAGATGTTACAAGGTTGTAAGCAAAAGATCCTACTGACAATATCGCAGATAGGACAAAAGCAATTCTATCGAATATTGTTAGCTTGTCGGTTACGTCTTTTCTGAGCAGCATTGCGACCGCAATCAACGTAAATACTACAGAAATTCCAAGGTTTGTCATTGCCACTAACGCATCTACAGATGGAAATGTAAGCCCAAATATAATTGTCAAAATGCCGCAGATTGCAACTACCAAAGTTGGTCTTTCTGCGCTGTTTAAAGCCTGCATTATTTTGCTTGCAGTAATTGTTTCAGATTTTGCAATTGAGTGTAAAATCGAGGTGTTCAAAAAGTATAAACCGTTACTGCTGTTGAAGTATGTGATCATTGAGGTCAGTGGAATTAATACCAGCAACAGTAGCCCAATTGTTGGAAACACTTCGGAAACAAAATATGGGTAGTTTGGAGCAAGCTTTGCGGCAAGGCCCTCAGCGCCCATAATTTTTAATAAGCTAAAATGAAAGATTACATACAGGCATGCTACAGCAAAGTATCCGCCCAAAATAGCTTTTCTTGCTTGAGTCGCTCCTCCTTCGATCAGGTCAAAAATGCTTGCGCAAAATTCAAACCCTAAGAATCCAAAAATAGCAAAAGTAAGCGCTCCAGGAAGTTTTGCAACACTTGCGGAATCAATTACAACAGGGTTGGACCAAAAAAATGGTAGCAGTCCGATTGCGATAAACACCGGAGTCAGTTTGATTATTGTTAAAAAGCTTTGCACTGAAGCTAATATTGAGGTTGGTAAATTATTCAGGGCAAACAAGATCGATGCAGCAACAAGCAAAAATAGTGGTTTGCTTTGAAATATAAAGATGCTGCTAAACTTTAAGCCAAGATAGTTCATGTACACTGACAAAAGCGCAGAGCATGCGCACAAGTATGTAAAAAAATATGTCCAGGAGCTAAAAAAACCGACAAAGCGCCCAAAAATATGACCTGGATAATTAGAAAAATAATGTGTAGGCGGCATAAGCTCAGCACATTTAACGACGGTCCAGACTGTTGGTAAGTTGATAATAGCGACAATTAACCACCCTAAAAAGCTTGCGCCTTTTGCGATAGCAGCCATAGGAGCAGGACCAGATAGAAGGCCACCTCCAACCATTATATTAATGCTCATCAATATAGCACTACTTACAGATATTTTTTTGTGCACGTTTTTTACTCGGTTATCAGATCTTGCTTGTGGTCTTATTTGTTATTAATAAGGTGAATAGCAATTCTGAGCAATCTATTCCAAAGTAGTTAAAAGAGTGAAAATGTCAAGTTTGTCAAAGATAGATAAAAAACAGTGAAAGCCTTTTTTCTGCATCAAGAGAGGATTTACAATCAATCAAACTCCAAATTAAATAGATAAAAACATGAAAGTGAAAATGATTTTATTGCTGTCAGCTTTCTATATGAGCTCAGTATTTGCACCAGATGCCGCTACTGCAGATGTTTCTACTTCAACTCAGGACCTAGGTTCTCAATTGCAGGCTATCAGTGACTCGATGGAAGATAATTATAAAAAAACTAGCGATGCTTTGCAGTCTTTAAGTACTCAGCTTGACGGTATCATTCAAAAGTTAAGAACAATGGCTGCGCAGTCTGGTGCTGCAACTTCTTTGGCAGCTCCTGAAGCAGGAACTGCGAATAAAGCTTCTCAGACGGATGCCCAAGCTCCTGCAAGCCCAAGAAAAAGAGGCTAGTTTTCGGTTAGGAGTGCTGATAACTCACCTCCTACCCCTATTTCATAGCATCTATAGCCAAAGCTTATTTCAGATTGATAATATAAAATTGTGCCTTGTTACAACTTTGAGCCCATGAAAAAGTCTTTAATATTTTCAGCCGTGTGTTTATTGAGCATTAACCTTCTTCATGCGGCAACAATGTATACCGAAGCAAAAAAGGCTCAACTTGATGCGCAACTTCAAAATCTTGAGCAGCGTGTTACAAGATTAGAAAATTCTTTGGGAGTTTCTAGTGCGATTGATTACTCAAATGTTGGATCAGATACCTCAGGTCTTTCAACAGGTACTCAAGGGTTGCCTTCTGGTGGTACAGTTGTTGCAACAAATTCCGCGGGTACTGGTGCAGCTGCAGGTAACACAAAACTTAAAACAGCTTCGACGAAGGCTGCAATTAGTAATATAGCCTCTAAATTTGGAATGAGTACAACTACCTATAACACTGAAGCTAAAATTAAAGCTCGGTTGACAAAGATCATCACAGACATTTTTAATATAAAGAAAGTTCAGAAACCACCTGTTGCTGTGGCAAATGTTGTAAGGCCATCAACGTCTGTTATTACCGCAAAAGAGTGGAATGTTGTTAGAAAAATATTATCAAAATACAAGACAGAATCTATGCCAGCTAATCTTGCTACATTTGTAAACCAAACCTATAACAGCGCAGCAGCGGGCAACATTTAGGCCTGCCGCTGTACTTACAAGGTTTTTGTAAAGATCAAGGTTTACTCTTCATCCTCTGAATCATCAAGTTCGCTTTGACTCATCTCCATGAGTGATCTTAAAAAGTCTTGCTCAAAAACAGTTGGGCCGTTTTCCTGGTCTTTATTTTGTATGTGCTTACTTTTGATTTTTGCAAGTTGCTGCAAGTGGGATTGTGAAGAATTTTTCAAGATCAGAGTATCATTATCAAGGCCTTTTCTGACTTTATCAAATGCCGAGTTTACTTCCTCTTGCATTTTTTTGAGCTTGTTTTTGAGTTTCAAAATTATGCTTACGCCAGCAAGATTTACCCCAAGCTTGTGAGTCAGATAGATCACTTCTTCAAGCTCGTTGACATCTTCTTCGCTAAATTTTCTGGTGTTTCCCACAGACCTTGATGGAGAAATTAGGCCTTCTTTTTCGTACAGCCTGATTGTTTGCTGATGGACGCCAAACATCTCTGCAACAACAGAAATAGAATATGAGCCTTTCTTTTTTCTCAGGCTTGTTTTTTTATCTAATTTATTATCACTCATCATCTTTCAACACAGCTAAGAATGTTTCTTGAGACAATTCTACAGTTCCGACCATTTTCATTTTTTTCTTACCTTCTTTCTGTTTCTCTAGAAGTTTTTTCTTGCGTGTTGTATCACCGCCGTAGCAATGAGCTACCACGTCTTTTCTAAAAGCAGAAATTGTTTCTCTTGCCAAAACTTTTGAGCCAATCGCAGCCTGAATTGGCAGTGCAAACATTTGTCGAGGGATTACCTGTTTTAACTTTTCAGTAATTACTCGGCCTTTAAATGTAGCCTTGTCTCTGTGCACAATGCAAGAAAGTGCGTCAACGGGGTTGCCATTGAGTAAAATATCCATTTTTACCATGTCTGACTCTTCAAACCCAGCAAGCTCGTAGTCCAAGCTTGCGTACCCAGCAGTAAGAGACTTTAATTTGTCATAAAAGTTGGTAGCAATTTCGCAAAGTGGAAGTCTGTACCTAACCATGGCTCGGCCTTCGCCGATGTATGATAAATCTTCTTGCACACCCCTGCGGTCTTGGCACAGAGTAATGATGCTTCCAAGATATTTGTCAGGCAAAATCATTGTTGCTTTTACTATCGGTTCAAATATTCTTTCAATTTTTACAGCGTCTGGAAAGTCTGCTGGATTATCAACTTTGACTGTTTCACCAGTTTTTAGCTCTACTTGGTACAGCACGCTGGGTGTTGTGGAGATGATAGACTGCTCATATTCTTGCTCTAATCTTTGACGGAATACATCCATGTGTAAAAGACCAAGAAAGCCGCATCTAAAACCGTGCCCAAGCGCAACAGATGTTTCTTTTTCAACAAACACGGAAGGGTCGTTGAGCGTTAATTTTTCAATTGCGTCCTTAACCGCTTCGTACTCTGAGTTGTCGATTGGGTAGATACCCGCAAAAACCATCGGCTTTGGTTCTTTAAAACCTGGTAGCGCCTCGACAGGATGGCCTTTTTGGTAAAAGGTATCACCAATCATCGCTTCTTTTACGTTCCGCATCCCTGTGATGATGTAACCTACCTGTCCGGTAAATAACTCGCCAGTGCTCGTTAGCTCTGGATACAAAATACCGGCTTCAAGCACTTCATAAGACTGGCCTGAAAATGCGGAGCTTAACAAATCGCCTTTTTTGAGCGATCCATCAATAATTTCTACCATGCAGATGATTCCGCGATATTCGTCAAACCATGAGTCAAACAACAATGCTCTCAGAGACTTTTGTTTATCGCCAGTTGGAGCAGGGATTCTTTGAACAATCGCTTGCAACAACTCATCGATACCAATTCCGTTTTTTGCAGAGGTTTTGATAGCTTGCTCTGGGTCTAAATCAAAGCAAGTGTAGATTTCTTTACCAACTCGCTCTGTGTCTGCTGTTGGAAGATCGATCTTGTTCATAACCGGGATTATTGCAAGATTATGTTCAAAAGCCATGTAAAAATTCGCCATAGTTTGTGCTTGCACGCCCTGTACAGCATCAACTAGGAGCAATGCTCCTTGGCAAGCGTACAGCGATCTAGACACTTCATATGAAAAGTCTACGTGCCCGGGGGTGTCGATCAGATTGATCAAGTATTCCTCCCCGTTGTAGGTATAAAATAGAGAGGCTGTTTGGGCCTTTACCGTAATTCCGCGCTCTTTTTCGACTTGCAATCTATCCAGATATTGCTCATTTTTTTTGCGAGTTGACAGTGTACCAGTAAACTCTAGCAATCTGTCGGCCATGGTAGATTTACCATGATCAATATGAGCGATAATCGAAAAATTACGAATCCTTTCTTGCGGATATTGCGCTAAATCTATTTTTTTTTGTGACACAGTTTGTTCTTTCCGAATATGATAATCTTTACAAAACTACAATTACATTTTATCAGGCTTGCTCAATCCTAGCAAATCTAGGCAAACGCCAAGTGTATTATTGATTATATCGATCAATAGCAATCTGGTCAAAGTGGTTGGGATATTTTCAGCATCAATGACGCGATGAGTGTTGTAGTACTGATGAAAAGCTTGAGCCAGTTCGTAGGTGTAATTTGCAAGCAAGTGCGGTTGGAGCGTGTTTGCGATGCTTTGCAATACTTGCCGAAGTGAGCAAATCTTTTTCAAAATTTGTATTTCATCTTCATTAAAAACAGCTTCATTTTGCGTTGTTTCTACTCCGTTGAGATCTTTGCAACACAAGTGTTCGATGTAAGGCTTGAGCTCTTCAACTTCCGCAGCCTTGTTCAAAACGCTCAGGCTTCTGACAAATGCGTAGTGGATGTAGTACACAGGGTTGTCGGTGTTGTGACTCAGTGCCACTTCTAGATCTAGCTCAAGGTGAGATTCTGCTTTTTTGTTTAAGTAAAAAAATCTAGCAACGTCGCAACCAACTGTTTCGATAACTTCGGACAATGATTTAAATGTTCCGCCACGCTTAGACATTCTGACAACAGCATCATTTTTTTTGATCATCACAAGCTGATATAAAATTGATTTTAATTTTGAGGTGTCAAACCCAAGTGCTTTGAGTGCGCCATGAAGTCGTTTTAATAACCCGTGGTGATCTTGTCCTAGGATTGTAATAATTTCGTCGTATCCTCTCTCAAACTTGTTTTTGTGGTATGCGATGTCTGGTGCTACATAAGTTACAGAGCCATCCTGCTTTACAAGTACGCGGTCTTTATCATCACCAAACTCGGTAGATTTAAACCACACGCAACCGTCATCAGAGTAAGTAAATCCTTTTTCTGAAAGAGCATCAATTACTTCTTTCACTTTGCCTTGATCATGCAAGGATTGCTCTGAGAACCAATTTTGCAGCTGCACTTTGTAAGTTTTTAGGTCTGTTACAATTTGTCGCAAGAAGTATTCTTTTGAATAATTTTGGAAAAATTCATCATTTTCATTTAAAAGCTTGTCGCCAAATTCTTTTACTGCGACTTCTACTAGCTCGTCCATGTATTCGTTGTCGTACTGAATCTCTGAAATGTCGGATGGTTTACCAAGTTTTTCAAAAGCTTTTTTTTTAAATGATAACCCAAGGTTGATGACCTGGTTGCCGGCATCGTTGATGTAATACTCGGTTGTTACAGAGTGCCCAAGAAAGGATAAAACTTTGGCTAAAATATCGCCAAATATTGCGTTTCTACCATGACCAAGACCTAGTGGGCCAGTTGGGTTGGCGCTTACAAATTCTATCAAATATTTTTTGTGAAGATCTTCTTCAAATAATTTAAAGCAGAATTCTGGGTGCACAGCAAGCTCGTGTGCGACTTCGTGCCAGGTTGATTCTTGAATGAAAATATTTACAAATCCGCCTCTTGCGACCTCAATTTTTTTGATATGCATTTTGACTTCGTTTTCATGCTCTGCAATCAGGTCAGAATTTAGAAGCTGCACAATTTGCTCGGCAATTTTTGCCGGAGACTCTTTTTGAATAGCGGCAATAATGAACGCAGCGTTTAAACTAAGATCGCCAAACTTTGGGTCTTCATTAAAATGGAGTGTAATATTTTTTGCTTCGCTATCAGTTAGCACAAAGTGATCTTGAATGATTTCCAAGATGTTTTGTTGCAAGTAAGCTATACTGTTCATCGCTTAAATCCACGATTTATAAAATCTGTTACCGATAAATTTCGTAACGGATCTATTCAAAAATAGGCTTATTAAAGTTATCAAGAAATGTTTTTTTGAAAAGTTTTTTTTATTTGAAAGAAAAAGAGCAGTGAAGTTTTGGCTCACTGCTCTTGCTGTTTTTTATCTAGGATTCAAAAAACTCAATGCATCAAGAATTATTGATAGAGTCCCAAGCTTTTTTCCAATTTCCTTGGTAAGCTCGTCATTGCTATCAAGAAGTTTATTAATTTCTTTAGCTTTGAAGTATTTTGTTTCATTCAAGATACTTGTTTTCACAAAAAAAGAATCTTCTTCTTTGTTGCCTAGTCTTGCGACTCTTTTATCGTAGTTGCAATCGAATTGCCCCATTTTAAGACTTCTGAAATGTCTTGCATAATCTTCAATAGTTTGTGTCTTTGTGTCAAAACTACCTGTTTCATTATTAAAAACTTTGATGGTTAATTGTTCTTTTAAGATATTTTTTAGTGTTTCAAGGTCTTGTTGTTCAAACGATTCTTTTGAACTAAATTCATTTATTGCCTCTTTTGACTTTGTTATTTGTGTAGCCATGAATAGGGAGCAATTTTCCTTGTTTTCGTTCGATGCTCTAGCTTTTACAGCATTTTTTATAAGACAAGGATTTGCTATGCTTGCTCTTACAAAATCGTCTTTCTTCTCTTTTGGTAACAAGTCTGCATGTCTGTCAAATTCTTGTCTTGCTTCATCTATTTTTTTAATTTCAGCTTCTTTGTTCTCAAGAAGTTCTTCAAAAGTCTTTTCCTGTTCTGCTGTAATTACTTGTCTGCTGCCTTGCTCTTGGCTAGCTAAATCTTGCGCAGCATCATGATTTAAGATTTCCGCTTCAATCTGTTTTGGGTCAGTTTTTTTAGCAGTGTTTGAACGTTGCCTGTCTGTTATGCCGAAATAAGCCGCAGAGCCGAGCAGAATACCAGCTCCGATAAGTTTTTTTATGTATGGAGGAAATTTAGAAGATTGCGGTTGAGCCGCGATTTCTGTTGTAACATCTTTTAAAGTCATCTTGTGATTTTGCACTTCTTTTGCAGTTAGCAGCGAGCTCAATGCAAATGTAAATCCAATAAGTTTAATACTATTAGTGTAGTTCATGAGGTTTATTTTTTTTGTTTTTATTGTTTGACTTTAAAATTCTCGTATTTTTGAAAAATAAAAACATAGCTAGGAAAAATCAAAGATTAAAAAATAGAGTTTTCTGTTTTTGTCAGACTCTTTGATTTCAATTTGAAAATTAAATTCAATTTTGCACGTTAAAATAAAAAAGGAGAAAGTTTTTTTGCAACTTTCTCCGATTGCTTTTTTGGTAACTTTTAAAAATCTATTTTTTCTTCTTTTCCAAAATATGATTTTTTTGAGCCTCCAAAATTTCTTTAATTAATTCGGCTTGTGTAAATTCTTTTTTAACATCTTCTTCAATGTCTTGATAAGCAAGAGTTTTGTCATTTGTGTTGTTTTGAAAAGTAAGCTTTTGTTTTAGTACATTTTCAAGAAGTGATGCAAAGTTTGATGGTAAAGTGATTGAGCCCCAATATATTTTTTTAGTAAATATTTTTGCGAAAATATCACTCTTTCTTAGATTGTTGTCGTAACATGCTGTTGCAGCATGTTTAAATGTTGTTACGTAGTGATTAATTTTAAGTTTCAAGTTAGGAATTAGAGCTTGCTTTGAAGCACCGTCTTCTTGCTCTAAATAATTCTTCATTAAATCATCTATTTTTTTAAATTCAGCAACATGTCCATCAAGCCCTGCGAGTTTATCTGCATCGATAGATTCTGCATTTATCGTCTCAAGAAATGCTGTCGGGGAGCTTGAAGTGATTCTGGGTGTACTTTGGCATGGCGTTGTACTCGACGAACTTGGATATGAAAAGGCCGAAAGGTCCGATGAAGATCCTCCTGAACCTGATGTTATTGATCGAAGTTCTATATTAGGGATTTCAAAAGCTCTTGGAGTCTTATCATCACTTGTTGTGCCACTGCAGTCGGGGTCTTCTAGGTTTTTAGTGATATTTATAATCTCATCATCGTTCCGATGTTCTTGAACTTTTGGCGTATTTGAAGTTTGTTCCGGTTCTGTTGTTGTGATTGGTTGATCTGCGTTTTCTTCGATTGGTTTATCATCATCGACAGTTCCAGGCTCTGCTTGTTTTTCGGCTTTTTCGACTGGTGCTACATTATCTTTTTTTATGAAATAATACGTTGTGCATGGCAACATGATAACTAATAATCCTGTTGTCCAAAATTTCACCTTTTTTAGTCTTGATAGAGCTGCTTGTTTTGCAGGCAAATGTTTTAATTTAGCAGTTGTTTTGGATGATATTTTTTTTACGGGTGAATTAATTTTTGGTAAATGTTGTGGAACAGTCGCTGCTGGATTAATTATAGAAATCAGAAGTGTAAATAAAAATATTTTTTGCAGCATGTTGCAACCCTTTTAAAATGTTTTATTTCTGATATTATTTCACAAAATTTAAATAATTTTATCATTCGTGGTTTTCCAGATTATTTTTTTGAATAACTAGAGAAAAAATAAAAAAAAGTTTTCAGTCATAAATTTTTTGTATCTTCATGTTTGTTTTGTCGCTTGTTTTGGATATATTTATAAAGTGAAAAAAAAATTTTGAAAAATGAAAAACCAAAAAACTCAGCAAGCGGAAATTATTTATGGAGCACACAGTATTTTGGAGTGCATCAAAGCAAAAAAGCGAAAGATCATTTCGATTTACACAACAAATCCTGAACCAAAATCATTTCAAAGAATCAAGTCTGCGTTGCCAAAAAACAAAGGCATTACAATTCATTACACAGATCGCAAACACATCGCGCAAATTTGCCAAAGTGATGATCACATGGGTGTGGTAGCTTTTGTCGGAGATTTTGTTTATCGATCAAAACCGTTTGAAGCTTCAACTCACCCGTTAATATTGATGCTTGATTGTGTGCAGGACGTAAAAAACATGGGCGCTATTTTGCGTTCGGCGTATTGCTCTGGCTTTACTGGTGTGATCATTCCTGCAAGTAACAATGCCAAAGTTAATGCCGCTGCAATGAAATCTTCAGCTGGCTTGGCTGAGCATCTTGATATTCAAGTTTCATCTTCATTAAAAAATACTGTTTCAGAGCTTAAAAATGCAGGATACACAATCTATGCGGCATATTTGGGTGGTCAGGATATTCGTAATGTGGAGATCAAGCGGCCCTTGTGTATCATTATTGGTAACGAAGAGCGAGGAATAAGCCCAGACCTTGCAAAAATGTGTCAAAAGGTTATGATCCCGCAGATTAGTGAAGATGTTTCCTACAATGCATCTGTTGCTGCAGGTATCTTGATGAACAGGTTTAGCTTTTTTTGATAAAAAAGGGTTTTTTTGCTACTTGAGAGGATAGTACCTTTTATTTATTGCATAAAGTTTTGATGGTTAGGTATCTTTTTTTTGGATAAGCAAAAAAAAGAGCATCAATGAAACAAGTATTGGCAGCATTTTTATTATCTTCACATTTTTGCTTTGGGCCAAGCGAGATTTCTTTTGCTTTAAAAGCAGCGAATAGAGAAGAACCATTTTTTATAAACTCAGAATTATTAAATCAAATAAAAGAAAATGTTGAAACATTGTTTATTCCTGGGCATACTTCTTCGAACTGTAACTATGACTTATTTTTGCAAATTGTTTCTTGTGTAGATGAATACCGAAAAAATCATGAATGTTCAAAATCTAATTTATTTGCAAATTTTGATAAGTTTTTACCAACATATTTTGATATTCTGCTGAGAAGGCTTGATAAAGAAGCAGTAGCTTTTTTACCGGTAGGATTTAAGAAAGACCAGATGCTTTTTACTCCAAAAACCCCAGCTCCCAACTTTTCATTTGAAGATGCGTATAGCCTTGATGAGATGATGAGCTTACCTGGGGGTTATCAAGAGGTTGAAGACGAATGTGATGAAGAGCCTGCCTTTAAAATTACTGGCCTGTCAAAAGCTCAAGAAGCTTTTGCGGTTGAGTTAAAAACTTTGTTAGACGTTTTGAGTTATTTTCAAAATAGTCATCGTAAATTTGGAATTTTAGCAACCTTTTTTGGCTGTGGCTATATTAGTAAGAATGAAAAAAAAGAGCTGAAGTCAATCATCGAGGATAAGAATCTTGATTTAGCTTTGATTAAAAGATTTTGCGAGCTTTTGGAAAAAATAAATGCACCATTATTTAATGTTTGGTGCGAGCAGCTTAATGATGAGAGAGTTAAATCTTCTTATTTTGTGAAAGATCCGCAAGGAAATATTGTTGCAAATCCCCAATCATTTAAGATTCCTATGACAATTTATAAT
>JACCDG011507189.1_pt1 | contig 19659 bp, 14 predicted proteins | sample 7442471 | NCBI WGS metagenome assembly JACCDG01 (sample SAMN15323444, study PRJNA562643) | freshwater metagenome | isolation source: river surface water | place: USA:Blue River Watershed | collected 2017-08-17 | reverse complement strand
GGTCGGCGTTGGTGGTGCAGGTGGCAATGCCGTGCAGCACATGATCAACAAGGGCGTCTCCGGCGTCGAATTCATCGTCGCCAATACCGACGCCCAGGCGTTGACGCAGTCGAAGGCACACAATGTGATCCAGATCGGCGAGACCGGCCTGGGCGCCGGCATGAAGCCGGCCGTCGGCCGCCAGCTGGCCGAAGAGACCCGCGACCGCATCGAAGATGCGCTGCGCGGCGCTCACATGGTGTTCATCGCTGCCGGCATGGGCGGCGGCACCGGTACCGGCGCAGCTCCGGTGGTGGCTGAAGTGGCCAAGGAACTGGGCGCGCTGACGGTGGCCGTGGTCTCCAAGCCGTTCACCCACGAAGGCCAGAAGTGCATGGACATCGCCAACGAAGGCCTCGAAGAGCTGACCAAGCATGTCGACTCGCTGATCGTCATCCTCAACGAAAAGCTCGAAGAGATCTATGAAGACGACAGCATGCTCGAATGGCTGGGCCATGCCGATGACGTGCTGAACAATGCCGTCGCCGGCATTGCTGAAATCATCAATGTCCCCGGCCATATCAACGTCGACTTCAACGACGTCAAGACCATCATGGCCGAGCAGGGCAAGGCGATGATGGGTACGGCGGTCGCCTCCGGTCTTGATCGCGCGCGCATCGCCGCCGAGCAGGCCGTCGCTTCGCCGCTGCTGGATGGCATCGACCTGTCCGGCGCGCGCGGCGTGCTGGTCAACGTCACCGCCAGCCGTTCGCTCAAGGGCAAGGAAATCAAGGAAGTGATGGCGACCGTGCGTGCTTTCGCGGCCGAAGATGCATCGATCGCGCAAGGCATTGCGTACGATGAATCGATGGGCGACGAGATCCGCGTCACCGTGGTGGCCACCGGCCTGGGCCGCGCACGTCGCGCACCGCAGCTGGTGTCGGCCCCGGTCGCCGTGGCCCGTACCGGTACCTACAACGAGCCGGTAGCCGTCGCCACCGAGACCTTCACCGCCACGCCGAACTTCGACGCACCGCGCACGCCGGCTGTCTGGCGTCGTTCGGATGCGACCGATACCGTCCGTGCGATGGAGCGTAACGGCACCGAAACCTACGATATCCCGGCCTTCCTGCGTCGCCAGGCCGACTGATCGTGGTCATGGCAAAGGGGGGCCGGCAGCGATTGATGATATTGAGGCAATCCCTGCAGGAAACCCGCCGCCAAGGCATACTTCGCTTGTCGAAGTAACGTCGGAAAACCGCGCCTTCGGGCGCGGTTTCCATTCCTGCCCCACCTGATAAAGACAAGGATTCTCAATGACCATCAAGATTGGCGACCACCTGCCGGAAGGCAAACTGGCTGAGTTCATCGAAGTCGAGACCGCAGGCTGCTCGCTCGGCCCGAATACCTTCAACGTGTCCGAGCTCGTCAAGGGCAAGACCATCGCCATCTTCGGCCTGCCCGGCGCCTACACGCCGACCTGCTCGGCCAAGCATGTGCCCGGCTATGTCGAGCATGCCAAGGCACTGCACGCCAAGGGCATCGACGAGATCTGGTGCGTTTCGGTCAATGATGCCTTCGTGATGGGGGCCTGGGGCCGTGAACTGCATGCGACCGGTGTCGTGCGCATGATGGCAGACGGCAATGCCGATTTCAGCAAGGCCCTTGGCCTGTCGGCCGACTTCAGCCAGTTCGGCATGGGCACGCGCTCGCAGCGCTACTCGATGCTGGTCAAGGATGGGGTGGTCACCCAGCTTAACGTCGAAGCGCCGGGCAAGTTCGAGGTCTCGAATGCCGAGACCCTGCTCGGGCAGGCCTGAGCAGCCTCCGTCGGGCACAGGCAGGCACAGACAGGCACAGACAGCCACAGACAGGCACAGGGCAGGATAGCCGGATGATCAGGCAACGCACCATCAGGGAAACCGTCAGCACCACCGGTGTCGGGCTGCACTGCGGCACGCGCGTGGTGCTGACCCTGCATCCTGCGCCGGCCGATACCGGCATCGTGTTCCGCCGGGTCGACATCTCGCCGCCGGTGGAGCTACCGGCGACGGCGACCGGCGTCGGCGATACCCGCATGGCCTCGGTGCTGGAAAAAGAGGGCGTGCGGGTCTCCACCGTCGAGCACCTGATGTCGGCCTGCGCCGGCCTCGGTATCGACAACCTGGTGGTCGACCTGACGGCCGAAGAAATCCCGATCATGGATGGCTCGGCCGCCTCCTTCGTCTTCCTGCTGCAGCAGGCCGGGCGCCAGGAGCTGGAAGCGCCGAAAAAATTCATCCGCGTGCTGAAACCGGTCGCTGTACGCGAAGGTGAGGGGGCGAGCGAAAAATGGGCGCGCCTCGATCCCTGGCATGGCTTCCGGCTGAAATTCTTCATCGAGTTCAATCATCCGGCCATTGATGGCAGCGGGCAGACCGCCGAGGTCGACCTGTCGCTCGAGTCGTATATCGAAGAGATCGCCCGCGCGCGCACCTTCGGCTTCATGCAAGACGTGGAAACCCTGCGCGGCATGGGCCTGGCACGCGGCGGCTCGCTGGAAAACGCCATCGTGATGGACGAGTTCCGCATCCTGAACACCGGCGGCCTGCGCTACCGTAACGAGTTCGTGCGGCACAAGATCCTCGATGCCATGGGCGACCTCTATCTGGCCGGCCATCCGCTGCTGGCCAGCTATCACGCGCACAAATCCGGCCACGGCCTGAACAATAAATTGTTGCGCGCGCTGTTTGCCGATCCCTCGTCTTACGAGATCGTCAGCTTCCCGAATGCGGCTGCCGCGCCGCCGGCCTATTCGACCCAGCTCGAGCAGGAGTGGGCGCCGGTCTGACGGCGCTGCCAACCGCTGCCGGCCCGGCCGGCTCCCCACGATGGCGCACCGTCAGGGTGCGCAGCCTGATTTTTCGCGCCGTATCGGTGCGAATTCCTTCCTGTCTGCCCCAATCCGCTTGGCATCAATGTTGCATTACCACATGCAACCGAGAGGCTGGCTAGGTCGGATGACCGATATCGCTTCTTGAGCAAGGACGCTAGGGTTCCGGTCGCCTGCAGTGCACACTGCGGCGCGATGACTGGTCCGAGAGCGGCCGGCATCGACACCTGACCGGTTCGACGCTCCACGGAGGGATAAAAGCCCGGGAGGCCATTGCACATCGCAATCGCTCGCCTCCGGTTTTTGACCCGAGGAGCTGCATGAAACCGGAATTCCTTTCACCGCCTGCCACCGGCCACGCTGTCGCCAGCGCTGGTCGTCTGCGCAATCGCCGTACCGCATGGTCTGTGCGCGGCGAGCTGCCGCGCAGTATCCGGCTGGCCTTGTCCATCCTCGGCTTCCTCTTGCCTTTCATCGCCTGGCTGGTGCTGTCGACCAGCGGGCTGATGGAAGAGATCTTCATGCCGGATCCGCTCAAGGTCTTCAACAGCACCCTGAACTGGTGGCTGGAAGAAGAGCTGCTGGCCGACATCCTCATCAGCTGCGAGCGCATCTTCGGCGGCTTCCTGCTGTCGACCGCCCTGGCCCTGCCGCTGGGCGTCATGATCGGCACCTTCGCGCCGGCGCGCGCCTTGCTGGAGCCGCTGACCGACTTCTCGCGCTACCTGCCGGCGGTGGCCTTCATCCCGCTGATCATGCTGTGGGTCGGCATCGATGAAAGCGCCAAGATTACGGTCATCTTTGTCGGTACCTTCTTCCAGATGGTGCTGATGTTCGCCGAGGACGTGGCCCGCGTGCCGACCGCGGCCATCGAGGCGGCGCGCACGATGGGTGCGACGACCTCGGAAGTCGTCAAGCTGGTGATCCTGCGCGCCGCACGCCCGGCCATGCTGGACACCATGCGCTCCTGCATGGGACTGGCGTGGACCTATCTGGTCGTGGCCGAACTGGTGGCCGCTAACTCAGGACTGGGCTTCGCCATCCTGAAGGCACAGCGCTTCCTGCATACCGACAAGATCTTCGCCGGCATCCTGATGATTGGCCTGATCGGCCTCATCACCGACCAGGCCTTCCGCTGGCTGCACCGCACCGCCTTCCGCTGGCACTATCTCCGGAGCTGAACCATGACCATCAAGATCAGCGTCCGCCATCTGGACAAGTATTACGGCAAGGCCGAGCGCCGTGTGCACGCGCTGTCCGACATCAACCTCGACATCGCCGCCGGCGAATTCGTGACTCTGGTCGGCGCCTCCGGCTGCGGCAAGTCCACCCTGCTGCGCACGATCGGCGGCCTGGAGGAATACGCCGACGGCGATATTGATTGCAACGGCGAGATGGTCGACGGGCCCGCCGCCGAACGCGCAATGGTGTTTCAGAGCTACAGCCTGTACCCGTGGCAGACGGTCAGCGAAAACATCCGCTTCTCGCGCCGCCTGCGTCACAAGCGCGACAACCTGTCGTCGAGCGATGTCGAGATCGCCTCCGGCCGGGCCGATGCGCTGATCCAGTTGATGGGCCTCTCGCATGTGGCCCGCGCATACCCGGCCGAGCTGTCGGGCGGCATGCAGCAGCGCGTCGCGATTGCACGCGCGCTGATGGGCCGGCCCGACGTGCTGCTGATGGACGAGCCCTTCGGCGCGCTCGATGCACAGACGCGCGAAGTGATGCACGACCTGATCCGCCACGTCTACCTGCTCGAAAAGACGACCGTGGTGTTCGTCACCCATGACGTGGAAGAGGCGCTCTATCTCGGCCAGCGCGAGGTCGTGATGGCGCCGCGCCCGGGGCGCATCGACAGCATCATCGACGTCCCCTTCGGCACCGAGCGCGAGCAAGACCTGAAGCTGGCACCCGAATTCACGGCCATCAAGCGCCAGATCCTGCAGCGCATCCGCGAGACCTCGGGCATCAAGACCGACCTCGACCAGCTGGCCCGGCTGACACGCGCGGCCTGAGCCCAACCTGAAGAGAAGCACCATGAACGCACCTGACATCGTCGATATCTCCGCCAAGACCGCCGAGCTGGCGCCCGACCTCGACCCGGCCGGGGTCAAATGGATAGAGGTCTTCCCCGGCGGCGGGCACTGGTCGTACCGCGTCGCGCGCGGCACCACGCTGCGCTTCATCGACCTCGAAGGCGACGCCAATGCCTCCGTGTTGCTGTACCGCGCAGATGAAAAGCTGGAACGCCTGAACCTCCCCGATACGCTCAAGGCGCAGCACACCGCGCACCTGAGCGCAGGCCATGTGCTGTATTCCGACATGGGCCGCATCCTGGCGTCGATACCGCGCGATACCGTCGGCTGGCATGACCCGCTGTGCGGCGTCATCGATGCCGACACCGTGCAACGAAAGTACGGCGCGCATCGCTACCAGGAACATCGCAATGCGATGTACCGCAATGGCAAGGACAGCCTGCTGGTCGAGATCGGCAAATGGGGGCTGGGCCTGCGCGACTGGGTGCCGAACCTGAACCTGTTCTCCAAGGTCAGCGTGGATGAGGAAGGCCGCTTCGCCTTCGCCGGCGGCCATTCGAAGAAAGCCGACTTCGTCGAGCTGCGCTTCGAGATGGATACGCTGATCGCGATCTCGACCGCCCCGCATCCGCTCGACCCGAACCCGGCCTATGCGCCGAAGAAGATCGCCATCGTCGCCTGGCAATCCGGCACGGCCGGCCCGGACGATATCTGCCGCACCGCCTGCGACGAGAATCGCCGCGGCTACTACAACACCGAACTGATCTACCGCTGAAACGAGATTGCGACCATGAGCACCCTGCGCGAAAGCCCCCTCGATCCGAAGACCGCCGTTTACGACTACTGCCTGCCTGCCGGCGAGCCCTGGCTGCATGCCGTCAAGGCCGGCCAGACCCTGCGCATCATCGACCTTGAAGGCAACCAGGCGGTCGACACCATTTTCTACAGTGCCAATGACACCGCCGAGAGCTACAGCCTGACCGATACGCTGCAGCGCCAGGGCGGCATCTACCTGAGCACCGGTTCGGTGCTGTATTCCAACCGCGGCCGCGCCATGCTGACCATCACCGCCGATACCTGCGGCCGTCATGACACGCTGGGCGGCGCCTGCGCCGCCGAGAGCAACACGGTGCGCTATGCGATCCAGAAGAAATTCATGCACAGCTGCCGCGACAACTACCTGCTGGCGCTCGCGCATGCGGACAACGGCATGGGCAAGCGCGATCTGGTGCCGAACATCAATTTCTTCATGAACGTGCCGGTCACGCCCGAAGGCGGCCTGCGCTTCGCCGACGGGCTGTCGGCGCCGGGCAAGTATGTCGAGCTGCGCGCCGACATGGATGTGCTGGTGCTGGTCTCGAACTGCCCGCAGCTGAACAACCCCTGCAATGCCTATAACCCGACCCCGGCCCGTTTCGTGATCTGGGATTCGGCGCCGCAATGAAGCGGCCTTGAATCCGGCACTGCAGCTACTGACAACCGACACCGACAAGAACCGACAAGACGATGTTCAAGAAAATACTGATCGCCAACCGAGGAGAGATCGCCTGCCGCGTGATCCGTACCGCCCGCAAGCTCGGCATACCGAGCGTGGCGATCTATTCGGAGGCCGATGTCGAATCGCTGCACGTGCGGCTGGCCGATGAAGCGATCTGCGTCGGCCCGGCGCCGGCTGCCGACAGCTATCTGTCGGCCGACAAGGTGCTGGCCGCAGCCAGGCAGGCCGGTGCCGATGCGATCCACCCCGGCTATGGCTTCATGAGCGAGAACGCCGGCTTCGCCGAAGCCTGCGCCGCGGCCGGCGTGAGCTTCATCGGCCCGACGCCGCAGCAGATGCGCGACTTCGGCCTCAAGCACACCGCACGCGAACTGGCGCAACAGGCCGAGGTGCCGCCGCTGCCGGGCACCGGCTTGCTGGCTGACGCGGCCGACGCGCTGGCCGCGGCCGACCGGATCGGCTATCCGGTCATGTTGAAGAGCACCGCCGGCGGCGGCGGCATCGGCATGCGCCTGTGCCGCAGCGCCCGGGAGCTGGAAGCGGCCTATGCGTCGGTGCTGTTCCTGTCGCAGAACAATTTCAAGAACAGCGGCATCTACCTCGAAAAATTCGTCGAGCGCGCGCGCCATGTCGAGGTGCAGATCTTTGGCGATGGCAAGGGCAAGGTCGTGTCGCTGGGCGAGCGCGATTGCTCGGTGCAGCGCCGCAACCAGAAAGTGATCGAAGAGACGCCGGCGCCCGGGCTGTCCGACGCCACCCGCGCCGCGCTGGCCGCGACTGCCGTGCGCCTGGGCGAATCGATCGGCTACCTGTCGGCCGGCACCGTCGAGTATGTGTTCGATGCCGACACCGGCGATTTCTACTTCCTCGAAGTGAACACCCGGCTGCAGGTGGAGCACGGCGTGACCGAGGCCGTGTTCGGCGTCGACCTGGTCGAATGGATGATCCTCGCCGCCTGCGGCGAGTTCACGCTGCCCGCGCAAGACACGCTGGTGCCAAACGGCCATGCGATGCAGTTGCGGGTGTATGCGGAAGACCCGGCCAGGCAGTTCCAGCCATCGTCGGGCGTGCTGACCGAGGTGGTCTTTGCCGATGGCCTGCGCGTCGACACCTGGGTCGAGCGCGGCGTGACCGTCAGCCCGTATTACGACCCGCTGCTGGCCAAGCTGATCGTCAAGACCGGGACGCGCGCGGCGTCGATCGCGCAGCTCTCGCAGGCGCTGACGGCGACCCGCATCGCCGGCATCGAGACCAACCTTGCTTACCTGGCCGACATCCTGCGCCATCCGCCATTCACCACCGGCCAGCCGACGACACAGATGCTGGCCGCCATGCCGCATGGCCCGCACACGGTCGAGGTGTTGGACGGCGGCATACAGACCACGGTGCAGGATTACCCGGGACGGCTGGGCCTGTGGAACGTCGGCATTCCGCCGTCGGGGCCGATGGATTCCTATGCCCATCGCTATGCGAACCGCCTGCTCGGCAACGCCGACGAAGCCGCGACGCTGGAGATGACGCTGCAGGGCGCGACGCTGCGCTTCAATGTCGATTGCCTGATCGCCCTGGCCGGCGCCGACCTGGCGGCCACGCTGACGCCGGCGGCCGATGGCAGTGGCAAGCGCACGCTGGCGAACTGGCGCGTGCATGCGATCACGGCCGGCGACACCGTGCGCTTTGGCGCTGTCACCGGTGCCGGTGTGCGGGGCTATATTGGCTTTGCCGGCGGCCTGGCGGTGCCGGACTACCTGGGCAGCAAGGCGACCTTCACGCTGGGCCAGTTTGGCGGCCATGGCGGCCGTGCCTTGCGCAGCGGCGATGTGCTGCACATCGCCAGCGCGAAGGCCGCTGCCACGCTGCCGGCCGACTTGCCGTCGCTGCCCCCTCATTCGGTGCCCGACTACGGCCATCACTGGCAAGTGGCCGTGCATTACGGCCCGCATGGCGCGCCGGATTTCTTTACCGATGAGGACATCGCGACCTTCTTCGGTACCCGCTGGGAAGTGCACTTCAATTCCTCGCGCACCGGCGTGCGCCTGATCGGCCCCAAGCCGCGCTGGGCGCGCACCGATGGCGGCGAGGCCGGACTGCATCCGTCCAACATCCACGACAATGCGTACGCCATCGGCTCGATCGACTTCACCGGCGACATGCCGGTGATCCTCGGGCCCGACGGCCCCAGCCTCGGCGGCTTCGTCTGCCCGGCCGTGATCGTCTCGGCGGACTTGTGGAAGATGGGCCAGCTCAAGCCGGGCGACACGGTGGAATTCATCCGCGTGTCGGTCGACGAGGCCGCCGCCATGCGCGAACAGATCGAACAGGTCTTCACGGCCCGGCCGCAGGCGCCCTCGTTCTCGATTCCGGTCACGGCGGCCGGCACCGCGCAAGCGGCGATCGTCAATGCCGGCCAGCTGGCCGACGGCACCGGCGTCGTCTACCGCCGCGCGGGCGATGATTACCTGCTGGTCGAATTCGGCGCCCTGGTGCTGGACATGAACCTGCGCTTCCGCGTGCATGCGCTGATGCTGGCGGTCGAGGCTGCCCGCCTGCCCGGACTGATCGACCTGACGCCCGGCATACGCTCGCTGCAGCTGCACTATGACCATCGCAAGCTGCCGGCACGCGAGCTGATCGCGCGCCTCGACCAGCTGCTGGCCGACCTGCCGCCCGTCGATGCGCTGGTCGTGCCGTCGCGCACCGTGCACCTGCCGCTGGCCTGGAACGACAGCCAGACCCAGCTGGCGATACAGAAGTACCAGACCACCGTGCGCCCGGATGCGCCCTGCTGCCCGAGCACTATCGACTTCATCCGGCGCATCAATGGCCTGGCCACCGAGCGCGATGTGTACGATGTCGTCTTCAATGCCCGCTACATGGTGCTGGGCCTGGGTGATGTCTACCTGGGCGCGCCGGTGGCCACGCCGATCGACCCGCGCCACCGGCTGGTGACCACCAAGTACAACCCGGCCCGGACCTGGACGCCGGAGAACGCCGTCGGCATCGGCGGCGCCTACCTGTGCGTGTATGGGATGGAAGGGCCGGGCGGCTACCAGTTCGTCGGCCGCACCGTGCAGATGTGGAATCGCTACCGCCAGACCGACAGCTTCCGCGACGGCCATCCGTGGCTGCTGCGCTTCTTCGACCAGATCCGCTTCTACGAAGTCAGCGAAGAGCAGCTGCTCGAGCACCGGCGCGACTTCCCGCTCGGTCGCTTCGACGTGAAGATCGAAGAAGGCGAATTTTCGCTGGCCGAGTACCAGGCCTTCCTGGCGCGCGAACAAGCGTCGATCGCGAGCTTCAAGCACAAGCAGCAGACCGCTTTCGATGCCGAGCGCGAGCGCTGGCGCGCGGCCGGCCAGGCCGAATATCTGGGCGACGAGACCTCAGCGGTGGCCGCGGCCAAGGTCGAGCTGCCGCCCGGCTGCCGCTACCTGAGCGCGACCGTGCCGGGCAGCGTGTGGAAGATCGCCGCGCCGGCCGGTGCCGCCGTGGCCGAGGCGGCGACGGTCGCCATCCTCGAGTCGATGAAGATGGAAATCCCGCTCGAAGCGAATGCGGCCGGCGAGGTGGTCGAGTGGCTGGTCGGCGAAGGGACGGCGGTCGCCGCCGGGCAGCACATCGCCATCTTCCGTGACGCCTGAGCCGCCCTTGGCGATCAGCTCGTGCCGCACCGATGGCTGACAGAGCGGACAGCACCGACAGAGCAGACAGAACAGACAGAACAGATAGAACCGACAGGATGAACAGCATGACAGCGCACAACAACACGGCCATCACCGAGCACGGCTTGCCGAGCTTGCACGCATTGCGCGCGGCCTATGCGGCCGGCACCCTGACGCCCGGCGTCGTGATCGCGCAGCTGCTGGCACGCATCGCCAGGCTCGACCGACCGGAAGTCTGGATCAGCCGCGTCGATGAAGCCACGCTGCTGGCGCAGGCAGGGCAACTGGATGCGCAGCTGCAAGCCGAAGGCAGTGCCGTGTTGGCGCGGCAGCCGCTGTTCGGCATTCCCTTTGCCGTCAAAGACAATATCGATGTCGCCGGCATGCCAACGACTGCCGCCTGCCCGGCCTTTGCATACACCCCGTCGCGCTCGGCGACCGTGGTCGACAGGTTGCAGGCGGCCGGCGCCCTCCTGATCGGCAAGACCAACCTCGACCAGTTCGCGACCGGCCTGGTCGGCACCCGCTCGCCGTACGGCGCGGTGCGCAATGCAAAGTTTCCCGATTACGTATCCGGCGGCTCCAGCTCCGGCTCGGGCGCCTCGGTGGCCCTGGGCGTGGTCGCATTTTCCCTAGGTACCGATACCGCCGGCTCCGGCCGCGTGCCGGCCGGGCTGAACGGCATCGTCGGCCTCAAGCCGACCCGCGGCCTGATCTCGGCGCGCGGCGTGGTGCCGGCCTGCCGCACGCTCGATTGCGTGTCGATCTTTGCCCAGACCGTCAGCGACGCATGGACCGTGCTGCAGTCGGCCGGCGGCTACGATGCCGACGACAGCTACTCGCGCCGCATCCCCATGCTGGGCGTGAAGCGACGCAGCTATCGGATCGCGCTGCCGGCCAGTCTCGAGTTTTACGGTGACGCGCAGGCCGAAGCCGCCTTCGCCGCCACCCTCGCGCAGCTCAAGGCGCTGCCGAATGTGGAATTCGGCACCATCGATTACGCGCCATTCGCGCAAGCCGCCTCGCTGCTGTACCAGGGGCCGTGGGTGGCCGAGCGGCTGGCGGCGGTCGGCGACTTCTACGCGGCGCACCAGGCCGATATGGACCCGACCGTGGCCGGCATCGTGGGCCAGGGCGCCGACTATGACGCCGTCGCCACCTTCAATGCCATCTACCAGCTGGCCGACCTGCGCCGTGCCGCCGAGACCCAGCTGCAAGGCTATGACCTGCTGCTGGTGCCGACCACGCCGACCATGCATACCATCGAGGCCGTCAAGGCGGATCCGGTGCGCCTGAATTCTCAGCTGGGCTATTACACCAACTTCGTCAATTTCTTCGACATGGCCGCCCTCGCGGTGCCGGCGCTCATGCGGGCCGATGGCAAGCCGGCCGGCATGACACTGATCGCAGCCGGTGGCGGCGACCAGCTGCTGGCGGCGGCCGCACAAGCCTTGCTGCCTGCGGCCGCCGGCGACACCCTGGTGGCCGCCGACCCGCTGCCGTTCGACGAGCCGACGGTGGAGATCGCCGTGGTCGGCGCCCACCTCGAGGGACAGCCGCTGAACTGGCAATTGCTCGAGCGCGGTGCGCGCAAACGGGAATCCACCACGACAGCGCCGGTTTACACGCTGGCGGCCCTGCCGGACACGACGCCGCCCAAGCCGGGCCTGGCGCGCGTGGCCGGGGCTGACCAGGTCGGCCATGCGATCGCAATCGAAATCTGGGCGCTGCCGTTGCGCCGCTTTGGCGAGTTCGTTGCCGAGGTGCCGCCGCCGCTGGCGATCGGCACCATCGAAGTCGCCGGCGGCCGCTGGGTCAAGGGCTTCGTGTGCGAACCCGCAGCGCTGAAGGGGGCCACCGACATCAGCCACTTCGGCGGCTGGCGCGCTTACCTGGCGTCGAAGTGAAGTCCCCGACCACGGCCAATCCGGTGCACGACCTCGTCGCTGCCCCCTCGCTGCCCCATCGCGGTGCCTGCCATCGGCAGCAAACCCGCATGCGGGCTTGTGTAGCTCTGGCAAGGGAATTGCTAAACCGGAAGCTTGTTTGTGTTCAGCAGCCCGGCACCTGAATCACCCGGCATCACCCAAAAATACCTATCCACAGGAGCTCACCCATGTCATTCAAGCTGAAAAAAATCCTGGTCGGCGCGGCCCTCGCGTTGTCGGCAACGGCCTCCTTCGCCGCCGCCCCCCTGAAAATCGCGACCGTGGTCTGGATCGGTTACGGCCCCTTCTATGTGGCCGAAGCGCTCGACATGTACAAGAAGTACGGCCTGTCAGTGAAGCTGCAAGTGTTTGCCGACCCGGCGCTGATCCCGCCGGCCCTGATCGGTGGTTCGGTGCAGGGCGCGATGGTGACTTATGACCAGGTGATCGGCCAGGTCGCCAAGGGCATTGGCCACAAGGTCGTCATGCCTATCGATTACTCAAACGGCGGCGATGCGATCGTGGTCGCCAACAACATCAACAAGATCAGCGAATTCAAGGGCAAGAAGATCGGCTACAACCCGCTGTCGCCGTCGGACTTCCTGCTGTCGTATGCGATGAAGGTCAATGGCCTGACCGAGAAAGACATTACCCCGGTCAGCATGACGCCGGAAGCGGTGCCGGCGGCCATGGCCTCGGGCCAGCTGCCGATCGGTGTCACCTACGAGCCCAGCCTGTCGCAGGTCCTGTCCCAGGGCGGCGGCAAGAAATTCAAGGTGATCTACTCGTCCAAAGAGGCGCCCGGCCTGATCGCCGACGTGCTGGTGTTTGACGACAAGTACATCAAGTCGAATCCCAAGGAAATCAACGGCATCATGAAAGCCTACCTGGACGGCATGGCCTACATGAAGGCCAAGCCGGATGAGGCAGCCAAGATCATCGGCAAGTTCATGGGCGTCTCGGCCAGGGAAGTCAAGGAGCAACTGACCGGCGTCTACAACATCCCGCTGGCCGAGATGCCGAAAGCCTTCGTCAAGGCCAAGGAGACCACCTCGTATTACGCCAGCGGTGAGGTGATCGGCGGCCTGCTGAAGGCCAAGGGCCAGATCGACAAAGTCCCGCCGACCGAGGCTACAATGGATGCGCAGTTCGTCAACGCGCTGGCGAAGTAAGGAGAGCATCATGACGGCGCTGGCTCAGTACTTTCGGTATCCGGACGGCGTCTGGCCGAACGTGGCGGCGCTGTCCTTCACGTTGTCGGGCTGGATGCTCGGCATCCTGCTGATGACCCGGGAGGGCTGGCCGCTGGTGGCGGCCGGCTTCCTGCTGACCTGCATCACCCTGATCTGGTCGGCCTATTTCATCCACGAGTTCGCGCACTACGCGATCTTCAAATCGGCCGATGCCAATCGGCGCTGGGGCACGCTGATGACCTGGCTCAATGGCAGCTGCGTTGCCCGCTTCGACGACCTGCGCAAGAAGCACATGCGGCATCATGTCGAGCGTGCCGATGTGATCACCTTCGATACCCAAGCCTTCCTGCGCAAGTCACCTGCGCTTTTCCGCGGCGGCGTGCTGGCGCTGGAATGGCTGTATTTCCCTGCCGTGGAATTCCTGATGCGCAGCTTCGTGATCGCCCGCTCGTGGAAGCGCGGTGGCGCCACCCGCCGTCGGCTGGTGGCCATCCTCGCGGTGCGCATCGCTGCCTTCGCCCTGCTGGGCTGGGTGTCGCCGCTGGCGCTGGGACTGTATTTTGTCGCCTATCTGGTGATGGTGACGGTGCTGCGCTTCGCCGACTGCTTCCAGCATACCTACGAAGCCTATCCCATCGATGACGATACCCCGTTGCCGCCGGAGCTGATCCGTGACAAGGCGTATGAGCAGGCCAATACCTTCACCAATGTGGCCGGCCTGAACAACTTCTGGGGCAACCTGCTGTGGCTGAACTTCGGCTTCCACAATGCGCATCATGAGCGGCCTGTCGTGCCCTGGCACCGCCTGCCCGCCTTGCACAAGGAACTCTACGGCGATGCCTATGCGCAGGTGGTGACGGTGCCGGAGTTGCTGAAGGCCTTCCATGTGCATCGGGTGCGCCGGGTGCTGTCGGCAGATTATGGCGAGGTACTGCCGCCGGAGCAGCCGAATCGTGCCGATCGTTTCGTGGGCGCGGTCGGCGTCTCTTTCCTGACCGCTGTCTGAGCGCCGTCCGAGCGCCGCTTGAGCGCGGCTTGAGCGACGGTCGGTCGGATGGCCGGAACCTCAGATCCTCAGATCGCCAGATCGCCAGATCGCCAGATCGGCGCATAATGCGATCCCTTTGTGGCCGCATTGCCTGTCCATTCCATGAACCCCATCGCCTTGCCTGACCGTCGCCGTGAATCCCCGCTGGCCCTGCTGTCCCTGTTTGCCAGCGGGCTGGTGTGGGGCTTTGCCTGGTGGCCGCTGAAATACTTCGCCGCCTACGGTGTCGATGGCCATTCGATTGCGCTGACCGCGTATGCGATGGTGGCGCTGGTGTCGTTGCCGCTGGTCTGGCGCGAGCGCGCTGCCTGGCGCAGCGAAACCCGTTACCTGTTGCTGATCGGGCTGTGCTTTGGCGTGGCTAATTTTGCATTTACCTGGGCCCTGATGGCCGGCTCGGTGGTGCGCGCGATGCTGCTGTTTTTCCTGCTGCCGGCCTGGGGCGCGATCGGCGGCAAGCTGTTTCTGAAAGAGACGCTGGGCTGGCGTCGCCTGTTGACGGTGGCGCTGTGCCTGGGCGGCGTGTTCACGATCGTCGGTGGCGTCGATGTCTTCAGTACGCCCTTGTCGTATGCCGACGGGGGCGCTTTCATCGCCGGCCTCTTCTATACGCTGGCCGGCATCGCGAACCGCGCGGCGCGCAAGATACCCATCGTCAGCCGCACGCTGATGTCCTTTGTCGGCTGCACTGCCGTTGCCGTCATCGGCTTGACCCTGCACCCGGTCACCATTCCCGAGCTGCCGGTCTTTGTGTGGGTCATGCTGTTCCTGTTTGCCTTCCTCTGGCTGATGGGCGGCACCGCGCTGACCACCTATGGCGTTACCCATGTGGATGTCAGCCGCGCTGCCGTGCTGCAGGTCACCGAACTGGTGGTGGCCGTGATCACGGCAGTGCTGATCGGTGGCGAGGCGCTGAGCGGCGCTGAACTGGCCGGCGGCGTGATGATTCTTGCGGCGTCGCTGATCGAGGCGTTCAGCGTGCCGGCCGACGCCGACCCGCAAGCCCTGTCCGGCCTGCCGGATGCGCCGGCCACGCGCCGGGAATGATGGCCATGCGGCGCGAATTCTCCAATCCCCCGGACAACACCATGACGATACCGACGACCGATCCCGTCCCCGGCAAATTCCGTGGCGTCTGGCGTCGCAGCCTGCTCCGCACCCCGCGGTCTGAAGACACGACGACCACCGTCTACTGGATGCAGACCGCACGCTGGCATGCCGACATCCGCGTGCCGGCCGGCCGACCGGATTTCAGCGGCGTGCACAGCCTGGCCGATTGTTCGGCCACGCAATTGCAGTGGCTGGCCACGCAAGAGGGTTTTGCCGGCGTGACCCGGGTTGATCCGCGCAATGACGATACGGCCTGGCTGCGGGTGGTTGATTTCCAGCCGCCGTCGGCGCTGCCGGACGAAGGCCATGCGGTATTCAAGGACGGGATGCTGGTCGAGACCGGCATCCATGCCGACTACCTCGAGCATTGGCATTTGTTGCCGCGCTCGACCGACGGCGCCTGCGTGATGCAGCGTCTGCAAGCGACGGCGCCCGAATGGCTGCTGGTGGCCGGGCAGTGCGTGATGCTGGTGCGCTCGCGGGCCTCGGCTTTTGAGGCGGCCGGCTGGGGCAGGTCGACGGCGCTGCGCGAGCAGCTGGATTTCGAGATCTCGTTTGGCGAGCGCAGCGCGGAGGGCTGGACGATTCATCACTCGACCCTGCCCTGGCGCGAAGGGCAGGCCATCGCGCTCAGCCTGCAGGAAGCCGATGATGGCAGCCTCGACCTGGTGATTGATGGCGAAGCGTCGCGCTGGGGCGTGCTGGAATGGACGCCGCCGTCGGCCTGAACGCGTACTTCACTGCCTGCTGATCTGGGGCTGCCTGTTGATCTGGCACAAACCTTTACCAATGGACAGGCGCTAGTGATTCCGGTGATCAAGTTCGATTGCTAGACTGGCATCTCTCAACTGCCGGGGGATGCGATGCTGGGAGAACTGCTGGTTCGCGAAAGACTGATCACCACCGAACAGCGTGATCTCGCGCTGGCCCGCCAGAAGACGCACGGCGGCCGCTTCGGCGATGCCATGGTCGAGCTGGGCTACCTGAGCCCGGATGAGCTGGACCGCATCTTCCATCGCGTACCCCCCGTACCCCGCGACCTCGAGCAGGTCGGCATCCCCGAGACCTTCCTGATTGACCTGATGCTGAAGAATGCCTATTTCGACGGGCAGGTCCTCAGCGTCGCCGACATGGTGGCCAAGCTGTGCCTGCCGATGCGCGTGGTCGATGAGCTGGTCGACAAGGCCAAGCGCGACCGGCTGCTGTCGCTGCGCTCTGCCGCCGGCACCATGTCCGGCACCTATGTCTATGAACTGACCGAGCTGGGGCGGGAGCGTACCGAGCGGGCGCTGGCGCAATCGCAGTACACCGGCCCGGCACCGATCACCTTGCAGGCCTACCGCGACATCGTCGCGCACCAGACAGTGCGGCAGATCGAGATCGATGTCGGCTGGATGCGGCAGGCGGTCAGGCAGCTGGTGATCAGCGACGAACTGATGAACCGGCTGGGCCCGGCCTTCAATTCCGGCCGCTCGATCTTCCTGTACGGCCCCCCGGGCAGCGGCAAGTCGTCGATTGCGGAAGCGATAGGGCGCGAATTGCCGGGCGAAGTGTTCGTCCCGCATGCGCTGATGGTCGACGGGCAGGTGATACGCGTGTTTGATCCGGCACTGCATGTGCCGGTCAATGATGTGGCCAAGAACACCGCCGCCAGCGCCGGCGGCAGCCTGGACCTGGAAACCAGCGCGCGCCATGACTTGCGCTGGGTGCGTTGCCGGCGCCCGGTGGTGATGGTGGGCGGCGAGCTGACGCTGGAGAGCCTGAACCTTGAATACGATCTGGTCAGCAAGTTCTACCAGGCGCCGGTGCAGATGAAGGCCACCAACGGCATGTTCATCATCGATGACTTCGGCCGTCAGCAGATACCGCCGCGCCAGCTGCTGAACCGCTGGATCGTGCCGCTCGAGCGCGGCACCGACTTCCTGCGCCTGCACACCGGCAAGAAGCTGGAGATCAGCTTCGATCAGGTCACGGTGTTTGCGACCAACCTGAACCCGGCCGAACTGGCCGACGAAGCCTTCCTGCGCCGCATGCGGCACAAGATCCTGGTGCCGCACCAGACCGAGGCTGAGTTCCTGCAGACTTTCGAGCGGGTCTGTGCCGCGCAGAGCATTGCCTACCGGCCCGAGGTGGCGGCCCACCTGGTGCAGCACTATTATCGGGAGCGCGGCCGCAAGTTCACCGGCAGCCATCCGCGCGACCTGATCGAGCAGGTGATCGACCGCGCGCGCTTCCGGCGCGAGTTGCCGGAACTGAGCATCGAGGCGATCGAGGCCGCGGCGTCGGATTACTTCGTCGACCTCTGAGCCGGTGAGACCGGCGGCGGTGGCGAGCCTCCGCCCCGGCTTGAGCTTCAGCCGGCGCCGAGTATCAGCGTTGCGCCAGCAAGTGCTTCAATGCTTCGCGCAGGCTGGCATTGCGGGGACTGTCTTCCAGCGCTTGCTCGAGCTCGACAAAGGCGCCGACGGCGCCCTTGGGCAAGACCCGCTGCACCCGCTCGCGCTGCGGCGCCTGTGGCACGGCCGGCATCAGCTGCACCTTGAGCTTGATCGCCTCGACCGGCCAGCCTTTCTCGCGCAGCTTGTCCTGCAATTTCGGCAACACTTGCTTCAGGCGCGTGGCCAGCGCGGCGTTCGGCACGGCCACCTGCAGCGCCCCCTCGCGCAATTGCAGCACCCGGCAGCTGGCGAACAGGGTCGGCAGCTGGCGCTCGCAATCGGCCTGCAGGCCGGCGATCTGGGTCAGCGTGGGCAGCAGCGAGGCCAGCCTGTCGTTTGTTTGCAGGAAATCAAGCGCGCCACGGGCAGTTGGCCGCTGTTCGGGCCGGCGGGCCGGGGTGAAATTGGGGGCAAACTTGCCCGGGTTTTTGACCATCGGCCAACGGTAACACAGGGCCTCGCACAGCTGAAGTGCCGTCCTGTCAATAAAGGGGCGCGTGCTAGAATCGCCGTTTTGGCAAATGCCGTCTTGCCTCCTCGTGTCCGGCTTGCGAAGGCCCTGATGCCTTGAATGGTGGCCGTCCGCGGGATTTTTTCAGCGGCCGGGCCAGCGCCTGCTCCAACGTCCGAACGCCTGACTTAACGTCTGACCTAACGCCTGTCTTTATTCAGCACCGAGCATGTCATTCCTGACCAAAATTTTCGGCAGCCGCAACCAGCGCCTGCTCAAGAAGCTGCAGAAGTCCATTCGCGACATCAATGCGCTCGAGCCTTCCCTCGAAGCGCTGTCCGACGAAGCGCTGAAGGCCAAGACCCCTGAACTGCAAGCCCGGCTGGCGGCCGGCGCCACGACCGAGGACATCCTGGTCGAAGCCTTTGCCGTCTGCCGCGAGGCTTCCAGGCGTGTGCTGAAGATGCGCCACTTCGACGTGCAGCTGGTCGGCGGCATGGTGCTCCACCAGGGCAAGATCGCCGAGATGGGCACCGGCGAGGGCAAGACGCTGATGGCAACGCTGCCGGCCTACCTCAACGCGCTGACCGGCAAGGGCGTGCACGTCGTCACCGTCAACGACTATCTCGCCCAGCGCGACGCCGAATGGATGGGCAAGCTGTATGGCTGGCTGGGTCTTTCGACCGGCGTCAATCTGTCGCAGGCGGCGCACGAGGTCAAGCAGCAGGCCTACGCGGCCGACATTACCTACGGCACCAACAACGAATTCGGTTTCGACTACCTGCGCGACAACATGGTCTATGCGACCACGGACCGGGTGCAGCGCGGCCTGGCGTTCGCCATCGTCGATGAGGTGGACTCGATCCTGATCGATGAGGCGCGCACCCCGCTGATCATCTCCGGCCAGGCCGAAGATCACACCGAGATGTACCTCAAGATGAATGCGCTGCCGCCGATGCTGACGCTGCAGATCGGCGAAGAGACGCCGGACGGCAAGGGCGTGGTCGAGGTGCCGGGCGATTACACGAAGGACGAGAAGGCCAACACCGTCCTGCTGACCGAAGCCGGCCACGAAAAGGCCGAGCGCATCCTGACCGAGATGGGCCTGCTGGCCGAAGGCGCGTCGCTGTACGACGCGTCGAACATCACGCTGATCCACCACCTGTACGCGGCGCTGCGCGCGCATGTGCTGTTCCACAAGGACCAGCAGTACGTGGTGCAGAACGGCGAGGTGGTGATCGTCGACGAATTCACCGGCCGCCTGATGACGGGCCGCCGCTGGTCCGACGGCCTGCACCAGGCGGTCGAGGCCAAGGAAGGCGCGCGCATCCAGAACGAGAACCAGACGCTGGCGTCGATCACGTTCCAGAACTACTTCCGCATGTACGGCAAGCTGTCCGGCATGACCGGCACCGCCGACACCGAGGCCTTCGAATTCCAGGAG
>JACCDG011843268.1_pt1 | contig 19664 bp, 11 predicted proteins | sample 7442471 | NCBI WGS metagenome assembly JACCDG01 (sample SAMN15323444, study PRJNA562643) | freshwater metagenome | isolation source: river surface water | place: USA:Blue River Watershed | collected 2017-08-17 | reverse complement strand
TGTACTATCAATACCTACATAAAAATCAAATGAATCTGTTGTAAAGGCTGGTTCACCTGCTTTAAGACCTGGCAGATTTGATAAAGCACCTCTTTTTACCTGTAAGACTGGTGCTGGCATGATTTTTCTGTTACTGTTTACTATTTATTAAAAAGTACCTGCATCCAAATCAATCTTATCATCCAAATCAACATCCAATCTTTCTAAGAATGTAGAAGCATACCCAACTAATCCAGGCTGTATTGTTTCTTCTCCTGCAGCATAATTTAAAACCTCATCAGGATTAACCATTTTAAATTTTTGCTGAGAAGAATCATATACCATTACATATTTGTCATTGGTATTTGAATCATCAAAATCTACTAGATCCTGAATTCTCATAATTTCTGTTGTGGTTGGTTGTACTTCTTGAATAGAAGGAGTTGTGAATTCTATGGTATATTGAGATGAGACTAATTCTACTTCTATATCCATTAGGTTGCAGTTCCTTTTACTATTACTGTACCTTCTACTACCTTATTGGTGATCCCACTATTAGTAGATAAAACATCATAAACATATCTACCTGGAGGAATGGTTTCGGTAATTGTACTTGCCATTCCTATATTAATAGTTCCAGTTGTTGTAGAAGCAATAGAAACTGTAAATGGATATGATGTTGTTGCCCCGTAATGCTTCTTTAGTTTAGATGAAAATGTATATCCAGAAAGATTTAATGCACCACCATCTAGTTTGATTTTCAGGGAAGTAGAAAATCTAGTTCCCTGGTCTATTGTTAGATTTACTACTGGTACTGCCATTTGGGTTTTTTAGGTATTTATATTAACCAATCACCATTATATGGATTTGGCTAGTATTTTGATATGCATTATTAAATACATCCCGAGTGCGGAATCTAAACCCAGTAGTGGATTTATCAGTTATATCTGTGACTATATGATCTCCATCACTTCCACAAGTACCAACCACCGCATAATTATTATTAGGAAGTGGTGTAGAAGCGGAAAATGTGACTGTATAATCTCCATTACCATTTCTAGAGACACTTGCTATATTTCCGGAACCAGTACGGACAGGGGTGGTAGTTCCATTTGTAATATAAGCCCAAGCTCTTATTCCATAAATCGGGCACGCAGCATTGGTTTGACCCCCACTAAGTTTAGGAGCAGTTATACTACCATTTGATATTTTCGCAGTTGTGACTGCATCGTTTGCTATTTTGTTAGTTGTGACTGCTCCGTCTTCTAGAAGGTGAGTATGACTTGCTGCAGTAACTGAGTTAGTAGAAGTACTTGTAATATTACTTGGAGTTCCAACTGCAAATGTAATGTTGCCACTATTATTGAATGTTCCTCCAGTTAATCCATTTCCAGCAGTTACTCCATTTGCCAGACTTCCAGTTAATCCAGTAGCAGTTATGGATCCACTAAAAGTCAATACATTAGGAGTATCAGGAGAATTGTCGATTGTAAATGTAGTACTCGCATCAGTTACAGTATGGAATTCGATTCTTCTACCTATATTTAAAGATCCTTGACCTCCGACCACAGGAATTCTATTGAACCAAGGAGATGCATTGGTAGCATTAAATCCGTCCACTAGGTCTACGTTCAGATTAGAAACTAGTATATTCGAAGAGACTGCTAAAGGAGCTTGAGTAGTTGTAAGTGAAATTAACCTAGCATTTGTTGTTAAATCATTAGTAAATAATCCTTTCCCACCTACGTGCAATTTATATGAAGTATCTATACTACCTACATTAACTCCGAGTGCTTTTGGAATATATGTAAATTGAGATGCATCAAGCAAAATTAACTCATGAGCTTTTGTTTGTCCAATATATTGTCTTACATAAATTGGTTCAGTTCCATTATCCCCAGTCAAAATCTCCAGATATGCGGACTCAGGTGCAGTTTCTCCACCTCGAACTCTTATATAATCAGATCCGAAAGTATTATAAAGTTCTTTAGCACTATTTGCATCTAATGCAGAAGCACCAGTAGCACCTACTGGACCAGTTGCACCAGTAACACCAGTAACACCAGTAGCACCTCTAACTCCAGTAGCACCAGTAACACCAGTAGCACCAGTGGCACCAGTAACCCCAGTGACACCAGTAGGACCAGAAACACCAGTAGCTCCAGTAGCACCAGTGACACCAGTGACACCAGTAGGACCAGTTGCACCAGTTGCACCAGTAATACCAGCAGATCCAGTGGCACCTACTCCAGTAGCACCCACTGGTCCAGTTGCACCAGTAGCTCCGGTAATACCAGCAGCTCCAGTAGCACCTACTGGTCCAGTAATACCAGTGGTTCCTGCTGGTCCAGTAGCACCAGTGGCACCTCTAGCACCAGTGGCACCAGTAGCACCTGCAACATCACTATCTTGACCTGCTCTACCTTGAATTCCTTGGATGCCCTGGATACCTTGAGTAGTTCCAGCTATACCTTGAATACCTTGATTTCCAGTTCCAGATTGTCCTTGAACTCCTTGTCTTCCTTGAGTTCCTTGTGGACCTTGAATTCCTTGATTTCCAGTTCCAGATTGTCCTTGAACTCCTTGTCTTCCTTGAGTTCCTTCAGAACCTTGAATTCCTTGAATTCCTTGGTTTCCAGTTCCAGATTGACCTTGAATTCCTTGTCTTCCTTGAGTTCCCTGAGTACCTTGAATGCCTTGAGTACCTTGAATACCTCTAAAACCATCTGATCCTTGAATTCCCTGAGCACCTTGAATTCCTTGAGTACCTTGAATTCCTTGAGAACCAGAACCAGATTGTCCCTGAACCCCCTGAATTCCCTGTCTTCCCTGAATGCCTTGAATTCCTTGAGAACCAGATCCAGATTGTCCTTGAACTCCTTGTCTTCCTTGAGTTCCCTGAATTCCTTGAGGACCTTGAATTCCTTGAATGCCTTGGATTCCTTGTGGACCACGAATATTTCCTGCATTAGTCCACCCACTACTTCCATCGGATACCCATAAATTTCCAGTATTGCTATCAATTACACTATCACCAACACTTGCAGAAGGGAATGCAGCATTTAACTCAGTAATTTCACTTCCAGGAGTTAATGCTAATGTTCCTACAATATTAATTGAAGTGCCATCATCACCTTTAGTTCCCTGAATTCCTTGAATACCTTGTGTTCCTTGTACTCCTTGAGTTCCTTGAGTACCTTGAATTCCTTGGATACCTTGATTTCCTGAACCAGTTTGACCCTGAATTCCCTGTCTACCTTGACTGCCTTGAATACCTTGAGTACCTTGAGTTCCACTGAATCCAACTGCACCTTGAACTCCCTGAGTTCCTTGAGTTCCTTGCGTTCCCTGAATACCTTGTGATCCTATAGCTCCTACTGGACCATCAATTCCTTGAATTCCTTGAATTCCTTGTCTTCCTTGAGAACCTGTAGTTCCTTGAGTTCCTTGAGTTCCTTGAGTTCCTTGATTTCCTAACTGACCTTGAATTCCTTGAGTTCCTTGAGATCCGGCATCTCCAGTTGATCCTATAGTTCCTTGAGTACCTTGAGTTCCTTGAATTCCTTGAATTCCTTGGATACCTTGGGAACCTGTAGTTCCTTGAATTCCTTGTCTTCCTTGAGTGCCTTGAGTACCTTGAGTACCTTGAGGTCCTTCAGAACCAATCTCTCCAGATAATCCTTGAGTACCTTGGGTGCCTTGAACTCCTTGCCTTCCTTGAGTTCCTTGAACTCCTTGAACTCCTTGAATTCCTTGAGAACCTTCGGTGCCTTGAGCACCTTGAATTCCTTGAATTCCTTGATTTCCTAATTGACCTTGAATTCCTTGAGTTCCTTGAGAACCTTCGGTGCCTTGAGTACCTTGAGTACCTTGAATTCCTTGAATTCCTTGAGTACCTTGAGTACCTTGAATTCCTTGAATTCCTTGGATACCTTGGATACCTTGGGAACCTGTAGTTCCTTGAGTTCCTTGAGTTCCTTGAGTACCTTGAGTGCCTTGAGTGCCTTGATTTCCTAACTGACCTTGAATTCCTTGTCTTCCTTGAACTCCCTGAATTCCTTGGATACCTTGCGAACCTGTAGTTCCTTGAACACCTTGTCTTCCTTGAATTCCCTGAAGTCCTTGGAGACCTGTTTCTCCTAGAGCAGCAGACCAAGTTACACCTAATCCAGGGCCTAATGATTTTAAGTATCTATCTTGAGATATAGGTCCTAAGTTTCCATAACTATCTACTAAATCCCCTCCAATTTTTAGGGTAGTTCCATATCCAATATCTAAATTATATTGTGGTTGAGTAGATCCTATACCAAGATTTCCTGTACTTGGAATAAATACCAAGTTTTCTGAAGAAATATCCAGAATTGTTGTGATTCCAGTAGCAGTTATACTTGTAAATCCAATATATCTTGGGGAAGAATCTGTTGGTTCATTAATATAAAGGGAAGTATCTCCAACATATATTGTCGCAATTCCAATTCCAGGTTCTACAACTCCAGTTACACTGACCCCACGACCAACAAAGTTTAACTGAGTAATAGATCCAATTCCAGCAAGTCCACCAATAATTTCACCTTCATCACGAACTGTAATTCCGAGTTCAATTTGTCCTGGCGGAATAGTGACCCAATATCTTTCTCCTGGATATCCATCAACGGATACCAGCATATATTGAGGACCGATTGGAAGTTCATCTCCAGGAGGATCACCCAAATTAGGCTCAGCTTGATTTAACCCCAGAAACTGATATCTATCAGGAGTTAATCTTGATTGAGGTGTTCTTACAACTCTTCTGCTTAAATACTTTGCCATAGTTGGGTTCCACTATCCCCCTTTAAGATTATTTATTATTAATTATTGATTGAGAGTTTCTAATAAAGAAACTGTATATTTCAAATGATTTGGATTTGAAGTTGAAATTCCTGATAACCTAATGCTATCAGTTTTTAAAGCAGTTCTTTCCAATACCAATCTCCCATCCAACATAATTAAGGCATCGTTTGGAGGAACTGGTGTTTGGAATAAGATTTCACTTTGACTTGTAGTAACTCCAGCCTGACTTCTAGTTTCTCTTTGATGATAGAAAGAAACCGTGCCTACCCCAACTCCAGTGTTGGCAACTTGGGCATAGAGAACAATTGTAGTATATCCAGTTCTAGTTCTGTAAATTTCTTCTGCGGAAGTACTTACAATACCAGTAATAGTTTTATATTGATTTAAAGGTTGTTGTGCCATGGTTTTTTATTGTTGTAATGCAATAATTAATGGAGTAACTTCTGCCTGAAGGCTCTTGCTAAATGCTTGACCACTAATAGTTCCAGTATTTTGATTAATCGTAATACCTTCACTGATTCTAAAATCACCACTTTGATCAGTGCTTGTGAATGGAACTTTTCCTCCATTAGTAGCAACTACCTGATTTTCATCAATTGGAACTGCTCCTTTTGATGGAATAGCATTTACAATATTTATACCAGTACCGATGTATTCAAATGTGATGCTACTTGCAATGATTTTACTTGATTGATAGAAGTACACTGTATCACCAACTCCGACAAGTGGAGAGTATGTAATAAACTCATCAAAGGTAACTGTGGTAGTTCCTCCAACAGAAACCGGAGTTGACGATACTGGATTGAAGAAATATTTCTCCATTACAGCAACTGCTTCTGCTTGAGTTCCTCCTTCGGCAGGAGGGTCAATTGTTACTGTTGGAGGAGTTTCTAAATAACCAGTTCCAGAAACCAAGATTTCTACATTTGCGATAGTCCCGTCTTCATTAATATTATTTTCAAATATTGCTGCTTCTGCTGGAATGAATAGATCGGAATTTTCGGGAAGATCTACAGTAACATTAACTGGAATTGTTGGGTCATATCCAGATCCTGGATTAGTAACTTCAATTCTAGATACAAAATAATATTGAGTATCAATAACTGCAATCTGTCCGTCATATGGTCTTTGCCCCTTTGGAAGTATTTGTGCTGGAACAGCAGTTGTTCCAATTCCAATAATACTAGTGATGATTCCAGCACGAGATTGAATGAAGGAATCTATTTGCGCTGATGTTGTAATTCCAGTTAATTTAACTTGAGGGAAAGAACCAACACCAGTCTGATAAGATGTTGGAACATCTTCGTTTCTTACGATGTAATATGATAAGTCAACAATTTTTTCAATAGCAGCAATCTCTGCCTCCTTAACATAACCAGTAGATAGTCCTGTGGGAGGAGGGGAAGTTTCATTCAAATATGTTAATGATCCATCCTCCGAATCACGATATGCTAATCCAGCATCTATTGAGTTTAAATTGCCCAATGTTAAAATATCAGAGCATATCTGTTCTACTATAATCTTACTATCTCTTCTGCAGATTTCTCTTCCCTTTTCGGGTCCTATTGGGCCATAATCAAATACTGTTCCAGCAGCACCAAATGGACCATCTGATGAAATAATAAATCCAACAACTTCAGAAGCAATAAAATCTTTATTTGCTCTTAAAATTGTAACTGAATCTTTAAATTCTTGAGATGCACCAACTCCAACATTAATAACTAAACTATCGACGTTATCCCCTTCCGGATCAGAAACAATTTCTCCAGTATATTGGAGTGGAGTTGCACCATTAGATACTAAACCAAAGTTTCCAAATGAGGAGTTGGAGTTATTGAGGTCACAAACACCACCAGTATCACAGAAAACTGCAGTATCACAGCAAATTGTAAATAGTGAAACTAACTGGGCATATCCAAAGTTTGTAATTGAAACTCCAATACCACCTTGATTATATTGTGTATAAGCATCCAGAACCATTGACTTGAATCCACCTGCCCTGGTTCCATCAATTCTCATTCCAATGCTATCTGGAACAAAGTTAGTGCAGTTTTGGACGTAAGGTGACTGCCAATTTTCTTCAGTTCCATCAGCATATCCATACCCTCTCGTTGGGAAGGACACCATTGCTTTTCCTGGATTGCTTGGTCCAACAAAAGATAGTTGAGCAACGTAACAACCTCTCTTAACATAGAATAAATCAGTCAAATCTCTAGTTGTAACAAGAGTTCTTCTTAAATCTTCTCCAACTACGGCAACTCTTTCATTGAGTGAAATAGGACCATCTTCAATATAAAGACCTGCAAATACTTTAATTGTATCTCCTGGTTGTGCTATTGATGCTGCTTTCTTAATAGTAAGGAAAGCATCTCCTGGACCAGTTCCTCCATTTCCATCATCTCCTAACTTATTAACAAACCATTCATTTCCAATTCTTGGTCCTGGTGGTTGCCATACCAACTCCCCAGAAGGATAGTTGGTAGTAATTCCTGACGCAGTATATCCAACTCCAATAATTGTGGTAACAATACCAACAGCACTATGAATTGCTGATAATACATTTGCACAACCAAGAATGTTTGTATTTGAATCTCCGTCTGCAACAATTTCTAGGTCAATTAATTGTGATACACTTGAGATGCCAGATTGATATGATACTGGAGGTCTGGAATTATTAATTACATACTGTGCTAAAGTTGCAATTGAACTAATTCCAGCAAGAGTTGCATACTTTACGTATCCACCTGGATAAGATTCCAGACCAGTTGGTGCTGGAGAACTACTTTCTAGATAATTTCCCAAAGAGTATGAAATGCCTGCACCAACAGACTTTGAGTTTCCTCCTTTAGTAATATCAAATGCAATAGCGTCAATAATTAAACCAATATCTCTCTTACACTTTTCTCTACCCGTTGTAACTCCAACTGGACCATAATCAAAATTGGAACCATATGCTCCAAATAAACCATCAGTGGAGGTGATAAAACCAACAATTTCTTCGGCAATAAACTCTTTATTGCGAATTAAAAGATTTGCTCCATCAATAAATCTTCCAGTAATTCCAATGGCACCAGCAGAAGCAAGTACTGAATAAGCAAATCCAACTTGATTATTAGAATCAACAACTTCACCACGAACTCTTAAATCACCAGCAACATCAAGAGTTCTTGTTGGTTCTGTGGTGTTGATACCTACTATAGGATTAATTTCCTTAATTTCATTTCCATCTAAATCAGTAACTGTGGTGATGCCGAACCCACGAACCTTAACTAATGTTGCTCCAATTCCAACATCTAATTTTGCGGTTGTTGTAATTCCAGTTACTAAAAGATTTTCTATTTCAGAATCTAATACATTCTCTCTTGTAATTGAGGCAATTCCAATGGTGGAGAACCCTACTACTTCACTGGTAATTGATGCGACACCTATAGTGGAGAATCCTACTACTTCATTAGTAATTGAGGCAACCCCAATGGTGGAGAACCCTACTACTTCACGGGTAATACTAGCAACACCTATGGTAGAGAACCCTACTACTTCATTAGTAATTGATGCAACACCTATGGTGGAGAACCCTACTACTTCATTAGTGATACTAGCAACTCCAATCGTGGAGAAACCTACTACCTCAGAAGTAATAGATGCTACTCCAATAGTAGAGAACCCTACAACTTCATTAGTAATTGAGGCAATACCAATGGTGGAGAAACCTACTACCTCAGAAGTAATAGATGCTACTCCAATAGTAGAGAACCCTACAACTTCTGTTGTGATTGATGCAACACCTATAGTCGAGAACCCTACTACTTCACTGGTAATGCTAGCAACACCAATAGTGGAAAATCCTACTACTTCCGAAGTAATACTAGCAACACCAATAGTAGAAAATCCTACGACTTCTGTTGTGATTGATGCGACACCAATAGTAGAGAACCCTACAACTTCTGTTGTGATTGATGCAACACCAATAGTGGAGAATCCTACTACTTCATTAGTAATTGAGGCAACCCCAATGGTGGAGAACCCTACTACTTCACGGGTAATACTAGCAACACCTATAGTAGAAAATCCTACTACTTCTGATCCAATGGTTGCTACTCCAATTGTAGATACACCAACATACTCTGTTGTAATAGTAGCAAATCCAGATACTCTTATATTTTCAGCAATATCTAAATTATATTCTGGATTGAGTTCATTAATACCAATAAATCCAGAGGAATTAATTACAATATCATATCCACCACCTTCTGGTTGATATCTTAAATCATATTCACCAGGATCAGTAAATCGGATACCAATTTTTCCCCCAGTAGTAATCGCAACCGGGTTTGAATCTGATGGATTGACTTGAAATGCTTGTTCTGGATCTATAGTCCCTATACCAAATGAACCCAATCCAGTTATAACAACTGGATTTTGATCTGATGGATTTACCTGGAATATTTGTTCTGGATTAGTTGTTCCAATACCGATGGTATATGCTATACCAACTCCCCTAACATCAAGTCTCTGATATGGAATTGTAGTTCCAATACCAACATTATTATCAACTAAAATATTGGCATCACCATAGATTGTGCCATATACGTCTAAAGTATAGTCACCAGAAGTTGCTCCAATTGCAACTTGCTTAAATTCAGCATCTGCATATAAAGTATTTGTCCCTACCCCTAGACCTGTTTTTACCTTAAAAAAAGTATCTTGTGATGCCATTGGGTTCCACTATCCCCCTGTCTATAAAGTTATTTATTAGATAATTTAATTAACCAAAAACAACGAAGTAAATAACGGAAGTATCTGCTAGTACTTGATTTCCTCTAGTGTCAAAAGTTTTAATTGCAAATTCTCCGTTTCCTGGTCCTGCGGCAGCATCTACGGAGCAAATGTGATCTTCATCCTCAATTCCTGGGTTTGCTATAACAATAAACTTTTGATTACTCCAAGTGGATTCTCCAGTATCTGGAGAATATACACCAGTATCTTGAGCATTATTTTGGAGTTTATTTTCCATAACAAATAAGTATCTTCCTGTGCTTGTTTTGGATACTGTCACCTGAACATTTCCACCATATTCTACTGTTGGAGTAGATGTTTTTCCATTTATCATTTTACCCCAAGCTCTTGCTCCAAAAATTGGAGCAGTATCAGTTTGTCCACCATTTAATTTAGTTGAAGTAACTGCTCCACTTCTGATTTTTGCAGATGTTACTGCTTCAGAACCATTAGTTCCATCCAACTTGTCAGTTGTAATTGCTCCATTTGCTAATGTATGAGTGTGACTATTTGCCGTAACTCCATTAGTTGAAGTTGATGTAATGCTGCTTGGAGTTCCAAGAGCAATCGTTTTATCTGAAGTATTATCAAAGGATCCTCCAGTTAATCCATCTCCATCAGAAACTGAAAATTCAAGATCTCCAGAGATTGTTCCGCCAACAGTTAGATTTCTTCCAACATTCAAGTCTCTATTAACTTGAATATCTTTAAATTCTGTTGTAGCAGAAGAGGCATCAAGATTATTAGTAACTGTCAGGTTATTTACAGTGAGTTCATCTGAATAGTTTGATTGACTTATTGATTGGGGAACTCCTACAAATTGCTCTTCTCCAGTAAGAGCATTAATTTTTCTTCTTCCAATATAAAATTCTCCATTACTATTCATACCAGTGTAGAGAACTGATCCACCACGAGTTGGTAATGACTGGGAAATTAAAATTTCATCTTCTGTCAATACCCTGTCTTGATTGGTTGGCATACCAGTTGAGTAGTTGCCAGGACCAAATCCAGTGTATTCAAAAGTATGTCCTGATGCTCTTAAGATAGAGTTTCTTCTTAATTCAACAGGAATTGGAGAAATTCTAGTTACAATTGAATCGTCTAAATGTGATGTTTGCTTAGTATTAAATAATCCTCTTAAAACGCTCAATGATGATCCATTAACTTTGGTAATCATCATAATTTCTTCATCAATCTGAATGAAATCTGACTTACTCAAACCTCTAGAATTTCCGACAGAAATTGATGATGCATTTTGTCCGACAGAAGAAGAGCATCTCTTTTGAAGTTCTGATATTAAAGGATATTGTCTAGAAGAAAGATTTTCATTTGATTTATTAGAATTACTTAAAGATGGTGCTATAGGAATTAGATAAACTTTTCCTGTTTGAGAAGATGCATTACCAGAAACTTCAAATTGAGTAGCACTATTTACACTAGTAACATCAAAGGTATCTGAAACTATGCCCGAGAAATAAACTTTATCTCCAGCAAAGAATAAATGTGGAGAAGATGAACTAGTGACTGTAATTGTACTTATGTCATCTGCTGAATTATATGATACTGATTGGACATTTAATGCTTCATTGGAAATAATTGCAGAGGGATAAGTTTCAAAACTTTGTGCGGATTCATCAGCACCATTAGCATTTGTGTATGTAATTGTGTTTGGAGTTACTGACTCGATTGGGAAGAACCCGTCATTTCCAACTTTTTTACTTCCGATGATTTGAATTCCCTTATTAATAGCAGAAAATACTGAAGAAACTGTAAGATTAACTGACTGCGAATTAGAAGATGAATGAGGTATTCCCCTAGCAGTTAATACATCACCTGCTGTGTATCCAGATCCTGGATGAGATATTGTTGCAGATGTAACTGATCCGCCGGATACAGTAATGGTCGCAGTTGCATTTTCTCCAGTTCCACCACACAAAGGAATATCACTCCAAGTTCCATTTACAAATCCAGAACCACCTCCAGAAATAGATAATGCAGAAATTCCTTGTAGTCCGTGATTTACAGTGGTTGTGATTACGCAAGTTGATCCAGTATTTTCAATTTGTTCTACTTCATAGGAAATTCCAAATTTAGATAAAAACGCAGAGGTTGTCTCTTTAGTTACACTATAATTTAAATCATTGACATCAACTTTACCAATGGTTTTTCTGGAAGCATATGTCTTTGTTGGATATGGATCTGAAACTGGATTATCAAAATCAGTGGTTGGGTATAGATTTTCTATACTTTGAGAAAGTCTTAAGTTATCAACATCAAACGGAGAAACATTAGGAGTATTCTTAAAAGCATTCAATGTTACATAATAAACACCATCTGATACATTGTAAGAATATTTCTGAATTGTATCAACCTTATAAATTTGGAATTCATTAGTAATTTCTTCACAACTAAAGTAAGGAAGAGACTCTCTAGTATTATTGTCATCTTCAATCGTATATGGAGGAACTCTATAAGTTGAAGAGTTGCAATCTCTTACGTTTAGCCAATTAGTTCTAGTTGTTTCTGCTGTTGGTGTAATTGTACCTGGATTTATTTCAATTTCATATCTAAAATGAAGTTCGTTTACAACGTTAGAAACTATAAATGATCCATTATACCCAGTTCCTGTTCCCAAACCAACAGGAGATGGTTCATTAGAACTCTTCAAATTATAAATATTGACTACATCTCCCACTCTTAAATTGTGAGGATTTTTGGTTATAATATTTGCTTCATCAGATGCATACCAAGCATCTACAATTTGATTAGTATTTCTTGCTTGAGATACTGAGGTCAAATCAGTATCTAATTTTGTATATAGATCTGAAATTGCAGAAGAAGATCTTTGTAAAATGAATCCAACAGAAGGTTCTGCTGCATTTATTGAAGAATCTTTTGGAATTACGTATCTAGCACGATAAATCTTATCATCTAGATTTCTATTGTCATAAGATCTCGTAATGTAAAATGATGGATCTGCCGCAGCAGAAACATCATCAACAAATGATTGTTTGGATTGAATATTGATATACCAACCATCATTCGCAGAGTCATATTGTATTGGACTTCCTGGAGTTCCTGGAGATCTATCAGATACTTTGCTTACTAGTCTTAAATTTCTATTACTTGATCCTATATCATTAATATCAATAACATTATCTTCATCTTCAGAAGCAGATATGCTTTCTGATAATTGTATTGTATTTGTAGTTAATGAAGTATTAATATAATATACTTTATGTGGATCTATCCCATCAGGCAATTGACCATTATTTGATACTACTCTTACTGCCTGAGATGTATTAATTCCAGTTATAGAACCGACAGTTTGATTATTAAGTAAAGTAATAGTATTTGTGGAACTATCAATAGAAGAAATTGTTAGATCAAAACCATAACTTGGAGATACTGTAGCATTTGATATATTTCCATCGACATTAATATAAATTTTATCATCAACCATTCCACCGATAGAAAACTCTTTGACAGTTGATGGAGGAACCGTTAATTCATTATTATATCCGTTTAAGTATACTCTTGTAGGCAAATCAACGTCACTTGTTTTACCCGAATCTAATTCAAAACAAGTAACATTTACTTCTTGAGAATCAATCTCTTTAGGTGGAATAATGTGAGTTATAAATCCGTGATTATCCTTTGGTAACTCATACTTTTTGAAACCACTAGCAGAAAGAGCAATTGCTCCAAAATTACTATTTGAGTTGGTGATGCTTTGATCTCCACCAGTTTGTGCCGAAAAATGGTTTGCATATCCAATCGCAAATATCGACACACACTGAATGAATGCATCATTTGATGCTTTTATGTGGAAACTTTCCCAATCAGGTTTATATCTTGCTCTAGAATTCTGATGTAAGAACTCATCCTCAAATGCACTTTGATCGTTATATGTTCCAGAGGATTCATTATAAATTACAAATGCATTATCATCCTTTTGAAGTGAAATTCCAGTAAATTGTGCTGTAACAATACTTCTAAAACCAGTTGCCTTCGATCCATCAGCGTGAAGACCGTTCATACCATAAACAGACTTCAAACTGCAGTTAAAGACATAAGGAGAACTTGATGATACAGTATCAGAAACTGTTGTCAGTTTAGAATCACTATTGACCTGTGGAGTAAGTGTAGATGCTGGATTTGAGGGAAGTCTATATGTAAATTGTGTGCTGTTTATAACTTGAGCTACTGTAAATGAACCATTATACTCTGCAATTTGCTGAGAACCATTTCCGACATTTGAAATTAAAATCGCGGTGTTTGGACTTAAATTATGATCTGTAGTAGTTGTTACTGTGACAATGTTAGAAATTTCAAGTCCACCGTCTCCAGCATAAATGTTCGTGATTATATTTGTACCAAATCCAAGATCTCCAACAATTCTATTTTCTTCAACATTTGGATATAAGTCAGGATTAGTATTAACCCCCCAATCAATAATTACGGGAATTCCAGTGTTTTGTCCGAAACCTTTAGCAACTTTATAATAATACATTTCAAGGTCAGTCTTATCTAGAGTGACCCCATTCTTAATATACTTATTCTTACCATCTGCATATTCAAATGCAGTTAGTTTATGGTGAGAGTAACTTGGTGGTGTTTTGAAATTTGATGAAGGATAATTATATACGTTTCCGTTTGGATCACCATCGAAAATAGAAAACCCGTAGATATAGCAAGATCCAGTCAATCTAAAAATTGAAGTTGCTGGTATTAATTCGTCAGTTGGATAAGGAACATATTTTGGACGAATCTTTGTCTTACGAAGGTCGCTTGAAACAATGGAAACACCTCTAGGGACAATAACTCCACCATCGGCACTATTATACTTGTATAGTTCATTAGTAGGATCATCAAGATCCATTATGCTCTGAAGTGTTAATTCTGGCAATACAGTGGTTGTTCCACTATAATTTTTAATAGTATCTCCATCTACATAAAATCCAGGACGATTATCAATATAATGAGTACCTGGGGAAATTAAAATTGTTGTCTGATCGAATAAGTCATTATTCGCACCTTGAATATATGAGAATCTAACTGCTTCAAGGAGTGCTCTTTGAATAGTCTTAAAAGGTCTTAAAGCAGAATTTCCTCTATTATCTGTAGAATCCGTTGAATCTAACTGTGCCGGATCTACATAAAGAATATTACCGTTCAGATTTTTCAGTAAATTTTCGAGTCTCGCTAAAGGCATTTGGAGATTATCCTACTAATTTTTCTTCTGACTTATTTATCAATAAATAAGATTATTAGTATTTTTTGATAAATGGCAATTAGTTCGGAAACTGAAGAGATTATTGCGTTTTATAATCAACGAATTTCTTTAGATTTAGCACAAATATCTCAAATTGAAACTCTAGAAGTTGGAATTGCAGTTACCACTGGAATTGGTTCAACTCATCAAATAAAAGTTTTTGGTCCAAATCAATTAATTGAGAATTTTGATGTTCCAATTGAATCACTGGATGAAGAAGTCGTATCAATCAATACTCAAATAAGAGATCTTCAGCAGTTAGTGTTGGATATTGGAGAACAAGCAAATTCTGTTGGATGTGGATCCACTGCTTGGGTTGCAGGTCTTACAACAACTATCGTAAATCAAGATCAAGCAAGATATAGAGGATACACATATACTGCACCAAATCCATTTTCTCCAACCGATGGAACATTAACAGTCGGAAATGCTGGAATTGGAACTCAGGATTATATCAATCAAGTAGCAATAGGAAGTTATTTCTCACCTATTAACGTTTGTTCGAATCCATTTTTAGGATGCACGAATGGAGAATGTGCTGGATATGCAACTTCAATTACAAATATAACTAATCAAATACAAATTCTTCAAACCGAACGAGATGACCTAATTGATAAAGTCAATACTTTAAAGGCATCTAGATCAGAGTTTGAACTTCAACAATATGCTTATACGCAGTCAAAAAATAAATTAAATCAAAGAATTCAAAGCACTCAACAAATACTAGAATTCCTACAAGACCCTGCTAATGACGAATGGTTATGAAAACCCTAGGGGCAATTTTTACCCGGAGATTTTTTTGCCCGATTTTTGGAATTAAAAGTCAATTTTGAAATCAGGCAACAAGTTCTCCACGAAGTTCAGCAAGTTTAGCAATAGCAAGACACTCTACGCAAGTCCAATAAGTTTCTCCACTAATGGGAAAATTCTCATCAGTGAAATATGCTGCCATATCTTCGTGCATTGCTTGGAGGTCTTTGAGTTGCTCTTTGGAAATTTGCATCTTGTCGGGGGGTAGTTACCTATGTATCATAGCATACTCCTTGGACTTTTTCCGAAGGAGTAGACAGTTTGCTGACTGTCTCCTTAAGGTCCTCAATTTGTTTTTGTTGTTCTTTCATTGCTTCTACTAGTACCGGAACAAGTCTATCATAATCTACATTTTTAATTTGAAAATCTAAATTTGGAATTGAAGTTTCCTGAACTATTTCTGGAATAATTTCTTCCACTTCTTGTGCTATTAAACCAATATCAACATCTTTTCCTCTACCTACGTATGGACTTAATTGCTTATTCCAGGTAAATGATACACCACGAAGATTTAAAACTTTATCCAATGAACTATCAAGAGTTTTGATATTTTCCTTTAATCGAACGTCGGAATGATTGTGTAAGTAATCTAATGGGGTTCCGTTATAATCCCAATCTCCCCAGAGATCTCCATCCGGAGAAGCATAATCAGTAGTTACTGCGGCACTATCATAAGATGGTTGAGCATCAACGTGTCCACCAACGTGCAATCCTAATCCAATTCCACTATAAGTTCCAAGTTGATTCCATAATCCAATACCATTATAAAGACCAACTTGATTATGCATCCCAACAAAGTTTGAGATGCCCCAATTTTGTTGAGAAAAAATTGCTTGAGGATCAATACTAGGCCAAAATTCTGCTGATGAAATTGGAAAAGTTATAGATTCTCCAACTTGCATCGAAGAACAATTTACTACGTCAGCGTCCATTAAAAATACTCCGGAAGAATGGATTGAAATGCGGTTTGTATTACATCAGATATTGATGTTGGGATTAATTTAGTCTTTGGTTCTGAAATTAGAACCCCACCTTTACCTCTTATATTTAAGAGACCTTTTGATGCTATAATTAATTTATTTCTTGCTGCCACTGCAACGTTTGATCCCTCTATCTTAATATTATCAGCAGCATCCAAATTTATATGTTGTGCGGATCTAATTGTAACTCCTGCTTCGTCTGCTCCTGTGGCATTGATTACAATACTTCTTGCTGTAATTGTTAACTCACCATTTCCAGCATCAATATGAATTCCCTTTCCATTACTATAGATCCCAAGACCATCTTTTGAGTTACTGATGATGTTATCTTTTAATTGTGATGATGGATTACTTCTGATATCAAATCCGCCATCACCAAAAAGACGGATACAACCTAAAGATTGTGCTCCTAATTCAATTTGTCTAGGTCTTTTTGAATCTGGATCTTTTCCGATAATAATGGTCCCATCCTGAGGATCACTAATTACATAACCCGTGGGTTGAGGTTGAGGTTTTTTAAGGGTCATTTCTTATCAGAACAATATACAACAGTTTGAACTTCTACATTACTAATTCGTTCCTCTGGTGGAGTTGTACTAAATCCTAAAACGGGTTTCAGAATTGCTCCAGATCCAGTATCACTATTTATTTCCAACTCTGGGTATGTATTAATAGATGTTCCTGGATTAGTAATTTTTGCTGCAGTAATTCTTCCATCATCATCCAATTCTAAATCTAATCTCACATCACTATCGGGACAACTTGAATTAATTGCAAAGTCCTCTGAAGAATATCCAATTCCAGTCTCTTCGATAATTACATCAAGAACATAAGGATAAACAATAGCACCAGAAGATTCTGCTGGAGGGATAGAGCAAGAAGATTGTATTAAAGTTTCTTCATCAGATTCTTCATCAACATTTGATGTATCTGGTCCTAAATATCCACCTCCAGGATTTTGCATCACAACTTCTGATAACTTTCCATTCTCAATTCGAGCATATCCATATGCTCCAGTTCCATTTTCACAAGAATCTTCGAATGAAACATATGGAGGAGAAGAATATCCTCCACCTGGATTTGTAATATTAACTCCCATAATTTGACCGAATGAATCAACAACTGCATTTCCAGTTGCACCAGATCCTCCTCCACCAAAAATCTTAACTTGTGGCATTCCACACTGAAGACTTACATCACAACCACCAACATATGGTGCCAATTCTTCAGGCAATCCTTCCCCTCCAGATATTCCACCCAAAAATCCTGCTGCCTGTTTCTTACCATCATCTAAAAGATTTCTCAATCCTTGTGCTGGAGAATAATTAATAATATTTTGGAACTTAATATCTCCGTCCTTTGGAACAAATCCTTTGTTCATTTCATAATTAAAGACTTGTTTGCAGGGAGATTCTTCACACTGAAGGAAACTTGCAATTGTTTTTGCAATTCCAATTGCCTTTTCTACATATGACATTACAGTCCCAATTCCTCCACCTAGAGTAGAAGAAATCTGATCTAGTGCAGGTTGAATGGCATCTTGAATTTCATTTACTACTGACTGTAAAATACTACCAGTAAAAGTTTCTACTAAACATACGGGAATACTTGCTACCTTTCCAATCATTCCAAACAAGAAATCAAAAACAAAATTTTTTATTTTCTTGATGATATTTAAGAAAAGGCACCATATTCCATCGGCAATCTCACCTGCTGCTGCCTTCTTTAAAAATTCCGCCCACTTTGGAAGTTCTTTTTGTTCTATATAATCCTCTAAAAGATTATAGACCCCTGCAATAATTTCATCTCGTATATATTTTACCAACCATATCAGAGCATCAGATATTACAGTAGCAATCTCATCAATCTCTGATGAAATATCAGTGACCTTATTTAAAACTGGATTGATGTAAGTATCATTAACATACTTAACTTCATTCATCAACTGAATAAATTTGATTAATCCTTTATTGATTTGTGATGCAACATCCTTTCCTTCTCTACAATGACCTGGAATAGTTACTATTGGATTTTTGTTTAACTGATATATTGCTACAGTATCTCCTCCATTGTGACGACCAGTTGTTTTTACTATTCCAGGTTCACCTGGAGATGATTTGCCATTCCTTACAGTTTTGTTATATGGACTAACAATTGCTCCTGGTTTTTGTTGGAATAACTTAAATCCTTTTGTTCCTTGCGTAAAAGTATTCAAGTAATCTACATTTGCTCCATTGTATAATGAACCAATTACAATTGGTTGTTGTGCGTCTTCTCCATCGGCAAAAAATCCAATCACAACTTCACCACCACGGGTATTCATACTAATACCAGCACCACCTGCACCAGTTCCCATATTTGTAGGGATTAGTACGTGAGCCCAAGGAAGATTTCTATCTTCTATTTCATCTCCTGGATGATGACCGATAATTCTTACTTGAACTCTATAACCATACTCTAGGTCAGCACGATCTGGTTGAGTATTTGCTACGATACCAATAAACCATTTGAAACCATCTCTTCCTGCAAAATTAGGATTAATTAGTGATTGTTCTAACATAGATTTATGGTTCCCCGTATGAATCTCTTACTAATTTAAGTCCAGTATAACCCTGATTGTCACTGAATTCGTGTGCGAGTTCTGCAATTAAATACAGACCAGATTTCTTACTGTCCTTTTGCTTTTCTTGCTTTGTAATCTCTCCTATATCTAGGAAGATTACATCACCAACTGTAAGATTTAGATTTAATGGTACTGTAATATTGGCAATCTGACTGAATGCTAAATTATATCTAGTTACAGAGTGCGCCTGATATCTAATTCTATCATCTATTTTTTCATTTGGATTCACTGTTCCTGGAGATTTTACGATACCATCAATAAATCTTACCATTACTCTAGAAGGACTTTCTTCCAATCCTTGTGGAATTTTTGGAGATTTTTTATCACTTGATGCGTGGTTCATAATCTCATAACTATCGGAAAGTTTATACTTATAATAATTGAATTTTTT
>JACCDG010681519.1_pt1 | contig 19670 bp, 17 predicted proteins | sample 7442471 | NCBI WGS metagenome assembly JACCDG01 (sample SAMN15323444, study PRJNA562643) | freshwater metagenome | isolation source: river surface water | place: USA:Blue River Watershed | collected 2017-08-17 | reverse complement strand
CTGCCCGACGTGGAGCGGGCGGCCAAGCTCGACGAGTACGACCGGGTGCTGCTCAATTCACCAGTAACGGCGCGGTGGCTTGCCGCCGAGCAGGCCAACGCCAAGGTGGCCCACGACAACCTGCCCAGCATGGCCGCCATCGAGCGCAGCTTCCTGGGCAACATCACCGAGCCGGTGCAGCGCGGCCTCGCGCAAGGGCGCCGGGGCCTGACCCTGCTGTTCGACCAGATGGGGATCTTCAAGGGCCTGGAACGGCAGCGCGCGGAAGTCGCGGCCGCCCACGGCATCAGCTACGACCCATCCATCGAACTGGCCGTGCGCCTGGCCCAGCAGCAACGCGAGGTCGAGCGCTACCCGGTGCCCGAGGACATCGCCAAGGGCATGCAGGACATCAGCAGCGCGCAAAGCATGGGTGACGCCTTTACCGCGATTCGCACCAACCCGCGCGCCGTGCTGGAAACCACGTTGCAATCGCTGGGCGCCAGCACGCCGGCCCTTGTCGGCGCGGCGGGCGGTTCCGTGTTCGGCCCTGGTGGTACGGCGGCGGGCGCCGGCCTGGGCAGCTTCGCGGTGGAATACAGCAACACCCTGCAAGACGTGATGGACGAGAAGGGCGTGAACGGCACCGACGCGCTGTCGATTCGCGCCGCGCTGAACAACCCCGAACTCATGGCAGCGGCCCGCGACAAGGCCCTCAAGCGCGGCATTCCGGTGGCGATTTTCGACGCCCTGACCGCTGGCCTGGCGGGCAAACTGCTGGCCGGCGCCAAGCCGACCGTCGCCAGCGTCGGCGGCCGCGCGGCCGGCGAACTCGGATTGCAGGCCGGGGGCGGTGCAGCTGGCGAGGCCGGGGCGCAACTGGCAACGGGCGAGTACAAGCCGGGCGACATCCTCATGGAAGCCATTGCCGAAATGCCGACCGCCATTGTTGAGGTGCCGGCCAACTATCGGCACGCCATGGAAGGCGCCCAGCGCGCACAGAAGGGCGCGGAATTCCTCGACAACCTCAACAAGCTGGCGGCCGCCGACAAGCTCGTCGCCCGCGACCCCGAAACCTTCGAGCAGTTTGTCGCGCAAGCTGCCGAGGCCGGCCCGGTGCAGCAGGTGTTCATCAACGCGCAAACCCTCATGCAGTCCGGCGTGGCCGAACAGGTGGCCGCCGTGTCGCCGGCCGTGGCCGCGCAGTTGGGCGAAGCCCTGCAAACGGGCGGCCAGATCGCTATCCCGGTCGAGGAATACGCCGCGCGCATCGCGCCCACCGAGTACGCGCAAAGCCTGCTCGATCACCTCAAGGTGGAGCCCGAGGGATTCAGCCGGGCCGAGGCGCAGGAATTCATGCAAAGCCACGCCGAGGAATTGCAGGCGGAAGTCGAGCGCACCCTGGCCGAAAAGCAAGGCGACGACACGTTCAAGGCATCCGCCGAGGCGGTGCGCGCCGAGGTCAAGACCCAACTCGACACGGCCGCGCGCTTCACCGGGCCGGTGAATGATGCCTATTCCGCCATGATCGGCAATTTCTACGCGGTCACGGCGGCCAAGGTCGGCACCACGCCCGAGGAACTGTTCAAGCGCTACCCGCTCAAGGTCGGCGCCGAGCGCATCGACGGCCAGCAGTTCGACCAAAGCACCGGCCCTTTCGGCCCGGTGCTGACCGACTTCAAGGGCGACACCCAGGGTGCCATTGCCAAGCTCATGGAAATTAAAAGCGGCGAGGCTATCGGCGCGCTGCACCACCCGGACATCGGCGACATCGACTTGGTGTGGGGCGAGGAAGGCACGGGGGCCAGCGATGGGTACGGGCTCGCCAAGCTGGCGAAGTATCACCCCGAGGTCTTGAACGACCTGCAGGGCATTCTCTCGGCGATGAAGGTAACGACGCGCAACAAGAACCGCGTCAATCTGGAATCGGCCGACCATCGGGCCGCTGTGCGTTTGACCTGGGACAGCCAAGCGAAGCACTGGCTACTGACTGCATTCCAGAAAAAAGAGGGAGGCGCGACCAGCACGACGACGGACACTGCCGGCCTTGATGGAGAGGGTGACACGGCTCGCCTCTCCGACGCCTCGGATTCCATTGTAGACCAGAAACTCGACCAGTTCTACCAGGGCGAGAAGGCTACCCCGCGCGGCAGTTTCAACCCGGCGAGCCTGTCGATTACCCTGCTCAAGAACGCCGACCTCTCCACCTTCCTGCACGAGTCGGGCCACTTCTTCCTGGAAGTGCAGGCCGACATTGCCAGCAAGCTGCAACAGGAAGCCGAGATTTTCGGCCGGGATACCCTCAAGCCCGGCGAGCGCCAGATCCTCAACGACACCGACGCGCTGCTGCGCTGGTTCGGTGTCGAGAACCTGGCCGAGTGGTACAACCTCGACTTCGAGGAAAAGCGCGCCTACCACGAGCAGTTCGCGCGCGGCTTCGAGGCGTACCTGTTCGAGGGCAAAGCCCCCAGCATCGAACTGCAAGGGCTGTTCCAGCGCTTCCGCGCCTGGCTGGTCAGCGTCTACCGCGAACTCAAGAACCTGAACGTCGAGCTGACCGACGAGGTGCGCGGCGTGTTCGACCGCATGCTCGCCACCAACGAGCAGATCGCCCTCGCCGAGCAGGGCCGCAGCATGATGCCGCTGTTCACCTCGCCTGAACAGGCCGGCATGACGCCCGAGGAATTCGCCGCCTACCAGGCGCTCGGGGTCGATGCGACGGCCCAGGCCATCGAGGACTTGCAAGGGCGCGGCCTGCGCGACATGACGTGGCTGCACAATGCGCGCGGCCGCATCATCAAGCAGCTACAGAAGGAAGCCAAGGCCCAGCGCGCCGAGGTGCAGATCGAGGTACGCCGCGAGGTCATGAGCCAGCCGATTTATCGCGCCTGGCAGTTCCTCACCGGCAAGCTGGCCGTCGACGACAAGATCGAGGCGCCGGCCAAGCGCACGTCGAGCCCCGACACGGTGGATGAAACCCAGGACTCGCTGTTCGCCGCCATTGCCAAGCTGGGCGGCCTGAACCGTGCGGCGGTGCAGTCCGAGTGGGGCATCGACCCGAAAGAGCGCATTCCTATGCCGGCGTTCGGCAAGCATGTGCTGCGCCGGGAAGGTGGGCTATCCATCGACGCCATGGGCGAAGCGCTCGGGCAGTACGGCTACCTCACCCTGGACGAGCACGGCAAACACGACTTGCGCCAGCTTGAGGACAAGTTCTTCGAGGAACTGCGCGGCAATCCGCAGTATTCGGTGGCCTACGACTACGCGGCCGACCAGGAAACGCGAGCCGGCGACCAGGTGGTCAATCCCCAGGCCCTCGGCGCCGCGCGCCTCGACCTGGGCGAACTCAAGGCCATGGGGCTGCCGGCCGAGGTGGTCAATGCGCTGAAAGCGCACCGGATGACGGCCACCGCTGGCCTGCACCCTGACATCGTGGCCGAAATGTTCGGCTTTTCCTCGGGCGACGAACTGGTGCGCAAGCTGGCCGCCACCGATGCGCCGCGCGTGGAAATCGAAGCGCTCACCGACGTGCGCATGCTGGAACAGTTCGGCGACCTGTCAAGCCCCGAGGCCATCGAGAAGGCCGCCGACAAGGCCATCCACAACGACGCCCGCGCCCGCTTCGTGGCGACCGAGGCCAACGCCCTGGCAAAGGCCACCGGCCAGCGCAAGGTGCTGACCAGCGCCGCCAAGGAATACGCCAGCGCGCTGATTGCTCGCCTCAAGGTGCGCGACATCAAGCCAGGCCAGTACGCCAGCGCGGAAGTGCGCGCGGCCAAGGCTGCCGAGAAGGCCAGCAAGGCGGGCGACCTCGCCACGGCGGCCGCCGAGAAACGCAACCAGTTGATTCAGAGTTACGCCACGCGCGCGGCCTACGACGCCCAGGAGGAAGTCGACAAGGGCCTGCGCTACCTCAAGAAATTCGAGGGCGACATCAAGACCCTGGACGCCGACTATGCCGACCAGATCGGCAACCTGCTGGAACGGTTCGACCTGCGCAAAGGGCAGAGCAATAAGGCCGTCGACAAGCGCACCGCCCTGGCCGAGTGGATCAAGGCCCAGCGAGAAGCCGGGCTCGAGCCCGACATTCCGCCCGAACTGGAAAACGAGGCATTCCGCACGTCTTACAAGAATCTGACGGTCGAGGAATTCCGGGGCCTCGTCGATACCGTGCGCCAGATCGAGCACCTGGGCCGCTTGAAGCACAAGCTGCTGACGGCAGCCGACCAGCGCGCCTACGAGGCCGTGCGCGACGAAATCGCCGCGAGCATTCACGATCACGCCCAGGGCCGCGAGGCCGACACCCGCACGCCGACCACGAACATGGGCCGGGCCGTGCAGGGCTTAAAACGCTTTTGGGCGGCGCATATCAAGGCGGCCACCTGGGCGCGCGTCATGGACGGCGGCAAGGACGGCGGCCCGATGTGGGAATACTTCGTGCGCAGCGCCAACGAGCGCGGCGACCAGGAAACCACGATGCGCGCCGAGGCCACGGCCAAGCTGTCGGAAATCCTCGCCCCGGTGTTCAAGCTGGGCCGGATGGGCGGCAAGGGGCAATTTTTCCCGACCATCAACCGCAGCCTGAACCGCGAGGCGCGCCTCGCCATCGCGCTGAACATCGGCAACGACGGCAACCTGCAGCGCCTACTCGGCGGCGAAGGCTGGACGATGGCGCAGCTTGCCCCGGTGCTTCAATCGCTCACCGCCCGGGAGTGGCAGGCGGTGCAGGCCGTGTGGGATCACTTCGAGGGCTACCGGCCGCAGATCGCCGCCAAGGAGCGCCGGGTCTATGGCAAGGAGCCCGAGTGGGTGGCGCCGCGCCCCTTCGCCGTGACCACGGCAGACGGCACGACCGTGCAAATGCGCGGCGGCTACTATCCCATCAAGTACGACCCGGCCGCGAGCCAGCGGGCCGAGGAACACGCCGACGCGGAAAGCGCCAAGCGCCAGTTGCAGGGCGCCTACACCACGGCCACCACGCGCCGCAGCTTCACCAAGTCGCGGGCCGAGGAAGTGCAAGGCCGGCCGCTGCTCTACACCCTGGGCGGCCTGTACTCGGGCGTCAATGACGTGATTCACGACCTGGCCTGGCACGAGTGGTTGATCGATGCCAACCGCCTGTTGCGCTCGCACACCATCGACGCGGCCATCCGCGAGCACTACGGCCCCGAGGCCAAGCAGCAGTTCAAGACCTGGGTGCAGGACGTGGCCGAGGGCGAGAAAGGCGCGGACGCTGCCGTGGATCTGGCCCTCTCGCGCCTGCGCCAGGGGGTGAGTGCTGCCGGCCTGGGCTTCAACGTCATGAGCGCGCTAATCCAGCCGCTTGGCATTACGCAATCCATCACCCGCGTGGGTGCGCCTTGGGTGGCGCGCGGCGTGCGCAAGTACATCGGCAACCCGGTGGGCCTCACGCGCACGGTCAATGGCATGTCATCGTTCATGGAAAACCGGGCGCGTACCCGCTTCCGCGAACTCAACGAGTTGCGCAACCAGGTGCAAGATCAAAGTGCATTCAATGAGTACGTCGGGCGCTACGCCTATTTTCTCATGATGCGCTGTCAGCAAATGGTCGACGTGCCGACCTGGTGGGGTGCCTACGAGAAGGCCATCGCCGGGGGCAATGAGGAAACCCGCGCCATCGCGCTGGCTGACCAGGCCGTCATCGACGCCCAGGGCGGCGGGCAAACCAAAGACCTGTCGGCTATCGAGCGCGGCGGCCCGGCGCAGCGGCTTTTCACCGTGTTCTATTCCTTCATGAACACGGCCCTGAACGTCGGCGTGGAAAAGACCATGAGCGCGGACACCCCGGCCAAGCGCGCGAAGCTGGCCGTCGACTACGCCATGCTCTACGTGGTGCCGGCCGTGCTGGGTTACTTCATCAAAAACGCTTTCACGCCGGGTGACTCGGGCGACGATGACCCCGAGAAGATCGCCAAGAAACTGGCGGCCAACCAAATCGACTACCTGATGGGCCTCATGGTCGTGGTGCGCGAATTCGGCGAGGCGGCCAAGATCGTGTCCGGTGCCAACGACATGGGCCGCGACTACACCGGGCCGGCCGGTTTGCGCCTCATCGCCGACACCGTGAGCTTGGCGAAACAGGCGCACCAGGGCGAGTTCGACGATGCCTTCCGCAAGGCGTCGGTCAATGTTGTGGGCGACCTGTTCGGCCTGCCCAGCGCGCAGATCAACCGCACCATCACCGGCACCAAAGCCCTGGCCGAGGGCAAGACCGAAAACCCGGCCGCCATCGCCTTCGGCTTCCAGGAGAAGCGCTAATCTCGTGCTGCTGTAAAGACACGAAAGGGGCGGTAAGTGCAGCCTATGGTGCACTTACCGATGCCCCCGGTGGATAGCCTAGCGGCTATCCACCGGGGGCACTTCTCATGTCGATTTCATCCACCAACCGCAAGGCCGGGCCATTCGCCTGCAACGGCGCGACGGTAGCGTTTCCTTTCGCGTTCAAGGTATTCACTACGACCGACGTGCGCGTCGTGCTGACTGACGCTGACGAAGCAGAAAGCGACCTGGCACTGGGTACGAACTACACCGTGACCCTCAATGCCGACCAGGATGCAAACCCTGGTGGCACCGTCACGACCGTGGCGACCTACGCCACGGGCAATCTCATCACGCTGACCAGCAAGTTGGAAAACTTGCAACCTGTGACCCTAACCAACCAGGGCGGGTTTTATCCGAAGGTCATCAACAACGCCCTCGACCGTTTGACCATCATGGTGCAGCAGGTCTTTGAGCAGGTAGGGCGTGCGGTCAAAACTCCCATTTCAAGCGGCTTGACACCGGATCAACTTATCGCCGACCTGTACGCAGTAGAGGCAAACGCCGGTAATAGCGCAACTGCGGCAGCAAGTAGCGCGGCGAATGCCGCTGCTAGTGCGGCAGCAGCAGCGGCAGTTCTCGATAATTTTGATGATCGTTACCTAGGGGCAAAAACTGCCGATCCATCGCTGGACAACGACGGCAATCCGCTACAGATTGGGGCGCTCTACTACAACACCGTCGTCGGTGTTATGCGCGTCTATACAGGCACCGGCTGGATTGACGCAGCAACTGGTGTTAGTAGCGATGACGTTTCGTTCCTCGCCGGCGGTGTTGGCGCTGTTGCTCGCACCGCCCATGACAAATTCAGCGAGATTGTCAGCGTCAAGGATTTCGGCGCTGTCGGTAACGGAACGGCTGATGATGCGGCGGCCATTGTCGCGGCCGTAGCCAGTGGTCGGCGTGTGCATTTCCCGGCTGGCACGTACCGCATTGCTAGTGCCGTCGTGTTCTCCGGTCTGTCTGGATTTGAACTTTTTGGCGACGGTGCGGGAGTGGCTACCATCAAATGCGATGGTGCGGCCACGTTTACAAACGCTGCCGTTGCGTTCTCTGGCTGCAATCATTTTCGCGTTACCGGACTGACCATCGACCAAAACAATAACGCGTCATTCAGCGCAACTAATCCGCTGCTGCTGGCGTTGAGTTGCACGGATTTCAAAATCGACCTCAACGAGGTGCTGCACTACACCTACATCGGAATCGCGGTTAATTCTTGTCAGCGGTTTTGGATTGATGGGAATCGCGTAGAGCGAGACACCGCCATCAACACGACGAATCACGCTATTAATGTGTCCTCGTCAGTATCGACCAGCGGGCCGGGCGTCGTATCCCGAAATCTGTGCAAGAACTCGGGCTCTATTTACCGTGGCGCTAACATCATCATTGCCAACAACCGATTTGACTTCAACCGCTATGGTGCCGGCATCGTCACGTCAGGAAACGGCACGCCGACCTATGGTCAGTATGTCGTCACCGGAAATATTTGCAGTGGCGGAACGGGAGTCGATGCGGATGGCTTCAACGTGGCCGGCTTGGAGATAGACGGCTACTTTTGCACCATCAACAACAACGTCGTTTTCCAGAATGCCGGCCCTGGAATCGCAATGTTGGCATACCGTTCGACCTTGCAAGGCAACATCTGTTTCGGGAACGGCATCGGCGCTGGCGGGGCGCAGTATCAAGCCGGCATTGCAATGGGCTATGTCAGTGCGTCGCAGGGTGCACACTACTGCAACGTCAGCGGCAATCACTGTTTTGACATCGGGAGCGGCTCCCAGCTTTACGGGTACTACGAACAAAGCGCAAGCCTCGTCGGAAATACCGTTTGCGGCAACAAGTTCGACGGAAATATCACCGGGCCGGTGTTTTTCCAAGGGAGTGCCGGCTACTACGAAACTCAGGATTGGGTCTCATACACCCCGACGATTACAGCCACCAGCGGATCAATCACGACTACCGGAACCTGCACTGGTCGTTATAAGCGCATCGGCAAAATGGTGTTCGTCAAGGTCAGTTGTGCAATCACAACCAACGGCACAGGAGCCGGCAAAGTGCAGATCACTCTGCCGGCTATCGGAAACGTCAGTAACGGCCCATATCTTGGTTGTGGTCGCGAGAATGGGCTTACAGGCAAATCCCTGGTTGCTCAATTTCTGAACGGGACGCAAAACGTTCAGGTGGCGAACTATGACGATACCTATCCAGGCGCAAACGGTGCCGTCATTGCGGTAGAAGGGTTCTATGAAGTGGCTTAAATCTTGGTGGTTCAAGGCGCAATGGCGGCGCCAAATGCGCAAAGACAAACGAGCAGGCCGCTGGCCGATTTGATGGAAGGGATGTAATGCCTGAAAAAGACCCAACGACCTGGAGCGCGGCCACCTGGCTGCTGGCCCTGGGCATGGCATTCGGAGGTGGCGCCGTGAATTGGTATGCCAAGGTAAAGCGGGGTCATACCCGCGCTTTCAACATCATCGAACTCATCGGCGAGATTTTCACCAGCGGCTTCGTGGGCTTGGGCGTGTTCATGCTCTTGGCCGCCCTGGATCAGCCGGTGGGCATTTGTGCAGCAGCGTCCGGCGTCGGTGGGCACATGGCAACGCGCCTGCTATTTGCTATTGAGCGCGCCGTCGAGGCCCGCCTGGAAGGGCTCACCAAGAAAGGAAACGCGAAATGATCGAAACCCTGCTCGGTACTCTGTTCGGCGGTCTGTTCCGCATGGCGCCGGAAGTGCTCAAGTGGCTCGACCGCAAGGACGAGCGCAAGCACGAACTCTCCATGTTCGACAAGCAACTGGAAGCCGACAAGTTGAAAGGTGACCAGGCGCTTGCGCAGATCAACGCCCAGGCCGACGCCAGCATCGGGGCCGCTGAAATTCAGGCCATTATCGAGGCAACCAAGGCCCAGGGCGTGCAAACCGGCATCAAGTGGGTGGATGCCTTCAACGCCATAATCCGGCCGCTGCTGGCCCTGCAATGGCTCATCGTGCTGTGGCCGGCCGTCGTCATCGCCGGTTTCGCCCTGGCCGTGCAAACCGGGGCCGACCCCCTGGTGGCGCTCAAGGCCGCGTTCGGCGTCGATGAAAAGGCCATGGCCGCCAGCGTGGCGAGCTTCTGGCTGGTCGACCGCAGCCTGCGCAAAATGTCCGGCCGATGATCCCCGACGCTCTGCTGGCTCTCATTCGCAAGTTTGAGGGCCTTCGCCTCAAGCCGTACCGCTGCCCGGCCGGCGTGCCGACCATCGGCTACGGCCACACCGGGCCGGACGTGCGCATGGACATGAAGCCCATCAGCGAGCCCGTGGCCGAGGCGATGATGCAGCAGGACGCCGTGGTGTTCCACCGCGCGGCCGGCAAGCTGTCGCCAGTGCTGTGGCTGGAAGGCGACACCAAGCACTCGGCAATCGCCGACTTCTGCTTCAACCTGGGCACGACCCGCTACAAGGCGAGCACGCTCAAGCGGCGCGTCGATGCCGGCGACTGGCACGGGGCTGCCGAGGAATTGCAGAAGTGGGTGTGGGGCGGTGGCAAGAAGTTGCCCGGCCTGGTGGCCCGGCGCAAGGCCGAGGGGGCGCTGCTCAAATGAAGGCCGGGATCTTGCGCACTCGCGCCGTAGCGCTGCGCCGTCAATCCCTTCGGTGAAAATGCGCCGGCTAGCGTACAGACCGAAAGCGGCGCACGCCAGGTAGGCGGCCGCCTTCCAATCGAGGGCGAAGAACGCCCCAATTAGCACCGCGATGCCTGCAAGAATCCAGTGCTCGCGCGTCACCCGAACCCCTCAAAATCGTTTCCGCATGTACCCCGTAGCCTATCGCATAATCAAAGGGTTATAATAGCAAATTCGCGGGGCATTGCGGAAACGAATCACGCCTAACCTGTTGATTTTCCTCGTTTTGTCCGAGGACTTGAAAGCAGTTGCATCGGCTTCCGGCGCGTTGATTTATAAGGAATTTTTTGCATCATTTCCGCAACTTGCGGAAATCATTTCCGCAACCCCCAGGGGGTGCGGCAGATTACTGGAAGCGTGGCCGAGTGGTTTAAGGCAGTGCTCTTGAAAAGCACCGAGGGGTGAAACCCTCCGTGAGTTCGAATCTCACCGCTTCCGCCAGAAGCAAAACGGCCCCGCAATCGGGGCCGTTTTCATTGGTGCGCCTGGTGCTCACTTGGTCGGCTTCACGACCTCGCCCACGCGCCGGTACACCTTCTCGGTTATCTCGTGTTCAGTGTGGCCCAGCAGCTTGCTGGCGTGTTCGAGCGGCAGTTCGCTGGCGGCCTTGGGCCGGATGTCGCGGAACTGGAAGGCGCGAATTCTTGCGGCCAGTTGCTCGTCGCCGGCTTCCTTGGCCTTGGTGATCGCGTCGTTGCGGGCGTCGTCAAACCGGGTGCGCAGCGTCCATTGGTTCAGCGCCTTGCCGGCCGGCGTGGCAATCAGGAACAGGCTCGCCACCTTGCGCTCGCGGCCCTTGATGCGGTCGATGACCTTGCCCAACTCGGTGCGCACGCCCTCGATGTCCAGCAGGATGCGCAGGCGCTTCTTGGTCTTGTTCTGCTGCACCTCGATGGCGCCGTCCTTGATATCGGCGAGGCGCATCTTGAGCACGTCGGCCGGGCGCTGGCCGGTGAGGTAGTTCAAATCCATGGCGTCCTGCAACTCGACGCAGGCCGCTGCATACACCGCCGACCACACGGCGTCGTCGGCGTAGAAGTCGCGAGGCTTTTCCTTGTTCTTGCGCACGCCCTTGACCGGGTTTTCCTTGGCGGTATAGCCCCACTCGCGGGCCATGTTCCACACGTGGGAGAGCAGCGCGATTTCACGGTTGGCCCGAACCGGGGCCTTGGCGCCGCGCTTGTCACGGTACTGCGCAACATATTGCGGGGTGATAGTGTCGATGCCCACGGCGTCGAATACCTTGCGCAGCATGGCGAGGCACCCGAGGTTGTCCTTCTGCGTCTTGGGTGCCTTGGTCGGTATCACGTCGCGCTCGTAGCGGTCGAACACGAACCGCATCAAGCCGGTTTCCGCTGGCGCTTCGCGGCACTCCAACTCGGCCCACTTGCGCTTGGCCTCGTTCAGATCGTGCCCGAGCGGAATCTCGACCCGGCGCCCTTCGGCGTCGCGGCCGTTGTAGTAGAACGATTCCCAAACCTTGCCGCTTTTCAGGGTGCGCACGCGGCGCAGCATCCTGGGCGGCAAGTCGCGGTGGTTTGATTTCGGGCGCATAACAGAGATAGGTTAATCCAAAGCGGCAAAGTTTGGTCGGCCAGCGGGCTGCATGCCGGCGCTGGTGGCAGTCGGCTGCACGCCGGCCAAGCGCATACGCGCGGCCCAGCGGCCGACGATGGGGCGGCCCGAGGCATTCACCACATAGGGCCACCCGTTCTTGTCCAGCCACTCGCGCTGGCTGGCGACGTGCTTGTAGCCTGTCACCTCGGCCAGTTCGTCGGCGGTCAAAAATTCGGTTTCACTCATGGCAGTTTGTACCTGTCGCGGCACGGGGCGCAGGCCCCGCGAATCAGTCGGGCCGACCACTCGCCGCACAGATCGCAGTCGCCCGGTGTGCCGGGCTCGATGGCGGCCGCCTTCGCGCGCACGTCACTGATGGCCGAGTTGGTGGCAATGTGTTCGCGCTCTTGCGCGAGGTCGATTTCATCGGCCATTGCAAAGCGCCTCCTTTTGCTTGGCCTCGGCCTTGAGCGCGGCGTAGGCGATGCAGTCGTCGGCGCTGTCCTGGTGGAAGCCGGGGCGCTGCCATTGGCGAACGTCCTTGAGAATCTGCAACAGCAGCCAGCCCTCGGCCTCGGTCAAGGTGTGCCCGGTCACGATGTTGAAGGCGGCCACGCACTTACCCATGCTGCGCTCGCCCTCGGGTTGGTCGTACTGCTTGCCCCGTTCCTCCATGATTTCGGCGGCTCGGCGCAGGTAATGGTTTGCCGTCCCTAGAGTGTGGGTAACGGACTCGTCGGCCTGGCTGGTCGTTTCTTCCTCCTTAGTAACCGGCCATTCTTTGTGGCATTTCGGGCAGCGCCACAGCATGCCGACATACACCCCATTAAAATGCTCGATTCCGTGGCCGCACTGCGGGCACTTGCTGGTCACTTTCATACAGTCGCCCCCTTTCGTTTCATTGCTTCAAGTAGTAGGTCTTGCACTTCGCGCTTCGATTCGCGGCGGGCCATGACTAGCTCGTCCATCGTGTCGGTGGCGACGATGTGGTGGATGAACACCGGGCGGTCGTGCCCGGCCTGCGCCTGGCGCGTGGGGCCGATGCGCTCGATGATTTGCTGGTACTGCTCCAAGTCCCACCAGTGGCCGAAGAAGGCCAGGATGTTGCCGCCGTCCTGCAAGTTCAGGCCGTGGCCGGCGCTGGCCGGGTGGGTGAACAAGATCGGGATCTTCCCGGCGTTCCAGTCGCGGATGGTTTGCGGGTCTTTGTCCAGGGCGCGGCCCTTGGGGAAGGCACGCTGCAGGCGGGCGAGGTCACTCTTGAAGTGGTAGGCCACCAGCACCGGCATGCCGGCCGCTTCCTCGATCACGTCCTCAAGCGCTTGCAGTTTGGCGTCGTGGATGTCGGCAAAGGCGCTGCACGTGTCGTCGGTGTATATCGCGCCGTTGGCGAGTTGCAGGCACTTGATCGTCTTGCTCGCCGCGTTGAAGGCTTCCACCTCGGTGCCGCATTCCAGCGCGAGGAACATCTCGCGCTCCATGTCCTTGTAAAGGCGCCGGGCCTTGGCCGGCAACTCCACGCGGATGATGTTCACGATGGGCTCGGAAATGTCGAAATAGTCACGGGCGTCGAGCGAGAGGCAAAGGTCGCGCATCCTGTCCTCGATCTGCTCCTGGGCGAAGGGCAGCGGGTCGAGGCGCGTAGCGTGGCGGTCACTGCCCACCTGGATGGATTGGAACCACCGCGACTTGAAAGCCTCGAAGCTGCGCCCCAGGCGCACGCCCTTGTCCAGGAACCACGCCTGCCCCCACAAGTCCTGCAACCCGTTCGGGCTTGGCGTGCCGGTCAGTTCAATGAAGCGGTCGACCTTGCAGTGAGCGACGCGGCCCAGGGCGTGCGCGCGCTTGCCACCCTGCTGCAAGCGGAAGGACTTGAGCTTGGTCGATTCGTCGGCCACCACTTTGCGGAACGGCCACTTGTCGCCGTAGTGCTCGACCAGCCACGGCAGGTTGTCGTAGTTGGTGGTGTAGATCGTCGCCGGCCGCTTGAGCGCGGCGCGCCGTTCCTCGGGCGTGCCCACGACGGCCGACACTTCCACGTTCGTGAGGTGCGCCCACTTCGTCGCTTCGTCGGGCCAGGTGCTCGCGGCCACGCGCAGCGGGGCCAGCACCAGGGCCGGGCCGGGCTCGGTGATTTCCAGGATGTCGAGCGCGGTCAGCGTGGACACGGACTTGCCCATGCCCATGCCGGCCCATACTGCGCCGCGCTGCAAGTTCAGCACGTGGTCGATGATCGCGTGCTGGTACTCGCGGGGGGTGAAGGCTTGGCGGGTCATACCAAACCCTCGGCGCTGTTGCCCCGCGCCCGGATTGCGGCCGCGCACTGCTCAGCAGGCGCCGGCCGATAGTATTCCTTGCCGCCGTGGTCGAGCGCCATCACCTTGCTGTCGCACAGTGCAGCGCACGCTTCGCGCTCGGCCTCTGCTGCCGCACGTAGCGCCGCGCCCATTGCGGCCCGCATTTCATCGAGCGTTTTCTGCATCGAGTAGAAACGCAACCCTGAGCCGGCAGCGCGTAGCACAGCGTCAAGGTGCTGGTCGAGGTTGCTCATTGCTGGGGCTCCAGGTACTCAAAGCCGACGCCGGCTTCCAGGAACATGGCCGAGGCGCTGCGCATGTCGTCAGCCCAGCGCTCGCCGAATCCCTCGGCAGGCATCTGCGCCACGACGCGGGCGAGGCCCGACTGGATCAGCTTCGCCGCGCAGCGTGCGCACGGCGGGTGGGTCACGTAGATGGTGCAACCCTCGACCGACCGGCCGGCGAACAGCAAGGCGTTTTCCTCGGCGTGGATGGTGCGGCGCAGCTTCTCGTCGCGGTCGAACAGGGCCTCGTCCGAATCGCAAACCGCGCGCGGGAAGCCGTTGAAGCCGACCGACACAATGCGGTTCTTGCTATCGACGATCACGGCGCCCACGCCCGTGCTCGGGTCTTTGCTCCATGTGGCGACCAGATTCACCAGGCCCAACATGCGACGATCCCACTTGCTCATGCCAACACCTCGTCCACGCTCTCGAAGGAATCGACGACCTCGACGCGCTGGCCCATGCGGCGCATGCGCTCGTGCTCGCGGATTTGATGCGGCCGGCACTTCTCGCCGGGGGCCTTGAGTTCCACCCAAACGGTGCGGTCGGGCAGCATTGCGATGCGGTCGGGCGCGCCGTTGCGGCCGATCCACTTAACCTTGCGGACTTCGCCGCCCTTGGCCTTGACCTGCTCGACCAGGTATTGCTCGACGTCGCGCTCACGCATGGCGAACCCTCCGCCATGCCATGCGAAGGCTGGGCATGTGGTCGAGCCTCAGCGAACGGTAGAAGCGATAAAACCGGATGAATTTCATGGGTCAGTCCTTGCGGTAGCGATAGGCTTCAAAGCCGGCCGCAGCGAGCGGCAGGCTTTCGGCCCAGGTGGGGGTGGTTGCCATCAGCCCGGCCAGGTGGCCGGCGTTGAATTCGTCGCGGTCGTCGGCTTCGGTGATGTTTTCGTCATGCACCGACAGCACGATCTGGTAGCCGTGCGCCTCGATGGCCGGCATGTTCCCGGCGAGCACGTCGCGGCTTGCGGCCTGGGTCACGTTCTCGGCCAGCTTGCCGCCGTAGGTTTTCAGTCGGCACCATTTGCGGCTGTACTGATTGATGCCCATGTACGAGAGCTTCCCAGCGCCATCGACTTGCGGGCTCGGGTAGCAAAGGAAGCGGCCGGACGGCAGGCGGATGCGCAGCCAGGCGCCGTCGCGGCGCAGCTTGAGCATGCGGCAGGTGAAGGTCACGCCGGGCCGCGACACGGCGAGCACGGCGGCTTCCTGCAAGTCCTTCCAGAATGAGGTGATGGCTGGGTGGCCGTACCGCCACGCGCGCTTGAACGAGTCGCACACTAACCACGCGCGGTCGGACAGGCCGAACGTCGAGCGCTTGTTGAGCTTCGTCCAGGCCAGCGCGCTGTTGGCCTCGTTGAGGATGGGCTGCGGAATGGCGTCGATGGCCTGCTCGCCCATGGCTTCGAGGTCGATGTTGTACGCGGCCGCGAAGGTGAGGAAGGCACCGACCCCGCCTTCGTAGCCGAGGGCGAGTTCCTGCACCTTGCCAATCTGGCGTTGGTCTTTGGTTACGGCCTCGGGCTTGATGCCGAACGACTTGGCATAGGCCAGCTTGTAGAGGTCGTGGCCTTGGCCCGCATCGAAGTCGCGGAAGGCTTGCAGCTTCCATTCCTCGCCGGCAAGCCAGGCGAGCACCCGGCCTTCGATGTTGGAGAGGTCGGCGACCACCAGCTTCTTGCCCTTGGGCGCGACGATGCACCCCCGGATTGCGCTGCTGGTCAGTTCCATTACGTTGGCGAACAGCAGATCCTCGCAATCCGCTTTCATGGATTCGATGCCCTGGTCGATGACGGCCTGTTTGAGCACCGGGCGCGGCAGGTTTTGCGGCTGGAACAGGCGCCCAGCCCAGCGGCCGGTGCGGCTGGCGCCGTTGAATTGCAGCGTGCCGCGCAGGCGGCCGTCGCTGCAAACAGCGTGAACCAAGCGCTTGTATTTGCTGGTTGAAGTCTTGCTGGCTTGGAGCCGGATGTTCAGCAGTTCAATCAACACGGGCGGCAGGTCGGCCACGTTGTTGAGAATGCGCTCGATGGTGCTGGTTTTCAGGTCTGGGACGTCAATGTCATAGCTGGCGAGAATGTGCATTAACAGCCTATTGCGCTGAGTGGCGGCCTGCACCTCTCCCTCCGTCAGTTCATTAGTTCGGGCTGCGAGTCGCTTTTGTGCGCGGGCGGCGGCCCGAATAGCAGCTTTGGCTAGCTCAACGTCAACGGCTACGCCCCTGGAATTGATTTGCTGGTCGAGGTGCCACAATGCAAGTTCTTCCGCTCGATAGTTCCAGGCGGGTAGCTTCTTGTCGCTGGCGCGCATGGCTTCGATGTCGGCCACGGCGTAGTTGAGGAATTCGGCCCACTCGTTCGGGTGGGTTTGGCGCGTAGCGCGGCGCAATTTCTGGTTTTTCGGGCGCGGCTTGCAAAACAGTTGGATAAGTTCCTTGCCCCGCTTGTGCTTCTTCTGGTCATCTTCGAGCTTGAGAATTTCCCCGATTTTTTCCAGGGCGCCCGGTAGTGAGTGCGCCATGGCTTTGACCATCGTGTCGCGGAAACGGTGAATAGGCGGGCGGATGCCAGTAGCCCAAAGCACCGTGCGGTCAAAAAATGAATTGTGGAAATTCAGAAGAACGCTGTCGTCGTCAAGGGCATCGGCCAAGTCGTTCGGCATCAACGGGTTTGCCGTGCAATCCCAAAGCTGAACTGGGCCGTCGTCGAAGGCGTAAGTCCAGACCATGATCTCGGCTTCTTCCGCATAGCGCGCGGTGCCGTAGGTCTTGAGGTCGAGGGGGCTGTACGTTTCCGTGTCTGCCCAAAGGATTCGTTCGGTCATTTTCTTTTCCGTGTTCGCTTTGCTGCTGGTGCTCGGCGCGCTCCCCCAGTAACGCCCAGGGGCCGAACACCAGCAGCAAAGCGCCCGGCCCGAAGGCCGGCGCGCGGGGGTCAATGGGGCATACCGTCTGCGCCGACGATCACCAGGCGGGGGCCGCTTGTGGTGCTGGCCTTGGCGAGGGATTCGTGCAGCGCGTTCAGTGCGATGGCGCCGAGCTTCTGCGCGTTGGTTTCCGCAGCCTGGCCGACCATCACGGGCGGCTCGGTGGTCAGCCGGACAGCCACTTGGCCGTCCGGCTCGTCCTGGATGGAGATATGGACGAGGGCCACGGTTACACCAGATCGTCGGCGGTTGCGCCTTCGGCGATGTCGTCGAACTCGTCCTCGCTCGCAGCACCGCCGCCAGCGAAGGCGTCGCCAGCGAAGGCGTCGCCGTCCTTGTAGAACTGAACACCGCGCAGGCTGGCGTTCACGCGCTTGCCGTAGTTGTTGTCCTGCGCCCACAGTTCGACGCTGGCATTCACGTAGCAGCCGGCGTAGGGCTTGCCGTCCTGCTCGGTGAGCGGGCTCTTGTCCTTGTCGATGACCAGCGGCCGGGTGGTGGCACGGGCGGACGCGTACAGGTTGCCGGGGAAGCCGTCATAGTTCGACTTGAGGTCGCCGTCGTGCAGGGCCACCTTGTCCTGGGCGCGCATCTGCTTGAGGATGGCGTCGGCCTTGGCGCCCCACTTGTCCTTGGCGACTTGCTCGATGGCCTGGTTGAGGGCCTTCACTTGCGGGTCGGCGGGGTCGAGCAGGAAGGACGCGGAAAACGCCGGCTTGCCTTCGCCATTCACGGTCTTGGCTTCGAACAGCACCGGGAAAGCCAGGCGCACGTTGTTGAGTTTTAGTTTCATGGTGGGTTACTCCTTAAAGAATTGGGGGAACTGACGCTTGACCCGCTCGGTGGCTTTGTCGATCGCTTTCACCCTGGCGAGCGGGTCATGCCCAGGGATCGGGGTTTGTGCCGCCTGCTGTAGCAGCCGTGCGGCTTCGAGTGGCAGCAACTTGGCAGGCGGCTGGTTCTTCACACCAAGTCCTCCACGCTGTCGGTCACGTCGGCGAACTCGTCGGCGGTGGCCTGGATGACCAGCGCCGGGCGCTTGTCGGATGCCGGGGCTACGCTGGGCTTGCCTTCGGATTGGGTAATGAGGCCCTGCAACTTCGGCCACTGGCGCGGGCCGATAGTCCCGGCCTTGTGCAGCTTCTCGGCGGTGGTCGGCGAAATCAGCGAGAAGTCGTACATTTCTTCCAGCTTCATGCGCATGGACTTCATCGTCTGCTCGACCTCGGCGTCATTCGTCCAGCGGCGGGAACCGCGCCGGCCTTCGACCAGCTTGTAGCCGGGCACCGGATGGCCGGCCAGCAACTCGGCCTCGGCCTTGGCACGGATGGCTTTGCACCAGCCCTCGATCAAGTCGGCCGCGCCCAGCAGGTTGCCCAGGGTGGCGTTGTCGAAGGTGCGCTCGGCAGCGTGCTCAAGTTGCGGGGCCACCGGCTGCGTGGTATCGACGAAATCGTCGGCCACGGTGGCGAGCACGTGCTCGGTCAGCGTCGGGCAGATCGCCTTGGCCTTGCAGAAGCGGCATTGATCGTTGCCGGGGTTGAGGTACTTCGCGTGCAGTTCGGCATAGTTGCCGTGGTATTCGAGGGCCGCGAAGCAGCGCTCGGCGCCGCGCCCGACCGTTTGGCCGAACTCGCGCAAGGCTTCGACCGTGCAATCCCACTCGTCGATGTGGTCGAGGCGGGGCTGCACGATGACCATGCGCACGCGCTTGAAGTCGCCCAGGAACTCGAACTCGCCCAGGGCTGCCAGCGCGTAAATCTGCAACTGCTCGTTCTCGTTGGCATCGACCTTGACGCCCCGGCCATACTTCAAATCGACGATGACCAGTTCCTCGCCGGCCAGGATGACGGCGTCGGACGTGCCCTTGGCGCCGGGCTCTTTGGTGATGGCCTCGATGCTCAAGCGCTGCTCGACCATCAGTTCGCCGCCGATGCTGCGCACGTAGGCGAGGTACTTCTGCACGTGGCCGGCCATGTCGTCGGTGACTTCCCAGCCCTTGCCATTCACCTGGATGACGCGGCCCAGGTAGGCGACGGCATCGTTGCCGTTCGCCAGCGCCATGGCAGCCAGTTCGTGCGCGGCCGTGCCTTCGTCGGCAAAGTCGCTGGAATCGTCCGGGCACGTGGCCTCAAGGGCGACGCTGCCAGGGCAATGCAGCCAGCGGTGTGCGCTGCTGGGAGAGAGTTTGGCGTGCTCGCTCATTCGGCCACCTCGTTTTCGGTTTCTACTTCGACGAATTCGCCAGCGGCATCGAGGGCGTACCAAGTGTCCGGCTTGATGCCGTTGTCGCCCACCTTGCTGGCGCGGATATGGAGCAGGCGGCCGTCGTTCTCGTCGCGATAGCAGAGGACGATGGCGTTGCCAGCGGTAGCGCGAGCGCGCCCTTGGATGCCAAGCGAGGCCGCGACGGATTCGGTGCCTTTCACCTCGGCCGCCGACTGGTTGCCCGTGTTCGTGGCCGCCGACCGGTTGCCCGTGTTCGTGGCCGCCGACTGGTTGCCCGTGTTCGTGGCCGCCGACTGGTAGCCCGTGTTCGTGGCCGCCGACTGGTAGCCCGTGTTCGTGGCCGCCGAGTAGTCGCCCGTGTTCGTGGCCGCCGAGTAGTCGCCCGTG
>JACCDG010017707.1_pt1 | contig 19674 bp, 22 predicted proteins | sample 7442471 | NCBI WGS metagenome assembly JACCDG01 (sample SAMN15323444, study PRJNA562643) | freshwater metagenome | isolation source: river surface water | place: USA:Blue River Watershed | collected 2017-08-17 | reverse complement strand
GAAGAATCTTTTATAAAAGGTGATGAAAATCTCCCGGTGATTTCTCTGGCTTCAATCGTGGCAAAAGTTTTGCGAGATAGAGAGATGACAAATTTAGCGACAGAATATCCGCAATATTATTTTGAAAAACACAAAGGCTATGGTACAAAAGCTCACATCGACGCGATTCTAAAACACGGACTGACAGAATTTCATCGCAAATCATTTTTAAAAAGTTATATTTAAACCCATGAGAAAACCGGATGATATTTTACTTATAAATAAACCAAAAGGTATAACTTCTTTTGATGTTATACGGATTTTGCGTAAGAAAATGGGAATCAGGAAAATGGGTCACGCTGGAACTCTCGATCCACTGGCGAGCGGGCTTATGATTGTTGGTGTGGAGTCTGGAACAAAAAAATTAAATGATTATATAAAACTTGATAAGACTTATATCGCAGATATTTTATTTGGAAGAAAAACAGACACGGGAGATATGGAAGGACAGATTTTAGAAGAAACAGAAATTCATTTTATTGAAGAAGATTATATAAGAGAATTGACGTTGGCTTTTCATGGAGAGTTTGAACTTTTACCACCAATATATTCTGCGATTAAAAAAGATGGGAAGCCTTTGTATAAATATGCGCGAAGTGGGGAAGAAGTGGAAATCCTCCCAAGAAAAATGAAAGTCTATAAAAGTGAGTTTCTGGGAAGTGATAAAGTACCTGAAGGGTTTATTATCAGAGTCTCTTTTGATGTCGCTTCTGGTGTTTATATCCGGTCCTTGGTTCAAAAAATAGGAGAGCTTTTGGGAGTGCCAGCAACACTTTATGATCTTAAAAGGACGAAAATAGGGGATTTTACCCTTAAAAATTCAGTTAATTTAGAATAGAGGGAATAAGCCTTAAAAACTTGACTTTAAGGCTGTTTTATGATATAAATAGACTAGGAACTAAAACACAAACGCACCTTACATTTACATACCATGAAGAACATCACACTTCTCGTTGTGATCTCCTTTTCGCTCTTTGGAGTGAATAGCGTAGATGCGCAGAACTACGATATCCGCTGGACCGATGCTATCGGCCCAAACAATGCGACTATCGTGGCAGACTATTCAGACCTCGACGACCCTACATATCGTCGAGTATTTCGGAACACTACATCTTACTACCAGCCAACCTGGGTGTACCTCACAGAAGAGGCGCTCAGTGGTTCTGGGGTTGATACTATCAGCGTCGATCAAGGAGGTGAGTTGATGATTAAGTTTCTCGATCAAAATTTCCATGAGATCGAGGAGCTACCGCTACACCGGGTTACCGTTACGACGATACCCGAACCATCACTGACGATCTACGATGTTGTGTATGGTCAGCCACCACTAATTCGGCTTAGGGCTGACATTCACTCATCTTACGGCCTTGGTCGTGATCCTCATTATGTTTCGAAACTGAAGTGTCGGCTGGAACGTACATCTCCGGATGATTACGATCAAACTGTTGAATGGGTGCTTCCTCTCGGGATTGTTCCATTTGCAGAGTTCAATTTGCCCGGGTCTTACTTTGGTGATTACTGCTTCCGGTGGTTTATCACTGACGAAGACACGAGTATTGATTCGAACTTCGGAGAGACGGTTGTCTGGGAATCTGAAACACTATGTTTTTCGTACGGAAGTACGGGATTCCAGAGCGATCTTCTCAAGTTCGAACCGGGACTCCACTCGTATCCAAATCCGTTTACGGATGTCGTGACTATTGAGTCACCTTCGGGAGCGGAGTATACGATCACCAATCTCGCCGGACAAACTGTCGCCTCCGGGCAACTATTTGCCGGCAAGAATCAGTTGGGTGCACTTTCTGGACTTTCGTCCGGTGTGTACGTTCTGACAACAAACGTCGGCAATACCAAGTTGGTCAAGCAGTGATGAGATCTTCATGATGTGAAAGCCCGCGGACACAATGTGTCTGCGGGTTTTTTCGTTGTATAATTACATATAGAAGAGTTGCACCTTAACATCTAACCACCATGAAAAAGATCACAGGAGTCTTTGCTTTCTTTTTCGTATTCTCGCCAGCTTTCTGTCAGGAGGTTTTGAATATGAGAACTGACTTCATTCCAAATGAAGTCGATAGCAACAACGTTTACGTATATTTCAGTTTGTCGTACGTTATACCGAAGGCAAAAGAAGAAACAACGTTCCAGAAGTCTATCCAAAGAGAAGACACACAAAAAGGGAATCGTTTGATGAAGGCTGAGATGGAAATGGTTTTGTTTCCATTCGTCAAATACGAAAATGAATTTCATCCACATGCCTTTGTCCGGCTGGATGCATTACCCTCCTCAGGATATCTCTCATCTCGATTCGGCATAGGTCTTTCAAGCAAGACCCTTAACTCGAGTGCTGGTTTTTTTCACGGGAACTACCATCGTCGTGTTCCGTACGAAGCAAACTTCATCACGAGGCGTAAGAGATCCTTTGAAAACTACAATCTGTCTGGTTTTTATCTACAGTCTTCGAGCTTGTATGCCAACTTTCATTTCTCCATGGCTTTTGAAAATACCCATATCTTCACTTCAACACGTCTTGGAGGAAGGTTGGGTGAGATACTCAAACTTGGCGAAGTGAATTCTCGTCTTCGAACCGCTGAAGTCGTGATGAATTACGAAAGTCTTACTGGAATCGGCTTTGGTTTGTCTGCTTCACCTTTTCATCGAGCTCGCTTGGAAGTTCTTCGGGTTAAGCCCGACCAACAAGATGTTAATGAGCAGATGAGAATCCAGAATAAACTTAGTTCTGGATATCAGATAAGCATTTCTTATTTCGTGGATTAGAATTTTGACCAGGGAGAAATCCCTGGTCTTTTTATAACTCAAGCTGTCTTCTTATTTTTCGTATTGTAAGAGCTCTTGTTATGAGGATAATGATTACAACTAGAAGTACTCCAATAGCGACAGCTATCTCAACACCAAGAGAAGAGATTATGGAGTCAAAAGGTAGGAAAGAGCTACTTGTTACTTTTATTTCTACTGGTACAGACCACTGACTTTGTGCACCTCGAGCGTCGGACACTCGGAAGGATACGAAGACGATTCCTTTCTTTAAGTCTTTTTGTTCGAATGTGAATTTACCGCTTGCACTTTGAAACTCTTCTTTTACTAGGAAGTTATTTCTCTTACTTGTAACTCTAGCCTCGACATTTCCGTTCGGTATTGTTTCTCCTTTAATTTTTAGCACTTCACCCGCCTTTATTTCTGCTGGATAGTCTGTTACCTCTGGAACCTCTAGTGCTTCAACAACCAAATTTAAGAATGATTCATTTTTATTTCCAGCTCTATCATATACAGTAATTACAAGTTCATGTTCACCTGGCTCGATAGTCTCAAGTCGAAGTTCTCCCGAAGCAAGTTTCTCATACTCCAGCACCTCTCCGTTCATAGAAAGTTCAAAGTTTTTAACGCAAGATATTTTATCAGTGATTTTCAGATCGATGATAGGTTTTGGATCTGTTAGGTCAGCCCGCTTTATTTCCCTCGCTTCAATGGTCGGTGGAGTATGGTCTATTTTTATTTTAAAGTGTTCTGTTTTGCTCCAACCAGAATTGTTTTGAAGTGATAAGTGGAAATACCAAACACCGTCATCTAGATTTTCATATCTTTTTTCAACGATAGCTGGGCTATGAATAATATCTGGCTCACTGTCCGGTATTCTATCAAAAGCTATTTTGCTTGCTAGAGTATCTTTCTCTATATCCCAAGAAAATGCCGCTGTGTTTTCTCTTCGCCAAACAACCCCAGGATGAGTACTTGATGTTATAATAGAATCAGGTTCACAAACTTCTTCTGTTGGAACAACTTCTTCTAAAGGTTTTAGTTCTTCAAGATCAATCACCTCTGTTTCTTTTACCTCGGCCTCTTTAATTGTAAAAGCTGCGTCAGTAACCGATGTTAAAATATTTGTTCCAATACCATCGTTTGCCAGAATTGAAGAAGAGACTACTTTAACATTTGCAAGTCCTACAGTCTTACCTTTGAATGTTACTGTAATTATTCTTCCAGACGCTCCTTTATATCCAGGAGTTAATGCTACTCCTTCAAATTTTATTTCTCCAGTGGTGTTTGAAAAACTTGGTTCTTGTGCCCAGAAATCAATAATTGATCCAGTTTTAGAAATAGAGACAACTTGTAGTTTGTCTTTTGGAAAAGTTATTGTGGCTGAAGCAGCGTTCATCGCTTGGTCAGGACTCCCGACATTAATATTTACAGAAAAGTTTGTATTTTGGTTATATGAGCCAGTGGAAGGGGAAAGATTAACGGTTGCAGCAAAAAGCGTGCCCGGTGACATGAGAACGATAAGTAATAAAATCAGTATTCCTTTTTTCATATTTAGAACGTTCAAATTTGTTTTCTTATACAATATAAACTACTATACATTTTCTCATGGATTGTATTGGTTTACAATCTTTAAAATAGAAAGGTGTTTAAAAGATTATTTTTATAAACTTCATATTTTGTTATACTGTACGTAGCATTTTTATGATAGATCTAAATAAAAAATATTTAAACAAATACGGAGCTTTTTTGGCTGTCGTTCTGACTCTTTCGGTTTTTGTTTATCAATTACACGCTCAAGAAGTAGTTCCAACTTCTCCTGAACCCTCAGAAAACGAAACTGGGGTTATTGATGAGGTCACGTCGACAACCACAGAAACAGGAGAAGGTGAGACAGAAAATCTTCCAGAAGAAGAGGAGGAAGAGCAGGGACTACTCGGAGAATTCATAGATTTTGTTGGAGATAATATTTTTAATTCTGGAGATCCTGAAACACAAGATTATCCAGCCACGGAGGAGCCTATCGTCGATTCTATTGTTTCTGAAGAAATTATTGAAGAATCAATACCGCCACTAGAGGGTGAACTAAAACCAGCTCCTTTTTTTGAAAATAAAAATGCTTTATTAGTAAGAGGAGAAGTAGATGTTAAAAAAGAATCAATTGACTATACAGGTGGTTCATATGGGTGTTCAGTAACACCTTTTTCCGTAAACATCTCAAATACCTCCGTTATTGCAAAAGTTTATATCGAAAATATTAATCAGATAGGACAAGAAATAAAAAGTCTTGAGGTTGGGGAATTACCAGGAGGTTTTATGATTACATTTGCTAACAAGCAATTTTCTCAAAGAATTACTTCTAATAATACAGAATTCGATATTTCTTTAGAGAAAAATAAAAATTCTCAAAAAGGTTCCTTCACGGTTCCGATCATTTATTCCGTCGGAGAAACTGCTGTTATCTGTCAGGTTAATATTATTAATCGCTGATTCTAATGAAAAAAAGTATTAAAAAAATATGTAGCGGTTTAATACTGATTGTTTTTTTAATGTCATTTATTTTACCGACTCAAGAAGTAAAGGCTGCGAATGGATATAAAGTTCCTCACGTAGTGGGTTTTAACCCAAGTGCTCTTGCTGCAGGATATTATACTGGTGGAGTAATGGCTAATGGTTCAGCGTCTGCAACCGAAGCTGATGTGCAATTTTATGTTACAAAGGCTGGTACTTTTTCAATGCTTTCTGCTAATGTAACCGCTCAAAATGCAACGGGAGATTCAACATTAACTTTTCGTATAAATGGTGCTGATGGTAATAATACAATAACCTTCGCTTCTGGGGTTACAGGACTTGTTCAAGATACCACTCACACAGATACCGTTGCAGTGGGGGACTTGATAAACTTTCAACTTTCGTATACTGCAGGAACAGCCACATTTTCATCTTGGACAATTATGTTTGAGTCAGATGATGGTTCCACGATACAATTTTTAATGTCGGCAGGTGCTCCAGCTTCTTTTACTACAAACTCCACAACACGATATGTTTATCCTGTCGGAGGTTTTGTAACAAATCTTACAACAGAAACTAACGTACAAAATATGTTACAGCATAATACTACCGCTTCTAATTTTGCGTGCTATGTTTCAGCAAACGCAAGAACAACTAATACCGTATTTAGAGTTCGTAAAAACACAGCTAATGGAAACGGAGTGGTTACATTCGGTTCAACCGCGTCAGGCTTAATAAGAGATACCTCAAATAGTGATTCTTTAGTAGCTGGGGATTTGATAAATTATTCCTTTGCAACATCAACTGGAGGAAATGGTATTACTATTAAAAATTGTCAATTAACATTAACGTCAGACAACACAAGGGAAATAACTCACATGGGAGGGTCTGCCTTTACTCGTTCTTCAACCGCTTCTTCTATTTTCGGTCGTGTTATTGGATCACTAGGATTAAACTCTGGTACAGAGGCACAAAATCGAGTTTATTTAGGTGTTGATGGTGATGTGAGTAAATGGGCTATCTATGTCTCAGCGAATGCATCTAATAGAAATATGGACATACATTTCCGAGTGACAGGAGCCGATGGAAATAATACAGTGACAAACACTTTAGCAACAACGGGTTGGTTGCAAGACACAACTAACACAGATTCAATAACAAGTTCTGATTATATAGCCTTCCGTTCAATAGTAAACGCGGGAGGTGCTGGAACGGGAAACGTGACGTACAACGCAGTGAGTTTTTTAGTAACATTTACTCTAATCTCTCCAACATTTACTCAGTCCGCGTATAGATTATTTGCTAACACTAATACTACCGATGTCGGATCTGCTCTTGCTGTGCAGGATACAGGTGCAACACTTGCAACAGTAGGTGATGCATTTCGACTTCGTTTGCTTACTACTGTCAGTACTATTAGACTTGATTCAAGTGGAGAAAATTTTAAGTTACAATACGTAGACAAGGGTTCTGGAAGTTGCGCCTCACCTTCTGGTGGAACACCGTCATCATATACCGATGTCACAACAGGAACTTTGATTTCATATAACGATAATGCCACACCAACAGATGATTCAGCGCTCACAGCGAATGCAAGTGATCCGACTAACGGTGGAAATACAATAGTGAACCAAACATATGAAGAATTAAATAATTTTACTAACTCCCAGGGTCAGATTTTAACCGGACAAGAAGGTAAATGGGATTTTTCTCTAAAAGACAACAGTGCGACGGCTGGTGCGACATATTGTTTACGTGCCGTAAAATCCGATGGAACAGTCTTTGGAACATATACGGTATACCCAGAAATCTCTATACCTGGTGCTTCGCAATCAATATCTTTTTCTATCTCGGATAACACCGTTGGTTTTGGTTCAGTTAGTTCAAGTCAAGGAAAGTATGCAACAGGAGATACCAACGGAAATACCTCAGAAACGGTCGCTCATACGTTTGATGTAAATACAAATGCAACAGGTGGTTACGTAGTAAAAATTCAAGGGGATACATTAAAAAATGGATCGCATTCAATCACTTCTTGTGGGGCGAGCTGTACACCCTCGACTGGAACTGAACAGTTCGGTCTTCGAGTAACAGCTTCGGGTGGAATTGGGGCCGTTTCTTCTCCTTATAATCACGCCTCAAATTATGCCTATGAAGGATCAGCAAGTGTTGCCGATGATATTGCCTCTGCTTCGTCAGGCGATGGTGTAACTACGACGTATTCTGTTAGATATTTGACAAATGTTGCATCTACAACAGAAGCTGGAACTTATAGCGGTGCTTATACATACACAGTAACTCCTAGTTTTTAATATTCCACAGGATATTCACACATTTGATTATGCTTTTACAAATATAATCATGTTAATATGTAGTCATATGAAATTTGTACATAATCTATTTTCCGTCATCCTTGTATTTGCCGTGATCTTTACTCCAATTATTGTTGGTGTTAATAAAGCACGCGCTGCATCTCTTACGAGTCTTTCAAACTCGATGTCTTCTTTAAAGGCGAGTACCGCGTCTAATCATGAAATAAAATTCGTTACTCCGACGGGTGTTACTGCTGGTCAAACAATAATCCTTACATTTTCAGCAGATTTTACAAACGCCACAAATATCGCCTTTGGTGACGTAGATTTTGCTATAGGAGACTCTAACAACTGTTCAACCGCAACTTTCACCGAGCAAACTTTAGCTGCTTCACCTTCTGGAGCTACATGGGGAGCTGATGGAGATTCTACTACAACTGTTACTCTTACATCAGGAACAGGAACGGTTACAGCAAGTCGATGTGTTAGAATACGAATCGGTACAAATGCGGTTACCGGAGCAACTGGTACAAATCAAATATCAAACGGTGCAGCTGATGACGACGACACGATTTCTGTCTCTGGAACATTTGGCGATACAGGAACAATAACTGTTGATATTATTACTGATGACCAAGTTTCTGTTTCCGCTACCGTCTCTCAATCAATATCTTTTTCTATCTCGGATAACACAATCGGTTTCGGCGCCCTTACAAGTTCGAACGCTCGTTTTGCCACAGGGGATACTACAGGTTCCGCCTCTGATTCTGCAGAAGCGCACAACTTACAAGTTGGTACAAATGCGGCAAGTGGATATACCGTAACGTACAATGGTTCAACTCTTACATCAGGACTTAATACTATAAGTGTTGCAGCAATTACCGATGACGCAGATGGTACTGCTGGGAGCGAACAGTTTGCTATTGCTTCTTCTACAAGTGGGGACGCAACTATCGCAACGGGTTACGATCATAATGCCGTAGCGGGTAATAGAGATTGGACATTTGTTGCGACTACAACTACCACGCTTGCTTCTGAAACGGTACCAACCTCAACTGAAACATTAAGTATGTATTACCTTGCAAACATATCGGCTCTTACTGAAGCTGGTTCATATGCAACGGCAATTACTTATAATGCTACAGCTAATTTTTAAAAATTCATGACGGCTTCTCGGAGTAAATTACTGATAACGATCTTGTTGTTTATCGTTATTGGTATTTTGCCGGAATATGCAAAAGCGCTTACTATATCTCCCGCTCGATTTGAAATAGAAACAGACCCAGGTACACAAGTTAAGGGTGAAATAATCTTAACAAATGAACAAAGTGAGGTAAAAACTTTTTATTCTAGTTTTGAAAATTTTGAAGCCAATGGTGATACAGGTACACCAAACTTTGTTCCAGGAGATAGCGGGCTAGCTAGCTGGATCTCATCAGAGCCTTCAGTAACCCTTAACCCAGGAGAAGAAAAAACAATATTATTTACTATTAATGTTCCGGCGGGAGTCCCCCCGGGTGGTTATTTTGCTGCAGTTTTTTGGGGAACCTCACCCGTACAATCCTCATCAGGAGATATATCTGTCGGTGCTCGTATTGGAATGCTTGTGTTGCTTCGTGTTTCAGGAGACGTTATCGAAGACGGGGGAATATCAGAAATGGGAACAGAAAGTGGGGAAGTATTATTTTCTTCCCTTCCTATAAACCTAACGTATACATTTAACAATGCAGGAGGAGACCGATTAAATCCGAAGGGTACTATCGATATTAGAAATATTTTGGGTATGAAAGTGGAATCTCTAAATGCTAATGTTTCAGATGGTAATGTTCTTCCACAAAGCTCTCGTAAATATAAAATTGTCTGGGGTAACCCGTTAGATAAAAAAGGTTTTTTACAAAAAGCTTTTTATCAAGTAAAGCATTTTGCATTTGGTCCATATAAAGTTACTGCCAACGTAACTTATGGAGTTAAAAATATTACAGACAAAGAATCTTTTACGATTTGGTTTTTACCGTGGCAACTCCTTAGTCTAGTATTGTTGCTCTTCTTGATTTCTTGGATTATTTTTGTTCGCATCGTCAAAGCAAGACGCAAACTTATTCGTCGACAAAGAGAGCTAGAGGCCAAGATTTTACAATTAGAAAGAATGGCAAAAAAACAATCAGGAAGTTCCAATCTTTCAAGTGAGAGTGATTTTGATAAAAAATTACCCACAAAAAAGTTGAGTGAAATAAGAAATTTTCATAAAATTAAAAAGTAATGAAAAATCTACTATTAATTTCTGTCTACCTACTCTTCATATTAATACCCTTCTATCCTATGTTTATAGATGCAGGTCCTGTTTCTGTTACTGTAAGTGCCACAGTACCCTCTTCTGGTGGTGGTGGTGGAGGTGGTGGTGGAGGAGGCTCATCTTCTTCGGATGTAACCTCAGTTACATTTTCAGGAAGAGCCTATCCCTTAAGTAAGGTCTTTATTCTAAAAGATGGGCAAATAGCCGCATCGTCCATCGCTGGTCCAAATGCAGTTTTTCAAATATCTTTAAGTAATCTGTCGGAAGGTAATTATGTTTTTTCTGTCTACGGAGAAGATGATCAGGGAAGAAAATCCACGCTCTTCACTTTTCCTGTATTTGTCACTGACGGAGTCAATACAAAAGTAAGTGATATCTTCATAACTCCAACAATCGATGTTGATAAATCACAGGTGAAAAAGGGCGACAACATTGCTATATTCGGTAGAACTGCACCAAATTCTGATGTTGTGATCTCAGTAAATTCACCAATCGAATACTTTAGAAATACTACCTCTGATGGTTCTGGAGGATACCTTTTAAATTTTGATAGTTCTCCTCTTGATATGGGAAGTCATCACACAAAATCAAAAGCAGAGCTTGCGGGGCAGATTAGTCAATATGGAAAAGTCCTTGGATTTATGGTTGGTAATGAAAACATTCTTAATAATGGAGATAATTTTTTAAGAGGAGATTTAAATGATGATGGAAAGGTGAATTTGGTTGATTTTTCGATAGCCGCTTTCTGGTATAAAAAGACATTGACCGGAGATATTATTAATAAAGAAGTGGAACGGCTAAATGGAGATTCAAAAATTGATCTCATCGACTTTAGTATTATGGCTTATAACTGGACAGGTTAATATGAAAAATAGATTTTTTATTACAATTTTTTTATTATTCTTTACGTATTTTTTTGTTCCTAATTTTTCCCACGCCTCAAATATTTTAATTGAAACAGAGTCTACAAATTACAGAATAGGAGATATTGTTCGATTTGATTTATATATAAACACATCAGGCTCACTTATAAATACCATCGAAACACAGGTTAATTTTGACTCAAATGATTTAAAATTCTTTGATTTTGGTGATTCTGATTCAGTTATTAATTTTTGGATTGAAAAAAAGTCTTTACCAAATGTAATTAATTTGTCAGGTATCGTACCGGGAGGATTTGCTTCTGAAAAAGGTAATTTAATTTCTCTATACTTTGAAACTTTATCCGAAGGTAAAAAATATTTAACAGTCAAAGATTCCGTTGTTTTTCTAAATGATGGTGAGGGAACAGAAGAAAAAATACCGGACAGTTCTTTTACTATCCTTGTTTCAAATGAAGTAAATATAGATGTAAAGAAAGGAAAAAACTACATAAAGGATATTTATCCACCAGAAACTTTTACTCCAGAAATTTCTAGATCATCATCTCTGTTTGATAATAAATGGTTTTTAGTTTTTTCGACCAAAGATAAAGATTCTGGCGTTTCTCATTATCTAATAAAAGAGTCACGATATAAACCATTTTTATTCTTTAAAAAATGGGCGAATAGTGAAAGTCCTTATATATTAAAAGACCAATCAAAAAGTAGTTTTATTGCGATAAAAGCAGTTGATAAAGCGGGGAATGAAAGAATAGAAAAATTGTACCCAGAAAAATCAAGACCTTTGATTGAACAGATTTCAATTGGTATTGCTTTTGGGTTGATAGGACTTCTATTAATGTTTATATTGTACAAAATCCTGAAAAAAATATCCGAAATGGGCGATTAAATGGTTTTATATATCAAATGTTTAAATATAGAATAGAAAAAATAAAAATTTTATCACAGAAGTATAAAATTTATATTATGCCAGTTGTTTTGTTGGTAGGTTTTTTACTTGATTTTATAACCTTACGACGAGTTGATGGGGTTTTTGATAATATTCTTTTAATTTCCCACCTTTTCTTATCTGGATTTGCCATCATGCTTTTATTTTCAAAAGATACTCGATTGGGAGAAAAGTTAAACATATCTAAACACGCCCAGAAAATCGAGTATTTAATGTTATTTTCTTTTGGTGCACTATTTTCTGGTTCGATAATATTTTTTTCTAAAAGCGCCTCACTCTCTTCTTCCTGGCCATTTTTTCTGTTGCTTTTAATTTTGATGCTCGGAACAGAATTTCAGAAAAAATATTTCCAAAGACTTATTTTCCAAATTAACTTTTATTACATAGCCCTTTTTTCATACCTTATTGTTTTAATCCCAGTTCTAAAACGAGACATGGGACCAGATATTTTCTTGGCTAGCGGTATAATAAGTATTATTCTTATCTTCGCATTTTTCTTACTCCTTTCTGTGATTGATAGAAAAAAAATACAAACTTATATTAAGAAAATGGCGGTAGGAGTGCTTTCAATTTTTGTATTTTTTAATCTTCTTTATTTTTCAAATATCATTCCGCCGATTCCACTCTCATTAAAATTTACTGGGGTGTATCATTCTGTTTACCGTGTTTCTTCTGCAAATTATGTTGGACTGTATGAATCACCATTACCTTTTTATTTTTGGAAAAAAAGAAGCTCAGTTATTCATCGTGATTCAAATGACTCTGTCTATGTTTTTAGTTCTGTTTTTGCTCCAACAAAATTAGATACAAAAATTTATCATCAATGGCAGTATTTTGATAGGATTGAAAGTAAATGGGTAGATTCAAGCAAAATAGAATTAAATGTCTCTGGAGGCAGGGAAGAAGGCTTTCGGGGTTATTCTTTAAAGAGAAGTCTAGATAATGGTAAATGGCGAGTTTTAGTAGAAACAGAAAGAGGACAAAAACTAGGTCAGATTCGTTTTGAAATTGCGTCAAGAAATGGGGAAGTAACCTTAAAAGAAGAATTGCTTTAAGATATTTGAGCAAAAGAAAAGCCATACTTTCGTGTGGCTTTTCTTTTCTAATTGAATTAGATTCGGCTTACGTTAACGGCGTTAGGACCTTTTGGACCTTGTTCCATTTCGAATTGAACCTTATCTCCTTCTCGTAGACTGTTGAAATCTACATCTACCAAACTAGTTGCGTGGAAGAATAGATCCTTTTCTGATGCTTGATCTGGTTTAATAAAACCAAAACCTTTATCAGTAACTCTTGCGATTGTACCTGTTTGCATGTTCTATAAGAGAAACTACTTCTAAAATATCAAACCGATGGCTGTAGTTTTAAACCCGACTTCGTTTCTCTTACAGGTCAAATTTGATATCTACATTAAAGCACCCCTGTCAAATAAAGTCAATCAAATTAAAAATAGGATTATTAACACCCCGGCCAATATCCTATAAATACCAAAAATAATGAAAGAATTACTTTGAACAAAACGAACCAAGAACTTCATGGTCAGATAAGCAAATATAAAAGAAAATATAAAACCAAGTGAAAGATTTAGTAAATCTTTGGAGTTAAAGACTATCTCTGACTTAAGAAGGTCGTATCCAGTGGCTGCAGCGATAGTCGGTACGGCCAAAATAAATGAAAATTCAACAATATTTTTCCGTGAAATTCCAAGACCGATTCCGCCGATTATTGTAGCTCCAGATCTGGATACTCCTGGGATAACCGCTAATGCTTGGATAAGTCCAATGAAAAAACTTTTTGTGTAAGTTATATCTTCAAGTTTTTGATCATTTCCTTTTTCTAATTTTTTCTTCTGAAATACCTCAAAAATGATAATAATTATTCCACCGACAATAAGAGCAAATGAAATCGTTTTTAAATTTTCAAATAGAAAATCTTTAATAAAACTAAAAAGTAAAAACCCTATAACAGCCGTTGGAATAAAAGCCGTTAGAATTTTTTTTATTAAATTAATATTTCCAAACACTCTTTTGGAGTATAAGAGAATTACTGCCAATATTGCTCCGAGCTGGATAGCAACTACAAATGTTTTAAAAAACTCCGTCTGTGGAATTTCTAAGAGTTTTCCAGATATCAGAAGATGAGCTGTTGAAGAGATGGGTAAAAATTCTGTAATACCTTCAACAATTCCTAAAATAAGCGTATCTATAAAATGCATATACTCATCTTTGACTAATAATTTAATAGTATAACAGATTATGAACCGTGTATAAAAATTGGTATAATCGAGATTATGAAAGTAATTGCTTTATCGTGTTCGCCTTCTCGAGGTAGGAATTCTGACCATATGTTGGGTAGTTTTATCGAAGGAATGAAAGAGGTTTCTACTATTGAGGTTGAGAAAATATATTTAGAAGATATTGAAATTGATAACTACAATTTTGAAAATAGTGTAGGCACGATGGATCATGAGACTAAATTTAAAGAGCTTACCGATAAGATAAAGAATGAAATAACCGGACTTGTTATTGCTACTCCGACATATAACTTTTCTGTCCCTGCTCACTTAAAAAACTTTATCGACAGACTTCGTTTTATTGCTCTCGACATGAACCAAAAAAATAGCATCGGTCAGCCGGTAGGGAAGCTTCGTCATATAAAAACATATTTTCTAGTTTCTGGAGGAACGCCTGCATGGGCTGAAAAGATTTTATTTTTTACATTCCCTTCGTTTTGGCTTCGAGGAGTATTCTTGTACTTTGGTGCACACGTGATGGGAGCTTTTTATTCTGGAGACGTCAGAACTTTTCAAAATAAAGAAATTTTAAATAAATGTAGAAGAAAAGGAAAGATATATGCTGAAAAACTTGTAAGAGGTTCTCGTCAGGGAATTCTGGAGCATATATTCTGGCGACCACCACAAAGTAAATAATAAAAAAGTATACACTTTCGCGTTTTGTGATATACTCTCGCATTATGAATACAAGAACAAAGTACACAAAAATTATTGCTACCCTAGGTCCTGCCTCTGCAAAAGAAGATGTTTTAAAGAACATGTTTCTTTCAGGCCTTAATGTAATCCGTATGAATTTCAGTCATGGGGATCAAGAAACTCACCAGAAAAACTTAAACCTTGTTAAAAAGGTGGCCAAGAGTGTCGGCGTTAGAATTGCAATCTTGCAAGATTTATCAGGACCAAAAATCCGCATAGGAGATTTTAAAAATGGAGGTATTATTCTTAAAAATGGGCAAGAATTTACTCTCACGACAAAAAAGATTTTAGGTGATGAAAAAATTGTTTATATAAATTATGAAAAACTCCCACAAGAGGTAAAAGTTGGATCTTCCATTATGATTTTTGATGGAAAGATTCAGCTTAAGGTTAAAAAGATAAAAGGAGATGAGATAATATGTGTTGTTGTCGAAGGAGGCGAGATTTCTAACAGAAAAGGCGTGAATGTTCCGGGCGCAAATCTATCGATTAAATCTCTTACTGAAAAAGATAAAAAAGATATTGAGTTTGGAATTAAAAATAAAGTAGAATTCATTGCTTTTTCTTTTGTAAGAAATGAAAAAGATGTTTTAGAACTTCGTGCTATTTTAGAAAAGGCAAAATCAAAGAGTTTAATTATCTCAAAAATAGAAACAACAGAAGCTGTAATAAATTTTGATGCTATTTTAGAAAAAACTGACGGTGTGATGGTTGCCAGAGGGGATTTGGCGGTTGAAATCGGAGCTGAAAATGTTCCGGTCTTACAAAAAGAAATAATTTCAAAATGTAATAAGGCTGGTAAGCCAGTAATCACTGCAACTCAGATGCTTGATTCTATGGAACACTCTCCTGTACCAACTCGCGCGGAAGTCTCGGACGTTGCTAACGCTATTTTTGATGGAACTGATGCAATAATGCTTTCGGGTGAGACAGCAACAGGAAAATATCCACTTGAATCTATTGAGGTGATGAGTCGAGTCTCGCAGGCTACTGAAAATGTTTTACCAAAAAGAAAATTCATCGATATTGAAGGAAGTAATGATGTCATTAACGCCGTAACATTATCTGTAGTAAGAGTTGCCGAGGACGTGAATGCTAAAGCGATAATTGCTCTTACGGAGTCAGGCCTTACCGCTAAAATGATAAATCGTTTTCGGTCGCCATTTCCGATTTTCAGTATAAGCCCAAATGAATTGGCGTGTAATCAACTGATGCTCTCTTACGGCGTTTTCCCAGTGAAAATGATTTGTTCTAAAAACGTTGATACATTTACGAAACAAATAAATAAATTTGTACTAGATAATAATATTGCTAAAAAGGGAGACAAAATAGTTCTCTCGGCCGGTATGCCGTTTGGTAAAGTCGGAAGTACGAATACACTCTTTGTTTTAAAAATTTAATAATAAAAAACCCTTACTTTTCAGTAAGGGTTTTTTATTATTTGTTTCGAGCTGTTTTTAGAGCGTCTGCCCACCAAATAAGTTGTTCTAAGAGGTTCTGCATAGGCTTCTCGTATTCATCGAGGGCGCCAGATTTTAAATTTCCACTTTCATCTACTAAATTCCATGGAGACATAATATGTACTCCATTTCTGATTGGTGCCATCTGAAGCTCTACGGCAACTCCTCGAAGTTGTTCGATAGCACGTGCTCCGCCCGCACTTCCATAAGAAACGAATCCAATCGGTTTTTTGTTCCATTCAATGTAAACAGAGTCGAGAGCATTTTTAATTACAGAAGAATATCCGTGATTGTATTCTGGACTTACTACAACAAAAGCGTCCGACTCACGGATTATATTTCCAAATGCATTTATTTTTTCATTCCCGTAATCTTGGTTCGTAATATAAGCGGGTGAGATCGCTGACTGGAAATTTGGAAGACTAAATTCTTTCAGGTCAATAAATTCTATTTCAACCCCGTCTAATTTTTTCGCCATCTCCAATATCATCTTCGCCGGTTTATCTCCAAAACGACCCATCCGAACACTCCCCAAAATTATTGTAATCTTTAGATTTTTATTCATATAGCTGTTATTTATTAGTAGTAAGGACTCATAGTATAGCAGATGTAGGAGTTTCTGACCTGATATCTTTTTATTTATATGAGGTATATAATATATATAACTATTCGCGAATACTTCACGAAATAGGGAAAATTATCAGATAAAATATTTTATATTTTCATTTCTATGAACACAAAAACTTCTTTGATTATCCTCGGTGTTGCTGTTGCTATTATCGCTATTATCGCGATCACTCAATCTAAAAAGGGTGATTCAGTAACAGAACCTAAAATCGATCCGGTAACAGGAGAGCCTATTCTTGGAACAGGTGGACCAGACGCTACAACTGATCAAGGCGCTGTGGTTCCAACAGATCCAAATGCTCCCAAAAATCCGACATTTCCAAAAACAGGATTCAAGCCAGTGAAGTAATCTAAAACAAATTAAAAATCACCCCGCCTTACGTCGGGGTGATTTTTAATTTTGAGAAATTTTGTCTGTGAAGACGACAAGTCTTGAGTCGTGAGTATCGAGCCAATCATTCCAATCTCCGTTGCAAGTTATTAAATTTAAGTGAGAGAATCCGTCAGATGAAGAAAATATTTTTGTTGTGTCTGTCCATACTGGATAGCTTTTAATTTCACGAACAATAAAATGATCCATCTTGCCATAATTGTTGGTCACACTTACCACGTCCCCGACTTTTATATCTTCGAGATGAGTGAATACCGCTTCTTCACCGTTCATCCAGTTTACGTGTCCTGCTAGAACTGCGCTCCCGACGTCTCCTGGGTGCGTACCGAAGCTATACCAGCCTACATTATGTCCGAAGGTTGGCACAGCCATCGCCCCATCTAAAACACCCACAGATTCTATTGGTGCATTTATACCTAGACTTTCAATAGAAATTTTCACAGGATAGGTCTCTTCTTGTTTTACTGGAATTTCTTCTACGATGACCGGGGTTTCTGGCGTTTTGGGAACCAAAAAAGCAATCCCGCAGATTACAGCAAAGCCTACAAAAGCTAGAATGTTTGGTAGATTTTTCATTGGGCTATTATAACAAAAAACCTATAATGATATAGTCTTTAAAATTTGATAAAATGAGTCTATGATAAAAGGAATTTCTAACGGTACCGCACATAAACTCCCAGAGGATCTACAAAAGTCTCTTGCTTCTTCTCCGAAGGCACTTGTAGCCTGGGAAGATATTACTCCGCTTGCTCGTAACGAATGGATTTGTTGGACGATTTCAGTAAAAACAAAAGAGACAAGAACAGAGCATGTTAAAAGAGTTATCGCAGAACTTAAAGAAGGGAAACGTCGCCCTTGTTGTTGGGTTGGTTGTATTCACCGAACAGATAAACCTATAAGCGCTTCACAAAAATATGTTCTTAGTAAACAATCTAAAAAGAAATAATTAAAACACCCGAAAAGGGTGTTTTAATTATTTTATCCAAATCATAAATAGAATTAAGATTTACTGTTTAAATATTTACCGGCAACACTTAACGCAAATGACGTTAAAATGAAAATAACTGAAGTAAACATCAGTTTAAATAATATTGGGCTTGGATCGGAATTAATATCGGTTGTGAAAACCATTAAAAGTCCGACGATACCAAAAGCTATTGATGAACATATAAAAACACGTGTGGCTATTTTTTGCATAGTTTTACTATATCAATTAAAACATATGATGTAAATCGCATATTGCTCCGAGTATTGGTTAGGTTTAGAACTCTAAATTGGAAAGAGATAGAGCTATCCCTGTCTATATTCCAACTTCAAACTTCCAATCCACTGGTATCAGGGTAATGGTAATTGGATACTGGAAACCAACCTTTTCCTTCCAGTCCGAAAGTCCAACCTTGATTTTATTAAAAAGTTCTTCTTTATCTTGGACCTTCGTTGCGCTCATTTCAACAAAAACTTCTATTGGCGCTACTCCGATTTTTATTCGTGGACTATCGGCATAGGCAAATACTTCTGGAATCCCTGTAGCATCTTGGACCACCTTTATAAGGGCATTAGAAAGTTCAGTGATTTTTTCATCACTGATTTTAGAATCGTCAAACTTCAAGTTTATCATTGGCATAAATGGATTATAGCAAAATATTAAACTATTTGATTTTCTGTGTCCTTGACACCACCTTTCGTCTCAAAATCGTTATACCTAGGACTACGGCATTACATACTCCAAGGACAGCTATATAGGTAACAGTTAGCCAGTTGTATTCTCCGTTAGAGACAATAGTTATAATCATTGCCAAAGCCATAAGTAGCCAAAAGATCGGTGTTTCGCTCCAAGGATCTTGATATGTCTTTCTAAATGTTGGAATGTATCCAAGACCGTCTATAGCCGAAACCATTAGGACCGCAATAAGTGGGCTTTTTAATTGCCACCAAACTACGATTGAGAGTAATGCCATAATCAAAACAAATGTATCCATTTTTGTGATGTTCTTCGTTCCGTATTTAAAAGAAAACAAAAATATTAAAAGAACGAGAACTGTGCCAAGGATGACACTAATAGCGGCAAAGTTTCCTCCACCTTTGATTAAAGCAACTGATGCTGTGCCTTGAGTAATACCCCAAATAAGCCAAGTATAGAGGTGTGGTTTGGTTCGTTTTGCAAAGAGATCTTTGAAATAAGGAATATACGCAATAATTGTTATTATTGAAGCAATGATTGCAAGGACTAATTTAATATCTAAAGTTGCCATAGGCTTAATTATACAGGCTGAACCAAGAAGGTCTTAGATTTTCGGTTATAAGACTTCAATTATTGATTTTGCTCCCCGAGTAGGGATCGAACCTACGACCAATCGATTAACAGTCGATTGCTCTACCGCTGAGCTATCGGGGAATGCTTAGTTTTTTAATCTGGTTTCTTCCAGATGCCGACTTATAATATTTTT
>JACCDG011059665.1_pt1 | contig 19684 bp, 20 predicted proteins | sample 7442471 | NCBI WGS metagenome assembly JACCDG01 (sample SAMN15323444, study PRJNA562643) | freshwater metagenome | isolation source: river surface water | place: USA:Blue River Watershed | collected 2017-08-17 | reverse complement strand
CGGCAGGCTTAGAAAGTACGGAACAGCATTTGAAAGCGATGCATGACATGCAGCAAAAGCCCGCCAAGGTTTTACGTAAGGATGGGAATCCCGAACAGGCATTTGCTTCGGCAAAACGCATCTTGGAGCGAACCTACACAGCTCCATTTTTGGCTCATAATCCGATGGAGCCGATCAGTTGTTTCGCGCACATCACGGACGAAAAGGCCTATTTCGTGGCACCCATTCAGATTCCGGAAATGATGAAGCAAAACATCGTAAGCAATCTGGATTTAAAAGAGAACCAGTTGGAAATCAAACTGGCCCGGATGGGCGGGGGATTTGGTCGGCGCGCCTACGGCCACTACATTGTCGAGGCGGGTCATATCTCTAAACACATCAAAGCGCCAGTCAAGTTGATTTACACCCGAGAAGATGATTTGACCAATGGCGTTTATCGTCCGTCCTACCTGATCAGTTACCGGGCGGCCATCGATGAGCATAATCAGGTTACTGCTATCCATGTAAAAGGGGGTGGAATTCCGGAGGGAGCTATTCACGAAAACCGTTTTCCTGCGGGAGCATTCGAAAACTATCTAGCGGAGGGATGGCAGATTCCGTCCAACATCACCATTGGGGCATTCCGTGCGCCTGGATCAAATTTCAATGCGTCTGCGGAACAATCCTTTTTAGATGAGTTAGCCCATAGTATTGGCAAAGATCCGATTGATTTTCGGATTGAGTTATTGCGTAAAGCAAAGGCCAATCCGGTTGGAAAACGCAATGATTACAATGCGGATCGCTACATCGGGGTATTGGAATTGGTCAAAGAAAAAGCAGGGTGGGGCAAGCCGGAAAATGCGCACAAAAAACGAGGTGTGGCGGCCTATTTCTGTCATAATTCCTATGCCGCTCAGGTAGTTGATTTGCGCATGGAGAAAGGCGAATTGGTGATTGACCAAGTAACCTCTGCACTTGACTGCGGTTATGTGGTTAATCCGGAAGGAGCCAAAAATATGGCCGAAGGTGCTGTGGTGGATGGCATTGGAAATGCACTATATGGCGGATTGGTGTTTGAAAAAGGGAGACCGACCACGGTCAATTTGGATACGTATAAGATTATCCGTCAAGCTGAGGCGCCGAAAAAGATTGATGTACATTTCGTAAAAAGTGATGAAAAGCCGACGGGCCTAGGGGAACCTCCATTTCCTCCAGTATTTGCGGCGGTTGCCAATGCGCTGTTCCAAGCTACCGGAAAACGTTCCTATGATCAGCCCTATTGGCGTAATCATAAATCCTAAAAGAGTATGGGCAAACGATCCGCAGTATCGTTTGCCCATCTACTTAGCCTTGTTTTTTCAGCTTATCATATTCCCGTTGCTCCAAGGAGCCCACAACGACAATGTAGGCATTCACGTATTGAATACTGAGCCCTAATCCCCAACCTAACATGGGCCAGATGGGCCATGGAAAAATATGGGACAATTTTTCAGCGGGGGTAGTCAATAGCCAAATCAGCCATAGAAATGAATTTACAATCAAATATCCCCATGCTCCTTGTTTAAACTTAGCGCGCTTTTTAGCAATTGCCCACAATTGTTGGTCTGTACTTTCCATGATATTTCGTTTTTCGGTTTCATCATCTGGAGCATACAACAAAGCCAAATTAACCCCTAAAACTTCCCCAATCGCATTCATCGAATACAAGCTTGGTTTCACTTCGTTCCGCTCCATCCGTTGAACGGTGCGCAAGGCAACTCCACTTTTTTCAGATAGTTCCTGCTGGGTAAGTCCCTTTGAGCTACGTAGTTCCTTTAATTGTTCTCCAAAATTCATGGGACAAATTTGTGTTTATAATACTTGCCATCCAACGTCAAGTATGTGACTTGTTTACGTCATCGCTTAAAATGCTCGATGGCTTTGTGTGATCCATCACAGCCTGGCTTTTTTTTCGAAAGCCCACATACACAATCCGTTGGCCCAAAACCACGTAAAATGTATTTTTCATTTTTCTCGATACGCGCTAAGCGGGTTGCCGACTGCTTTCCTTCCGAAAAATTGAGCAGATAGGCCCGTTGCCGACCAGGTGTCAATTTTTCAAAAGCCGATTGTAATGCTGGATTCTCCTTGCATTTCTGAACTAACTCCTCCGGCCAAGGCATCGCCTCCGCCTTTTCCGCTTTTAGTCCAAGCTTTTCCACCTCGATCGCCTCAAAAACATAAGCCCGAATAATGGCCTCCTTTTCCTGAATTTCGGAGAGTGAACTGAATTTCATCCAGCGGCCCGACTGCGTATTTTCGCCGGGTTTGATGAGCAGCTGATCCGTGTCGGCCAGCAAACCTCCCTTGAAAAAATTGAGTGCACAATGATCTTTCAATGGCGTTAAGCCCAAAATATTTTTACCACCAAATGTATACACGGGAATTTGCCATTTATAGGTTTCGGTCAATAAACAATCCAATAAAATCCCACGCAAATAGACCAACTCTTGCTTCCACTTGTCGGCACTTTGCATAAATTCATCTACTTTGGGATCCTTCATATGATTAGAAATTGGGGAGGAGTTGCTTTTGAATGCAAAGAAAGAAAAATCTTATGAAATCACGCATTCTGTTGGCCTTGCTTTTCGCATCCGGAAATTTGTTGGCCCAAACCCAACCCGTTTTACAATCCCGTTCCGTGGAAACCTTGAAGGTGAAAAACCTATCTTTCAAGGATCTCAACAAAAACAAGAAACTAGATAAATACGAAGATTGGCGTTTGCCTATTTCGGAACGCGTTCAAGATTTGGTAGCCCAAATGACCCTCGAAGAAAAAATGGGATTCATGTTGATCAGCACCACGCGTATGGGAGGCGATAATGTCTTTGCCAATGGCGTGCAAGGCGGTGGTCCCAAAACCACCATCACCGATGGATTTAACGAGGAAGATTTAGTTCAAAACACGAACATGTTCACCCGCAAACCCCTGGGAGCGCCGAACATGTCGGCAGCCGGCACCACGAAGGGCGTCACGCAATTTCACCTGCGTCATTTTATCTTACGCGCAAACACCGAACCTGCCATATTAGCCAGTTGGTCAAACAACCTTCAGGCCCTTTGCGAAAGCACGCGATTAGGCATCCCTGCCATCGTGGCTTCGAATCCGCGAAATCACGTGACCACAGATGCCTCCGTAGGCTTGAGCGTGGGATTGACATCCTTCTCGAAATGGCCGGGGGAATTAGGTTTGGCTGCGATGCGTGATTTTGATTTAACGCGCAAATTTGCGGAAACGGCAGCGAGCGAATGGCGCGCTGTGGGCTTACGCAAGGGCTATATGTACATGGCAGATTTGGCAACGGAACCGCGCTGGGGACGTGTGGAAGGAACCTTTGGCGAAGATGCCGACCTGACTTCGAAGATGATTACGCAAATCGTATTGGGTTTCCAAGGAACGAAGCTTTCGAACACCTCGGTCGCCATGACCACCAAACACTTCCCCGGAGGTGGTCCGCAAGAAGGCGGTCAAGATTCCCATTTTGATTGGGGAAAATTTGCGCATTACCCAGGCGGCATGTTCGACTTCCATGTGAAGCCATTTAAAGCGGCGATCGCTGCTGGAACATCAGCCATCATGCCCTATTATTCGGCACCCAAGGGCAAGGAATTTGAGGAGGTTGGATTCTCGTTTAACAAGGCGATGATCGGCGATTTGCTTCAAACGAAATTAGGCTTCCATGGAATCATCAATTCCGATACGGGTCCCATCGAAATGATGCCTTGGGGCGTGGAAAATTTGAGCATCGAAGAGCGCTACCAAAAAGCCTTGAACGCCGGCGTGGATATTTTCTCCGGTGCGGCGGATCCTACGACGCTGATTCAGGTTGTGAAAAAAGGTTTGGTGAGTGAGGCGCGCATTAACCAGTCGGTCGCTAAATTATTAACCGAGAAATTCGAACTAGGCTTGTTTGAAAATCCCTACGTAGATGTGGCAGAAGCAAGCAAAATCGTTGGAAACAAGGAAGCCGTTGCCGCAGCGGAATTAGCTTTACGCAAATCGATTGTGCTTTTACGCAACGATGAAAAACGCTTGCCATTGGCGAAGAAAACGAAGGTCTATTTTGAAATGCATACCCAACCAGGACGTGCAGGCGGAGAAGCGGCTAACGTGTTGAAGCCCAATTACCCAGGGTTGGAATTTGTGTCAACGAAAGAAGAAGCCGATGTGGTCTTGTTGTGGCTGGTCCCTTCCGCGGGTGGATTATTCAGCTCTCAAGGCGCGAAAATCGATTTGAATTTATCAGCGAATCGAATCGATGTAAATCATGTACATGAGATCTTGAATACCAAACCGACGATCATTGCCATCAATTACACGAATCCATGGGTGATCGAGGAAATCGATAAGGGAAAAGCGAAATCCGTGTTGGCAACTTTTGGTACGACTCCGGAAGCGCTATTGGATATTGTGAGTGGGGCTTACAAACCATCGGGAAAAATGCCATTCACGACGCCGATTAGCCAAGCGGCCGTGGAAGCCAATAAATCTGATGTGCCGGGCTATTTGGAGGGGCCTAATTATGGATTATTTACCTTTGGACAGGGATTTACCTACTAAAAATATCAATTAGTTGTTTTGAATGTTTAAGTCGGCTAGGTAAATTCAGTGCAATTAAGCATCCCTAACAAAGGATGCTTAATTTTTTTACCTTTGTAAGACAAAAACTACATGAAAGATGAAATACAACATATCCTTTCTGGAAAGAGCCAAGTTAAGTACCACCATCTTATCCAAACAACCTGTAGTTACCTTAAAGGAAGCCAAGGAACAAGCCCAATGGCTCAAGAATTTAAGCAAATCAAACAGCAAGAAACAAAGCGCTTAATTGAATTTGCCAACCTTCATGGATTGTGGTTAACGGATATACCTATTGCTAACTTCGTGTCTCAAAGAGCTGAACAAAAGGTCTACTTGAAAGACGGATCAACCGTATTGAAGCTAAATGATGCCATTTATTAGGCAACTTGGGTTGATTAGTTGCACAACCTGCTTCTCAATAATTTATTTTTTCCTGATACCGCCTATCAATTATTGGGTTTCTATAGGGATGAAGGCGTCGTTTATGCTGTTGTAGAACAAGCCTTTGTTAAGGCAACAGAGGAAACGGACTTAGGGCTAGTAAAATCGTTTTTAGAAAGTAATGGTTTTCGAAACACCAAAAATCATGATTACTTCAGCGAAGAATTAAGTCTGATTTTGGAAGATTTACATGACGAAAACGTACTAACTCGTAATGGCATGTTGTATTTTATCGATACCGTTTTTAATATCGTTCCTTAAAAAACTTATAACTTATAATTCAAACCCGCCGTCGCAATCACCTGACCATCCGTCAGCGTATAATTCCCAAAGGCTTTGACTTGTAAATGTTTGCCAAGGTCATAGGTAATGGTCTCCGCAACACCCGTTAAATCACCTACGGTTAAATAATAACCTTGTGATAAAAAATTCCACTTGTTGTGGTGGTAGTTGGTATTCGCCGACAACAATGTCACCTTAAAATCCGAATTTCGTGCATTCCCATTCAGAATAAATGAGCCCAAGGTCCATTTCTCATTCAAGGGATAAATCATGGTCAATTCCCGACCAAAGAAACTCGTTACCTCATAATCTTCCGTCATTTGAAATGCAGGAATGTGAATTCCCACAATTGCCTTGAATTTCTTATCGATGAAACGATAGCGTGTAAATAAGGCTACCGTCGTAGGCGTCATACTCTTCGCGCGGATCATGAACATCATGGAACCTGTCAATCTTTTCTTCGGATTTGTTCCCGCATTGATAATCAAATTGGGTTCTTTGGAGGTAAAAGCAGGAATGAATGAGAAACCGCCTGTGCTCATTTCGATGCTACCCGTTTGGGCTTTCAGCGTTATCGTGATTAGTAAGAAAAAAACGACGCGCAATGATTGTTTCATTTTGATACATTAAGATTTAAATCGCTGCAAAAGTACGCCAATTATTTTTCAAAACAACGTGAGGATTTTTAAGTTATGTTTTTATGCCCAAAGCTCCCATCCATATTGTCTGGTTTAAACGTGATCTCCGGTTTACGGATCACGAACCTTTGTTCCGAGCTTTGGCATCTGATATTCCCACCTTATTGGTCTATTTTTTTGAACCCTCGCTAATCGAATCACCTGATACGGATATCCGGCATTGGCGCTTTGTACATGAGTCCTTGGTCGAAATGCAAGGGCGGCTCGAAGACCGAAATGGATCCCTTTATTTATTTCATTCGGAAGTGATCCCAGTATTTCAAGCCCTAGCTTCTGAATATGATATCCAAACCATTTTCTCGCACGAAGAAATCGGCAATGGGCTTAGCTTTCAACGAGATAAAGACGTTGCCCATTTTTGCGCACGGGAAAAAATCGCTTGGCGGGAAACACCCACGAACGGTGTTATCCGCCGTTTGAAATCACGGAAAACCTGGCAACAACGTTGGGAGGGCACCATGCGTCAAGAGCCCTTTTTTCAGCGCGAGGACAACTGGAATTTATTGCGCTTGAATCCTACATTTTATGAAGCCATCAAAGGTCCTGATCTCCCTGTTGTGTTTAGGACCCGCAATCCCGCATTCCAGGAAGGCGGTGAATATTGGGGCTGGAAATACCTGAAAAGTTTCATCGAAACACGGCATACCGCTTACAGTTCTTGCATCAGTAAACCAGAAGCGAGTCGGAAGGCCTGCAGTCGGATTTCTCCCTACCTCGCCTACGGCAACATCAGCATGCGCATGGCTTATACGTACACGATGCAGCATTATTCAGGGGCAAAAAATAAGCGCTCTTTACAAAACTTTATTTCCCGTTTGCATTGGCAGAGTCATTTCATGCAAAAGTTTGAGGACGAATGTCGGATGGAATTTGAACCGGTCAATAAGGCCTACCAAGATCTCAAAAAATCGCCTGATCCTGTCCTGATGGAAGCCTGGAAAATAGGTCAAACGGGTGTTCCTCTCGTGGATGCTTGCATGCGCTGCGTCGAAGCAACGGGATACTTGAATTTCCGGATGCGGGCTATGGTCGTTTCGTTTTTTGTCTTTAACCTTTGGCAGGATTGGCAGGATGCGGCGATTCATTTGGCCCAACAATTCCTTGATTACGAACCTGGCATTCATTATCCGCAAATTCAGATGCAAGCCGGACTCACTGGCATCAATACCATTCGCATCTATAATCCCATTAAGAATTCGTATGCGCATGATCCCGACGGGGTATTCATCAAAAAATGGATACCCGAACTCGCAAAAGTGCCCGCCACCCTGATCCACGAACCCTGGAAATTAAGTGACATGGAACAGGCGCTCTATGGGCTGAAAATAGGCGTAGATTACCCAGCCCCCATCGTGGATTTAACCGCAACGCGCAAGACCGCTTCCGATCAGGTTTGGGGATTGCGGAAGACGAAGAAGGCCCGACAAGAGGGGGCGCGAATCTTAGAAAAACACGTAAACAAATGAGCGCATTCCTAATCTTTCCACACCAACTTTTCAAAGAGACCTTGGCGCAAGAAGCTGATGTTTTCTACCTGATAGAATCTGAATTATTCTTTAAACAGTACGCCTTTCATAAGCAAAAATTGATTTTCCACCGGGCGAGCATGCGCGCCTTTGCGGATCGTTTGCGTGCTGCGGGAAAGACGGTTGAATACATCGATGCTGAAAACCCCCTCTCTTCAGAAGTCGCCCTTGGCAAGTTCGTAAAAGTCGAAATTAAGCTGTTCGATCCGAATGATTATTTACTCGAACGTCGACTTCGTCGGGGCGCCAGCATACAGCTATTACCCAGCCCAAATTTCCTGAACAGCGACACCTCTTTACTCGGGAATCGAAAGCCCTTTTTTCAAACGGCATTTTACACGCAACAGCGAAAAGACCGTGGGATTTTAATCGACGAAGAGGGTAAACCCGTGGGAGGTCAATGGACTTATGACACCGAAAACCGAAAGAAAATTCCGAAGAATACCTTCATTCCGGCACCCTTTCCGGGGGCCGTTCCGAACACATACATTAACGAGGCCGTGAACTATGTTTCACAACATTTCCCGGATAACCCCGGCTCGAGTGGCATGCCCTTTTCGGGGGCCTATTATCCCGTGACACATGCGGATGCACAAGCAGCCTTAGAGTTGTTTTTAAGAGAACGGATGCATCTGTTCGGTGATTACGAAGATGCGATCAAGGCACAAGAAAAGACCTTGTTTCATAGCATTTTAAGTCCGTTGATTAATGTGGGATTGCTTAATCCTGCTCATGTCGTGGCCCGTGTCGCGGCAAGCCATGGCCCATTAAACAGCGTGGAAGGCTTTATCCGCCAGGTGCTCGGCTGGCGCGAATTTGTCCAATTGTTGTATCGGAAAATTGGGGTCCAACAGCGCACAACGAATTACTGGGGTTTTACGAATGAGATGCCCAAGGCCTTTTACGAAGGAACAACGGGCGTAGAGCCGGTCGACCAGACCATTCGAAAACTACAGAAAACGGCCTATAACCACCACATCGAGCGACTAATGATCCTGGGTAATTTTATGTTATTATGCGAAATCAAGCCGGATGCGGTCTATCGCTGGTTCATGGAAATGTACATCGACGCCTATGATTGGGTGATGGTGCCTAATGTGTATGGCATGTCGCAATTCAGCGATGGTGGATTGATGACCACGAAACCCTATATCTGTGGGTCCAATTACATCCTGAAAATGAGTGACTATCCGAAGGGAGAATGGCAGGAGATTTGGGATGGATTATTTTGGCGATTCCTGGACAAACAACGTGAAACATTCCGCAAGAATCCACGTTGGGCCATGCTCATCAGCACCTGGGATAAGATGCCTTTGGAAAAAAAGGAAACGCATTTAAACAACGCAGAAGCCTTCTTAACTCAGCTTTTTGCTTAATTTATTCCAAAAAGAAAAGAAGCTATTGAACTCGCCTTGTAAGCCAGGAGCTAAACTCGGGTGCACTTCGCGAACGCCTTGAAAATGGGTATTGATGGGGTGATCCCGGAAAACTCCTTTTAAGTTTAGATCTCTATATTCCCCATAATAAATCTGCAAACCAGGAATATTTGCTGCTAAATCGTAGATGAATTGCATCGTCCGAGGCGACATAGGGTGCTTGGCAAAATGACTTGGTTCTAAGACCAAAATGCGGTTGCCTTCCTCGCTTTCATGGAAGGCGGGATCAAGGGTATAATGGGTAAAAATGAAGGTGGGTAAGTCTGCTTGAATGTCGGGCGATTTCGTCACAGGAGGGGTAAAAACGAGCTCCGCTTCCACCGAACTACATAAAATTCTAGGAGCAGCTTGCGCGGGTAAATCCTCATAATCAAAATCTAAATAGCTACCTCGCTGTTGGCTCCCGGTATAGCGATTGATATTTTCTTGATTTGCATAATACAGCTTGTTGCTGAAGGTCCCGGCGCACCATTGCCAACTTAGCGCATTGCTCGCTAAATCGCCATCCAATAAATGGTAATAGAGCCAAGCGGCGGGTGCCGACCAGTGGTATTTCCCTACATTACAGGTAACAGCTGCCAGGTACATCCGTAGGTGATTGTGCAAGTATCCGCTTGCTGGGAAATTCACTAATGCAGCATCCAAGGCTTGAATTCCTGTCGAAGCATGGAGCACCGCTTTCGGAATACCAAAGCGTTCGATTCCCGCTTGGGGGTGGCGAATATCTTCAAAAATTCCATCGCCTTTTTGAAACCAGGTACGCGTATAAAACTCGCGCCACGCTAATTCTTGGATGAATTTTTCAGCTTGCTCCATGCCGATGCCGCGGTCGTGTAGGCGTTTCACAACTTGGGGAACCGTAATAAACCCGCGCGATAAATAGGGAGAAAGATAGGACACCCCGCCGTCGATATAATTACGCGAACGCGCATAGTGCACAGGGTCGAATCGGTCGATTCGTTCATAAACGGCTTCCAGGGTCGTAGGGAAGTGCATCACCGTTTGCTGATTTTATTCATGCTGATGCTGCGCTGAAGATTGCATTTGAAGCGTGGATCTACCGCAACGCGCTTTTGTAAATGCTTCGTTCCACGACCGTTCATCCGTTTCCGCCACATCCGAAAACTGGAATCCTTGCTATTTGCCCGCATGAATTCAATCACCTCTTTCTCCTTCAAGCCAAATTGAAATTCAATCGCCTCAAAAGGCGTTCGATCCTCCCAAGCCATTTGAATGATGCGATCGATGTCCTCATCGGTCCATCTATTTGCTACGTCTGCACTTCTCTCCACAGTAGATAATTTGGTCCCAATTCTTCTCCCATTTCTTACGCCACGCAAAGGGGCGATGGCATACGGGGCAGATCTTGGTGGGTAAATGTTGCTTCTTAACGCCTTGCATAAAAAAAGGGCTTGCCTCATGACAAACCCTTTTCAGTTGAAATTGTTTCCGACTAGAACAATTTCTCTTGTGGAGGCGTTGCACCTGCTAAACGAATGTAAACCGTTGTTTGGCCTCGGTGATGCGTTTGGTGTTCAAATGCTTTGTCGATCGCTTGACCGCGCGTCATTTCGAAACGTCCAAAAAGCTTCACGTTTTCTGTTAATTTCGCATCCGGTACATTTTTAATTGCGTTGATGGCAAAATCATAGGCCGCTAACACTTTCTCGGACACACTTGCCTTTGCCACATCATTAGATTTCTCCAAATCAGCTGCCGTTGGCTTCACCTCAGCAGCTGTACCTACAAAGGCATAAATCGCGTCACTTAAATGCAACATTTGACCTGCAAATGAACGCATTTCTTTCGTTGGTTTTAGGGCATAGCCCGTTTCCGGCATCGCATCTAAATATTCCTTCGTGTAAGCGCGTGCGCGCTCCCAATCTTTCAATACAGAAGCTTTGCTGCTCTGAGCTTGCAAATTACCTGCCATCAAAAGGATGGCCAATAGCGTGAATAGTTTTTTCATGTGTTTATATTTTTTCCAAAACTACGGATTAATTGCATGCTTTGGTCAAATCCGCTCAATTTGTGGTAACCTGTACGTAACCGACTACCAACGTCTATTGCAAAGCCTTAAACAATAAATCCACCAAGTATTTCTCGACAAATAACTCCTGATTTTCCTGATGCGCATCGGTTAATTTGGGGAGATGCTGACTAAAGAAATGTTGGGCATGCGCCGTTTCCACCAACGTACTACTCAAGGAATGCGGATAGGGATAAGCGGGATTAAAACTTTGAATCAAATCCGAAATGCGCGCACACAAATCTTTATAGGGTTTAAAAACTTCATCCTGATTAATTTTCTCCACTTCCTTCACCAAATACACCTTGCTGCTTTCGGAAATAACAATTTGGTGTAAATAGAGTTTATTATAATAGCTCTGACCCGCTTGTTCAGGTAAAGCATGCGTTAATAGCTTGACCAATTGCTCCAATTTCGCGCGGGAATCTGTCAGCGGTTGCAACTGAAAAACAACTAAATATTCCAAATAAGACCAATACCAGTTCAAAATATACAATAACAAGCGATGCTTATTCTCGAAATACCGGTAAATGGTCGCCTCCGTGGTACCCATCTCCAAGGCCAACTTCTTAAAGGTAAATTGCTCAAATCCCAATGTGTAAATTTGATCTATCGCGTGCTTCACAATTTGCTTACCCATCTCCGTACCCTCCGGATCGCGGACGAAAATCTTTTCATTTACCTTAAAACGCAATGTATAGTCCATATTCTGCCGAAACAATTGCATCAAAATTAACAAATATTAATACTATCACAAAAAATATTACAAACATTATTAAAGATAGTATTACTATTAATTAAAAAAGTATTTATAGCTTTGCAGACATTTGATTATACCATGACAAAAAAGCATCCCATTCAACGATTGAGCCAACTGCTAAGTGCCTACAAGAAGGAGGTTGTTTCGATCTACCTTTTTTCTGCCTTGAGTGGTTTAGTGAACTTAAGTTTGCCGCTCGGTGTACAGACCATCATCGGATTAGTGATGGGCGCCACGATGGTGACCTCCATTTATGTATTGATTTTTCTAGTTGTTCTTGGCGTGTTGCTCGTGGGAATATTGCAAATGAATCAGATGAAGATTATTGAGTCGGTCCAACAAAAAATATTTGCCAATTACGCGTTTGATTTTGCCGAGAGAATCCCGCAAGTCGATCTAAAATACATCGATGGCTATTTCATGCCCGAAAAAGTGACGCGATTTTTTGAGACACTGAACATTCAAAAAGGATTCTCCAAACTCTTATTAGACATCCCCATCGCCTCCGTGCAAATCATCTTAGGGATTGTCTTATTGTCACTTTACCATCCACTTTTCATCGGTTTGGGAATTGCCCTTTTGGTCATTTTATGCCTTATTCTCAGCTACACGAGTCAAGCTGGTATTCAAACGAGTATCGAAGAATCCAACTACAAGTACGAGGTTACTGGATTCTTTGGCGAATTAGCGCGCACCCTAAAATCCTTTAAATTCAGTCGGGGTTCAGAGTTAACCCTAACTCGGACGGACCAAAACGTACTCGGCTATGTGCAATCCCGAACCAAACATTTTCAAGTCCTCTTGCTGCAGTACCGGGCCTTGATCTTTTTCAAAGTTAGTTTGACCATCTTGATGTTGACACTGGGAACGTACTTATTAATCAACCAACAACTCAACATCGGGGAATTTATCGCTGCTGAAATCGTCATTTTAATGATCATCGCCGCGGTGGAAAAACTCATCGCGAGCATGGACAGCGCCTATGACGTGTTGACGGGATTGGAAAAAATTGCCTCTGTAACGGAAATTCCCTTGGAGTCATCGGGGGATTTGAAGCTTAGTGCCGACAAAGGTCTGTCGATTCAAATGCAGCATTTCAAATTCGAATTCGAAGAAGGAGTTCGCTTGTTGGACGACTTAAATATCCAAATCGAAGCTGGCGATAAGGTCCATGTACAAGGTGAAGAGGGCGCCGGGAAATCCCTGTTTCTTCGCATGTTGACGGGCAATTATCCCGATTTCATGGGGAATTTATTGATCAACAAAGTCCCCATCCAAAACTACGATATTCAAACTTTACGCCAACATACGGGGGTATTGCTGCATGGGCAAGAGATTTTCGGCGGCACAATTTTGGAAAATATTCAGTTAGGCCAAGCAGACATCACGCCTAAATTAATTTTAGAAACAGCAACAAAGCTGGGGATAGATGATTTTATCTCCTATTTCCCAAAAGGTTTCCAGACGCCCATCGAACCGATCGGGAAAAAAACGCCTCAAACCTGGGTGAAAAAAATATTGCTTCTGCGCGCGATTTGTGGCGAAAAACGCTTGCTATTGCTCGAGGACCCTTGGTCGGGAATCGATGCACAAACCGGTGAAAAAATCAGCCAATACCTGAACAAGCTAGGCGAGACCTGTACGGTCGTCGTGGTATCGAATCAAATTCACCCCTCGTTCAAGCCGAATAAAACTTTGACCTTTCAACATGGAAAAATATAAATCAAAACAAGCCATTTATCGCTTGGATCGTTCTACCCAATTGAAGCCTTGGCTCATCGGGTTTCTACTCCTGCTGCTGGCCATCATCTTCCTTCCTTGGACCCAAAACATCCGTGCCAAAGGAAATGTGACCGGACTTTTTCAGGAACAAAAACCCCAGAAAATCTACAGTCCGATCGCCGGTAAAATTGCTATTTGGTGGGTAAAGGAAGGGGATGTCGTTTCCAAAGGAGACACTTTGGTGAAGATCAGTGAAATCAAATCAGATTACCTGGATCCCCAATTGATAACACGCACGCAAACGCAATTGGACGCCAAGAAAAATTCCTTGGATTTTTACACGCAAAAGGTCACAGCCACGGAGGCACAAATCAATAACCTGCGCCAAGCCAAGACGCTCAAGAAAGCACAATTATCAAACAAATTCGTTCAAGTTCAACAGAAAATTACGAGCGAAAAAGCGGAATTAGCCGCGGTGACCAATGAATATCAATTGGCCCAAGATCAATTCGATCGCAACCAAAAAATGTTCAAAGAGGGTTTGATTTCCCAAACACAATTTCAGCAACGCAGTGTTTCGGTGCAAAACGCGCAGGCGAAAAAGATTGCCTCGGAAAACAAAGTTGCCCAAAGCCAACAAGATTTAGCCAACACCAAAATCGAATTGAATGCGGTCGACCAGGAATATGATGAGAAGATCAACAAGGCCGAGAGTGAGCGTTTTCAAAGCCTGGGTCAAATCGAAAACAATAAGGGGGAAGTGGCAAAATTGGAGAATCAAGTTTCGAACTATACCCTTCGCAATGGCATGTATTACATTTTAGCGCCGCAAGATGGCCAGATCATTCAGGCCAATAAATCGGGTATCGGGGAAATCATCAAAGAGGGTGAAGACCTGCTGACTATTGTTCCTGCTTCGAAGCAATATGCCGTTGAAATGTATGTGCGTCCGGTGGATCTTCCGCTGGTTGCGCCGGGCCAAACTGTCCGATTTGTTTTCGACGGATTTCCGGCCATTATTTTCGCAGGCGGCTGGCCGAATCAGAGTTTCGGAACCTTTGGTGGAAAGATTCTCGCGGTGGAAAATACGATTAATGACAAAGGCTTGTTCCGTGTGATTGTCGTGGAAGATCCGAACGAAAAACGTTGGCCCCCTCAACTCAAATTAGGCGCTGGAGCACAGGGTATCGCGCTCCTAAACGATGTCCCACTTTGGTATGAATTATGGCGGAACATCAATGGCTTTCCGGCCGACTATTACACCGTAAAAAAAGAAGAAAAGAAACATGAGAAGTAAACTGATTCTTTTTTTATTGATGAGTTTCCTGGCGAATGCCCAGTTGAAGACCCTACATCCAGAGGCCTTCCTGAAAATCGTTCAGACCTTTCATCCGCAAGCTCGTCAGGCGCAAATTGGGGTTCTCAAATCGAACGCGGAATTGTTAGTCGCGCGCGGTGGATTTGATCCAATTTTGAGCCATTACAGCAGCAAGAAAACCTTGGATGGTAAAAACTACTACGAATACCATGCGCCGGAATTAAATATCCCCACCTGGTACGGCATTGAATTAAGTGCTGGCAGTCAAAACCTCGCGGGCGGGCGGCTAGATCCCAGCCAAACTTCCGGCCAAACAGCCTACCTGGGTATCAGTGTTCCTTTGGCCAAAGACCTCGTCCTCGACAAACGCAGGGCGGCGCTCCAGCAAGCAAAAATTGGCACACAGATGGCGGCACAGGAACAACGATTGATCCTGAATGAATTAATCAATCAAGCGATGAACGCCTATTGGAATTGGTCGAAAAGTCATCGGGTTTTGCAGATTGTGGAGACCAATTTAGATGTAGCAAAAAAGCGCGTAGAACTCGTTAAACGAAGTGTGATATTAGGCGAAAGACCTGCGGTGGACACCTTGGAAGCCTTCACGCAGCAACAATATTTTGAAAATTTATACCAAGCCAAATGGCTGGCTTATGAAAATTCGCGACTGGAATTGTCGGTTTATCTCTGGAAAGAAGGCAGCATTCCGATGGATTTACCAATCGATGTTAGCCCCGATGCTTCGTTGAGCGATAAAACATTGTTCGCGAATTTTGACCTACATCTTCCATCCCTTTTGACCAAAGCGCAGGAAAATCATCCGGCCTTAAATGCCTATTCGAACAAGTTGGAAATGTTATCGATCGATAAAAAATTAAAATTCCAAAGCCTCTTACCGAAGTTGGACCTTCAATATAACCAGCTCTCCAAAAGTGGATTCGAGCTACATAGCTCAGGTTTGTTGGACAATAATTTCCAATATGGCATCAAATTTGAAATGCCGCTTCGACTTTCTCAGGGGCGCGGTGATTTCCAAAAGGCGAAATTAAAACTCGAAGAAGAGACCTTGAATCGTTCGCAAAAAAGCCAACAAATTCAGGTGAAAGTCAGCTCCTATTACAATCAATTCATCAGTCTGCAGAAGCAAGTGCAGACACAGGAACAGGCAGTGGCCAACTACCAAGCACTGGTCAAAGCGGAGGAAACACGCTTCCAACAGGGAGAGTCTTCCTTGTTTTTAATTAATAGTCGGGAAACCAAAGCCATGGAAGCTGCGGAAAAACTGGTGGATTTGCAGGCCTATTTGTTTCAGTCGGTCTATACCTTGCAAGCCAGTGCGGGGGTGTTGATGTAATCAATCGGGCAGGTAAATTTCGCCCTTGAAATACAAGACGGCTTGTCCGGCAATTTCGACGCGTTCGCCTTTCAGCGTGCAGGTCAGTGCACCTGTTCGCTGCGATAATTGCATCGCCTGCATCGTTTCCTTTCCGAACACCTTGGCCCAATAGGGCGTCAAAGTGGTATGCGCAGATCCCGTCACTGGGTCTTCGTTGACACCACAAGCTGGTCCAAAAAAGCGCGAAACAAAGTCCACCTTATCGCCGGGGGCAGTCACAATAATTCCCCGAACAGGGTGAATTTTGAGCGCCTCAAAATCAGGTTGCAGTTGGCGAATTTCCGCCTCGGAATCATAAACAAAGAGGTAATCCGACTTCCCTTGAAAAACGGCGACAGGAGGATGAGAAAGCCCAATATGATGTACTGGGTCAACGGGAATGGCTTTCAATGTATCGGCAAGAAAATCCAACACCAACTCATCCCTTCGTTTGGCAACGCTCAGCGTTCCACTGCGAGGAGAAAAGAAGGAAATTACATCCCCCTTAAAACCTAATTCGTGAAAAACGACATGCGCGCTGGCAAGGGTCGCGTGGCCACATAAATCCACTTCTACAGTAGGTGTGAACCAGCGAATCTCATAGCCAGTCACCGATGGAACAATGAAAGCCGTCTCGGCCAAATTATTCTCTTGGGCAATGTTCTGCATGAGCTCGTCGGGCAGCCATGCGTCCAGCGGACAGACGGCAGCGGGATTGCCTTTGAATAATTGGTGCGTAAAAGCGTCAACTTGGTAGATAGGGAGTTTCATGCCCTTAATTTAGCACATTTCCTCGAAAGCCTTTGAAGGTTAGGTACAAGCCCAACGAAAATTCCCAAAGTGCAATGGGTACGGCGCATAAGGCAATCATCGGGTCTCGTTGGCCTGCGAATCCGAATAAGACAGCAACATCTCCCGCGGCAAGTGTAAAAGCTCCGATAAAACCAATCAAGGGAAGAATTCGGGGAACGAGGCGCATTTTATAGAGGCATGTGCCCAGAAACAAAGCATTCACCGCAGGAATGAAGCTTTGGCTAATTAAAAAGATTCGATCATAGGCCATCACCAGTGTTCGACTCATCAGCTCAGCTTCCGCACCCAAGGGGCGTAAACTTAACACGGTTAATAAGGCCCCCACGCCAACAAAAATTAAGGTTGCCTCCAAAACTCGGGCAGTGACGAATCCCAGCGCCAAAGTTTCATGTTGTTTCTTCAAAACGGGGTAAAAAACAATAGCCGTCCCGATGCAAAACAAGGCCATTATTAATTCCAACATGGCACCCATCACCACATCTGAATTAGGTGCCGTACTGACAAGGAAATTGGGTTGATGAATTTCGTGGTACAACGATAACGTTGGGATCGAAATAAAGGTCAGCAGATAGAGCAAACCAGCGGCGAGTGAAGTTTGGCGAGATGATGTCATGTTCAAATTACGCGAATTCTACTTTTTTAAAGGGTGATTATTATATAAACGGCAAGCCTGTTATCTTTGAAGGCCATGAAATCCATTCACATTCAAAAAGCTACGCAATCAGACCTTGTCGCGCTGCAAGAGATCGGTCGGAGAACCTTTAGCGAAACCTTTGCAGCCGACAATACAGCGGAAAATTTATCGCAGTATTTATCGGTGGGATTTTCAGCTGAAAAACTCACAGCCGAACTGAATAATCCAGAATCGGAATTCTATCTAGCCAGGCTCGATAAACAATTGATAGGCTACCTGAAGGTAAATTGGGGCGCAGCGCAAAGCGAGGCACAAGACCCCACAGCTCTTGAGATTGAACGGATTTATGTACTTCAAGCCTTTCATGGAACCTCGGTCGGCCAGCAACTTTATGATCTCGCCTATTCCATCGCTCAGAGGCGACAAGCTACTTTTCTCTGGCTTGGGGTTTGGGAGAAAAATCCACGCGCGATACGATTCTACCAAAAACAGGGTTTTGTGGAATTTGGTCAGCACATCTTTCAATTCGGCGATGATGCGCAGACAGATATTTTGATGAAAAAAGTCAATTGATCAAAATACTGAAAATCTCCAAAAACGAATAAGCTCGTGCCCAAATTACCCGTAGGTTTAGGTCATGAGCAGGCGATTATACATCTTAGCGGGTTGCAATGGGGCTGGAAAGACGACGGCTTCCAAGGAGCTAATTCCTGAAATACTAGATTGCCAGCTATTTATAAATGCCGACGAAATTGCCTTCGAATTATCGCCATTCAATCCAGAATCTGTAGCAATTCAAGCTGGCAGAATCATGTTAAGTCAGATGCAAGAACTCCTGATGGCCGGAAAATCGTTTACTTTTGAAACAACCCTTTCTGCCAAATCATATGCTTCCTTGATACGCCAAGCGAAAACCCTTGGCTATGACATCACACTCATTTTCATGTGGCTTAATTCCGTCGAACTAGCTATCGCAAGGGTTGCCATACGCGTACAGGAAGGTGGACATCATATTCCCACAGAGACCATTAAAAGAAGATATCAGGCTGGCATTCAGAATTTGTTCCAAATTTACTTGCCCATCGTGGACAATTTCATGATATTTGATTCAACCAATTCTGTTCCTTTACCTATTGCCCATAAATTCACCGATGAGTCAATCATCATAACCAACCCACAGAAATGGCATCAACTAAAACAAAGCCAGTAGGGCCAAAAGAAGACGAATACGATCGTATCGTTTCCGCAATGGAAAACATTCCCGCTCAATTGAAAAAATTGAAAAAAGAAAAGGGAACCCATCTCGTTGTCTCCCGCAACGGTAAAATTGAGCACATCAAACCGGAGGACATCAATTTATAACTTATCCCTCCAACTGCGGCTGAAAAGGCTGTTTGTAAAAACGCTTTCCCGTCGCTTGATACAATGCATTGGCCATCGCTCCGAAAATCGGAGGGAATGGCGGTTCGCCTAATCCCGTCGGATCTACCTCATTTTGCACAAAATGCACATCGATTTTCTTCGGTGCCTCGTTGTGACGAATCATGCGATAGGTATCCAAATTCTTCTGATCTGTCTTTCCATCCGTTAAGGTCAATTGGCCAAACAAGGCATTTCCTATCCCATCAATCGCTGCACCTTCTGCCATGTTTTTGGCGCCTTCCGGATTCACCACCACGCCACAATCCAAGGCAGATGTCACTTGATCCACAATGACCTGGCCATCCTTCACCTGCAAGTCGATCACCTGTGCCGCATACGAATTATGGCAGAAATAAGCCGAAACGCCTCGTTTCTTTCCCGCATTTTCGGCTTTTCCCCAGCCCGACTTATCACGCACTAATTCCAAAACGCCCATGTAACGCGCCGCATCGTAATCGTTGCTTTTCCCTACCGGATTATCTTTGGCGCGTTGCAATAGTTCCAAACGGAAGGCAATCGGATCCTTGCCCATGTACTCTGAATTTTCATCTACGACGCACTGCCCCGCGGCCGCATTGAAATTCGAACGCGGTGCACGGAAAGCTCCAATGGTAATGTTCGATGGTAT
>JACCDG010800502.1_pt1 | contig 19686 bp, 20 predicted proteins | sample 7442471 | NCBI WGS metagenome assembly JACCDG01 (sample SAMN15323444, study PRJNA562643) | freshwater metagenome | isolation source: river surface water | place: USA:Blue River Watershed | collected 2017-08-17 | reverse complement strand
CGCGGAAGATATCAGCCATGCGTTTCATCTCTTCACGCTCTTTGCCAACGGCGCGTACTTTAACAAGCATCAGCTCGCGTTCGGTGGAGGCGCCCTCGGTCAGGTCAACGACCTTGACGACCTCAATCAAACGGTTCAAGTGCTTGGTAATTTGTTCAATCACCTCGTCTGAACCATGCGTTTGGATGGTCATGCGTGACAAGCTGGCGTCTTCGGTAGGCGCCACCGTCAGAGATTCAATGTTGTAGCCACGGGCAGAAAACAAACCCACCACGCGCGACAAAGCGCCGGGTTCGTTTTCAAGCATCAGGGAAATGATGTGTTTCATGTTGTCATCCTTCCCGTTCACAGGTCTTCGCTGCCGAGCAGCATTTCGGTGATGCCCTTACCGGCCTTGACCATCGGGAACACGTTCTCGGTGGGGTCGGTGCGGAAATCGATGAACACCGTACGATCTTTCAAGCGGCGAGCTTCACGCAACGCTGGCTCAACATCTTCAGGGCGCTCAATCAACATACCCACGTGACCGTAGGCTTCTGCCAACTTCACAAAGTCAGGTAAAGCGTCCATGTAGCTGCTGCTGTAACGACCTTCGTATTCAATTTCTTGCCATTGGCGAACCATGCCGAGGAATCGGTTGTTGAGAGCCAAAACCTTGATGGGGGTGTTGTACTGGAAGCACGTCGAGAGTTCTTGGATACACATTTGCACCGAGCCCTCGCCTGTCACACAGAACACTTCGCTGTCAGGCTTGGCCAGTTTGATACCCATGGCGTAAGGAATACCCACGCCCATGGTGCCCAAGCCACCAGAGTTGATCCAGCGGCGTGGCTCATCAAAGCCGTAGTACTGAGCAGCCCACATTTGGTGCTGTCCCACATCAGAGGTGATGTAAGTGTCAGTCCCCTTTGTCATATTGTGTAGAGTCTCAATGACGTATTGCGGCTTGATAACGGTGGTGTTGCCACGGTCGTACTTCAAGCAGTCGCGCTTGCGCCAAGCCTCGATGGTTTCCCACCAGCCAGCCAAAGCGCCTGCATCAGGCTTCAAGCCAGATTCTTTGATCATGTCGATCATCTCGACCAACACGTCTTTCACATCGCCCACGATTGGGATGTCCACCTTCACGCGCTTAGAGATGCTGGAAGGATCGATATCGATGTGGATGATCTTGCGTTCGTTTTGCGCAAAGTGTTTGGGATTACCAATCACGCGGTCGTCGAAACGAGCGCCAACGGCCAGCAACACGTCGCAGTTTTGCATGGCGTTGTTGGCCTCCATCGTGCCGTGCATGCCCAACATGCCCAAGAACTTCGGTGCGCTTGCGGGATAAGCACCGAGGCCCATTAATGTGTTAGTGACTGGGTAACCCAACATGTCCACCAAGGTGCGCAACTCTTGCGAGGCATTACCCAACAACACACCGCCACCCGTATATATATAAGGGCGCTTGGCGGCCATCAGCAACTGCAACGCCTTACGGATTTGACCGCCGTGGCCTTTGCGCACGGGGTTGTAAGAGCGCATTTGCACTTCAGCTGGGTAGCCTTCGTAAGTGGTCTTCTTGAAAGACACGTCTTTTGGAATATCAACCACGACTGGGCCGGGACGGCCGCTACGCGCAATGTGGAACGCTTTTTTCAGCGTCAAGGCCAAGTCGCGAACGTCTTTGACCAAGAAATTATGTTTGACAATGGGACGCGTGATACCAATGGTGTCGCACTCTTGGAATGCATCCAAACCAATCGCGTGCGTGGGCACTTGACCGGTGATGATCACCATCGGAATGCTATCCATGTAGGCCGTAGCAATACCCGTCACGGCATTCGTTGCGCCTGGACCTGACGTGACCAAAGCAACGCCCACGTCTCCGGTTGCACGTGCATAGCCGTCAGCCGCGTGTACAGCCGCTTGCTCGTGACGAACCAGCACATGTTGAATCGTGTCTTGGTTGTAGAGCGCGTCGTAAATGTAGAGAACTGAACCACCGGGGTAGCCCCAGATGTGCTTGACGTTTTCAGCTTGCAGGGCTTTGACGAGAATCTCTGCGCCCATCAGTTCTTGTGCATGACCGCCAGTGGCGGTTGCGGAGTGCGATTCCGACTTTGTTTTATCCATTTTTTTTACCTTTTAACCTGAGTGAATTTCGTCAACGAAAAACCTTGGGTGCTTCTTGGCGAACCCTTGTGGGGCAGCATTGAAACTTTGGACCTTCAGCCATAGACGCATGGTTCGCGTCGGACCCAGACCCGTTTGCCTTTTTTTGTCGAATTGCAACCGAGGATTATGGCACTTTCCCGAGCGAAATTTAGTCTTAAACACGCAAAACCCTTGACAAGTGACATAATCGCGCCCGATTCAAACTTGAACCCATTCGTCAGTGGCCACCGAACAAGAACTGTCAGACTTTCTGAAAAGCGTTGAGAAGCGAGCCTTCAAGCGCTCGGTCTATCACGTTCGCGATGAAGAAGCAGCCTTAGACATCGTTCAAGACAGCATGATGAAGCTCGCCGAGCATTACGGAGACAAGCCTGCCCAAGAGTTGCCCATGTTGTTTCACCGCATCTTGTCAAACACCACGCTCGACTGGTTTAGACGCAACAAAACACGCCGAGCCTTGTTTAGTAACTTCAGCGATTTCGACTCAGACAAAGACGATGGCGAGTTTGACCTGCTAGAAGCTTTGGCAGTTGATAACGACAGCCAAACCACCCAAAGCGCCGAGGACAACTTCGCCAGCATCGCGAATGTTCACGATATCGAAGAAGAAATACAAAATTTGCCAACACGTCAACGAGAAGCCTTCCTGTTGCGTTATTGGGAGGATCTCGATGTTTCTGAGACAGCTGCTGCTATGGGTTGTTCAGAAGGAAGCGTCAAAACACACTGCTCTCGAGCTGTCTTAGCACTTAGCAAAGCGCTCAAAGAAAAAGGAATTCAACCATGACACATACCGCAAACACCCAAGACGAATTTGGCTTGCGCATTGCTGCCCGCCTGAATTCAGCCAGCCTTGACTTGCCGCACGACATCTCCGAGCGCCTGCGTGCTGCACGCACTCGTGCCGTGGCAGCCCGCTTGAAACCACAAACCCGTCTCCACACCAGCTCAGCCATCGCTCACCAAAATGGTGCTGCCCTTCTTAACTTCGGTGGTGATGAAGGGCTTAACCTCTGGAGCCGCTTAGCCTCGCTCTTGCCATTGATTGCATTGATCGCTGGTTTGGCCATCATTCAAAACGTCATGGACGATGATGGTGCCAACGAATTGGCCGAAATTGACTCTGCCCTCTTGATTGACGACTTGCCACCTGATGCCTATGCAGATCCCGGCTTTTTGCAATTCTTGAAAAACCCTATCGCCCACGAGTCCGCGAACTAACTCAGATACACATGCGCTTGCCTCACGCCCTACTCTCTGTTTTACTGCTCCAACTCACATTGAGTCTGGGCGTGTTGGGCACAAGTACCTCCGCCGTCGCTCAGACTGCAACACAAACCACTCCAGCATCGAGTTTGCCCGGTCGCCCGCTATGGTCGGACCTGAGCGAATCGCAACAACAAGCACTTGGCCCTTTGTCCGAGCAATGGCCCACCATGAATGAGCCCCACAAGCGCAAGTGGCTGGCTTTGTCTCAGAATTTCGCCCAACTGTCAGCTGATGAGCAGGCGACCTTGCAAGGTCGCATGCGGGAATGGGCGGCACTAAGCCCACAAAAACGTGCAGCCGCCCGACTCAACTTCGCAGGCGTACAAAAGCTCCCACAAGAAGACAAGAAAGCCAAATGGGAAGCCTACCAAGCACTCTCACCTGAAGCCAAGCAAAAGCTAGCGGCGCAGCAGCCCCTACCAGTAGCAGGTGCGGCTATCGCAGTCAAACCTCCTGCCAGTAGCAAACTGGTCACCCCGCCGCCAGCGACTGGCAATAAGCCACTGCCGCGCATCGCTACAGGCCAACTCACGCCAATCACTTTGCTGCCTGCGCCTCTCGTGCCTGCTGCATCTGCGCCAGTACCCGCAACCCCTGCGGAAAGCACTGAAACTCCCCAATGAGTCCTGAATTGACGGCACCTAGCCTGCTTCGCCGCATGGCTTGCTGGCTCTATGAGGGCCTGCTCTTGTTTGGCGTGCTGTTTATCTCCGGTTACTTATTCAGCACCCTCAGCCAATCGCGACACGCACTGGACAACCGCCACGGCTTGCAAGCCTTTTTGTTTTTAGTGGTCGGCATTTACTTCACATGGTTTGGCCACAAAGGGCAAACCTTGGCAATGAAAACATGGCACATCCGTGTGGTCGACGCGCAAGGCGAAGCACTCACGCAAAACCGCGCCTTCGTACGCTATGTACTAAGCTGGATTTGGTTTATTCCTCCGCTCGCTGTATTCGCGCCGTACGCCCTATCAGGCGGCGAAACCGCCGCGTTGTTCATGGGCTGGGTCGCTGTCTGGGCCCTACTTAGCCGTTTTCACCCTCAACGCCAGTTTTGGCACGACGCTCTAGCGGGCACGCGTTTAGTCAATGCTCAGCCCATTGAACCTGCCAAGTCAGTGCGAACAGAAGACTAAGCATTACAGTTCAACACATGAGTGCAAATCCCCAAAAAGACAGAACCGGCCTGAACCGTGTTTGGCATGCTTTCGGCTACTCCCTCAGCGGACTTCAAGCAGCATGGCATGAAAAAGCTTTTCGCCAAGAAGCTATTGGCTCATTTGTCTTACTTCCCTTAGCTTTCTACGTTGGCAAAACTTGGCAAGAAATCGCGTTACTGACTGGCACAGTTGTGCTGGTGATGGTGGTTGAGCTACTCAACACCGGAATTGAGTCAGCCATAGATCGCATCGGCCCCGAATGGCACGAACTCGCCAAACGAGCCAAGGACACAGGCAGCGCCGCAGTATTGCTGAGCTTGCTGCTTTGCATCGCTGTGTGGGCAGCAGCCATTCACGCGAACTACTTCGCTTGAAAGCGTCCATGAACACCCCTACATTTTCTGTGTGTGTCTATTGCGGCTCACGCCAGGGCACTCAAGCTGAATATGCAGAAGTAGCCCGCCAAGTAGGCGCATGGATTGGCCAGCATAACGGCCAGTTGGTCTACGGCGGCGGCAACAACGGATTAATGGGACTCGTGGCGCAGGCCACAGCCGATGCGGGCGGCCGCGTGGTGGGCATCATTCCCAAAGCGCTACAGACCAAAGAAAACACGCGCACAGCCTGCACCGAGTTGCACGTGGTGGACACCATGCACGAGCGCAAACACATGATGGCCGAGCGTGCCGATGTGTTCTTAGCCCTGCCCGGCGGCATTGGCACATTTGAAGAGTTTTTTGAAGTGTGGACCTGGCGTCAACTGGGCTATCACGACAAACCCATTGGCCTGCTCAACACCCAAGGCTATTACAACGGCTTGCTGGAGTTTGCACAAAACAGCGTGCAACAAGGCTTCTTGAACGATTGGCAAATGGACTTGATTCGCAGCGGCACAGAGCCCATAGCCTTGCTGCAAGAGTTGGTACAAGCAGCAGGTTTTTCGCCTGAACCAAAGCTAGCTGGCCTCTAGGCCAACAGCTCTACAAAAAAGCCGCAGACCTTCACAGGCTGCGGCTTTTGCATTTGGAAACGACGTTTCGAACTTAGATCGCTGTCTCGTCCAACTCACCTGTACGGATGCGCACCACACGCTCGACAGCCGTGATGAAAATCTTGCCGTCGCCGATTTTTCCGGTCCGAGCTGCACGCACGATGGCATCCACGCAGTTGTCTACGTCTGCGGCTTTCACAGTCACTTCGATTTTTACTTTGGGCAAGAAGTCCACCACGTATTCAGCACCACGGTACAACTCGGTGTGGCCTTTTTGACGACCAAAGCCTTTGACCTCGGTCACGGTCAAACCCGTCACACCACACTCAGCCAATGCTTCGCGCACTTCTTCGAGTTTGAATGGTTTGATAACGGCTGTGATTTGCTTCATGGTTCGAGTCCTTGGAGTTCAATGAAAAGGCCTGTGGTCAGGCACGAAACTTGTTGGTTATAGGATAACGCCAATCCTTGCCAAAACTGCGGTGGGTCACGCGAATTCCGACCGGAGATTGGCGGCGCTTGTACTCGTTGAGGCGGATCAAACGGGTCACCTTCTCCACATCGGCGCGTTCAAAGCCTGCCGCGATGATCTCGTCAGAGCTTTGGTCGTTCTCCATGAAGCGTGACACGATCTCATCCAACACCTCGTAGGCAGGCAAGCTGTCTTGATCAGTTTGGTCTGGGCGCAGCTCAGCGCTGGGTGGACGGGTGATGATGCGCTCAGGAATGGGTTCAGCACCGGTGCCGTACGGGTCATGGGCGTTGCGCCAAAGCGCTAGCTTGAACACCAAGGTCTTGGCCACGTCTTTGATGACGGCAAAACCACCGGCCATATCGCCGTAAAGCGTGCAGTAACCCGTGGCCATTTCGCTCTTGTTGCCTGTGGTCAGCACGATAGAGCCAAACTTGTTGGATAAAGCCATCAGCAGCGTGCCGCGAATGCGGGCTTGGATGTTCTCTTCAGTGGTATCGAGTTGCGTGCCTTCAAAGTCAGCTTTGAGCGAGCCCAAGAACGCCTCAAACTCCGGCACGATAGAGACCTCGTCGTAGCGCACACCCAAGCGCTTGGCCATGTCACGGGCATCGACCCAACTGATTTCAGCGGTGTACGGAGACGGCATCATCACGGTACGCACTTTGTCCGCGCCCAGAGCATCCACCGCAATGGCCAACACCAAGGCCGAGTCGATACCGCCAGACAGCCCCAACAAAGCACCAGGAAAACCGTTTTTACCAATGTAGTCACGCACGCCCAAGACGAGGGCGTGCCACAAGTCGGCTTCGAGCGAACCGTCTTCGGCGACCTCGCCAGACAGCTGCAGATTGACCGCAGAACGCGTTGATGCAGTTTGGGCGGGTTCACTCAAAACGCCCTGTCCCTGCTGCGCATCGCCACCTCGCGCTAAATCCACCACAAACGAAAGAGCTTCAAAGCTAGGCGCACGCGCAGCCAAAGCCCCATCGGCATTCAGCGCAAACGATCGGCCTTCAAACACCACCTCGTCTTGCCCACCCACCAAGTGGGCGTAAATCAAGGGCAAACCAGTGGCTTGCACTCTGCCACGCATGGCCTGCTCGCGCTCGTCGCCTTTGCCCACGTGGAAGGGAGAAGCATTGATCACCGCCAACAGCTCTGCCCCAGCTGCTTTGGCGTCGATTGCAGGTGCATCAAACCAAGCGTCTTCACAAATCAGCAGGCCCACCTTTGTACCGGCTACGTCAAATACGCAAGGCTTGTCGCCGGCCACGAAATAGCGACGCTCATCAAACACTTGATAGTTCGGCAGCTCGCGTTTGGCGTATGACGCGACTACTTGCCCCTCGCACAACACGCTTGCCATGTTGAAGCGGCGCTGCACCGACACCGAGCGCGTGCGCTCGTCACCACCCGAAGGATGGCCCACCACCACATGTAAGCCCTTTAACCCGCTCAGAGCAGCGGACACCGTTTTCAAGGCATCATCACAAGCTAGGATAAATGAGGGGCGGAGGAACAAATCTTCAGCCGCGTAGCCGCATAGAGACAGCTCAGGTGTCAACACCAAACGTGCGCCGTCTTGATAGGCTGAGGTCGCGCAATCGATGATTTTCTGGGCGTTACCCGCCATGTCGCCCACCACGAAATTCAATTGAGCAACACAAATTTTGAGAGTCATGGCAGCAGGCACGTGTCCGAAGTAAAACAGGTCAATAAACAGCAAATGTATTATGTCACCCGCGTCCACGCGAGCCCACTCGATATCCCCGCTCAAGCGTGGGATGAATTGCTGGCCCAACAAGATGCGCCCTCGCCTTTCATGCAGCACGCCTACCTCTCGGCCTTGCACACCAGTGAAAGTGCCGCTCCAGACACTGGCTGGACACCACAATTCGTCACGCTTTGGCTGGGCGAGGCCTTAGCCGCAGCCAGCGCTTTGTACATCAAAGACCACTCTTACGGCGAATACGTGTTCGACTGGGCATGGGCCAACGCCTATGCAGACCACGGCCTGAACTACTTCCCCAAAGCCACTTGTGCCGTGCCCTTCACGCCCGTGCCTGGCTCGCGCTTGCTGGCAACAGATGGCAACGCCCGTCAAGCCTTGCTCAAAGCCATGCTGGATGTGGCCCAACAGCACAAGCTATCTTCATTGCACTTGCTCTTCACCAGCCCCGACGACCGTGCTGCCTGTAACGCCCTGAGCCTGATGCAGCGCCAAACCGTGCAGTTTCATTGGCATAACGCCGATCTGCAAGGCCAACCCTTTGAAAGCTTCGACGCATTCTTAGCCAGCTTGTCGCAAGAGAAACGTAAAAAAATCAAACAAGAACGCCGCCGCGTGGCCGATGCTGGTGTGACGTTTCGCACCTCGGTGGGTGAAGACATCAGCACGACGGACTGGGATTTTTTCTACCAGTGCTACGAACGCACCTACCTCGAACATGGCAACGCGCCCTACCTCAGTCGCGCTTTCTTCGAACAGATGCAACGCAACATGCCGCACAACTGGGTGCTGTTTGTGGCCGAGCGCGAAGGCTCTCCCATTGCCAGCAGCTTAGTGGCCGTGCAGGCTGTTGGCACACCCAACGCTGTAGCCTATGGCCGCTACTGGGGCGCACTAGAGCGTGTGGACTGCCTGCACTTTGAGGCCTGCTACTACCAGCCATTGAGTTGGTGCATTGCCAACGGCATGCAACGCTTTGAGGGCGGCGCCCAAGGCGAACACAAAATGGCCCGAGCCCTCATGCCCGTTGCCACCTTCAGCGCGCATTGGCTCGCCCACCCTGCATTTGCTGATGCGGTGGAACGATTTCTTGAACGCGAGACGGCGGGGGTCGACAACTACCTCGACCACTTGGCCGAGCGCAGCCCCTTCAAACATCACGAACCCCAATAAAGCGCAGACGTAAAAAAGCCCGCTAAGCAGCGGGCTTTTTGATGGACACAAGAAGAATTACTTCTTGTAGTTGGCCATACCGTCCAAGATTTCTTTATGGGCAGACTCAATGCCTTCCCAGCCCTTGACCTTGACCCACTTGCCTTTTTCGAGGTCTTTGTAGTGTTCAAAGAAGTGGGCGATTTGTTGCAATTGCAACTCATGGATGTCGTCCAAAGACTTGATGTTGCTGTAACGGGCCAAGATTTTTTCAGTAGGCACAGCCAACACTTTGCCGTCCACGCCGCCTTCGTCTTCCATCAACAAGATACCCAAGGCACGGCAAGGCACCACCACGCCTGGTGGCAATGGGAAAGGTGTCATCACCAACACGTCCACAGGATCGCCGTCACCAGCGATAGTTTGTGGCACATAACCGTAGTTGGTTGGGTAATGCATGGCCGTACCCATGAAGCGGTCCACGAACAGAGCGCCAGACTCTTTGTCGACTTCGTACTTCACTGGATCCGAGTTCATCGGGATCTCGATGATCACGTTGAAGGCTTCAGGAACTTTGCTACCGGGGGTGACTTTATTCAGGGACATGGTGTCTTGTTATAAAAGTTAAGAAAGAAACACAGAGGATTAACCCCGATTTTACTTTCACGGGGCTTGCGTCTCTGTGCTGTCTTTGAAGCTTTTAGTCTTTGGTGCTTTTGCCTGTTTCGTCCATCAAACCAGTGAAAACACGGTAGAAGTACACGCACATGCCCAAAATAAACGCAATCACAGCCACGCTCATCAGGCCGTAGTCAGTAGAAAAAAGGTCGATCCAAGCTTTCATGGGGTTACTCCTATCAATTGCAATGCCTCTACTTTGCACGCTTTTCTCGTAATTGACACTGATCTACGTCAATTCATACGGGATTCCCTAGCAAACGACATCACTCAGGCAAAATCATGGCCTATGTCTGAACGCGTGATCCCCCTTGTCGACCAACGCCTGCGTGCCCTCGCGGCCACCGTGCCCGCACTACCCATCACGGCCACGGGGCTGCTGAGCGATAGCTTGGGCCGTCCCTTGAGCGACTTGCGCATCAGCGTGACCGACCGATGCAACTTTCGCTGCAACTACTGCATGCCCAAAGAGGTGTTCAACAAAGACTACGCCTACCTGCCGCACAGCGAGTTGCTGAACTTTGAAGAAATCACGCGCCTTGGCAAAGTATTCGTTGCCCATGGCGTTCGCAAGATTCGCCTCACCGGGGGCGAGCCGCTGCTTCGCAAGAACCTTGAAATTTTGATCGACCAGCTGGCCAATATCCAAACGCCAGACGGCACGCCGCTAGACCTCACCCTTACCACCAACGGCTCGCTCTTGGCCCGCAAAGCCAAGTCGCTCAAAGACGCGGGTCTGAACCGCGTGACGGTTAGCCTTGACGGCTTGGATGACGCTGTGTTCCGCGCCATGAACGATGTGGACTTCCCTGTAGCCGATGTGCTCGAGGGCATTGCCGCCGCCAAAGAAGCAGGCTTAGGACTAGATGCCAATGGCCAATTGACCGGCCTCAAAGTCAACATGGTGGTCAAGCGCACCACCAACGTTGACCAAATCCTGCCCATGGCCCGCCATTTCAGGGGCAGCGGCATCACCCTGCGATTCATTGAATACATGGATGTGGGCGCGACGAATGGCTGGTGCATGGACGATGTGCTGCCCTCTGCAGAGGTCATCCAACATATCCAGCAAGAGTTTCCGCTCGTAGCCTTAGAAGCCAGCGCCCCCGGCGAAACGGCTCAGCGCTGGGGCTATGCCAATGCAGCGGGTGTGTTTGACCCAGCCTTGGGCGAAGTGGGCGTGATCAGCAGCGTGACCCAAGCGTTTTGTCGCGACTGCAATCGAGCCCGCCTTTCTACCGAAGGCAAGCTTTACCTCTGCTTGTTTGCCACGCAAGGCTATGACTTGCGCAGCCTCATGCGCGGTGCACAAGCCACGGATGCCGACATCGCATCAGCCATCGGCCACATATGGCATAAGCGTGACGACCGCTATTCAGAACTGCGCGCCTCCATGCCCACCGACAGCACACCCGGCGTGCGCCGCGTCGAGATGAGCTACATCGGCGGCTAAGCCGCAACCACTTAAAGAACACATGACACACACCATCCCCCCCCAAGAAATCACTGGCCTCATCTTGGCAGGCGGCCGCGGCAGCCGCATGGGCGGCGTTGACAAAGGCTTGCAAAACTTCAATGGCATCCCACTCGCCCTACACACCCTGATGCGCTTAGGCCCGCAAGTCGAAAGCGTGATGGTCAATGCCAACCGCAACCTCTCGGCCTACGAGTCATTTGGAGCCTCTGTCTGGCCAGATGCATCGGCTGATTTCGCTGGCCCTTTGTCGGGCTTTCTGGTGGGCTTAGAGCGTGCTGAAACACCCTATGTGCTGACTGTGCCCTGCGACACCCCTCGTCTGCCGCTTGATTTGGGTCAGCGTTTGGCCGAAGCCTTGGTCCGCGAAGATGCCGACATCGCCATGGCCGCAGCACCCGAAACCGATGAACACGGCCACACCCAAGTTCGCACACAGCCTGTGTTTTGCCTCATGAAGATTGAACTGTCTGAAAGCCTGGTCAAGTTCACCCACAGCGGTGGTCGCAAGATTGATGTATGGACAGCTCAACATAAAACCGTGGTGGTTCCCTTTGACGCCGAGGGCGATGACCCCTTAGCGTTTGCCAACGTCAACACCCTGACTGAGTTGCAAGCCCTCGAAAACGCCGCGCCATGAAAAGCATTGACAACATCGCCGCCGCCCTGCAAGGCTACGACCCACAAGCGTTGAGCGTCGACCAAGTCAACGCGTTCTTGCACGAATTGGTGCACCCCGTGTCGGCCGATGAATCGCAAGATGTGTTTTTGATGGATGCCTTGGGCCGTGTGCTGGCCGCTGACGTCATCTCTCCCATCAGCGTGCCCGCTCACAACAACTCGGCTATGGATGGCTTTGCTTTCGATGCCACCCAACTCCAAGCAGATCAACCGCTCACACTTCGCTTGGTGGGCACGGCACTGGCTGGCAAAGCGTGGCAAGGCAAGGTCAACGCGGGCGAGTGCCTCAAAATCATGACGGGCGCCATCCTGCCCGATGGGCTAGACACCATCGCACCACAAGAGTTTTGCCAAGTCAACAGCGACCACGACGTGACCACCGTCACCATCCCTGCCAACATCTTGAAGGCCGGTGATAACCGCCGCTTGTTGGGTGAGGACTTGATGCAAGGCCAGCCTGCCCTGAAGGCGGGCCAACATCTCACGCCTGCAGCATTGGGTTTGGTTGCGAGCCTTGGCCTGCCCGATGTGCGCGTACAGCGCCGCTTGCGCGTGGCCTACTTCTCGACCGGAGATGAAGTGATGAGTTTGGGTGAAGCCCCTCGCGAAGGCGCGGTGTATGACAGCAACCGCTACACCGTGTTTGGCTTACTCACACGTATGGGCTGCGAAGTGATCGACATGGGTGTGGTGCGCGACGAACCTGCTTTGCTAGAAGCAGCCTTCGCCAAAGCAGCACTTGAAGCCGATGCCATCATCACCAGCGGTGGTGTCAGCGTGGGCGAAGCCGACTTCACCAAAGCCATGATGAAGAAGCTTGGCGATGTGGCGTTTTGGCGAATCGCCATGCGACCTGGACGCCCTATGGCGGTAGGCCGCATTGGCAAGTCGGTGTTGTTTGGTTTGCCCGGCAACCCTGTGGCCGTGATGGTGACTTTTCTCGCCTTTGTGCGCCCTGCACTGCTGCGCATGATGGGCAGCACAGCCAAGCCAGCGCCGTTGCTGCGCGCCAAAAGCTTAGAGCCCCTGCGCAAGAAAGCAGGTCGCACCGAATACCAACGTGGTTTTGTCAACAGCGCCGCCGACGGCACGCTGCAAGTGCGCACCACCGGCAACCAAGGCTCAGGCGTGTTGAGCTCGATGGTGCAAGGCAATGGCCTCATCGTGTTGCACCACGGCCAAGGCAACGTCGCCGTGGGCGACGAAGTGGATGTACTGATGTTTGAGGGCGCAATCTAAACCATCGGATTGACGCGAGGCGTCAAGCGCCTACGTCCTCATCTTCATGGCGGATGGTGATCGCCCCTGGCACTTTGTTGCGCGCTAGCAAGGTGTACATGGTGGGCACCACAAAGATGGTGAGCAAAGTCCCCAAACTCATGCCGCCCACAATCACCCAGCCAATTTGCTTACGGCTTTCAGCACCCGCACCACTGGCTAACGCCAGCGGAATCGCGCCCAACACCATCGCACCGGTAGTCATCAAAATTGGGCGCAGGCGCAAAGTGGCCGACTGCGTGACTGCAGCAAACAATTCCATACCTTCTTCGCGCAGTTGGTTGGCAAACTCCACAATCAAAATGCCGTGTTTGGTGATCAGGCCCACCAAGGTGATCAAGCCAATTTGACTGAACACATTGAGCGTACCGCCACTGAACTGCAAGGCTAGCAACGCCCCCACCATCGACAGGGGCACAGACAGCATGATGACCAATGGGTCCACAAAGCTTTCAAACTGCGCGGCCAACACCAAGAAGATGAAAAGCAGCGCCAGCACAAACACGATCACCAGCGATCCCGAAGACTTGACGAATTCACGCGACGTGCCGTTCAGGTCGGTTGAGTAACCTGGCTTGAGCACCTTTTGCGCCGTGGCGTTCATGAAAGTGATGGCTTCACCCAGAGAGTAGTTCGGCGCCAAGTTAGCGCTGATCGAAGCGCTGCGGCGTTGGCTGAAATGGTTCAACTCACGCGGCACAACCACCTCTTTGGTCGTGATCAAAGCAGACAACGGAATCATGGCATCGCCTTTGCCGCGCACAAACACGCGCTCGATGTCGTCAGGGGTATCACGCCCACTGGCGGCTGTTTGCACAATCACATCGTATTGATCGCCCTCACGCTTGAAACGCGTGACTTGTCGTCCACCCATCATGGTTTCCACCGCGCGGGCAATTTGCTCCACCGACACGCCCATGTCGGCAGCACGTTCACGGTCAACTTGCATGCTGATTTCGGGTTTATTCAAACGCAAATCGGTGTCGACACTCACGATGCCTGGGTTTTTGGCAATTTCCTCTTGAAAGCTGCGCACCACTTGGGCCAAGTTTTGGTAGCTGTCCGAGGTCAAGATCACGAAGTTGAGCGGACGCTCACGGAACGGCTGCCCCAGCGAAGGTGGCGTGATGGGGAATGCACTCACACCCGGCAAGCCTGAGACGGCGGGTGTCATTTCGCGTGCGATTTCGAGCGTGCTTTTCGTGCGCTCTTCCCAAGGTTTGGCGCGATAAAACACATTGCCTTGCGCCACCGTGGGGTTACCAACCACTGTGAAAATTCGATCGAACTCGGGGTATTTTTCGGCCATCTTCTCAAGGGCCAAGGTATATCGCGTGGTGTAATCCATGGTCGCGCCATCGGGCCCGTTGATCACCGTCAAAATCACACCTCGGTCTTCAATCGGCGCCAGTTCGCTCTTGGTGGTTTTCAGTAAGGTCCATGTGCCAATACCTGCCAACACCATGACCCCCACCACCAACCAGCGACGTGACATCTCGCGGCCAAACACAACACCGCGTGACAAGGTCCATTGCAAAACTCGACCATATGCCGCTGACATGCGCACGAGTTGACGTTCCATCGTGCGGTCAAACCAGCTGGGGTTGCTGTTGTGCTTGAGCATGATGGAACACATCATGGGTGTGAGCGTTAAGGCCACAAAGCCTGACACCACCACCGAGCCAGCCAACGCCAGCGCAAACTCTGTGAACAACTTGCCCGTACGGCCTGGCGTAAAAGCCAAGGGTGCGTACACCGCCGCCAAGGTCATGGTCATGGCGACCACCGCAAAGCCCACTTCTTTGGCCCCTTTGATGGCCGCATGAAACGGCGACATGCCATCCTCAATATGGCGGTAGATGTTTTCTAGCACCACGATCGCGTCATCCACCACCAAACCGATGGCCAATACCAAAGCCAGCATGGTGAGCGTGTTCACAGTAAAACCGAACATGGCCATCAAGGCAAAGGTACCAATCAAACACACAGGGATGGTCACCAGCGGAATGATGGAAGCGCGGAAGGTACGCAAGAACACAAAGATCACCAAGGCCACCAAGATGGCCGCTTCCACGATGGTTTGGTACACCGCTTTGATGGAGCGATCAATGAAGACCGAGTTGTCGTTGGCTACTTCAATCTCTACACCTGGCGGCAGGTTCTCTTTGATCTTGGGAATCATCCCGCGCACGGCTGCGCTCAGATCAAGCGGGTTGGCTGTGGCGTTACGAATCACACCCAAAGTAATGGCTTCTTTGCCGTTCAAACGCGTCGCTGTGCGCTCAGCTTGTGGGCCTTGCTCGACACGTGCGACATCGCCAATGCGCACCTGAATGCCGTTGACCGCCTTGACCACCACTGCGCTGAATTCTTGTGGCGTGCGCAGATCCGTGGAGGTGCTGACGTTGAACTCGCGCAGCTTGCTTTCAATGCGGCCTGCGGGAACTTCCACATTCGAGCGACGCAAGGCGTCTTCTACATCTTGCGTCGTCAGCTTATAGGCTGACAAACGATCTGGGTCTAGCCAAATGCGCATGGCGTATTTACGCTCGCCGTACACCCGCACATCCGATGCACCAGGCGCTGTTTGCAACATGGGCTTGGCAATGCGGTTGGCATAGTCGGTGAGCTGCAACACGTTCAAGGTGTCTGCGCTGAACGACAACCAAATGACGGGGAATGCATCCGCTTCCACCTTGGCGATCACGGGCTCGTCAATGCCTTGCGGCAGACGTTGGCGCACACGGCTCACTTTGTCACGCACATCGGCGGCCGCCGAATCTGCATCACGTGAGAGCACAAAGTTCACCGTGATTTGGCTTTGCTCTTGGCGGCTGATCGACGTGATCACATCCACGCCCTCGATACCAGAGAGCGAGTCCTCCAGCACCTTGGTCACTTGTGATTCCACCACGGCGCTAGAAGCGCCGGTGTACTTGGTTTCAACCGTCACCACGGGGTTGTCGATCTTGGGGTACTCACGCACATTCAGGCGAGTGAAGGACACCACCCCCACCAACACAATGAGCAAGGACAGCACAGTGGCGAACACTGGTCGGCGAATGGATATCTCAGGCAACTGCATATAGGCTCTTGGATTTCCGTTTAGCGGCTAGCCGCTGGCGACGCAGCAGTGGCCGCGCTGCTTGCACTAGCGGTAGGACTGGCGCTGTTGCCAGCTGACGCTGCAGAGGCTGGTGCAGAAGCCGCGTTGGCTGGACCGCGGCCCAACTCAACCACGCGCAACGGCGAACCGTCTTTTTGTAAACGCTGCTGACCAGCCACCACGATGGTGTCACCCTCAGCCAAGCCTTCTGTAATTTCAACTTGACCACCACGACGCATACCCAGCTTCACCTCAACGCGCTGAGACACAAGCTTGGTATCTGGCGGCAAAGCGGGAGCGCTAGCGGCAGCACTGGCCGAACTGGCGGCAGGCGCAGGTAAGTCGCTGGGTGCAACCGCCTTGATCACAAACTGCTTGCCACCCTGGGGAACGATCGCCTCTTCAGGCACGACTAGGGCATTGGGCTTCACTGCAAACACTGCCGTCACGCGGGCGAACATGCCGGGTCGCAAGGGCCCGTTTTGCTCACCACCCGCACTGATACGTGTACGGTCAAAGGTATTGGCGGGACAACCCAAGCTTTGAGGCGAAGGCAACACCACACCGCGATGGGCTGAAGGTGTTGCTGCAGATGCGGCCTGCATCGGTGCGCCTGGTCCCTTGTTTGAACCCGTAGCCATCGGCTCACCTGCCGTGTTGGCCAGCACCGCACGTACACCAATGGATCGACCATTGGCATCAATCAGCGGGTCTACCGCTTCCACTTTGGCTTTGAACAGGCGGCCACTGAACGCATCTAACTTCACCTCAATCACCTGGCCTGGCGCAACCTTGGTTTGATACCGTTCAGGCAAACGGTAGTCCACATACAAGCTGCCAATGTTTTCGAGGTTGATCAAATCTGCGCCGTCTTTGACGTAGTCACCCACGTTCACATTGCGAATACCAACCACGCCATTGAACGGTGCAATCAAACGCATGCGCTCTAACCGCGCACATGACAAACCCAACTGTGCATCGGCCACTTGCAAGGCCGCACTGCTTTCTTCGAGTGAGCGCTGCGACACAAAGTTTTGTGCCACCAATTCTTGGTTGCGTTTGTGGTTGGCCTTGGCAATCGACATTTGCGCGAGCGACTGTTGCACTTCTGCGCGTTGCAATGTGTCATCCATTTGCACCAACACTTGGCCTGCACGGACACGCGCACCATCGGCAAAGCCCAAAGCCAACACACGGCCAGCCACTTCAGGGCGCAACATGATGTTTTGCGAAGACCGTAAAGTGCCCACAGCTTCGGCGTCATCTCGCAAAGCTAATTTTTTAACTTGTCCGACTTCCACACCCAAGGGTCTAGCCCCAGCAGGGCCACCTGCGTCTGACTTGGGCGACTGCAACCACCAAGCCAAGGTCGAGGCCCCCACAATGCCAACGACTGCCACAACGGTGTGCAATTTTTTAAATGCCATAGATCAAGTTCTTTATGGTTATCTGAAAGTCAAACTGCAATGTACCAGTGCAACAGGCTGAATCACGGTCACTGAGCCGACAGGGCCAGCTCTACGCCTTTATTCGCCAAGCCGTCGGCCCGCTCGTTGTCCACATGGCCGGCATGGCCCTTGACCCAATGCCATGCGATGTCATGGTCACCTTGGTGGGTCAGCTCATCCAACTGCTGCCAGAGGTCGGCGTTCTTTACAGGCTGTTTGGCTGCGGTGCGCCAACCACGGGCTTTCCAGCCGTGAATCCACTCGGTGATGCCTTTGCGCACGTATTCGCTGTCCAAATACAACGCCACGGTGCAGGGGCGCTTCAAGGCCCGCAAAGCCTCGATCACCGCCAGTAACTCCATGCGGTTGTTGGTCGTGCCCAGCTCTCCGCCAAACAGCTCCTTTTCTTGGCCAGAGGGCGAGCGCAGCAATGCCCCCCAGCCGCCAGGGCCTGGGTTGCCCTTGCAAGCGCCGTCTGTGTAAATCTCAACCGTGTTCATTCCATTCCTTCTGATGCGGGGCTTGCCACCGAATGCACCGCTGTGTTGTTGGCCGCGCTGGAAGCTGAGGTCACCACTGCTGCAGCACGCGGCGCTGACTTTTTCCAAGCGGGCGACATCAGACGCATGCCTTGCACACGCTTAACCGCCACCATGCCGTAGACCGAGCCCAAGATGGGCCACCAGCGCACGCCCGCTTCGTCCATCCAATCCCAGCGCTGCATCCAGCGTTCAGTCTTGACCGCAGGCCGGTAGCAACCAAAGCTGGTCGACTCCACCTCAAAACTCAGCAATTGCAGCCAGTCGCGTAAGCGGCGTTGACCTATGAAGTCGCCCATTTCCGAAAAACCGCGCTTGAAGCTTTTACTCAAGCCCCACAGACTGTTGGGGTTGAAACCACAAATCACCACGCGACCTTCGGGCACCAACACGCGTTCCACCTCTCGCAAAGTGGCGTGTGGGTCGTAGCTCAGCTCTAGGGTGTGGGGCAGCACCAGCAAGTCCAAACTGGCACTGGGAAAGGGCAAGGCTTCGTAATTGGTCAAAATCACATCACGCCCCAGTGGCCAGGGCTCGGGATGCGCGTCGCTGGCCAGCCAGCGGTGTGGCATGCGGTTGGCTTTCAGTCCATCAAGTGCTGGGAAACCCAGTTGCAAGGCATGAAAACCGAACAGGTCGACCACCGCGCGGTCTAAATAGGTTTGTTCCCACGCACACAAATACTGGCCTGCGGGAGAGGCCAGCCAGTCAGGCAAACTATCGTTTTTTAAAGGTGAGGATGACATGAAGCTGATTGCACTGCCCGCGTTCTCTGACAACTACCTGTGGTTGTGGCAACAAGACCTTCTGGCCGTGGTGGTTGACCCCGGTGACGCCGCACCTGTGTTGCAGGCACTGGCGCAAAACGGACTCAAACTTGCCGCCATTCTAGTGACCCACCACCACGCCGACCATGTAGGCGGCGTGCGTGAACTGCACATCGCCACAGGCGCCCAAGTCTACGGCCCTGCGCGTGAAGATGTGCCTGAGCCCTTCACCCCTGTCATGCAAGGCGATGCGTTTGAACTGCTGGGCCAAACCGTGCAAGTGCTGGACGTACCGGGACACACTGCTGGCCACGTGGCCTATGTATTACCCAACGCGCCGCAAAGCCCTGTGCTGTTTTGTGGCGACACCTTGTTTTCAGGCGGATGCGGCCGTATTTTCGAAGGCACACCCAAACAAATGCTGGCTTCATTAGACCTTTTGAGTTCACTCCCCGCGTCTACACGGGTGTGCTGCGCCCACGAGTACACTCTATCCAACTTGCGATTTGCGCTAGCCGTAGAACCTAGCAACACCGACTTGCAAACCTACGCAGCACACTGCCAACAACTCAGGACTCAAGGTCTTCCCACCCTACCCGCCCAGCTTGGCCAAGAATTGCAAATCAACCCGTTTTTACGGGCTCAACACCCCGATGTGCGACACGCTGTTGCACAGCACGCTGGACTCTCAGCGCTCGAACAAACCGACGACGTGGCTGTCTTTGCAGCCCTTCGCGAATGGAAGAACGATTTCAAATGAGATTTCTACTCGCTGTT
>JACCDG010474207.1_pt1 | contig 19687 bp, 15 predicted proteins | sample 7442471 | NCBI WGS metagenome assembly JACCDG01 (sample SAMN15323444, study PRJNA562643) | freshwater metagenome | isolation source: river surface water | place: USA:Blue River Watershed | collected 2017-08-17 | reverse complement strand
GGATCGGAGAACGGCTTGCCCGTTCTCTGGGTCGCCGATCCAAAAACCCAGCGTGAATTCCAGCCCATCGGCGCCAAACGCCGACAGGACCGCAGATGGGGCCGGATCGCGCAGCACACGGTTCTGCGCCAAGGCCGCCTGCACCAGCAAGGTGCGCACTTGGTCCACATCGCTGTCGTAGGCCACTGAGACCACGGTCGACAGCCACACCTTGGGGTCGGCCAGCGACAGGTTCTCGACCCGCTGGGTGAGCAGCATTTCGTTGGGCACCACCGATTCGCGGCCGTTGAGGGCACGGATGACGGTGTAGCGCATGTTGATGTCGGTGATGCGGCCCTCGAAATTGTCGACCCGCACGCTGTCGCCAATGCGCATGCTGCGCTCGGCCAAAATCACAAAACCACTGACGTAATTGGCGGCCAGTTTTTGCAAACCAAAACCGATGCCCACACCAATAGCGCCACCCAATACCGACAGCGCGGTCAGATCGATGCCCACGGCCGAGAGCGCGGCCATCAAGCCCACAAACATCAGCAAAGCGCGGGTGGCGTTGCTCAGGGCTTTGCGCAGCGACAGGTCAGAACCCACCGCGCGCTTGAGCAGACGCGCTTCGATGGCGGCCGAAATCCACAACGCCACAATCAGCACCGCCCCGGCGCTGAGCACGCCTTCGATCAAGGTGCGCACCGACAGCGTGCTGTTGCCCATCTTCCAGGTGATCTGATCGAGCTCGTGCAGCACCAGCGGCAGCACACCGGTGATCCACAAAACCGCCGCGCACCACGCCAGCCACGAGATGGTGCGCTCCATCGCCCGCACCCAGGGGGCATCGTGCATGGCCACTTGCAGCACCTTGGCCCCGGTGCGGATCGCCGCCAGCGACAACAACGCCGGGATGGCGACCCGAAACAAGCCCAGTGGCATGCCCCAGTGCAACAGCACCGAACGGCCTGCGTACGCCAGCCCCAGCAGCGCCAGCGGAAACAGCACGCCGTCGATCAAGCGGCGACCAAACAAGATGGAATTGGGGTCGGCGTCGTCCTGCGTGAAGAGTCGGCGCAAGGCGGCGGTGATCAGCCACGCCAAGGCCAAAGCCACGCACAACGCAGCCACTTCCGCCCACCAAGAGGGTTGCACAAAAGCGGCCAACCAATCGCGGGCCGCCAACAGCAGGGTCTGAGTCTGAATGTCCATGGGGCGAGGATAACGCCCACATGCGCGCCCGCGTCTACCAGCGCGCGGGGCGTTTCTCGATAAAAGCCTGCACACCCTCTTGCGCCACTGGATGCGCCAAATTACAGGCCATGCTGTGGCCCGCCATGTGGTAAGCGGCCGATAAACCGGTTTCCAGCTGGCGATAAAACAGCGCCTTGCCCATGGCCAGCGCCTCACGCGGTTTGCCCAGCAGGCGCTGCACCAAACGCTCCACCGCGGCGTCTAACTCGTCGGGTGCGCTCACGCGATTGACCAAGCCTCGGCGCTGGGCTTCGTCGGCGTCGATAAAGTCGCCGGTTATCAGCATTTCCAACGCCTGGCGCGGCGCCATGGCGCGCGACAAGGCCACCGACGGGGTGGCGCAAAACAGGCCCACATCGATGCCATTGACGCCAAACCGCGCCTCGCTCGACGCCACCGCCAGGTCGCATTGCGCCACCAACTGGCAACCGGCCGCGGTCGCCAAGCCCTGCACACGGGCCACCACAGGCACCGGCAAGGCGCGCAGCGCCAGCATGAGCCGCGAACAACGGGCAAACAGATCCTCGTAATACGCTTGTTCAGGTCGCGCCGCCATTTGTTTGAGGTCGTGACCCGCGCAAAACGCCTTGCCGGTAGCGGCCAGCACCAGCACCCGGGCGTGTGGATCGGCCTGCACCGCCGCCACGGCCTCAGTGAGCGCGCGCAGGGTGTCTTCATCGAGCACATTGAAGCGGCTCGGCTGGTTCAGCGTCAGGGTGTGGACACCGCGCTCGTCGCGTTCAGTCAGCACTGTGCTCATGCTTCACCTCGTGTGTGGTCCATCGTCAAACGCGGGCCAGCGCCCGCACATGGGCCACCACACTGCGCGCCAGGGCGTCCAGGTGGTAACCGCCCTCTAGGCAGCTGACAATGCGACCCTGGGCGTGGCGGTCGGCCACCGCCATGATCTGCTCGGTCAGCCACACATAGTCGGCCTCGACCAGGCCCATCTGGCCCATGTCGTCCTCGCGGTGGGCGTCAAACCCAGCGCTGATGAAGATCATTTCAGGCCGGTGCGCTTCCAGCCGGGGCAGCCACTGGGCCATCACCAGCTCGCGCACCGCCTCGCCCCGGGTGTAGGCCGGCACCGGCACATTCACCAAATGCGGCGCCTCAGCGTGCTCCCACACCGGATAAAACGGATGCTGGTAGTAGCTGCACATCAGGATGCGCGGATCGGGCAACACAATGTCTTCGGTGCCGTTGCCGTGGTGCACATCAAAATCGATCACCGCCACCCGTTGCAGCTGGTGGCGCTCCAGCGCGTAGCGCGCGGCCACCGCCACATTGTTGACGAAACAAAAACCCATGGCCTGGCGCCGGGTGGCGTGGTGGCCCGGCGGGCGCACCGCACAAAACGCGTTGCTCAGCTCGCCGGCCAGCACCGCGTCGGTGGCGTCAATCGCCGCACCGGCGGCGGCCAGCATGGCGTCCCAGGTGTGCAGGCCCAGCACCGTGTCGGGATCGATATGGGTGCTGTCGGGACCGCCGGCGGCGTGGTCTTCGCGCAGCCGGTCCGACAAGCCACGCAGCGCCGCGAGGTGCATGCGGTCGTGCGCCAATTCCAGGTCGCTGATGGCGGCTTCGGTGGCTTCGCGGCGGTCCAGCGCCACGTCCAAACCCGACATCAGCAGCCGATCTTCAATCGCCGACAGGCGGTCTGGACACTCGGGGTGGCCAGCGCCCATGTCGTGTCTCCAGCAAGCCGGGTGGGTGAAATAACCGGTGGGCAAGCTCATGGTGTTTTTCAGGTAACGTTCTTCTTATGCGAACCGATCCGACATTACACCACCTGTGGCAGCAGCTCAATGCCACGGTGGTGGGCCAACCTGACACGATCCGACTCACCCTGGTGTGCCTGCTGGCTGGTGGCCACCTGCTGCTGGAAGACCTGCCCGGCGTGGGCAAAACCACCTTGGCGCAAGCGCTGGCCCGCAGCCTCGGCTGGCCGTTTTCCCGGGTGCAGTTCACCGCCGACCTGATGCCCAGCGACCTGCTCGGGGTCTCGGTGTACGAACCAGCCCAACAGCGCTTTGTGTTCCACCCCGGGCCGGTGTTTGCGCAGGTGCTGCTGGCCGACGAAATCAACCGCGCAAGCCCACGCACCCAAAGCGCGCTGCTCGAAGCGATGGAAGAACAACAGGTCTCGGCCGATGGCGCCACCCACGCGCTGCCGCAGCCGTTTTTTGTCATCGCCACCCAAAACCCGCTAGAGCAGCACGGCACCCACCCCTTGCCCGAATCGCAGCTCGACCGGTTTTTGATGCGCTTGAGCCTGGGTTACCCCGACCGCTCGGCCGAGCGCGCCCTGCTCACCGGCCAAGACCGGCGCAGCCTGCTGGCCGACTTGCCACAACGGGTGAGCCGTGCCCAATGGGCCGACTGGCAAGCCGAGGTGCAGGCGGTGCACGCCAGCGATCCGTTGCTCGACTACCTGCAAGACCTGGTGGACGCGACCCGGCGCACCCAAGCGCTGCAGCAAGGGCTGTCGCCGCGCGCGGCGCTGTCGCTGCTGAAAGCCGCACGCGCCCACGCGTGGATCGACGGCCGCGACTATGTGGCACCGCAAGACTTGGCCGCCGTGTGGCTGCCCTGCACCGCCCACCGTGTGCGGGGCTTGGGTGCTGCGCCACAGCGCATTGGCGATGCCTTGCAGCAGCTGCTGCAACACACACCGCTTCGCTGAGCCATGGCGCAGCGCGCTGGACCTGTTGATGCGTTGCGGCGCTGGTGGCTTGAGCGCCACGCACCAAGCGCCACGCTGACCTTGCACCACCGCAACCTCTATATCCTGCCCACCCGCATGGGCTGGATGCTGGCCGCCACCCTACTGCTCTTGCTGGTGGCCAGTATCAATGACCAACTCAACTTGGGCTACATGCTCACCTTCTGGCTGCTGGGCATGGCGGTGGTGGGCATGCACCTGACCCATGGCAACGCGCGCGGCCTGCGCTGGGCCGCCCCCACCCACACCTTGCATGGCCACGCCGGTGAGGCGCTGCCGGTACCGCTGCAGGTGCACAACCCACACCGGCGCGGCGCTTGGGCCATCGGCCTGGCCTGGCGGGAGGGTGCTTGGCACTGGCACGACATCGCGCCCGGTACACAAGCGCTGGCGCTGACATGGACAGCCCCAAGGCGCGGTCGGCACACCCTGCCGCCACTGCAACTGGGCACCCGCTACCCATTGGGCGCGTTTCGCGCGTGGGCATGGTGGCGCTTGCCGACCGAGGCGCTGGTCTACCCAGCGGTGGAGATGGACGCACCCCCTTGGCCAGCTGGCCAAGCGGTCGGCACCGATGCCGAAGGTGTCACCAGCCAGGCGCTGCCCGGTGGCGGTGCACGCGACCAGTTGCGGCCCTTTCGCCACGGCGATACACCACGCGACATCGCCTGGAAAAAATCGGCCAGCGCGCTGGCGCTTGGGCCCGCGCACTGGATCAGCCGCGAGCCCGACGCCGCGCCGCGCGGCAGATTGCTGCTGGAGCCCGCCTTGACTGGCCTGTCGGATACCGAGGCGGCACTCAGCCGCCTGTGCGCTTGGGTGCTGCGGGCCGACGCGTTGGGCATCGACTACGGCCTGCGCGTGGGCGGGCGAAACATCCCACCGTCCAGTGGAGACGCCCACCGTCAAAACTGTTTGGAGGCGCTGGCGCTGTGCTGACCGCTGCCCTGCCCCGCGAATCGCGCGACACCCTGTTTTTGCTGGCGGTGATCGGCTGGATCGTGCTGTTGCAAGCCCCCTACCTGCCCCCCTGGACCACGGCTTGGGCCTGTGCGGTGCTGCTGTGGCGAGCTCACAGCGCTTGGCACCAACGGCCGCTACCGGGTCGCAGCTGGACCACACTGGCGCTGGCGCTCACCGTGGCGGGCAGTTACCTAGACCACGGTACCCTGATCGGCCGCGAAGCGGGCGTGGGCCTGATCGTCATGCTCCTGGTGCTCAAGACCCTAGAACTCAAGGCCCAGCGCGACGCGGCGGTGGTGTTTTTCTTGGGCTTCTTCACCCTGGTGACCCAGTTCTTTCACAGCCAGTCGCTGGGCACCGCGCTGGGCATTGGGCTAGCGTTGTGGGGTCTGATGACGGCGCTGGTGCAAGGCCAGCGGCCGGTGGGCGCCCCCAGCCTGTGGGCATCTGCCCGACAAGCTGCGTGGATCGCGCTGCTGGCCGCGCCACTGATGGCGCTGCTGTTCACCCTGTTTCCACGCCTGCCACCGCTGTGGGGCATGAACGGCCAAGGCATGCTGGGCCGCACCGGCTTGTCCGAACAAATGACGGTGGGCGACGTGGCCGCCCTGGCCAACGACGACCGCATCGCCCTGCGCTTGCGTTTTCTCGACCCAGCACCCGACCCACAACAGCTCTACATGCGCGGACCGGTGCTCAGCCAATTCGACGGACGACAATGGTCGCCCGCCCTGCCCCGCTTTGCGGGCGCCCAGCGCCTGCGGCCCGATCTGCGCACCAACGGCACCGCGTTGCGCTACGAGGTGCTGCTGGAGCCCCACCGCCAGCGCTGGCTGCCCACACTGGAGGCGACCGCCAACGCGCCCGAAGGCGCTGGACTGGTGCCGCGCATGAACGCCGAGTTGCGTTGGCTCAATGAAACCCCAGTGACCGATACCCTGCGCTACCAAGCGCAAGCGCATCTGCAACACGCCCATGGTCCTTTGGCGCCCGTGCTGGGTCTGCAGGACTACTTGGAGCTGCCTCCCGGCTTCAACCCGCAAACCTTGGGCTGGGCCCAACAGCTGGCACGCCAAGTCGGCAACACACCCCAGCGCGCCCAAGCGCTGGTCGACCTAGCGTTGAACACCCTGCGCACCGGCGGTTACACCTACAGCCTGTCGCCGGGCACCTTAGGCCAGCACACCGCAGACGAAGTGTGGTTTGAGCGCAAGGTGGGATTTTGTGAACACTACGCCTCGGCGTTTGTGGTGCTGATGCGGGCGCTGGACATCCCGGCGCGGGTGGTCACTGGCTACCAAGGCGCCAGCCTCAACCCGCTGGACGGCCTGTGGACCGTGCGCCAGCGCGACGCCCACGCCTGGGCCGAGGTGTGGATGGCACAGCGCGGTTGGGTGCGGGTCGACCCCACCGCCGCAGTGGCGCAATGGCGCACCAACTCAACAGAACGGCTGATCACGCCCACCGCTCTGAGCTCCGCCGTCAACGCCCTGCACCCGGCCTTGGCCGCTCGCTTGCAGGCCTGGTGGGAATCGGTCGACAGCCGCTGGACGCTGTGGGTGCTCGACCACGGCCGACAACGCCAGCTCGACTGGTTGCAACGCTGGGGGTGGCAAGACATGTCGCTGCAGGGCTTGTGGCAGGTGTTGGGGGGCGCGCTGGCGCTGCTCAGCCTGCTCGGCCTGGCGCTCATGCTGTGGCGGCCTGTGGCGCAACGGTCAGACCCTTGGCTGCATTTGTTGGAGCGCGCACGCGAGCGCATGCGCCGCCGTGGTGTGCCCGTGAGCCAGCACAGTTCTCCGGCCGAGATGGCACTGGCGTGGCAACGTCGACCGGGCGCCACAGCCACCTCCGACGCCGTGACAGATTGGCTCCACAGCATGGAAAGCCATCGCTACCGTGCCACCCACCGCCCCACGCTCGCTACACTGCGCCAGCAATTCCGACAACTGCCTTGGCCCTCCGGCCAGCCCCGTCCATGAACCCTATTGTTCGGCCCTTGCAAGCCGCAGCCCTCGGCTTGGCGCTCCTGAGCAACGCCAGCCTCGCCGCATCGCCCAAAAAAGCCCTGGCGTCTGTGGCGTTTGATGCCCATGCCCTAGCGGCCTTGGCCCAGGACATCGCCACCACCCACACACTGGACCCCCACTGGGTACAACAACAACTGCAACAGGCCAAGCACCTGCCTCGGGTGCGGCAATGGGTGCTGCCGCCCGCCTCGGGCACCGCCAAAAACTGGACCGCCTACCGGGACCGTTTTATCGAACCCAAGCGCCTGCAGGCCGCCCAGCGCTTCTGGCGCGAGCACGGGGCCGCGCTGGCCCGCGCCGAACAGCGCTACGGCGTGCCGGCCGCCCTCATCGTGGGGGTCATCGGGGTGGAGACCTTTTACGGACAACACATGGGACAACATCGGGTGTTGGACACGCTCACCACCTTGGCGCTGGACTTTCCCTCGGCGCACCCGCGCGCCGCCGCGCGCCAGGCCTTCTTCCGGCAGGAGCTGGGCGAGTTGCTGCGGCTGAGCCAACAACATGGGCTCAATCTGCAGACCCTGCGGGGCAGCTACGCCGGCGCCATGGGATGGCCGCAATTCATGCCCAGCAGCTGGGCCAAATACGCGGTCGACTTCGACGGCGATGGGCGCATCGATCTGGTCAACAGCCCGCAAGACGCCATCGGCTCGGTGGCGCATTACTTCCAGGCCTTTGGCTGGCAAAGCGGCCTGCCCACCCACTGGAGCGTGAACGTCAGTGCCACGGGTGAAGCGCTGCAAACCCTGCTCAAACCTGACATCGTGCCGACGTTTTCTTTCGCCGACATGGAGCGCTTGGGCGTCACGCCCGCTGAGGCGGCGCGCGAGCACAGCGGTCCGCTGGCGCTGGTGTTGCTGGAAAACGGCCAACAAGCGCCCCACTACGTGGTGGGCACACAGAACTTTTATGTGGTCACACGCTACAACTGGAGCAGCTATTACGCACTGGCCGTGATCGAGCTGGGAGAGCGGGTTCGCAGCGCGGTCATGCCCACCCTTGCGCACTGAGCGCACCTGCCTACAATCCCGGAAGTTAGTCTTAAATCATTAACTTCATGCGCTTGGACCACCGCTTTTCCGTGCACTCGCTGGACATCGAAGACATCGAGCCTCGGTCACCCAAACAAGGCCTTGTTCGAAAGCTCGTGCTCTTGGTGGCTGGCGCCGGCCTTGTCGGCCTGGGTGCCCATCACGCCACCCAATGGCTGCAGCAATACACCACCCAGGCGAACACCTTGGTGAGAGCTGCACCCGTCGAGCGCACCGAAGCCGTCACCCCACCCACATCGGCCGCCCGCTCAAGAGCGCTCAGCGCCGAACCCACCGAAACCGTCGACAGCGGCGAGGTGCCCACCACCGCCGCCATCAATATCGCCACAGTCGCGCGCACTGAGCCGCCCAAAGTCCACATGCCCGCTGCTGTGCAACCCGCCCCGCAAGCGCCCTCGCCTCATGTGAAAAAGAGCCCCGTGGGCACAACGCCACCGACCAGTGCAGAGGCTCGCCCAGTCGCCCCCCGGGTGGCCGCAACCACCGCGCCAACGGTTCCCCCTGGTCAACCCTCGGTGCCGCTGATCAATGCCATCGTGCAGCACCATGCCAGCGGTCAAAGCCCTCACAACTTGGCCGAGTTGATCAAACGTTGCACCGGGTCCGATCCAATCGAAAAAGCGCTCTGTCTGAAAGCCATCTGCCAGAGCGCCAAAGCCGACAAGGCATCGGCCGGGGTGTGTTCGTCGTGAAACGGACGCAGCGCCTCAGCGAGACAGCCACTGGTCCACGTCTTCACACAGCTTTCGCCAGTCAAACGGCTTGAGCATCAGGCCGTTGAGACCAGCGGCCTGAAAGCGGGCGAGATCGTCTTGGCTGACGTTGGCGGTCAGCCCCATGATGGGCAGCTGCTCCTGTGACTTGCCCAGCGTTTGGCGTATGCGCAGTGTGGCATCACGTCCGTCAAGACGGGGCATGCGCATGTCCATGAACACCACGTCCACAGGATGCTCGGCCACTTTGTCCACCGCATCCTGACCGTCCACCGCTTCGATGATGGTGCTGTGGGGCCACGCATTGAGGAGCACTTTTTGCACCAGCAGGCGGTTGATCGGGTGGTCGTCCGCCACCAAAAAACGCCACGCATGCCCAGCGGTCTTGATCAGATAGCTGTCGCTTGAATGCGCTCGCGATGGAGGATCACAGGCTTGCAAAGGCAAGCTCAACACAAACACCGACCCTTGCCCCTCTTGACTGGAGACGCTGATGTCTCCGCCCAACAACTGCGCCAGCTTCAACGAAATCGCCAAACCAAGACCATTGCCGCCAAAGCGCTTTTGGATGGTGCCATCGGCCTGCGCAAATCGCTTGAACAAATGGGCTTGTTTGTCAGCAGGAATGCCAATGCCGGTGTCGTGTACCTCGAAATCGATGCGCCCCGGGTGTGTCCGCACACGCAGCTTGACGGATCCGTGCGACGTGAACTTAAGGGCATTGCCCAAGAGATTGACCAAGATTTGGACCACCCGGTGCTCGTCGCTGCGCACCCATGGGGGCAGTTGCTCATCGAGTTCCAACAAGTAGAGCAAGCGTTGTGCCTTGGCTTTGGGCTCCAGCACGGCAAACGCCTTTCGCACACATTGTGCGAGATCAAACACCTGCGGCTGCAACTGCAGACTACCGGTTTGCAGCTGGGAGTAGTCCAGCACATCGTTGATCACGGTCATGAGGTGGTCGGCGGAGTACTGGGTGTGCTCCAGAATGCGCTTGGCTTCAGGGTTGTGTTTGACACGCTCCAGCAAGAGCTGATTGAAACCAAAAATGGCGTTCATCGGCGTGCGGAGTTCATGGCTGACACTGGAAATGAAACGGTCGCGCTGGGCCTGCGAAAGCTCCAGTTCGCGCTGCGTGCGCTCCAACTCTTCCTGCGTGCGGCGGATGTCGGCGATCGACTGGCGATGCACCCGGTCGTAGAAAAAAGGCAGCAAGATCATGATGACCAAACTGACCTGCATGGTGAGATAGGAAGCCAATGCCTGCTTCTGGGTCGGACGCAGGTCGACGTTGAGCCAACCATTGGTCGACGCGAGGAGTACCAAGGCCTGGGCCAGCACCATCAGGGCAAACCAGCGGTCGCCTTCTTTGCGCCCCAAAAAAAAGTATGGGGCCAACGGCAGCACCAGCAACCAGCCCATGCGCGGCGAGAAGATGCCGCCATGCGACAACAGCCCGTTGCACACCTGCAGGGCTCCACCCAACACACACACCTGCACCGCCGTACTGACAGACATGCCGCGGCCCACCGCCAAAATCGAGCAGCCATAGAGCGCGGCCAGCAACAAAGGGCCAATTCCACCGGAGCTGTAATCGCCAACCGCCGCGAACATCAGCATCAACAGCATCAAGGCCATGACCAGCACCAGCGCCCAGGGCAAGCTGCCAACCGCCAACGCGGGGGGGCCGTACTTCTGCACCCATCGGCGCAAGACCTCGATGGCGTCTTGAGGATCAGCGTTCAAGATCACCTCTGACGTGGTCGTTAAAGGCCCGTTTCAGGGCCTGTATATCAAGTGGTTTGATCAGCACCGCGTTCATGCCCGCGTCCAGACACATCTGCTGATCTCGGTCGTGGCTGTTGCCCGTGAGCGCGATGATGGGCAAGTGGCGCAACACGGGCGAGTCCGATGCGCGAATCCGACGGGTCAATGTCGGCCCGTCCATACCGGGCATGCGCATGTCCACCAGCATGGCGTCAAACACCTGTTGTCCGAGCTGCATCAAGGCGTCTTCCGCGCTTTTCGCGACCGAGACCACCGCCTTGGGCCAGTGCTTCTGAATCAATAAGCGCCCCACCATCAGGTTCACGTTGTCGTCGTCGACCAGCAACACCTTAATCACCCGATCCGCGAGGGGCTCGCTCAGAGGGGGCAGCGTTTCGGGCGGCTCCTCAGTGAATTCCAGGGGCAAGTCGAACCAAAAGCAAGCGCCGTCCTGAGTGTGCGCGTCCAGACCGATCACACCCCCTTGCAAATTCACCAAGCGCTCACAAATCGACAACCCCAATCCAGCGCCTTGGCCAGGCACCGGGGTGCTGCTGGCGGGTTGTTCGAAGCGGCTGAACAAAGTAGCCCGCAACTCAGACGCCACGCCAGGCCCGCGGTCGTGCACTTCGACATGAAGGCCATTGATCAACGGCAACACGGCGATGCGCACAGGACTGCCTCTCCCGTAACGGATGGCGTTCTCCAACAGATTAAAGACAATCTGGTAGAGCCTGGTGCGGTCCAAGTACACGCGATTGGGTGTCTGTGGGTGGATGTGCAGAGACACGCGAGCGCCGTGCTGATCGGCTTGATCCTGCAAGTGCTCGACCACCTCTTCCAACAAGGTCTGCAGATCGAACCATTCCGGTCGCAACACCAATTCGTCGGCGTGCAACTGGGAGAAATCCAGAATGTTGTTCACCACGGTGAGCAACTGTTGGGTGGAGCGGCGAATGTGATCGACCACCTCCACGCTGGCGTCATCATCTTGCAGCTGCTCTCGCAAGGCGCCGTTGAGACCCAGAATGGCATTCATCGGCGTGCGCAGTTCATGGCCCACCGCGGCCATGAACTCTTCTTTGTGTGCCTGCGACTGCTTAAGCGCATCGTGGGTATCGCGCAGCTCTTGATTGCGAACATCGAGCGCCAGGTATTGGCGATTGCGCATGCTGTCGTACCAAGAAATCACCGCCAACACCGTCACCAGCGCGCACACGTTGTTGAGCCAAGCCCACGTGGCAAAGGTGTTGTCGCTCACGGTCAACCGATAGCTGATCCAACCCTGCGTCGATCCCAAGAGCAAACCCAGGATGCACAGCGACACCACCCCCAACCACCAGAACGCCACCCGCGCGCCCCCCAGCAACATGACGGGCAAGGGAAAAATCAAAAACCACACATTCAGCGGTGAATGAATGCCTCCCGTGTGAGCGCTGATGTAGAGCAAGAAAGCGGCGATGCCCGCCGAGGCGGTGTGAATAACGGGAAAAAACAATCGGGGCTGCAGTGCAAACGGCATCAGCACCCAGGTGACGGCCGTGATGGCGAGGTTGGCGTGCGGGTTGTACAGCTCGGTGGAAAACGGAAAGATATAAAACAGAAAAGAAATCAAGCCCAACACGCCCAGGCTCAAACACAACAAGCGACGACGGTACTCGCGATTGGGCAAATCGCTCGACAGCCATGGCCCACTGAACCAAAAGATGAGGCGTGAAAACATGGGCGGACGAACGTCAATCCTGCAGCGGGTCGATCTGCACCGACACGCTCAAAGTCTCTTGACCACCGCCCCGACGCATGCCCTTGACCGGTGGGCAGGCGGTGTAATCGCTGCCAATCGCCAAGCGCACATACCGTTCATCCATGAGTCGACTGTGGGTGACATCAATGCTCAGCCAGCGGCGCTGATCGGGGTGGGTGCACACGTCCACCCACGCATGACTGGCGAGGTCGGGTTCGTTGGCGGCGCAAAAATAGCCGCTCACGTAACGCGCGCAAAGCCCCAAACTGCGGCAGGCCGCCACCATCACATGGGCCTGGTCCTGACAAACGCCCAGTCCCCAGTCGAACGCCTCCAGAGCGGTGGTCTCCACATGGGTGCTGCCACTGCGGTAGCGCACCTTGTTGGCCACGGCCGCCGCCAGCGCCAACAACTGGGCGTCGGTGGGTGACTCGGATCGGTCCAAGGCCTGCGCCAGATCGGGCACCGCCACACGGGCCCACTGGGCAATGCGCGGGTGCGGCTCAGCCAATGCGCTGGACCGCAAAAAGAAACTCGGGTGCGGCGCAGTGACAGGGTCTTCAAACACCGCTGTGCCATGGGTCAACACCACACCCGTGGCCACAATACCGAGCGCAATCAGCGGCTGAGTCGCGGCAGGCTGGAGGGTGAAGCTGTGGCAACGGTTGCCCAAACCATCGGGCAAGGGGCTGAGCTTCGCGGGCACTTCGATGCGCCAATCCAACACTTGCTGAGACGGACCATCGGCTGGCCACAGCAGCAGGTTTTGCACGCTGTAGAGCAAAGGTTCGCTGTAGCGGTACTGGGTGTGGTGTCGAATGCTTAATTTCATGCGGTGTATTGCGCCGATGCATGGGCCATCTGGCGCTTCACCACATTGTGCCTGTGGAATACGAGATCTGACTCAATAACTCGGCACCAAAAAATCCTGGCTGATGCGCGCGCCCAACTCATTGATGCGATCTAGGAACTGGGTGAGATAAGCGTGCAGCCCGGTGGCCAGAATTTCATCAATTCGAGCAAATTGCAAATCCGCCCTCAATTTGCCTGCACGCCTTTCAGTTTCCCCCGAATGGTCGTTGGACACCATGTGCAGGTTGTTCACCACCTCGTTGAGACTGGCTGCCAAGCTGCGTGGCATATCGGCGCGGATGATGAGCAGCTCGGCCACACGCTCTGGCGTGATGACATCGCGGTAGACCTTGCGGTAAACCTCGAACGCCGACACCGAGCGCAAGATGGCGCTCCAGTGATAGAAATCGTATTCCTGATCTTGCTCACTGGCGGCGCCAAAGAAGTCGCTTTGCACCGCGTGGAATTTCACATCCAACAAGCGCGCGGTGTTGTCGGCACGCTCCAAGAACGTGCCCATGCGGTAGAAGTGAAAAGCCTCGTCTTGCAGCATGGTGCCAATGGCCACACCGCGCGACAGATGAGAGCGGTGTTTGACCCATTCAAAGAAGGCCCCAGGATCGCGTTCAAAGTCCTTGCCTTTGAGGTAGGTTTCCAATTTGAGCCAGGTGCTGTTTTGGGTTTCCCACATTTCGGTGGTGAGCACACCGCGCACCGCGCGGGCGTTTTCGCGTGCGGCTTGCAGACACGACACGATGCTCGACGGGTTGGACTCATCGCGCACCATGAAGTCCATGACGTCGCGGGCGATCACATCCTCGCCGTACTTGGCGGTGTAAGCGGGCACCAGCTCGCTGATGGCCAACATGCCCTGCCAGCCCAGCTGAGACACCGCTTTGGACTGCGGCAGCAAGCTGGTCTGGTAGTTCACATCGAGCATGCGGGCGGTGTTTTCGGCGCGTTCGGTGTAGCGCGACATCCAAAACAAATGGTCAGCGGTGCGGGACAGCATATCAACGGCTCCAACAAACAACGCCACAACTGCAGCGCGAGAAAAGATGCAGGTCGGAGGCACCGAGGAACCGGCTTTGCCGGTCCTCTGGTGCCGCCACCTTGAGGGGGTGACGCGCAGCGGCGCGGGGGTGTAATCCGAATGCGGCGCGGAGAGTCACTCAAGAATCCAGGTGTCTTTGGTGCCGCCGCCTTGCGACGAATTCACCACGAGCGAGCCTTCTTTCAGCGCCACACGCGTCAGACCGCCGGGCACCATTTGCACCGTCTTGCCCGACAGCACAAAGGGGCGCAGGTCGATATGGCGGGGCGCCACGCCGTTCTCCACATAAGTGGGGCAGGTGGACAGGCTCAGGGTGGGCTGGGCGATGTAGCCGTCGGGTTTGGCGATCACCGCCCGGCGGAATTCTTCGATGTCGGCAGCGGTGGACGCGGGCCCCACCAACATGCCGTAGCCACCCGCGCCGTGCACCTCTTTGACCACCAAGTCCTTGAGGTTGGCCAAGATGTATTTCAGATCGTCCGGGTTGCGCCCCATGAAGGTCGGCACATTGCTCAGGATGGGTTTTTCGCCGAGATAGAACTCAATCATCTTGGGCACATAGGGGTAGATCGACTTGTCGTCGGCCACGCCCGTGCCCACCGCATTGCAGATGGTCACGTTGCCACTGCGGTAGGCGCCCAACAAGCCAGCACAGCCCAAGGTGGAAGTGGGGCGAAACACTAGCGGATCCAAAAAGTCGTCGTCGACCCGGCGGTAGATCACGTCCACCCGCTTCGGGCCTTGGGTGGTGCGCATGTAGACAAAGTTGTCTTTGACAAACAAGTCTTGGCCTTCGACCAACTCCACTCCCATTTGCTGCGCCAAAAAGGCGTGCTCAAAGTAAGCGCTGTTGTACATGCCCGGGGTGAGGACCACCACCGTGGGCTCGGCGGTGGTGGCGGGGCTGACCGAGCGCAGGGTTTCGAGCAACAGGTCGGGGTAATGCGCCACCGGCGCCACACGGTTGTGCACAAACAGCTCGGGGAACAGCCGCATCATCATCTTGCGGTCTTCCAGCATGTAGCTCACGCCGCTGGGCACGCGCAGGTTGTCTTCGAGCACGTAGTACTCGCCTTCTCCTTGGGCGTTGGGTGCGCGCACGATGTCAATGCCCGCGATGTGCGAATAAATCTGGTTGGGCACGGTCACGCCCATCATCTCGGGGCGGAACTGGGCATTTTGAAAAATCTGGTCGGCCGGCACCACACCGGCCTTGATGATCTCTTGCCCGTGGTAGACGTCGTGGATGAAGCGATTGAGCGCCGTCACACGCTGCACCAAGCCCTGCTCCATGCGCTTCCATTCGTGCGCCGGGATGACGCGCGGGATCAGGTCAAACGGGATGAGCCGCTCGGTGCCGGCGCCGTCTTCGTCCTTGGCGCCATACACAGCAAAGGTGATGCCGACGCGGCGAAAAATCATTTCGGCCTCGGCCCGGCGCGCGGCCATGGAGGCCTCGGGTTGTTGGGCCAGCCAGTCGGCGTAGGCCCGGTAATGCTCACGCACCCGCTCGGGGTTGGCATACATCTCGTCGTACATCACTCGGCTCATAAAGCGGTCTCCTGCCTAGTCGAGTCCTAGGATAGCAAGTCGCAGGCCAGTGTTAACCCGCATCCAGATCAACAAAACACCAAATGGGTGCGCAACACACACCACAAATGTGCGCGAGGGTGATCAATGTGGGGCACCAGGCACACGGTGGTGCCAAAAGCGCAAGCGGCGCTGGCGCTCGCAGCCCCAGGTGATGGGGTCGTTGCTGCGCCAGCCGATGGCGCCGCAGTGGGTGGTCTCAATGGGCACCAAGCCGCGCTCGGCCCAGCGCTGGCGCACCAGCGCCGACGGGTGACCATAGCGGTTGCGGTAACCGGCCTGCACCCACACCTGCTGAGGCCGCAAGGTGTTGAGCAACACCGGGCTCGACGAGGTGTGGCTGCCGTGGTGCGGCGCCAGCATGGCCGTCACCGGCACAGCGCCATGGAGCGCGAGCCGCACCTCTCGCTCGCTGTCGATGTCCCCGCCCAGCCAGACCGATGCGTCCGGCGTCGACACCCGCAGCACACACGACATGGCGTTGTCGGGCCAGACACCGCGCCACGCACCCGTGCTCGGATCGATCTTGTAATCGAGAGGCCACGGATGAACGATTTCAAAATCCACCCCGTCCCAGCGCCAGCGCTGGCCCACCTGGCAACGCTCGTGCCCCGGCCCCATGAACGACGTGAACCAGCGCGCCTGGGGTTGGGCCCAACGCACCGCGTCGGAGCCTCCGGCGTGGTCGCTGTCGCTGTGGCTCACCACCACGGTGTCGAGGCGTTCGCCCAAGGCGCGCAACAGCGGCACCACCACCCGGTCGCCGGCGTCGCTGTCGGGTCCCCAGCGCGGGCCGGTGTCGTAGAGCAAGCTGTGGTGCGCGGTGCGGATCAGCGTGCCGCCGCCCTGCCCCACGTCCAGCACCAGCACTTCAAACTGGCCCGGGGCCGGACGCGGCGGCGTCCACAACAAGGCCGGCGCGATCAGCCACACACCGGCCACGCGCCAACGCGCGGGCCATGGCCCCACCAACACCACGCCACCCAAGACCGCCAGCACCGCCCAATGCGGTGGCGGGGTGGGCGCGTGCAGCACCGCCCAGGGCCAATCCACCATGGGCTGCAATAGGGCGTGCAAAATGTCCATGGCCCAAGCGGCCACCGACCACAGACCGGGGACCAGCGCACCCAACAGCGTCAGGGGAGTGACCACCCAAGTGACCCACGGTATGGCCACCAGATTGGCCAACACCGACACCCACGCGAACTGCCCAAAGAGCACCAGCGTGAGCGGCGTCAGGCCCAAGGTGATCAGCCATTGCTCACGGCACAGCCGCCACACGCTTTGCCAGGCCGACCACCACCACGCTGCCGCGACATCGGGGTGGCGCACTGTCGCATCGGCGCCCAACCACAGCAGGCCCACCGCCACAAAGCTGAGCCAAAACCCCGGCTGCACCGGCGCCATGGGGTCGAGCAGCAACACCGCTGCCAACACCACCACCCACGACAGGCCCACGGGCCAACGCCGGCCGCTCTGCGCCATGGCCACCGCCAACGTGAGCATCAACACCGTGCGCTGGGCAGGGATTTCCCACCCCGCCAACACGGCGTACCCAGCGGCCAAAGCCAGACCGCTCCACGCAGCCACGCGGGGCGCAGGCCAACGCAAGGCCAGCGCAGGCCACACCCGCGCGCCGCCGCGCCACGCGGCGCGCACGGCAGCGGTAGCCAGCCAAGCAAACAAGGTGATGTGCAAGCCCGAAATCGCCATCAGGTGGGCCACACCGGTGTCGCGGTACAGCGCCCAGTCGGCGCGGTCGATGGCGGCCTGATCGCCCACCAGCAAGGCCGCCAGCACGCCAGCGGTGCGCGGCGGCGACACCTCGGCCAGCACTGCGTCGCGCAGCTTTTGGCGAAACAAGGCCACACCCCAGGGGGCCGCTTCCAAACGCTGTGGCGCTTGGGCGGCACTGCCTTCGCGCACATGGCCCATGGCGCCAATGCCGCGCTGCCAAGCCCACAGCTCGGCGTCAAAGCCGTGTGGGTTGGCGTTGCCGTGCGGCGCGCGCAAGCGCACCGTCAGGCGCCAGCGCTCGCCGCTGACCACCGGCGGCTGCGCTGGCATGGCATGAAAAAACAACCAGCTGATGCGCAGGCGCGGCGGCAATGTCACCGGCTCGTCTTGGCGCCAAGCCTGCTCCACCTGCAGATCAAAACGCCAGGCCCGTGACCCCGCGTCGGGCAAACCCTGCACACGGCCCACCACGGTCAGGTCCTGCCCCTCCAGCCCCGCCAACAAGGCTCGCTGTGCCTGAGCGCTGTGGCGCGTCGCCGCCACGCCCAAGCCCAACACGCAGCAGGCCAACACGACCATCCCCACAGCGCGGGCCGAAGGCCCCCTGCGGCGCAGCAGCAGCCCAAGCATCAGCAAGCCCAGCCCGCCCAAGAGCAGCGCTACAGCCCACACCAAGGGCAACACCGCCGACCACGCCAGGGGAATCGACACCCCGATCGACCACGCCAGGCCATAAGCGGCCCAGCGCCACGGCCCCAGGGCCGCCGCTGCGGGCGCAGACGACAGCGCCCGCGCCTTGTCTGCGCGTTCGAAAACCACCGACTCTCACTCCCTGAAAACATCCGGCGCATCGCACGACCGAGCGCGGCGGACCACACATGGCGCTCGATTATCGGCAGACCCAAGCGTGGATGGGGAATGTGAAACGGTACGTGTGCGCCCAGCGCCATCGGCTCGCGATGCGCGCCTTGGGCACCCTACATCGGCGACAGAACGGGGTGTTCAGCGCCGCGAGCGGGACCGGGCGGGATCTTGTGTGGCGCGCTTCTCAGCCAAGCGCTGAGCCTCAGCCCGTTGCCCGCTTCTGAGCCAAGCGCTGAACTCGGCCGGGGTTTCCAGCGTGATGCGGCCCAGCAAGGCAGCGCGAAAGTCGCCGATCACCGCCTCGGCCGCCTTGGTCCAGTTGACCTTGCCACCGGCCACCAGTGCGCCTCGCTGGCGCCCCACCGCTTCCAGCAGATCTTCGTCTGCGGTGGCGGCCAGCGCCGCGTCGTCGGCGCTGAGCTTGTAGCGCGCGCGCAGCTGGGCCGGGTAGGCGGTTTTGAGGTAGCCCAACAAATCCAGCGCCACCAAGTCGTCCTCGTACGCGTTGCGGCCCACTGCGCCGCTGGCGGCCAGGCGCTGGCCGCTCTCGGGCACGATGATCTTGGGCCACAACACGCCGGGCGTGTCGTACAAGTACACGTCGTCGGCCAGTACCAGGCGCTGCTCGGTGCGGGTCACGCCGGCCTCGTCGCCGGTCTTGGCCGAGCGTTTGCCCAGCAAGGTGTTGATCAGGGTCGACTTGCCGACGTTGGGAATGCCACAAATCAAAATGCGCAGCGGCTTGATCATGCCGCCACGGTGCGGCGCCAGTTCGAACGAGGCGTTGATGAGCGCACGCGCAGGGGCGGTCACACCGGCGTCCAGCGCCAAGGCACGGGTGCCGCGCTGGGCGTTGTAGTGCTCCAGCCATTGAGCGGTGCGCTCGGGGTCGGCCAAGTCTTGTTTGTTGAGCACCTTGAGCGTCGGCAAGTTGGCGATCATGCCGCGCAGCAAAGGGTTGGCGCTTGAGCCCGGCAGGCGGGCGTCGAGCATTTCAATCACCACATCGGTGCCCTTGACCCGCTCAGCCATCGCCTTGCGGGTCAGGTGCATGTGGCCGGGGAACCATTGCACGCTCATGCCGCCACCTGCTGTTTGCACCTCGGCGACAGACGGTCGGCGGCGACGTATTGCAAACGGTATTGCTCAAACGGCAGGCTGTCGGCCGCTTCAATGCGGCGCTGCGCGTCCAGCGAATCCATCACCTCGGTCTCAAAGGCGTGTTGCTGCGCCTCGCTCCACGGCAGGGCCAGCAGCTGGGCGTGGGTCTGGGCCGCGCGCTCACGCACAAACGCCACAAAGCTGTCGCTGTGCTGCCCCCGCACCGCCGCCAGCACCCGGGCCGATGGCAAACGGT
>JACCDG010401587.1_pt1 | contig 19690 bp, 21 predicted proteins | sample 7442471 | NCBI WGS metagenome assembly JACCDG01 (sample SAMN15323444, study PRJNA562643) | freshwater metagenome | isolation source: river surface water | place: USA:Blue River Watershed | collected 2017-08-17 | reverse complement strand
CATCTATCTTTAGAATTTATGGTCATTTAAGTGAAAAAACAAATCTAAATACACCAACAGAAAAAATGGTAAGAATTTTAAATAAGCCATCACCACCGCAAAAGTGTTTTGAAGAGATGGCATCTACTTATCCTATTGCAAAGCCTTATGAAGTAAATGCCTATATTGATAAACACCATGCTATCTTTATTATGAATGCGTTTCGTGAATACAATGTTTTTCCACCAGGATTAGGATTTTTAAATACACCCTTTCAAAATCTGGGGTATTCCATGCCTCTCATGGGAGATTGGGGTGGTTTGGCAGACTATGTACACAAAGTATGGATAGAATTTAAATTAGGGAATCTGACAATAGATGATGTAAAGAAAAAATTTGCAAATCCGAAAGAAGCTATATTGAAATACAAAAAAAAGAGCAGAGAAAACTGTATTTTACCCAATGAACCTGGATATCGTTTCATCATTCATCCCAAACTGAGAGAAGAAAAGCATAAAAATAATTTAAAATATTATGGTGGTAGGAGACGACAGACAAAACGTAGACGACAAAACAGAACTAAGAAATACACACGCAGACAATAGATTTTTTTTTTATTCAATGACCATCGGGATATGATGTTCACTACAGATCTTTGCCAGATTTCGCATGGTTTCAAAGCCGATAAGCCCTGAACCCACGAGAGCATGGCGATCTTTGCAGGACCCACAGGCTTCCAGAGAATCATTGAAGTGAACGAGTTTGAGGAGTCCTGGGCGAGCGAGAGCGGCTTGGAGATAGGCGATGGGGTCATAGCCTTTCTTTGCTGGATCTTTAGGATTACGACAGGCGAAGACGTGACATGTATCCAGACACATGCGGAAACGTTCATCTTTGAAACTTTCCACAAAGTCCAGAAACTCATTCATATCTGTGAGCATTTCCGTACCTTGACCCGCAGGAGTTTCCAGGAGGAGAGGACACTCTTTACTCGCGGAGGGTAGACATTCACGAATCACTGAGCGCATACGTTCCATGGCTTCTGGGATAGATTGTTTCGTAGATTTACCGACATGGACTACTACACCTTTTGCTCCCATAGCCTGACCGACTTCCAGATTGTCTTTGAGGAGACGGACATTCCAGTCATCTTCGCATTTAGCGCAAAGATTGATGATGTATTGACTATGGATGAACATCTCTGTCCCTGTGGCTTTGATGAGTTCTTTGGTATCACTGGCATCTTTGGATTTGGCGAGATCTTTCTTGAGGTGAGAGTTTTGAGGACCACCGAGAAACATCTGATAGGGTTTTCCACTTCCTGCTACAGATCCAACAGTTTCCATGAGTGTTTTCTGTTTTCCGATGTGACATCCGATACAGAAGTGATGACAGAGAGATTGGACATTGAGGATATTTTCCATACCATCTGTTTGCTGATGAGTAGAGAACTTCACCAGGAAATCACGATAGGCTGTACGATTGGTCCAAGACTCAATGTTACATTTCCAGAGACTCTGTTGTAGAGGTAGAACCAGATAGAGTTCTTTCACATCAGGCATGATTGCACCATAGGCAAAGACCTGATAGAGAAAACTCACCCAGTTGTCTTGGAGCATACCTGTGAGTTTTACCTCAAAGACCTGAGTCTTATTGTAGATATCTGGATGTCCCGCTACTGATTGATAGCTCACTTCATCCTCATACTTGAGAGGTCCATCTTCTTTCCGAATGACTTTGTCCAGGGCAAGGCGAGTGCGACGAAGACAGTTGAGGAAAGGCTCTGTTGTTTTAGAGGTGCGGATTTTGGCTTCCTCTTCTGCAGAGAGAAAGGGATAGCGACCACGTGCCACATCAATGAGTGTATCATCATTGATTTCCTCTACTGAGTGATGAAGCATCTCTTCAGCAATGAAACCGAGAAGAGAATACTGATCACCTTTGGGGAGACAACTCAATAACATTGATGGATATTTATGAGTTGTCATATCTGGCACAGATAGATTTGGAGGGAGTAACTTCTTGAGTTCAGCCCGTTGATTAGGGTTGAGGGCATTGAGAAGAGTACGTACGCGAAGAGTTGACATTCTATGGATACTACTGAGTAGGAAAAATATTTTTTTCAATTTTATTTGGAAGAGTAAAAATAAAATTGAACTTACCTCCCTATAGGAAATAGGTACAGTACCATGCAGAGATTTGCTTCCGTTCTTCCTTCCATTCAGTTCCCAATCTTATCGTTCTCATCCTTCTTTCCATCCTCTTCTCCAAGGGCACAGCAAGGATCAAAAACCAAAATCGCACCAAGTCCTCCACAAAAAAATGTAGATGTAAGTGGTATTCTGGTTAAGAGGAAGGAGACGAAGGATGTTGAGTTAAAGTAAGGAACTTTAATCTTCTTCACGTTCTACTTCAGTAGAGGTTTGCCAAGCATATTCATTTTCTTCTTCATATTCACTTTGACGTTTTTGTTCTTGGGTGCGACGAACCATGCTTAGACGAGGACCGAGTGAAAGGGAAATGGTAGAATCCTTTGCGTCTTTTTCTTCTTGTTCCATTTGGAGACGACGACGCGTGGCTTCATCTTCTTCACGTTTGATAGCATTTCGGAGACGTTCAGCGAGAGTAACGCTATCATGTGCCGTTGTTGTAATCATCGTATTTTTAACTACGACTTTACCACCGAGAGGAGGGAAATCATCATCAGTGAATGGACGATTTTTGGCTTCTTCTTCTTTCTTTTTCTTTTGAGCATCTTTCCAATCAGCATAGGTGGCAGGAGTATTCGCAGATGAGTAAGGAGTGCGATCACGACGCATATTACCGAAGGGATTAGGACGTGATTCTTCTTGCGATGATTCCACTGGAGCAGTGCGCTGGAAAGCCGATTGACCAGTAGAGGTTTTCATAGAGGAAGTATTCCAAGTACGAGTAGGAGTAGACATTTGTAAGGGTGTGCTGATTTCATGACGTCGCCCTGATTTCAATTTTCAATTAACTCGTTTTGACTTTCACATACCGATAGCCTTGAATACCCATCAGATCTTTCATCCATTGGAGCCAAGTTCTTTGGGGCTGCACAATCCAATCCTCTACAAGAACTGTTTCAGATGGATCTTCTTCATCCACTATATCTAGTTCAAAGGGTTCCATTGAGACAGAAGATGTGGGTTCATGACGTACAAGAGGTGAGGGCGCTTTACATTTATCTTTACATTCAAAATAGCGTACTTTCTTTCCAGTATCTATTACACACCAACACTCATCAGGATCTTTATTTTTTTTACAAATCTCGCAAATGACTCTCATTAAAGTATTTTTCAATTATTCCTTTAACTACTTTGCCAAAAAATTGGAAACTATTTTCCACAGTATATTATACAAACATGTCATCCCTCGTTATTGTTGAAAGTCCTGCAAAATGCAAGAAAATCCAAGGGTTCTTAGGAGCTGGTTGGAAAGTCATTGCTACCATGGGACATATTCGTGCTCTGGAACAAGATCTTGATGCCGTTGGAATCAATCGTGATTTTGACGCCAAGTTTGAGTTTCTCAAAGACAAAGGCAAAGCCATTAAACAAATCAAAGAGGAAGCCAGGGGAGTGAAAGATATTTATCTTGCCAGTGACGATGATCGTGAAGGAGAGGCGATTTCATATGCTGTAGCCTTACTTCTTGGTCTCAATCCTCAAACCGCAAAACGCGCTGTCTTTCATGAGATTACCAAGACTGCAGTTACACGTGCAGTACAAAATCCACGTCTTATTGACATGAATCGTGTAAATGCTCAACAAGCCCGTGCTATTCTGGATATGATGGTAGGATTTACGATTAGCCAACTTCTTTGGTCCTATGTTGGAAACGCCTTGAGCGCTGGACGTTGTCAAACTCCTGCTCTTCGTCTTATTTGTGAGCGTGAGCGTGAGATTGAAAACTTCACCAGCCAACGTGCATGGAAACTCAAAGGTCAATGGGCAGCCAATAATCTATCCTTTGAAGGAACTCTCCTTGATGATTTAGAAGATGAAGAATCGGCTCGTAACTTTTTGGAAAATATTCATTCAGAAGCGGAAGGCACGATTCAAAGCTCTACTACCAAACCCTGGACACATTCACCGCCCAAACCTCTCATTACCTCCACGCTTCAACAAGAAGCCTCGGCACGTCATGGTTGTAATCCTAAACGTACAATGCAAATCGCTCAGCATCTTTATGAAGCAGGACACATTACTTATATGAGAACAGACCATGCTGTTCTTTCCGAGGAGGCGATTGAAAAAGCTCAAGAAATCGTTCGTCAACTCTATGGGGATGCTTATGTGGATGGTGGAGCATCAGCCAAGAAAAAGAAAAAAGCAACAGCGGCTGAACCAAATGCACAAGAAGCTCACGAAGCCATTCGTCCAACCCATTTTGAACTTGCAGATTTACCTGCGGATGAAGATTGGAACGCTGTGGATCGCAGAATCTATGCCCTTATCCGAAACAGAGCACTTCAATCTGTTATGACGGCTGCGAAGGGTGATGAACATACTATTCAGTTTACTGCTGATGGGGATCCATCCGAGTTTTCTTGGGCTGCTTCTTGGAAACGTACGACTTTTCCAGGATGGAAGCGCGTTGGATATGCTGAAGCCAATCTGGAAGATGGTGAAGAACGATCAGAAAAGGAAGCCGAAGCTGAACAATGGAAAAAAGCCATTGCGTTGGTTCCCGGACAAAAAGTCAAGTGGTCTTTCCTTCAAGCTTTTCCAGTGGACTCTAAAGCTGCTCCACGATACAATGAAGCCACTCTGGTTCGTGAACTTGAAAAGCGAGGCATCGGACGTCCCAGCACATTTGCGATGTTGGTCAATACCATTCAAGAGAAGGAGTATGTAAAAAAAGAAGATAAACCTGCCAAAGAAATCACGATTCTTCAGTTGTCTCTTTCCAATGTGGGTATGTGGCCTCCCAAAGAAGAACAGTCGGTGAAAAAGGTGGGTGCGGAAAAAGATAAACTAGTTCCAACTCCTCTTGGATTTCGCATTCTGGAGTTTCTCCTCCGTGAGTTTTCCAATCTCTTTGATTACTCCTTTACGAGTCAAATGGAAACACGTCTAGATGGGATTGCGGAGGGAAAAGAACAATGGAAACAACTCTGTCGGGATACTTGGGGGTCCTATAAAGAACGTTATGAAGCCTTGAAAAAAGCAGGAAATAAAGGCACTATGCGAAACACGAAACAATCGGAGTTTGGTGATGGACTCAAGGCTGTGCTTGGAAAATCGGGTCCACTTGTGCTGAAAGAAGATGAAAGTGGTGATAAAAGCAAGACTCAGTTTTTAGGATGGATTGAAGGTGTCAAGTTTGAAGATATGACAGCAGAAATGGCACAGAAACTTTTAACGGATCATCAAGCCAAACAAGTCGCTGAGCAAACAGCCCTTGGTACATGGAATGGAAATGAGATTCATGTAAAGACAGGTCCGTTTGGAAAATACGCTCAATGGGGAACAGTCAAAGTCCCTTATGAAAATGGTGAATCCTACGAGAGTATTGTTGCTAAGATCCAAAGCAAACAAGATTCTGTACTTCATACATTGGGAGAGTTTGAATTTCGTAAAGGACCATATGGAGTCTTCATGTTCAAGAAAGCGACTGCAAAAGGAAAGAAACCCCAGTTTGTTGGTCTTCCCGAGGGTTTGGATCCAAAGAGCCTTACGGAAGAAGCTGCGATTAAAATCTATCAAACTGGAATCCAACAAAAAGCCCGTGCGCGTAACTTTGCCCGATCAGAAAATGGAAGAGGCGGAGGAAGGGGCGGTGGACGCGGAGGATTTCGTGGAAGGGGTCGCGGAAGAGGATCTTAGGTGTAATATAGAGAATGGCATCAGCTAATACTTCACCGCAAGCTTCCCGTAGAGGATCATTGGATCTTTCGGGAAATGCACCCAAAAAGTTTTTAAACGGTTGGACCCAAGAACAAGAGAAGTTAATGGCAGAATGGTCAGATAAAGCAGGATGTTATCGTTGGCTTCATGATCGCTGTGAGAAGAAGTATTCGAAGTTAAATATGGGGATTACAATCCCTGTGATTATTTTATCAACATTAACGGGAACTGCAAACTTTGCATTAGACGGATTTATTCCTGCAGATGATCCTGATATGAAAAAGTATGCATCTGCTGCGATTGGTGCAGTATCTATTTTTGCTGGAATCTTAACCACATTGGGTAACTTTTTACGATATGCACAGGGCAGTGAATCCCATCGTGTAGCAGGCATTGCGTGGGGTAAGTTTCAACGTCAAATCGCTGTAGAGTTAGCGATACATCCAAATGAACGTATTGATTCTATGGATTTTTTGAAGATTTGTCGTGCTGAACTTGATCGTCTGATTGAACAATCTCCTCCTATTCCTGACGACATTATCAAAGAATTCACTGTAGCATTTAAGGATAAGAAAGATATCAAGAAACCTGAGATTGTAGGTGGCATGGAGCATACACATGTGTTTGAAGACCGTGCTGCGCGCATGAAAATGTTAACTGGAGAAGCTGCATTAATGCTCATGCACAAAAAGAAAACGTTGAAGCAAGAGATTGCTCCTGATCTTGAACGTATGATTAAGACTGCAGTTGAAAATAAAATAAAAGATATTTCTGGAGCAATCGTAACAAAAAATCCAATGAAATCGGGAAACTATGATGAAAACAAGTTTGAGATGAGCAATCCTATGCGAAAAGTACCCAGTTTATCACATTATGACTGGGATCAGTTAAGTAAAAAGAGATTTGATACGATATCAGCCAATCCAAGAAAAACATTTAACTTAGCAAATGAAAAAGAATCCAATACATCAGATATTCATATTGAAGTCTTTGGACAAGAAACATTGCGAAGAAACAGTAGTAGCCCAGTTTTCCGGGAAGTGGTAACTCCAATAGAGCCTACAGATTAACGCGATTGAATCCATAGATCAGCGAGAGAAACATATCCACCTCCAGGGTTCACTTTGAGTACATCATTCCAAGCATTTTCTCGGTGATATTGATTGTATTTAGGATATTGTTTTGTTACTGCAAGGAGAAACTCCATAGGAGCATTATATTTTCCCGTAAAGACAATATTTTCATTCCAGGAAGGTTGAATTCCAGGTTTTCCTTTCGTATCCATCACAATCGTACCATAGATTGTAGGAGAGATTTCAATAGCAGATGGGACTACTTTTGAGCCCACTGTCAAGAATCCTTGTTTTACAAGTTTTTGAATATCACGAATCACAGATTTCTTTTTCGGTGATTCAGGATTGGATTTTTTGAGAGTTTCTACGAGATTTTGTTGGGCTTGGGGGGAACTGGAAGAAAGCACAGGAAGAGGTGCCGATTTTTTCATTCGGAGAATCTTGTGTTTGGGTTCAGGCGGAGGTGTAGGTTTAGGAGTCGGAAGAATCTCTACTTCATCATCACAGATGCTATCAGTTTCTATGGTGATGGGTTTTGGTGTAGCATATCGTAGACATTTAAGAGTAAAGGATTGACATTGTTCAATCACCCAGCGTTCTCCAAACTTATGGGCATAGAGTTCAAGATTGAATTCAAAAGCTTCTTCAGGTGTCATAGTGCGTATTGAATACTCACATAAGGCTGGAGGCATTTCAATTTTTAACAAAAACATTTATTTCCCATTGCTTACAACAGTATTTTTTGAACTTTCTTGTTTATCTTCTTCTTCCTTGATACTGTCAATGATGAACTGCTGGCAGACCTTAATGACAATCTTCAACCCGTAGACTTTAGCAAATGTATCCAAAGTACCGTATAAGATTTCGCTAACGTTGAACATTTCTACTTATTCTTTAAGAAAGGAATTTAACTCAAACTTGGATAAAAGAGTAAGTTTTCTTCTTTGCAGTTCATCACTCATGATTTTATGTTTCCATCCAGCGAGACCTCGTTGCGCCATGGCTTCCCAGAGTTCAATAGAAGACATAGGTTGAATCCGATCTTTGAGTTGAGTCGTTGACCGAATAGCCAAAAACCGTGGTTTACTTTTCATGCGAGAGGCGATAGTAGATTCCATAGTAGTGCTGACCCTACGGGCAGGAATGCGTTCAATTTTTTTAAAAAGAGAAAATAGGAAGAGTTCTCATGGCAAGAAATGTATGTACTGAAGATTTATCAAAATATACTGGACATACTGTAGTTATACCCAAAGGTGATAATCTTTTACCTTCTTTATTTGCTGCTAATATAAAAGGCTTAGGAGATTTAAATACAAAATGCGATTTTAAACAAAGGATTGGATATGATAAAGTAAAATATTCTCCTGGTTATAAAGGAACAGGATTTATTGGTGCAGGAGATGGAATACGAATAGCAAACTATCTTAATGCCAAATTTTCTGATCCCCTGGCTGCCCCACCTATAAAAGATATGATTACTGAATTGAAAAAGAATGGAAACCGAGTGGGTACTGTGAATCCTGCCGAATTGGGTTTCAATGTTCGCTTTCATGAAAATACAAATGATGATGCTGGAGTTTCAGGAAATGCATACAACTTTTTTTTTAACTTAGATATAACAAATACAACTACTGGTCAAAACAAAGAAATCGTAACAATTACATTTCATACAAATCTAAGTGCTCCAAGTACAATAGGTGCATTTCATGTAAAAGATAAATCAAATGACGTAGCGGGAAACCCAAAAATAAGTAACTATATTCGTATTAAAATATGTGAAGATGCTGCTACAAGCTATCTAAGTTTAAAAAGAGCATACACAAAACAACCTGCAGGGATTAACCAACGATTGGTAGATCCTTTTGTAGAAAATTTTATAGAAATATTTGAAATCTATCTGAATAATGCGTGCACAATACCAGCCTATGTGCCGATAGTGCCTCCAGCTCCTACTCCACCCCCAACTCCTACTCCTACACCTAATGCAAATACTACAGCGAATGGTAATACCAATACAGAAGCTGCAGACAATGCTGCGGCAATGGCGGGTAATACTGCTTTGGGTGGAGTCAATACTTCAGCGGCTGCATCAAAGTTAGGATTAAATCCTACAGCAAAAGAATTTATACCCGGTTCTGCATCTACAGGTGGTAAGCGCAAGAATAGAAAAACACGAAAAAACAGAAAAACCAAACGAAAGACAAGAAAAACAAAGAGAAGATAACCTTGCGGAAAATCGGTGTACAATGTAGAAATGGTAAGCAGAGCAAGACTACAAGCTGCTAATATACAAGCCATTATTGATATCAGCGGAAGCGGATGTCTTGTAAGTAGAAAGGCAACAAATAGAATAAACTATCAAGATTGGAGATATATTTTAGAACGTGATGGTCCTACTATGGCTGCTCGTCTGTCAGCTTATATAAATAGTGCTGCAGCCCCTGCTAATGTGCAGCAGATGGTAGCCAAAGCTAAAACGTATGCGCCAATACTTGCTTCTGGAAGAGACACAGTACAAAACCCTATGGCAGTTGCTGAAGCAGATACTGCAGTGAGAATAAGTTTTAATAGTAATTCAAAAAGTGCATATGGTAGACGTTACGAAGGAAATGCAAAGTGGCAAGAAGGTACGAATCACTGGAATGCATATTTTAATTTAGACATTGGAAACAGAACATTTAATACAAAATGTTCAATAGTAAGTGTTACATTACATACTAAAATTCATCCGGATTTCAGAGGAAAACTTGGATCCTTTCATATTAAACAAAAAACAGAAGCAAACCCTAATGACTATGCTTTTAAGAGATATGGTATAACTAAAGCTGGAAGTAAATTCAGCGTTAGCAATGTAGATGCAGAGAGAAGATTAGATGCAGAATTTTTAGTGTTTGATGTTTTAGTTAAACAAATGTTAGAAGATTATTTTTCTAATGATTGTGTTATTCCTGTTGTTCCTAGAGCAGCCCCTGCACCAGCACCTGTCCCTGCACCCGCACCTGCTCCTGCTAAAGTTGTAGCTGCTCCCGCCCCCGCTCCTGCTCCTCCTGTAAAAAATAGTTCAGTAGCTAATGTTGCTCCAATCACTAAGAGTTCTGTTCTGATAACAAATGCTCCTGCTAAAGTTGTCGCTGCTAAACCCACAGCTGCTATTGTAAACAAAGCTAAGAAAAGTGCAGTAATATTTACATCATCAGTAATGACAAATAAAGAAAAAGAAGAACAAAAAGAACAGGCAAAGAAAAAGAACAATACAAAAAAAGCAAAAAAATCAGCTGCCGCCGCTGCTTCTTGGGCAGCATTAGCAGGAAATAATAAGAATAATAAGAAAAAACCAAAAATGCCTGGAACAAGAAAAAATCGTTCATAAATAAGATATTAAAACATATTCTTTATTGGATCAAATTTTGAACAATGAAGAATAATCAATGTTTATTTTATTTTATTTTATTTTACTTTTTTCTTTCGTTTACTCAATAAACTTTCTAAAGTTTGGTCTGATTTAGCAGAAGATTTAGATTGCTTCCTTGATGTGTTTTTTGGAATCTGAACTTTCTTTTTAGCTTTTTCCTTGACGGATTCTACTTTTGTTTCTTCTTTTGTAAGAGACTGTGATTCTATTGTATTTTTAGGTTTTTCTTTGACAGATTCTACTTTGGATTCCTGTTCCTTGGATTCTTCTTTTGTAGGAGATTGAGTTTTTTTACTGTTTTCACTTGAAAACTCTCCAATCAACTTCAATAAGACATCTGCATGACAAGGTTCTGGGTGGCACCAACATCCAAGAACTTTTCCTTTCAAGCTAAGAAGTTTTTCTTGTAAAGAAGGATCATCAGCAAGTTTTTTCCGAATATCCTTTTCAAACTCTTTGATCACTCTATCTCTTTCAGCTTCTGGATTAGCAGCGGATTTATCAATCGCAAATGGATTGGCAAAGATGGATCCAGGATGAGGAACCAAGATTTTGTTTGTTCCTTTCTCTTGAAGTGTATCTTTGATTTTTTCTGCAGTATACTCTTCTCTATATTTCTTACCTTTTCCAGCAAGATAAAGATCAGAGTACATGTCAAGAAAAGGTTCTGAACCATCTATTTCCATACGAATGACATTATATCTTCCAACGTAAACATGCGAAGGATCATTTAACCATTTAACAAGATTATATCCTTTTCCATACTTCTTTTCTAATGATTTGGATGAAACACATTCTACAGACATGGTATACCTACTTGAATACAATATTTCCTTTCAATTTTAACAAAAAATGTTATCTTTTCTTTTGTTTTTGTTGGATTTAGTTGAGGAGAGATTACTCAGCAGTGATCTCCTTCACGACGATGGGGTTCCAGCGATAGTCAGTGAGACCATACTCCCAGTAGTTCTTGAGCTCATGGAAGTCTCCATTGAATCTCTCGTTATTGGGACCACGAGTCATGACGACCCAGCCGAAATCGCCACATCCCTCGTACTCTCCATCTTCCAGAGAGGTTGTCTTGAGATTCTCCTCAATCTCTTCAGGTGTCTCCTCAGTCTCCAGGACCATGTGGATCTGGAACTCATCCTTATCCCACTCTGCAGAGAGGATCTCACCGTCGAAGTAGAGTGACTCTACGAATCCCATAGCATCATTAGTCTTGATATGATCAATGATACTGTGCTCAGCATAGTAGTCATCTGTCCGCTCAAAGGCGAGGGTTCGCTTATTCTCCTCCTCAGGAGTCTCATTGAACTCTGCCGCATCATCGGGGTGATGAGTGCTGAAGGTGAAGTTGAGTGTTACGTTATACTTCTTGGACATTTTGGTGTGGTACAATCCTTTCAGTCAATATAATATTTCAATTTTATCATCAAGACTCTTTTTGTAAGACAAATCATGCATTAAAAAAAGAGATGCTCCAGGTGGGACTTGAACCCACGACTCTCGCCTCACAACGTATACAGTTATTTGTATAAGAGCGATGCACTACCAACTGTGCTACTGGAGCGCTGTTTTCCCAATCCAACCTCCAACCCTGCCTCTTCTGGGAATCGAACCCAGGACCTTCTGTTTACAAGACAGATGCTCTACTACTGAGCCAAAGAGGCAAAAACACTCCTGGTGGGACTTGAACCCACGATCTTGTGCTTAGAAGGCACACGCGTTATCCAACTACGCTACAGGAGCATAACTATCCATCGCAAAATTATATTGTTTGAACATTTTTTATTTTTGGTCAAAGACCCTCACCGCTTGTGGGGCTCGAACCCACGACTGCAGGATTAAGAGTCCTGCGCTCTACCAACTGAGCTAAAGCGGTATATGTTGTACCTTTTGTGAAGAGTAGTACAAACTCAATGCGAAGAATGGGATTCGAACCCATGCGGCTTGCGCCATGCGAACTTGAGTCGCACTCCTTAACCAACTCGGACATCTTCGCTTTCCACAGGATCCATTGATTTCTTTAACAAATGAAATGATATTGCTGTTAGGATCCTTAGCGACTATTTACTGGTAGCCGCTCGGCCAATTTTTGGCACCAGCCAGTTTTTGCAAGATATGGGATTCGAACCCATGAGGACTGCTCCACGTCGACCTCAACGACGCCCCTTAACCGCTTGGGTAATCTTGCTCCCGTGAACACAGATTCCATTGAAACACGTATTGTTTTTTGTTTATTGCTGTACGGAATCTTAGATTGTGCGCTTATCGGGAATCGAACCCGAGTCTACGGTGTGGAAAACCGCAATTCTACCACTAAACTATAAGCGCAGACACGCTGATAACGTGCACCTTTGAACTTTTTGGCGGAGATAGTTCTAAACTCAATCTTGGTCTTACTCGGAGTCGAACCGAGGTTACAGGATTCAGAGTCCTGTGTCATAACCAACTAGACTATAAGACCACAGTAGCACCGAATGGTTTCGATCCATTGACTTTTGGGTTATGGGCCCAACGCGCTCCCGCTGCGCTACGGTGCTAGAAATCGGGAAGATAACATGAATGACAGAATAACGCACAGAAGTAAAGTTATTCCCAAACCGGGAATCGAACCCGGGCCAATCGCGTGAGAGGCGACTATCCTAACCACTAGACTATTTGGGAGGGATGCGAAGAGTGGGGTTCGAACCCACGCGTATTTCTACAAGCGATCTTAAGTCGCTCTCCTTAGACCAACTCGGACATCTTCGCAATAAAGAACAGGATCCCATTGATTTCTAAAGCGTGAAATATGGAGTTGCTGCTTGGATCCTTAGGGTGCTTTCCATCCAACACCACCGCACCTTCCAACCTTGATTATTGGATCAATTTTAAGCCCTGTTTTTTATAAAATTGAAATAAGTTCATGTTAGCAATGCGTCATAACAAAGAGAATGTCATCCATTACCGTATTCTTCCGAAATATCATGCATCCACGGTTATATACCGTAAAAGCTGTTCTTTATTGCAACGGTAAAGAAGTAAATATTTCATCCTATCCTGATATCTATCAAATGGCAATCCTAAAGAGCATTAATAGTCTTTGGGACGTGCCTGATCATGCAACCTTCTGGTTTGAAGCTGAGATCGTTCAAGTCTGTGGGTGTTTCAAACGTGTACCTCCTACGGTCTATGTCTCGTGCTACAAAGAAGATCTGGTAAAAGCAAACTTCAAATCCAAACATGATATTCCAGTTCGCTACCGCACTAAAATGTTCAATAAACTTCATACTATCAAACCTGAATACGTAGGAATGAAATCCTGGTGCGAGAATATGCAGGTCAAATTCATCATTCCAGATAAATAAGATATATAGATTTCTATGAAATAAAAAAAATCAAAAATGGTTTGAACGAGATGCCTTCGTTTTTATTTTCTTTTGATTTTAGTTATTGAGTAGTGTATTGATATTTTCTGCGATTTTCTTGTTGAGCGCATCCAGCATGGTGTCGTATCGGAGAACCATATCTTCAGCATACAGATGCTTATCCACCGCATCCTCTTGACGCTTTTGATCATGATCCTCACCGTTTACATTGGCGCGAATCTCCTCGGCTTCGATTTTTGCCATCTCCCCACATAGCTTGCTATAGAACCGAATCTTGGCTCTATAGATTTTCCTCATTGCGATCATCTCATCGAAATCCAGAGATTCCAGGATATCGATTTCGCAGCGTGCCTTCATCATTTGTTCATTCATCTTTGATCCACTTACTTGCAGGTACTTAGTACCCTTGCGCATCAAATTTCAATTTTATTCACAAGAGTAAAAATATTGTATATGTATTCTTATGAATAGTCTTTACCTTTCTAGAGTTTCATGATACTCTGAGGGAGAGGACCTTTGAAGAGACAGAAGGGAGAAGGTTGTAGACGCTGACGATTGAAGTTGAGAGCGGCTTGTACAGTCGTAGGAGTATGTCCTCTATGAGTCTTACAGCGAATGCGAACTTGAGTAGGGCATTGGAAAAGAGGAACACCCCAACCACAGACATCTTCACCAGTATGATAGAGTCCCATACCTTGAATCTGAATATAGGAAGAGCCCTTCATTTTGTAGTACTCTGCAATGGCAGTTGGTGAGCAGCGAATCCTTTGATCACGGAAGAATTCTTTTTCTTTCTCCCAAGTGTCATGACTGATATCTCCTTTCTTGAAAGAAGGAATACGTCCCTCAAAGGGTAGGAAGTTAGGAGGAAGACAGGCACGGTGAATACGATTCCGAGGAATGTCTGGAATCATGAGCTTATCGTTGGTGAGAACGAAGGCACGTTGTCCTCCTTCGGAAGTTCCAAGATTCTTAGCTTCAATACTTACCTTCTTTCCTTTCCACATGATTACAGCATCATCCTCTTCAGAAGGTGTATTACTTGGAGTGAACTCTTTGAGGAGAGGAACTTTCGTTTCTTTATCATAGAGACTTGTGAGAACAGCACCGAGTTCATTCTCAAACTTTCCTCCTTTGACAAAAGCAATCTTGCCACGGGATTCAGGAGGAGGAGAGGGAGACGTTGAGACGGATGTAGAAGGTGGAGATTTAGCCATGTTCTCTACCACAGATGCATATGTCTTGGCAGCAGTTCGGCGAAATGGAACATTTGTTCCTGGAGGCGGTCCAAGTGCGACCCGCCAGAGGGTTGTAGGTTTGGATTCTTGTGATTTCATAGCGTTCTTGGGTGGAGTCATTCGGTTGGTAACCAGGCGCCAAGGCGCCTTGATTTCAATTTTATTTTAAGAACAAAAAAAGTTCTTCAAACTATAATACATCAGAGTCTAAGAATAAAAACTAAAAATAAAATTGAAATCATGCAGCACCTTGATCATTAGTATCGCAACTCTCAATATGAATACATCATCTAATACATCATCTAAGCAAATCATTCGTGGCTACCTCCAGACTTGTGACGGTAAACGACTCGGTGTCCATATTCCTGAAGATACATCAAAAGATGTGAAGGAAATGGAAATCTCAGTAAATGTACGTCCATCTATCTGGCACATGATCATCTCTGAAGAGAAAGTCGTTGGACCACAGGGACCCTATACCCTCACTATCTATCGCTTCCTTTTGGAAGAGCAAGTAGCAGGGAAGGATTTCTATCTGGATCGCTACTGCCGAGGATATAAGAATGGAAAACGTGTAGATAAAGTCGTAGCGTTCGAGTACTGGAATGATCGCAATCCTGCTCAGAAATGGCTCATGGAATCTGTAGAAGATGGTTTCCTTCTTCATTCCTACTGTCGTCTCCATGAGTACATGAAGATCAATGAGGAAGGTAAACCTATCTGTGTCCGCCGTGGGGAACCAGGAGACGTCTTTCAGTTCATTGAACTCTAAGAACAATCTACTCCACAACCTCTCAAAAACAAAAAAACAAAAGAAAAAATATTTTTTTGTCTTGTTGGTGCTTAATAAATCTCTTTCATTAGGCAGTTGGAACAAGGTTGAGATTATGAACAGCTTGGTTGAACTGGTGAGCCGTCATAAGACGAGCTTGACAGAAGTCAGGGAACTGCATATCTACACGAGTATTTTCAACTTTATCTTCTCTGCGTGCCATATTCTGAAGTTCAAACGTAGGATCATTTTCAGCAAGTAGAGAGGCTACAAGTTGCATTCTGGCTTTGTTAGCTGCCCAGATGGCATCCTCATGTTCCATGATTCGTTCTGATAGTTCAAGGTTGGGATTTTGAAGAGCAGTGCCTAGATTATTTAGAAGAGTATCAAGCTCAGTCATCTTGGCATCAAGATAGGGGACTACAAGATGAGAAGGTTGAAAGGAGAGATCCAGATAGGCTTCGCAGAAAGAATACCAGGCTTCTGCTACATGAAGAATAGGGATGCCCCGTGAACCATCTACAGACCGACGAAGCGTGTGGACATAGGTTAGATACTCTTCAAGATCCTCTGCTTCTACCTGGGATGCTTGATCCTGTCGGTCAAGAAGTTGATTTAGACGTTCTGATTTATTCTGTTCAAGCATAGATAGGCGAAGAGGATGAGCTGTTTGGAGTCTCATTCTGGATGCGTTTACACCTCCAAGAATAGAAGGGAAAACAGGAAGGATCATTTCAGCGGAAAGATTGGAAAGAATGTTCATTGTTCTTAAGTTGGATTGAAAAGCCCACAGGGCTTGGCAAAATTCAATTTTTACCAAGATCTCAAGAATAATATATCAAAGAACAAAAAAAAGATATTTTCTTTTGTTTTTATTTTTTTGTTTTTTATCTTTTTTGGTTATCCATCTCAGAGTTTATTTAGTCTGACTCAGAGGGAGATGGAGGGAGAGGAGGGAGCGTTGCCTGCTTATTCTTGGTACGGGCTGCGCGACGCTTATTCTTCTCATCCTCAGAGAGCTTGTAGCCTGGCTTAGGACCGCGGCGCTTCTTGGTCTCAGAGTCAGAGGAGGCGACGGTGGATGCATCTCCAGTAGGTCCAGGGGCTGGCTTGTCAGCCGTGCTCTTGGTGCTCACTGCATCATTCGTCTTACTGACGGGGACGCCAGCGACGATGTGATGAGGGAGACGCTTTGAGTGCTCCTTGAGGGCATCTGGATAGGTCGGACGCTTAGAGACACGACCATCCTCTACCGCCTTCTTGAGATCAGCGTTGGAGAGATTGGCGTAGTCGGGATTCTCACGCTTCCATGTGTCCACCATCTCGGCGTAGAGCGCCTTACGCTGAGTGTTGTACTCGGCGATGATGGGGTTGATCTGGCGCTTGGGCTTAGACGGAGCATCAGGATCAGCAGATGCCTTAGGGGCACGCTTATTCTTGGACTTCGTCTTTGTGGCGTCGATCATGGATCGGAGAGATGCGACTGTGGACTCGAGAGTATCGAGCATGGTGGCGAGATCGCTCATGTTGATATTGTCGGTGTTCATCTTGGTTGTCATCTGTTGTATTTGGAGGTGGTGATAGGTAGTTAAGCATTTCAAATACTTCAATTTTACTTCAGTTTGACGAGGTGGTTGATCTGGTTAATCTTGAGGTACATGAAAATATTCTGACTTAGTTAAGTTTTATCTGATGGTTGATTCTTGGTAGATTGCGATCTGATTGCTCTGTATCTCTTCAGCCACATGCCCACCCACACCCAGCCTTGCTCTACAGCCCCAACTTGCATGCCCTTGCCACGCTTGGTCTTTTCAAGATCAACTAAGATCCTAACCCACCCAACCCTTCCAACCGCCCCAACTCACTCAAGTTTACCTTCAATATCTTAGCCATCTGAAAAACAAAAAAATACATGAAAAAGATGAAACCGATATTCCTATCGCGCGCAAGAACGAGCGATTTTGGATTAGGTTTATGCCATAAACAAGATCACGAAGATCTCGTGGAGCGGTCAGCTAGGGGTGGGAGGCAGGTCAGGGTTCGGAAGACCTTCAGTGTTTGCGGTGGAGTGCTCATCTGAGATCATCCTAAGCCTGCTATTTGATTTCATCTTTTCCAACAAACAATACAGTTTGCTCTTTGTTTCAATTTTACCTATAAATTGACTACTTTTTGTCTGTTTATAGATGTACACATGATAGGTCTTATTGCTCTTATATCAATTTTACAGACGAATTGATTGTGCGCCTACGTCAGTCAAAACACCTCTTTTCAAGATCTTTTGAAGATAAGATCAATTCATGAATAAAATTGAATAGCTGAGCCAACCATAAAGTCAGTTGGGAATATGATCTTAAAAGATCTGGACGTGTGTAATCTAAAACCTTCTATGATGTGGATGAAGGGGCGGCACACGACATTCGGAGATCTTGGGGAGAGCCCAGATCTCCACGTGCGAATGGTGGGGCACAGAAATATTCCTTTTTTTTTATCTTGCCAAGAAGGAATATGGATTGGCTCTATGTCTGGTCTCCCCGCTATCGGTTCTTCCACGAGGTCTTATATTCCAGAATCCAGCATCTCCAAGGTCTTCGTGTCCATCCCGTCTTTGCCGACCAGCATCTCTTTAACCGTCTCAGTGAAGATGGTCACTTTCTTGCAGGCATCCCTGTAAAGACTACAGTCATCGTCAACTACATCAGACAGAATCTGGGCAAGACCTTTTTTTTTACAGATGTGGATCTGATCGTTATGCCCTCTTTCACTATCTTGGATCTTCTTCCTTACACTACCAATGAGATAACTACCATGAGAGAGTGGTCAGATAACCCAACTCCAAATATTGGATGTCTCCTCATTCGTTGTACACCAGAGACTCTTGCCTTCTTTGAAAGGATGCTTCTTCGTATACTACGAGATAAAGACGCAGACCAAGATGCTTTCATTAAAGAACTATCTTCTTTTTCTGGAACAGTAGGAACCTTCTCAGCAGACCACTTCCTTCAATCTCATATGTTTAAGACAAAGGAGGTTGATCCTTACCAGATGAAGATAGTTCAATGCATAGTAGGTCAAGATAAACCAACTGATATTATTGCAGAGAAAGTCTGTATGATAGACCAGTTCATGAAGATAGAGCCTTTTAAGCAATATCTTCCAGAGGATGTCTATGTCCTTTTGTATGGCAATCAACTACCTCAACCATCTCAGCCACCTGAGGGAAGTTAAAATTGGGCAATTTATTCCCTCGTTAGCCAACTCAGTTTTTCCAAATGATCTTCTCAGCACTTCTCTTTGCCCTTTCTCACACTGCTATGAACTACATGAATACAACACCATCAGAGTATTTGAATCTAACTTATTACAAAGAGCAGATTCCTGATTTCTCTAAGTTTAATATGACCTTCACATTTCCAACCATCTATAAGAATATAAGTTATCCAACTACATTTCAAACCTTTGAAGTATCAGAATCACCTTGGGCTGTCTACTATTTCCTATCAGGAGCACTCTTCTACTTCGCCACTGCATGGATTCTGATGTCCAAACCCAATGAGTTCCAAGCGATTGATGGCGTAGCTAGTATGTCTGATTTTACGAAGACAAAACTTCGTCAACAAATCTCTTCAGAATATAAACCCAAGCGTGAAATCATGAACCTTGTAGAGAGCAATGGAATGGAGTTTGAAGAGTTTCTAAACCGCATGGTTGGAAATACTAAACGCCGCCGCGCTTCTGTACATTAAAGGGAGTAAGTTCTTTCCAAATCCAAAAACTATTTTTTCCTATCTCCCGAAACAATTTAAAATTGAATTGTCAAAGTTAGTTTTTTTCATACAAGAATAGATGAAAGAGGACATATCCACGCAAGGTGTAAAGTACATTGGGAGTAAAGCATCTTTGATTCCCTATATTCTCCGCGTCTTGGAAAAACATATTCCCTCTGCGAAAACTGCGATTGATGTCTTT